>ERZ1066122.63-NODE-63-length-122133-cov-23.842986_pt1 | contig 122133 bp, 123 predicted proteins | sample MGYA00382769_ERZ1066122 | MGnify/ENA primary metagenome ERZ1066122 (study PRJEB33369, sample SAMEA5778352) | biofilm metagenome | biome: Industrial cooling water; feature: Water cooling tower basin; material: Biofilm | place: United Arab Emirates | collected...
CGCTGGCGATGACGGTGCAGCCCTTCAGCTTGGCCACCTGCGCCACCACGCTGCCAACTGCGCCGGCCGCGCCGGACACGAACACCACATCGCCGGCCTTGGGCTTGCCGATCTGCGTCAGGCCGGCCCAGGCGGTGAGGCCCGGCATGCCGAGTACGCCCAGGAAGGCCTCCATCGGCAGGCCGCCGGGTACGTCCAGCTTCTCCAGCGCCGCGGCCGGCGCCACGAACGCCTCGCGCCAACCGAACATGGAGGAGACGATGTCGCCCTTCCTGAGCCCTTCCGCGTTGCTCTCCTCCACGACGCCGATGGCGCCGCCCTGCAGCGCCTCGCCAATCTGGAACGGCGGCACGTAGGACGGCCGGTCATACATGCGGCCGCGCATATATGGGTCCACGCTCATCCACTTGTTGCGCACCAGCACTTCGCCAGGACCTGGGGCCGGCAGTTCGCGGCTGGCCAGCGCGAAATGTGCGGGCTGTGGCACACCGACGGGGCGCGCGGCAAGACGGACTTCGCGGGACATGGTCATCGATTGGCTCCTCTGACGCCGACTGTAGGCGGTTCCTTCCACCCCAGGGCCCTCCCGCAAGCGGGAGGGAAGGCCATGGCACCGGAATAACGCAGGCCAGACTTGCAGTATGCCTGCATAGAGATTAACTCGACGTCATGAAGCGCACGCCTTGCACTGTCGCCCTGCTTTCTGCACTGCTGCTGGCCGGCTGCACCGCGTCCATCGGCGGCAGCGGCCCGCAGGGCTTGCCCGGCCCCCCGGGACCGCGCGGAGCCCAATTTGCGCAGCCGCTGTTCGCCAACGCCGACGTGGCGGTTGATCGCGATACCGACATTGTCGTTGCCCGCACTGCGCTCACCGTAACGCTGCCGCCGGCTGCCGATGCAGGCCGGTTGATCACCGTGCGGGCGGCTGGCGGCAATGTCAGCGTACGCGCTGCAGCGAGCGAACGCATCGAGCGCCGGGAGAGCTTTGCGCTCGAGGATGGCGACATGGCCACCTTCATGGCAGATGGTGCTTCAGGCTGGTTTGTGATTTCGGTGAGCGATCTGGATTGATCAGATCTCCACCTGGCTGCCCAGCTCCACCACGCGGTTGGTGGGCAGCTTGAAGAAGTCCATGGCGCTTTCGGCGTTGCGCATCATCCAGCTGAACAGATGTTCGCGCCAGATCGCCATACCCGGCCGGTCGCTGGCCAGAAGAGTCTGACGCGACAGGAAGAAGCTGGTCTCCATCATCTTCACGCGGGGGCCGCAGTTCTCCACGGTGCGCAGTACCGCGGGAATGTCGATCTCCTGCATGAAGCCATAGCGGATCAGCAGGCGGTAGAAGCCGTCACCAAGGTCGCGCACACCGATGCGATCCTCGTCGGAGACATAGGGCACCTGATCGATTACCACGGTCAGCAGCATGATGCGTTGGTGCAGGATCTTGTTGTGCTTCAGATTGTGGATCAAGGCTGCCGGAACGCCCAACGGCGACGTTGTCATGAACACCGCCGTGCCAGGCACGCGGGTGGCGGCCTTGGCGGCGGACTTGATGAACAGCTCGATCGGCATGGAGCTTTCGCGCAGCCTCTCCTGCATCAGCGCCCGCCCGCGGGACCAGGTGGTGAGCCCGGTGAAGCCGATGATGCCGATCACCAGCGGGAACCAGCCGCCATCGGGCACCTTGGTGAGGTTTGAAGCGAAATAGGCCAGATCAACGATCGCGAACACCGCCAGCAGCGGCGCCGCCCACCAGCGCGGCCAGCGCCAGATGGTCAGCACCAGCACGCTGACCAGCACGGTGTCGATCAGCATCGTGCCGGTGACCGCGATGCCATAGGCTGCCGCCAGGTTGGAGGAGGAGCGGAAACCCAGCACCAGGAACACCACCAGCACGAGCAGGGTCCAGTTCACGGCCGGGATGTAGATCTGCCCGAACGCCGAGGCCGAGGTGTGGACGATCTTCATGCGCGGCAGGAAGCCCAGCTGGATGGCCTGCTGGGTGACCGAGAAGGCGCCCGAGATCACCGCCTGCGATGCGATGATGGTGGCAAAGGTGGCCAGCACCACCAGCGGCAGCCGCGCCCATTCCGGCGCCATCAGGAAGAAGGGATTTTCCAGTGCGGCCGGATTGGTGCTGAGCAGGGCGCCCTGGCCCAGATAGTTGATCATCAGGGCAGGCAGCACCAGCGCGAACCAGGCCAGGCGGATCGGCTTGCGGCCGAAATGCCCCATGTCGGCATAGAGCGCCTCGGCCCCGGTGACCGCCAGCACAACGCTGCCCAGCGCCAGGAAGGCGGCGATCGGGGTCGATACGATGAACTGCGCGGCATGATGCGGGCTGAGTGCCAGAAGGATGGCCGGGTTGGCCTGGATGTTGATGATGCCCAGCACCGCCAGCGTGGAGAAATAGACCAGCACCACCGGGCCGAAGATGGCGCCCACTCTGGCAGTGCCCCGGCTCTGGATCAGGAACAGGGCGATCAGGATGGTGATGGCGATCGGCACCACCAATGGCGCCATCCGGTCCTCGACCACGGTCAGGCCCTCCACCGCCGACAGCACCGATATGGCCGGCGTGATGATCGAGTCGCCGAAGAACAGCGCGGTGGCCAGCACGCCCAGCAGCACCAGCTGGGCAGACCGCGTGCCGGTGGGCGTCAGGCGGGTGATCAGCGCCAGCAGCGCCAGCGAACCGCCTTCGCCGCGATTGTCCGCCCGCATGATGACGGAGACATATTTCACCGTCACCACCAGCATCATCGTCCAGAAAATCAGGGAGATGACGCCAAAGATGTTGGTGGCATCAAGGGCCAGCGGGTGATGCCCGCCAAAGGTTTCCTTGAAGGCATAGAGCGGGCTGGTGCCGATATCGCCGAACACCACGCCAATGGCACCGAGCGCCAGCTTCAGAAGTGGCTGCTGCGGTCCGTGGTGACTGGCATGCCCGGACGTGGCCGGATCAGCCTCCTCGTTCGACATGCAAAAATTTTCCGCCCGTTGAACAGGTGCGGCGCGTTAGCACAGGGGCTCTTATGCTGCAATGCGGCATCGCGGACCCCGGTCGTGCAGGCTCTGGCCCTGCCTGGCCGGCCGGCGTATGGCAGTGGTGAAGGGGACATCCATGCGCATCGGTTTCCTGCTCTACGACCAGCTCACCCAACTCGACATGACGGGCCCGGCGCAGGTCCTCTCCCGCATGCCAGGGGCGACGGTTGACTATGTCGCAACCTCGCTGGACCCGGTAATGAGCGACTGCCGGTTGGCGCTGATGCCCACCGTGACCATGGCCGATGCGGGCCAGTTCGATCTGCTCTGCGTGCCGGGCGGGTTTGGCTGTTCGGCGGTGATGAACGATCCTGTCACGCTCGATTGGCTGCGCGCCCAGGCGCCAGGCCTCACGTGGCTGACCAGCGTGTGCACCGGATCATTGATCCTCGCCGCGGCCGGCCTGCTGAAAGGGCGCAAGGCCGGCTGCCACTGGGCCTGGGGGGACTATCTGCCGCTGTTCGGGGCCGCGTTCGTGGCCGAGCGCTGCGTGTTTGATGGCCACATCATCACTGCCGGCGGGGTGACCAGCGGCATCGATTTCGCCTTTCGCGTGGTCGAGCATCTGCATGGGGCCGATGTGGCCGCCACCATTCGCCTGGCGCTGGAATATGACCCCGAAGCGCGGGCCGGCGGCACTCCGGCCACCGCCCGGCCCGACATCGTCGCCACCGTCAAGGCGATCACGGCCCAGCGCCTGAGCCACCGTGATGGCGAGATGCGGGCCGCGGCCGCCCGCCTGATGGGAGAATGAACATGACGCGCACGCTGTTCCTGGCCGCTCTGCTGGCCGCTGCCCCGGCGCTGGCCGTCCCGACGCCTGTCACCGTCCGCGTCATCAGCCAGGGCGCCAAGTTCATCGGCAGCGGCATGGGCGGGGTGGACATCATGCTGGTCGATGCCGCCACGGGGGCCGAACTGGCGAAAGGCCGGGTCGAGGGCGGCACCGGCGACACGGCGAAGATCATGAACGGGCTGCCGCGCGGTGCACCGATCGCCGATGACACTGCCGCCAAGTTCAGCGCCACGATCGACATCGCCGAGCCCCGCCTTGTCCGCCTGCTGGTGGCCGGCCCGAAGCGGCCGGCCGGCGTGGAGGTCGCCAAGACGGAGGTGCGCTGGCTGATCCCCGGCCAGCCGGTGGTGGGGGATGGCTGGGTGGTGGAGCTGCCCGGCCTGGCGCTGACCGCTCGGCGAGAGGGTGGGCGCGAGGGCGGGCGGGTGGTCGCCGATGTCTCGATGCTCTGCGGCTGCCCGATCGCACCGGGCACGCTGTGGGACGAAGAGCGCTTCCGGCTGAACGCCTGGGTGGGCGGCAAGCCGGTACCGCTGGCTTTTGCCGGGCAGACCGGGCGTTTTGCTGCCCAGGTGCCGGCCGGCGCCGAGTGGGTGACGGCGGTGGACATGCTGTCGGGCGCGACCAGCGCGGCCCGGATTGCCAACTGAGTTCATGCCAGCCGCAGCGCCCTGAAGGCCGTTACCACGCCCGCCAGCGCGGTGGCCGCGTCGGTGAAGCGCAAGGCCTGCATCATGCCGGCGGTATCGGCCTGCGCCCAGGCGGCCTGCGACGCCGCCAGCGCCAGGGCGGTGAACAGTGCCAGCCCCAGCAGCGCCCGGTCCCGACTGGCGCGCCAGCGCTGCCACACCACGATCGCGGCCGGCACGATCACGAACAGCGTCATGAACTGCGTGATCAACACGGCGCGCAGCGGCTGCGGGCCCGGCAGATCGCCCGGCCAGTCGCGCATCTGCCACCCCAGCCAGAAAGAGAGCCCGGCCAGGCCCAGCCCGGCCAGCATGGCCAATCGCAGCAGGGCGTCGGGAACGGATGGGCGGCCAGGCGACATGGCCCAGCGATAGCGCCGGCCGCGCCGCGGGGCGAGGCTTGTGCAGCGCGGGGTTGCTCCCCACCTGTGCTATGACGAATTGAAAAGGGAGTCGTGCCATGGCCAATCCGCTCGCCAGCCTTGTCGTCCGCAGCGTTGCCGCTGCCGCCAGCCGCCAGATCGCGTCGCGGGTGGCCGGCGCCAACCTCGGCCCGCTCGGCACCGCCGCCACGGTGGCGCTGCCCTTCGTGCTGCGCCGCGTCTCGCCGATGGGCATGGTGGCGATGGCCGTGGGCGCCTGGGGTGTGGGGCGCCTGGCAAAGTCCGGCATTGTCGAAGCTGCGCTCGCCCCGAAGGAGCGCGCCCCTGTTGTCACGCCGCCGCCGATCGCCTGGAGCGCGGCTGGCGACTGATTGCGCTCCCGCCTTCGCGCCGCTATCGACGGGCGGCATTTTCGGGAGGGTTCATGCGCAATTTCGTCTCGCTGCTCGCCATCGCTGCCGTCATGGCGGCGCCGGCACTGGCGCAATCTGCCGACAAACCGGCAGAAAAGGGTGCCGAAAGCCCGGTGCCGCCGCCCAACCGCGTGGTTGCCAAGCGCAGCGGCACCTTCGGCGGCGTTCGCATGAACTACACCGCCATCGCCGGCGAAACCTATCTGACCGACAAGGACGGCAAGCCCACCGCCGCCATCTTCTCCACCAGCTACATCAAGGAGGGCGCCGAACCCAACCGGCCGGTGTTCTTCCTGTTCAATGGCGGCCCCGGTTCGGGCAGCCTGTGGTTGCACATGGGCGCCTTTGGGCCGAAGCGGGTGAACATCCCGGACGCCAAGGACGATGGCGCCCCGCCTTATGACATCAGCGACAACCCCGAATCCCTGCTCGATGTCGCCGATCTGGTGTTCATCGATCCGGTCGGCACCGGCTGGTCCTATGCCATCGGCAAGACCGATCCCAAGAGCTTCTGGGGCGTTCGCTCCGACGCGCAGTCGGTCGCCCAGTTCATCCGCCTGTGGCTGAACCAGCACAACCGCTGGAACGCGCCGAAGTTCCTGGGCGGCGAATCCTATGGCACCACCCGCTCCGCCGCCGTCGCCTACGAGCTCAACCGGCAATACAACGATGTCGCCCTGAACGGCGTCATCCTCATCTCCGCCATCCTCGATTTCGGCCTGGAGGCGGAGGATGAGGGCAACGAGATGCAGTATATGGGCCTCTTGCCCAGCTATGCCGCCGCCGCCTGGTATCACGGCAAGATCGCCAACAAGCCGGCCAGCGTGGAAGCCTGGGCCGCCGAAGCCCGCGCCTTTGCCTCAGGCCCCTACATCACGGCGCTGATCAAGGGGAACAGCCTGCCCGCCGAGGAACGCGCCAGCATCCGCCGCGAACTCGCCCGCTTCACCGGGCTTTCGGAAACCTATCTCGAACAGGCCAACCTGCGGGTCACCCCGGGGCGCTTCTACAAGGAACTGCTGCGTGACCGGGGGCTGACCATCGGGCGCCTGGATGCCCGCTACACCGGCAAGGATTATGACAACGCCGGCGAAACGCCCGACAATGATCCCAGCTTCTACGGCATCGATGCCTCCTACCCGGCGGCCGTGAACGCCTATCTGCGCGGCGACCTGGGCTACAAGACCGATCGCTCCTATGTCTCCATCGGCGGCGTCGGCCCGTGGGACTGGCGGCTGGGCAACGGCCGTGACAGCTACATCAATGTCGCCCCCGGCCTTGCCCGCACCCTGCGCGAGAACAGCCGCACCAAGGTCTGGGTCGGCCAGGGCTGGTATGATTTCGCCACGCCCTTCCACTTCGCCGAATATTCGATGAACCGCCCCGGCTGGCCCGAAGGCCGCACCGAGTTCCACTACTACGACGCCGGCCACATGATGTATGTGCGGGACGCGGACCGGAAGAAACTCTCGAACGATCTGAGGGACTTCATCCGCCGGCAGAAGTGAGGCCAAGGCGGCCGTGCCCGTACCGGCCACGGACTCGCCGCAGCGCCCGGCCGGCGGGGCTGGCGGCACCAAGCCGCCTGAACCCGTTCGACGGCGCGGCTTTGCCGCGTTCTTGTGTCTTCCTTGGCAAGCCAGCGGACTCGGCGGTTCCGCCGCCGGCCGCGACCGTGAAAGGCAGACAGAAGAGAGCCAAGAGCCTCCGGCGGGCAGGGACGAGTCCCTGCCCGCCGGAGGCACACCTTACGCCCTAAGCCGCTTCATCCGGCGCCGGCGGCACAACGCGTGGCTTGCCGTCTGCATCGATCGCCACGAAGACGAAGCGGGCGTGGGTCACCTGGGTGCGGTCTTCGGCGGAGCGCGGGCGGCGCCAGGCTTCCACCTCGATGGTGATGGACGTCCGCCCGGTCTTGACCAGATCGGCATAAACGGTGACTTCATCGCCGATGCGCACCGGCTGCAGGAAGGTCATCGCCTCCACGGCAACGGTCGCGCAGCGGCCCTTGCTGCGCCGGGCGGCCGCAATCCCGGCCGCCATGTCCATCTGCGCCATCAGCCAGCCACCAAAGATGTCGCCAGCCGGATTGGCATCGGCCGGCATGGCGGTGATGCGGATGGCCGGCTCCCGAAACCTGTCTTGCGTCGCCAAATGCAGCCCCCAGTATGATCCTGTGCGCCCAATCCCCGGCTGCACCCTATCGGGACTGACGATCCGGAAACCAATGCGGCAAATGGCGTCCCCGGCCGCGGCGCTGGCCCGCCATGGTGTTGGTGGCGCACATGGCTTTGAGGGGGCAGACGGCAGCATGTCGCCGTGTTGCCGGTGGAGGACAGAGGGGAACAAAGAGCCTCCGGCGGGCAGGGACTCGTCCCTGCACCCGTCAGTTTGGGCCGGCCCCCAATCCCCATGTCACCCCGCACTTGATGCGTGGTCCCGCTTCCCCCTTACGCCAGACGCAACTTCGCGTTAGCGTGCCCACTATGACCAACCGGCTCTATTACGGCGACAATCTCGATTGGCTTTCCAACGAAAAAGCCTTCGGCGATGAAAGCGTTGATCTGGTCTATCTCGATCCGCCGTTCAATTCGAACGCCACCTACAGCCAGCTCTTCAAATCCCCCGATGGCAAAACGGCCGACAGCCAGATCGAAGCCTTTGAAGACACGTGGAACTGGGGCACATCCGCCGAAGCGGCATATGATCGGGTGCTGAAAGGCCCCAACACCGATGTGGCGCAACTGCTGCAGGCGATGCGCGGGTTTCTGCACGATAATGCGCTGATGGCCTATCTCGCCATGATGGCCGCCCGGCTGGTGGAACTGCACCGCGTGCTGAAACCGACGGGCAGCCTCTATCTCCACTGCGACCCCACTGCGAGCCATTATCTCAAGCTGCTGCTGGATGGGGTGTTTGGAGCCACAAATTATAGAAATGAAATCACTTGGAAACGGACGACCGCCCATTCCGACACAAAGGGACGTTTTTCACACGAAACAGACATTATCTTTTTTTACGGCAAGTCCCCGACCTTAGTTTGGAACACTCAATACACGGCGCATGCAGAGAGTTATGTTTCATCGCATTATCGACACGTGGACAATGAAGGCCGGCGCTACCGGCATGATAATATTATTCGCTCCGCCAGCATGGGGCCTAGGCCGAACCTAGCCTATGACTATAAGGGCTACACTCCCCAGTTCGGTTGGCGGGTAGTCCGAGAGAAGCTGGAAAAAATCGACGAAAGTGGAAGGATTCATTGGTCTAAGTCGGGCACGCCTTATCTTATCCGTTATTTGGATGAGCAGCCGGGCGAGATCGTAGGCAACCTTTGGGATGATATTCCGGCAATCAACTCCCAAGCCCAAGAACGCCTCGGCTACCCGACCCAAAAGCCGCTCGCCCTGCTCGAACGCATCATCAATGCCTCGTCCAATCCCGGCGATGTGGTGCTCGATCCGTTCTGCGGCTGCGGCACGGCGGTGCATGCGGCGGAGAAATTGGGCCGGCGCTGGATTGGCATCGACATCACCCACCTCTCCATCGCGCTGATCGAAAAGCGCATGCGCGATGCCTTTCCCGGCATCGCCTTCGAGGTGGAGGGGCGGCCGAAGGATTTGCCCTCCGCGCTCGAACTGGCCAGCCGCGACAAGCATGAGTTCCAGAAATGGGCGGTCACCCACATCGGTGGGCAGCCGTGGAAGGGCGGCAAGAAAGGCCCGGATGGCGGCATCGACGGGCTGATCTTCTTCAATGGCTTCGACACGGCGACCGAGAAATCCACCCACGAAAAGGCGATCATTTCGGTTAAGGGCGGGCTCAACAAGACTGTGAATGATGTCGCCAGCCTGGTGGAAACCATCGGGCGCGAGAAAGCCGCGCTGGGCATCCTGCTCGCCGCCGCGCTGCCGACGAAGCAGATGGAGGCCCGCGCGGCCGCGGCGGGCTTTTTTGATCCCGGCACCGGCGTTCAGGTGCCGCGCATCCAGATCATCACGCTGGCGGAATTGTTCGCGGGCAAGCGGCCAGTGATACCGAACGTGAACCCGGCGATGTTCAAGGCAGCGCCCGTTGAGGCGAAGGAACAGGGCAAGCTGGATTTTTGAGGCGCGAGTGAGGCAGGATAGACGCCAATCTAGTCGCCATTGAAGCCGGGCACCCTTATCAATGCAGGATGACGGGGAGACCTCTCCACGGGCCCACGTTTTGGCGGGCCTTCAATCATCTTCTTGCCAACCGGGCCGTTCACGTTGGTCATGAGTTTCGCCCGTGCGCGGTCACGGTTCGGGTTGGCATCTGAAACGCGATAGTCAAGAACCTGCTTGAAAGGAACGCGGGTGCCATCTTCGCTGCAATCGAAAATGCCGTCGGAAATCAGGCGAGTCATGCATCTCGAATTGGTTGCCAGCAATTCAACGGCCTTCTTGATCTTGATCCATTGAACACCGTTGACCGTGATTATGTCAGGGTTTCTGCGCGGCATTACGCGAGTGTATCAGCAAAACAGTTACCGACAAGCGCCACCCCAAACAACCGGGTGCAGGGACGAGTCCCTGCCCGCCGGAGGCCTCTTCTTCCTACCCCTAAACCGGATAGCGCGCTGCCATCAGCGCCCATGAGCGCCGGGCCATTTCGGCCAGTATGCCCACATCGATGTCGGCCAACTTCTTCACATAGAGGCATGACACGCCGGTGGTGGCCTTGCCCAGCCGCGCCAGCAGGTCGGCCTGGCCGGTGAAGCCGTCCATCAGATAGACGACGTGGTTCGCCTTTCGGGGGGAATAGCCGAGGCGGGGCCAGGTGCCGGTGCGGCCGGTGGCGTAGCGGTAGTCATATTGGCCGAAGCCGATGATGTTGCTGCCCCAGAGGATGGGTGGGCAGCCGGCGATGCCTTCGAGGAGGGTGCAGAGGGCCTGGGCTTCCGCGCGGCGGCGTTCGGGTTCGAGGGCGGCGAGGAAGGCGGGTACGCTGGCGGTGGTGGGCAGCGTCTTTGGTGCGTCGGCCATCTTGTTCCCCCCGCTTGCGCCCCCCGGCTTGCACTTGTGGAGCTTAGCACATAGGCGCGGCTCCACAACGGAAGGGACTTCGCATGGCTGATTCGGTGAAGAAGGTGGTGCTGGCCTATTCGGGCGGGCTCGACACGAGCGTGATCCTGAAGTGGCTGCAGACCGAGTATCAATGCGAGGTGGTCACCTTCACGGCCGATCTGGGCCAGGGCGAGGAGCTGGAGCCGGCGCGGGCCAAGGCGTTGATGCTGGGCATCAGGCCGGAGAATATCTTCATCGACGATCTGCGCGAGGCGTTCGTGCGGGATTATGTGTTCCCGATGATGCGCGCCAATGCGCTGTATGAAGGCCTGTATCTGCTCGGCACGTCGATCGCGCGGCCGTTGATTGCCAAGCGCCAGATCGAGATTGCGAAATTGACGGGGGCCGATGCGGTGTCCCACGGCGCGACCGGCAAGGGCAATGACCAGGTGCGCTTCGAGTTGGGCTATTATGCGCTCAGCCCCGATATCCGCATCATCGCGCCGTGGCGGGAATGGAACCTCACCAGCCGAGAGGCGCTGATCGCCTTTGCCGAACAGCACCAGATCCCGGTGGCGAAGGACAAGCGCGGCGAGAGCCCGTTCTCCACCGATGCGAACCTGCTGCACACCTCCAGCGAAGGGAAGGTGCTGGAGGACCCGTGGGAAGAGGTGCCGGATTATGTGTACAGCCGCACCGATCACCCGGAAGAGGCGCCGGACACGCCGGAATACATCACCGTGGACTTCGAGCGCGGCGATGCGGTGGCGATCAATGGCGAGGGCCTGTCGCCTGCCACGTTGCTTGCCCGGCTCAATGACCTGGGCAAGCAGCACGGCATCGGCCGGCTCGATCTGCTGGAGAACCGCTTTGTCGGCATGAAGTCGCGCGGCATGTACGAGACGCCGGGCGGCACCATCCTCCACATCGCGCATCGCGGCATCGAGCAGATCACCCTGGACCGGGGTGCGGCGCATCTGAAGGACGAGCTGATGCCGAAATATGCCGAGCTGCTGTACAACGGCTTCTGGTTCAGCCCGGAGCGCGAGATGCTGCAGGCCGCCATCGACCACAGCCAGGCGAAGGTGACCGGCACGGTGCGTTTGAAGCTGTACAAGGGCAGTGTCGGCGTGGTGGGCCGCAAGTCGCCCTACAGCCTCTATTCGGCCGGCATCGTGACCTTCGAGGATGACCGCGGCGCCTATGACCAGCGCGACGCGGCTGGCTTCATCCGGCTGAATGCGCTGCGGCTGCGGCTGCTGGGGCGGCGCGACGGGCGATAGGCCTGGCGTTAACCCTCTATTCGTAATTATTGCTGGACGATTAACGCGCTTCGTGGCATGCACGTACCACTCGCGGCGCCGAGGGGGCTGCCGCGTCTGTTGCGGAGTGTGCCATGCGCCTGTTTTTGCTTGCGAGTGCCGCGCTGATCGCCGTTCCGGCCGGCGCCACCACCCTGTTTTCGGAAAATTTCGATTCGATCACCGCCAACACGCTGAACATCACCGGTACGGTGGCGAGCATGGACGTGACAGGCGGCGTGGATGCCGTCGTGCCGATCAACAGCTTCGGCATCACTGCGCCGTCCACGGTGATCGATCTTGATGGCTCGCCCGGCCCCGGTTCGGTAGGCAAAAGCGGATTCAACTTGATCGCCGGCCGCACCTACACGCTCAGCTTCGTGATGGGCGGAGCGCAGCGTGGTTCGGTAGCCGATGGTGTGTTCGTGAATCTGGTGTCCACCATGGCTGGCGATCTCACCGGAGTTTCCAGCACTGGCCTGACATCAGGCTTCGGTGGATTTCCATTGGGCAGCAGCTTCATCTTCAGCACCACTATCAACGGGTCCGCGCCGTTCGCTGTCAGCAGCATGACCTTCCTTGCCAACAACGCCACCAGCTTCGGGTTCAGGATCGGCACCTCCAGCGCTGACAACATTGGGCCGCTGCTGGACTCGGTGGCGCTGACCCAGAATGCTGTGCCGGAACCGGCGAGCTGGGCGATGCTGATCGCCGGCTTTGGCCTGGTGGGCGCTGCGCAGCGTCGCCGCAAGGTCGCGCTCGCCGCCTGAGGCCTTCCTGAAGGAACCGAACGGCCCGGCTGGGAACAGCCGGGCCGTTTCGCGTTCAAGCGCCCGGCATCACCAGGGCAGTTCGGCGCCCTGATAGTCGAGATAGCGCTGGCCCGGCGTGCCGGCGGCCTTGGCCAGCACGTCGGCCATGCCGCGGCAGCTGTCTACGACTTCCACCGGCGCCTGCTCACCGCCCATGTCGGTCTTCACCCAGCCGGGGTGGAGGTTGATGATGGTGCGGGTGGGGTGTTCGGCAGCGAAGCCGCGCGTGAGGCTGTTCAGCGCCGCCTTGGACGCGCTGTAGAGATCGCCATAGGCATAGTTGCGCAACGCGACGCTGCCCATGATCGAGGTCATGAAGGCGAGCACCCCGCCGGCTGCCACCAGCGGTTCGAGGATACGCGCAGCGCGCACCGGGGCCAATGCGTTGGTCCAGAACAGCGCGCCCCAGGTGCCGGCGGCGTTCCCGTCGCGCGCCACGTCGTGCACGGTCTGGCTGCGCGGTCCGCTGATGCCGGCGTTGATCAGCACCACATCGAAGCGGCGGGTGCCCAGCGCGGCGGCCAGCGCAGCGACGGCGGCTGCATCGTCCATGTCGAGCGTGTGGACCTCGGCGCCGGTGGCTTCCAGCTCCGGCGCCGGCCCGCGCCGGGTGGCGACCACCTCGAAACCGCGGCTCAGCCATTCCTTCACAAGGCCGAGGCCAAGCCCGCGCGAGGCACCGATGATGAGGGCGGATGGCATGAGCTGTGTCTCCCCAGGATGGCCCAGTGGTTGAACGATCGCGGCGCCGCGTCAACTCGCAAGTACAAGGGGGCGACCGGGACGATCGGAGCGTGGTGCCATCCCCTTGTGGAATCGGGCGTCTTGCCAAAGCTGCAGCCTGGATCCCGGCGGGTCCGGTGCGCGATCCAGTTGTGCGGGGCGGCCTGACTGCAGCATAAGTCCTGGGCTCGAACAGGAAGGATGCCCGCGGGTACAATGTTGGACACCACGAAACCCTATTGGAGCCGGGGCCGGTTCTGGCTGTTGCTGGCGTTGTTTTCCGCCGTGCCGTTCGTTGTCGCGCCACTGCCCATGATGCCCGACTATTTCGCGCACATGGCCCGATACCATGTCATGAACCATGGGGCGGATTCGACGTTCCTGCAGCGCTATTACGCGTTTGAATGGCGGCTGATGGGAAATCTTGGTGTCGATCTGCTGATGCTGCCCCTGGGCCGTGTCCTGCCCACGGAATTGGCTGCGCGCCTGGCAACCGGGTTGATTCCGGCGCTCTCGGTGATGGGCATCTATGCCCTCGCGCGCGCGCTTCGCGGCCGGATCGAAGCCTCGGCGCTGTTGGCCCTGTCGTTCATCTACACGATGACATTCGTTGTCGGCTTCGCAAATTATCACCTGTCCATCGCCCTAGCCCTGCTGGCGATGGCGGCATGGCTGCGGATCCGGGATCGCGGCCCCGTTCTGCGCTGGTTGGTGATGGCGCCCTTGGGACTGCTCGTCTGGCTGGCGCACGTTGCGGGTTGGGGTGTGCTGTGCCTGTTCGTGGGCGGCTGGGAACTGGGGCAGAACCGGGCGCGATTCCGGCGGCCATGGCCAAGCTTGCGCGACACGCTGCTGCACGCACTGCCGTTGGCGGTCCCGATCATTCCGATCCTCTATTGGCGCTCCCAGGCGACAGCGGGCCTCCACCTTGTCTATTCGATGGACAGCGCCGTGCGAAAACTTGCCCTGTGGCCAGCCTTTCTGATGCAGGCTGGAGTCCTGTGGTTTGATCTTGCTCTGGTTTCCGCTGTCGCCATTCTGCTGGTCAGGCTCGCCGGGCGCGGCTGGCATCTGCACGATCGTCGGCTTGTCCTACCCCTCCTGCTGATGCTGCTGGCCTATCTGCTGTTGCCCTTCACCCTGTTCGGCTCAAATTTTGCCGATGCCCGCATATTGCCGGTGCTGGCGATCCTGAGCTGCGTTGCGCTGGTTCCAGCGCCGCAGCAATCCGGCCGCATTGCGGCGGTCGCCCTTGTTCTGTTCGCGGCCCGCGTCGCGGAACTCAGCATTGACTGGACGATCCGCGGTGCCGAAGCGCAAGCCGATCTCGCGGCGCTTTCGCGGGTGCCCATCGGCAGCCGTATCGTTCGGCTGGCCGGCGAAAGCTTCTGCAGGGCGCCCTATTTCCGCGGGTTCGAAACGCTTCCCAACCTGGCGATCGTGCGCAGGCAGGCCTTCGTCAACGCGCAATGGGATATTGCGGGCAGTCATCTCATGCGCCCGGTCTACAATGCCGGTGTTGGCTATAATGATATTGAAACAGGCCTCGTCAGCCCGCCCGGATCGCCGTGCAAGGGCAAGCCATTGGCAGTGCTGCTGCGCGAGATTCCGCGCGATCGATTTGATTTCGTGTGGGTTTTCGATGTCGATGTGAGCGCAGACTGGCTGCAGCCGGTTTTTGCCGGCCCCCATGGTCGATTGTATCGCATCGTCGGGCGCTCCGGCGGAGACTAAAGCCCGAAGCTCTGCCGGATGCCGTCAACCACGAACTGCGCGGCGAGCGCCGCCAGCACCACGCCCAGGAGGCGGGTAAGCGCGCCTTCGAACCTGGCCCCCATCAGCTTCATGATCGGCCCGGCCGCGAGCAGCGACAGGAAGGTGAGGGCCAGCACCGCGATCAGCGCGGACAGCACCACGATTTCCTTGGTGAAATCGCCGCCGGTGCGCGCCGAGAGCAGCATGACCGATGCGATCGAGCCCGGCCCGGCCAGCATCGGGATGGCCATGGGGAAGACCGAGATATCCTCTTCCTCCAGCGGCTTGGCGGCGGCGGCGGCGGCGGATTTCACCTCCTCGGCGCGGTTCTCGCGGCGCTGGGTGCGCTTTTCGAACACCATGTCGATGGCGATCAGGAACACCATCACGCCGCCGGCGATCTTGAAGGCGGGCAGGGTGATGCCCAGCGCCGACAGGAACGCCTCCCCGCCGAGTGCAAAGGCGATCAGCACGCCGCCGGCAATCAGGCTGGAGCGCACCGCCATGTCACGGCGGTGCCTTGCACTGGTGCCGGCGGTGAGGCTGGAGAAGATCGGCACGCAGCCCGGCGGATCGATCACCACGAACAGGGTGACGAACGCCGATATGAAAAGGGTGACCAGCGGGCCGTCGAGGGTGATCCCCATCATGCCGCTTCCCGCGCGATGGCCGCCTCCAGCGTGTTGGCGAGCAGACAGGCAATGGTCATCGGGCCGACACCGCCGGGCACGGGGGTGATCCAGCCGGCGCGCGCGGCGGCACCCTCGAAATCCACATCGCCGACCAGCCGGCTCTTGCCGTCAGGCAGCGCCACCCGGTTGATGCCGACATCGATGACGCAGGCGCCCGGCTTGATCCAGTCACCCTTGACCATGCCGGGGATGCCGACGGCGGCCACCACGATATCGGCGCTGGCCACGTGGGCGGCCAGATCGCGCGTGCGGCTGTGGGCGAGCGTGACGGTGGCCGATGCGTTGGTGAGCAGGGCCGCCATCGGCTTGCCGACCAGGATTGAGCGGCCGATCACCAGGCTTTCCGCGCCGGCAATGTCGCCCATGGCTTCCCTGATGAGCAGCAGGCAGCCCGATGGCGTGCACGGCACCAGCCCCTTGCGGCCGCTGACCAGCAGGCCGGTGTTGATCGGGTGCAGGCCATCAACATCCTTGGCTGGATCGATGGCGGCGATCACCCGGTCACTGTCGATCTGCCGGGGCAGCGGCATCTGGACGAGAATGCCGTCCACTGACCTGTCGGCGTTCAATTGGGCGATCAGGGCCAGCAGATCGGCTTCCGACGTGCTGGCCGGCAGCCTGTGTTCGCCGGAGATCATGCCGGCTTCACGGCAAGCCTTGCCCTTGGAGGCGACATAGACGGCGCTGGCCGGATCATCGCCGACCAGCACCACGGTCAGCCCCGGCGCGCGGCCATGGGCGGCCACGAAGGCGGCGACGCCCTGCGCCACGTCTGCCCGCAAGGCCGCCGCACGCGCCTTGCCGTCGATTAACGTTGCTGTCCCCTGGGCGCTCATCCCAGCAGCAGCCCGGAATCCATCACCAGGGCCGGCACCAGTTGCTGCAGGCCAGCCAGCAGCAGCCACAGCACCAGCGGCGACAGGTCGATGCCGCCGAAATCCGGCATGAAGCGGCGGATCGGCGCCACCATCGGGGCATAGATGCGGTCGAGCACATCAAGGATGCCGCTGACGAAGCGGTTGCGCGTGTTGACGACGTTGAAGGCGACCAGCCAGCTGGAAATCGCCCACGCCACCAGACCCCAGATCAGCACCTGGGTGATCATGATGAAGATGTTGACGATTGCGAGCGTGGTATTGGCCATGGGCGAGGCCCTTACAGGCTGACCCGCCTGCCCGCAATGAGGAGTGGCAAAATGGGGCGGCCCGGGGCAGCATCGCTGGGAGGGAGGAGCGGATGACCACCAGTTTTGCCACGCTTGCCGATATCTCGGCACATTTTGCTGCGACCGCGCCGGATCGGCCGGCCGTGCGCGCGCAGGACGTCAACTGGAGCTTTGCCGCGCTGCACGACCGCGAGCGGCGGACGGTGGCGGCGCTGAAGGCGCTGGGCGTGAAGCCAGGGGATCGTGTCGGCTGGCTGGCGCTCAACCACCCGGAGTTCGCCACCTTGATGTGTGCCTGTTTCCGGATGGGTGCCGTGATCGTGGCGATCAATGCGCGGCTGGTGGCGCGGGAGATCGCCTATGTGCTGGGCGATGCCGGGATCAGGCTGCTGGTTTCGGAAAGCGCCTTCCTGCCGATGATCATCGAGGCGCAGGCCACGACCGATCTGGAAACCGTGCTGCTGCTCGATGGTGGCCACGCCGGCCGGCCCGCCTTTGCCGATGTCGTGATGGGCCACGCGCCCGACGCCGCCGCCAGTGCCGCCGCGCCCGATGATATCGCCATCCAGATGTATACAAGCGGCACCACGGGCTTCCCGAAGGGCGCGCTGCTGTCGCACCGGCAGTTGCTGGCGGCCATCGCCAAGCCGGACCGGGTGGAGAACACCGCGCTCGGCCCCTGGCAGGATGACGATGTCTCGCTGGTGGCGATGCCGGTCTTCCATGTCAGCGGATCACTTTGGCTGCTGATGGGCCTGGCCCATGGCGCGCCATCGGTGATCCTGCCGCGCCCCGACATCGCCGCACTGGTTGCGACCATCGTCGAGCAGCGCGTCACCCGTCTGGTGCTGGTGCCGGCGGTGATGCTGGCCATCTGCCAGCATCTGGAAACCGCGCCGGCTGATCTTGGCTGCGTGCGCGAGCTTTATTATGGCGCCTCGCCGATTCCGCTCGATGTGCTGCGGCGGTCGATCACGGCCTTTCCCAATGCGCTGTTCGTGCAGGTCTATGGCGCCACCGAAACCGCCGCCAGCGTGACCTGGCTGCCGCCCGAGGATCATGATCCGGCCGGCAATGATCGCATGCGCAGCTGCGGCAAGCCCTATCCCGGTGACCGCATCCGCATTGTCGATGGCCAGGGCCATGATCTGCCGGTTGGTGAGGTGGGGGAGATATTGATCAGCTCGCCCGGCAACATGGCCGGTTATCACAACAAGCCCGACGCCACGGCAAAGGTGCTGATCGATGGCTGGTATCACAGCGGCGACGCCGGCTATCTTGATGCGGATGGCTATCTCTACATCCACGACCGGGTGAAGGACATGATCGTCTCGGGCGCGGAGAATATCTATCCGGCCGAGGTGGAAAATGCCCTGCACGAGCATCCGGCGGTGGCCGATTGCGCCGTGATCGGCGTGCCCGACGACAAGTGGGGCGAGGCGGTGAAGGCCATCGTGGTGAGACGCGCCGAGGTGACGGCGGAAGCGCTGATCGCCTTCGCGCGCGAACGCATCGCCGGCTACAAGGTGCCCAAGAGCGTGGACTTCATCGATGTGCTGCCAAGGAACCCCAGCGGCAAGATCCTCAAGAAGGACCTGCGCGAGCCATACTGGGCCGGGCGCGCGCGCAAGGTGAACTGAACCCGGCAGCGCCAAACGAAAACGGCCGGACAATTTTGCCCGGCCGTTCCCGTGTGCGTTGACCGCAGCTTACTTCTGCAGCTTCTCGCCGGCCTTTTCGAGCGCCTTGCCGGCATCGGCCTTGGCGTCCTTGGCGGCGTCCTTCACGTCGGCGGCGGCCGCATCAACCTTGGCGCCGGCAGCATCGACGGCCGCATCCACCTTGGTGCCAGCCGCATCGACGGCCGCGCCGGCATCTTCGGCAACGCCTTCAACGGCGGCGCCGGCGGCGGCGGTGTCTTCCTTCACGTCTTCGGCCACGGCCGCGGCCGCTTCGCCGGTTTCTTCCTTCGCCTGCTGCGAACAGGCCGCCAGCGACAATGCGGCGGCGCCCGCGAGCATGACATGCCCGATCATCTTGCGCATGTATATTCCCCCTGCTGGGTGCTGAACGAAGCGTCCGGCCATCAGGCACGAACCGGCAAAGGCTAACCCGGACCAGCCGATTCAACAATCGCGCAATGGAGCTGCGTCATTCCGGGCTGGCAGCCGAACCGGCGAGGATGCCGCCATCGATGTGGAATTCGCTGCCCGTCACATAGGCGCTTTCATCGCTGGCCAGATAGGCGGCCATGGCGGCCACCTCATTGGCCGTGCCGAAGCGCTTGAGCGGCGTATCGGCGACGAAGGCCCTTGTCGCCACCTCGCGCTCCTCGGGCGTGGTGCCCAGCATCGGTTCCCACATCGGCGTCATGATCGCCGCCGGGTGGATGGAATTGCAGCGGATGGTCCAGCCAGCCTGCGCGCACCACAGCGCCACCGATTTCGTGTGGTTCCTGACCGCCGCCTTGGAACTGGCATAGGCCGCCGCCGCCGGGATGCCGACAATGCCGGATCGCGACGAGATGTTGATGATGCTGCCGGTTCCGCGCTGACGCATCGCGCGGATCGCGGCGCGGCAGCCAAGGAACGTGCCATCCAGGTTGACGGCGTGGACATGGCGCCAGTCGGCCAGGCTGGCGTTCTCCGGGTCGTGGGCGGCTGGCTCGCCTTCGAAGCCGGTGATGCCGGCATTGTTGACGAGGATGTCGATCGGGCCAGCGTGCGCCATCACCCGGTCCCACGCCGCTTCGTCCACCACATCGAGCAGGGCGAAGCGACCGCCAAGCGCATCGGCGACGGCCTGCCCGTCCGGATTCGTGTCGGTGACCCAGACAAAGGCGCCTTCGCTGGCGAAACGGCGCGCGATGGCCTCGCCAATGCCGCGGGCGGCGCCTGTGATCAGCGCGGTCTTGCCTTCCAGTCGTCGCATGCGGCTGCTATCGCCGCAGCCGGGCGGATATTCAAGGAGCATCCAAATGCAGACCATCGGGGTGATCGGGGCGGGCCTGATGGGGGGCGGCATCGCGCACGTGGCCGCGCAGGCCGGCTATGATGTCGTGCTGTCGGACGTCGCCATGGAACGCTGCGAGGCGGCCCGCGCCACCATCGCGAAGAACATGGGCCGGCAGGTGTCGAAGGCTGTGCTGACGGAAGGTGAGGCGGATGCCGCGCTGGGCCGTATCCGCCTGACCACTGCGGCGGCCGACATGGCCAGCGCCGATCTGGTGATCGAGGCCGCCACCGAAAACGAGGCGGTGAAGGTGCAGATCTTCCAGGGCCTCTCGGCGCTCCTCAGGCCGGAGACATTGCTGGCCAGCAACACCAGTTCCATCTCCATCACCCGGCTGGCGGCGGCCACTGGGCGCGCCGATCGCTTCTGCGGGCTGCACTTCTTCAACCCCGTGCCCATGATGGCGCTGGTGGAGATCATTCCCGGCCTGGCCACGTCGCCGGCCACGACAGCAGCCATGCAGGGCTTTGCCGCGAAGCTGGGCAAGACGGCGATCCTCGCCGGGGACGCGCCGGCGTTCATCGTCAACCGCGTGCTGTGCCCGATGCTGAACGAGGCGATCTTCGCGCTGGGAGACGGCGTGGGCAGCGTGACCGACATCGACACCGGCCTCAAGCTGGGCGCCAATCACCCGATGGGGCCGCTGACGCTGGCTGATTTCGTCGGGCTCGACACGCTGCTTTCCATCATGAAGGTGATGCAGGAGGGCACCGGCGATCCCAAGTATCGCCCGGCGCCATTGCTGGTGAAGCTGGTGGAAGCCGGCTGGCTGGGCCGCAAGTCGGGCCGCGGTTTCTATGATTACAGCGGCCCGGAACCGGTGCCCACAAGGTGATATTGGCCAGATGAAACTCACCTTCACCAAGGGCAGCGGCAAGTTCGATCGGCTCGACATCGTGGCCAGTGATGGCCCGCGCGCACCCATCGATTGCCCCAAGCAGGGCATCATCCCGCACGACATGGTGCATTTCGCCGTGGAGGCTGAGGTGACCACCACCGGCTTCCTGGGCCTTGTCGCGGCCGGCGGCGATGGCGGTTATCGCCTGGGCCTTGAGGACCGTGCCGCCCAGAGTGTCGAGCGGCTGGTCGAGATGTTCCAGGGGGAAGGCTGGAGCGGCGCCGCCACGGCCGACGATGATTTCATCGCGCTCTACGCCACCACCTGCGAGGAGCGTGGCGACACGCCGCTGCCCCTCACCGGCGAGCCCATCGCCAGCATCCGGGCCCGCATCGCCGATCTCTCCCGCCGGTGGGCCGCCGTGCCGGTGGGCGGGCAAATGACGCTGGAACTGCCCGACCACCCGCAATAAGGCGACGTTGATGAGCGCACACGCCCCCCACCCCGACATGCTGGCCAAGACGGAAACGCTGATCGAGGCGCTGCCCTATCTCCAGCGCTATGCCGGCAAGACCTTCGTGGTGAAATATGGCGGCCACGCCATGGGCGACGCGGAACGTGCCCGCGATTTTGCCGAGGATATCGTGCTGTTGAAGGCGGTGGGCATCAACCCGGTGGTGGTGCACGGCGGCGGGCCGCAGATCGGCAGCCTGCTGAAGCGGCTGGGGATCGAAAGCCGCTTCGTCGATGGCCTGCGCGTGACCGATGCGGCGACGGCGGAAGTGGCTGAAATGGTGCTGGCCGGCAGCATCAACAAGGAAATCGTCGCCCATATCGCGCAGGCGGGCGGCCGCGCCGTGGGCATCAGCGGCAAGGATGCCGGCCTTGTCACCGCCAACAAGGTGGAGCGCACCGCCAAGGACCCAGGCAGCCTGATCGAACAGGTGGTCGATCTGGGCTTCGTTGGCGAGCCGGCCCATGTCGACCGCAGCATCATCGACACGCTGGTGGCGGCCGGCATCGTGCCGGTGATCGCGCCGGTGGCGGTGGGCACCGATGGCCACACCTACAACATCAATGCCGATACCATGGCCGGCGCCATTGCCGGCGCGCTGAACGCGGCGCGCCTGTTCCTGCTGACGGACGTGGCCGGCGTTCTGGACAAGGCGGGCAATCTAATGACCGACCTGACGCCCGCCGGCATCACTGGCCTGGTGGCCGATGGCACCATCACCGGCGGCATGATCCCCAAGCTGGAAACCTGCGTGGAGGCCGTGAAGGCCGGGGTGGATGCCGCGGTGATCCTGGATGGCCGCATCCCCCACGCGCTGCTGCTGGAAATCTTCACAAGGAAGGGCGCCGGCACGCTGGTCAGGGCCGCCTGATCAGATCCAGCCGGCGGCGGCCAGGGCCGGCCGTTCGGCGCGGCTGACCGGAACGGCAAGGCCATTTTCGAGGGTGAGGAACAGCCGGTCGCCATCGCGCCGGCTGCCGGTGACGGCGGCACGGGCGACCCACCAGCTGCGGTGCACGCGCGCGCCCGGCACATCCGCCAGCATCGCCACGGCATCGGCCATGCGCATCAGCACCAGATCATTTCCCTGATCGGTGTGGACCCGCAGATAATGATCTTCCGCCGTCAACGCCAGCAGCCGGCCTGTCCGCAGCCGGGGTGGCACGCGTTCGGCAAAGGCCGCGGGCATGCCAGCGGTGGGGGCGGGGGTGGGGGCGGGGGGGGCTGCGACGGCTGGCGGTTCCCCGGTTGGCAGCGCGGCCGCGACGGGTGCCGTGGCCAGGGCCGGTGCAGGCGCGGCACTTGCCTTGTTGATGAACGTCATCACCAGCGATACCGGATATACCACGCCGAAAAAGCCCAGCAGCGTGGGCACATCGATGGGAAACTGGCCAAAGCTGATGGCGCTGGCCACCACCACGATGAAGGTGAGCGGCAGCGCGATCAACAGCGAGGCCAGCGCCAGTTCGGCCCAGCGCCAACGCGCCAGCCCGCCCCAGGCCTGCACCGCCGCCGTGATGACGAGGCCCAGCGCCGAGCCTGCCAGCACCACAGTGAGCCAATAGGCCAGGCGCGGCAGCAGGCTGATCTGATCGGTGCGGAACGCGCCGGTGAAGGCCAGCACCAGCGCCGCTGCCACGCCGATCGCCAGCCCGCGCCGCACGCGTGGGCCAAGGCGGCCTGCAACTGGCGAAGCGTGAACGGCGGTTTGTGGCCCCTCACGAACTGGTGGCGACATTCGGCGCATCTCCCGGCGACAACAGCGGCTTAGCCAGCGATCAGCGGTTTCGCAACCGGACACCCCGTCCCCGCACCACAGGAGACCTGCGATGAAGACCCTCTTTCCGCTCACCGCTGCGCTGCTGGCGACCATGCCGGCAACAGCCGCCACGCTCACCGTCAATTTCACGGTCACGGATGCGCCCACTGGCCAGATCATGCTGAGCCTGTATGACAATGAGGCGGCCCATGATCGCGGCGGCAAGCCGGTGCGGGCGGCGGCGGTGCCGGTGAAGGATGGCAAGGCGGTGGCCACATTCGAAGGGCTGGCGCCCGGCCGTTATGCGATCAAGTCGTTCCACGACATCGATGGCAATGGCGAGATGGGCACGACGCCGTTCGGCATGCCCACCGAGCCGTTCGCCTTTTCCAACAACGCCCCGCCGCAGGGCGGCCCGGCGCCGTGGTCTGCCAGCAGCTTCGTCGTGGATGGCGACGCCGCCACCACCAGCATCACCATCCGCTGAGGCAAGACCGATGCTCGACCGCCGCGAACTGTTCCACCGCGCCCTTCTGGCCGGGCTGGGCGCCAGCCTGCCGGGCGAGGCGCTGGCCGCCGGGCTGGCGGCCGCCGTGCAGCCGCAATGGGCGCTGGCGCTGGGTGATGTGGAGGCTGACATCAGCCCGCGTCCGCTCACCCGCCTGCACGGGCGCGTGCCGGCCGATCTGGCGGGCACGCTCTATCGCAATGGCCCCGCGCTGTTCCGGCGCGGCGGCACCGCGGTCAATCACTGGTTCGATGGCGATGGGCTGGTGCGGGCCTTTGCCTTGCGCAATGGCGGGGCCACGCTGCAGGCGCGCTTTGTCGATACCGCCAAGCGGCGGGTCGAGGCGGCCGCAGGGCGCATCGTGCAACCCGGCTTCGGCACGCCCATCCGCCCCGGCGCGGTCCTGGGCAGCGCGGATGACACCAATGCCGCCAACACCCATGTGATCGCTGCCGGTGGCCGGCTGCTGGCGCTGTGGGAGGCGGGCTCGCCGCATGCGGTCGATCCGTTGACGCTGGCCACGCAGGGCCCGGTCACGTTCCGGCCCGATCTGAAGGGCATGCCGTTTCTGGCGCACCCCAAGGTCGAGGCGTCGGGCCGGATCTGGAACATCGGTTTGTCGGGCGCAAATGCCTTTGTGTGGCGCCTGGCCGCCACCGGCGCGCTGGAGGCCGGCCAATTGATCAGGCTGCCGGCCGCCAGCTACTGCCACGACTTCACCATGACGCAGCGGCACCTGATCATCGTGCTGCAGCCGTGGCTGCATGAAACGGATGAGATGCCGTTTGCCAGCGGCATGCGCTGGCGGCCGGAACAGGGCACGCGCGTGCTGGTGATCGACAAGGCCGATCTGACGAAACAGCGCGTGTTCGAACTGCCGGCGCTGTTCTTCTTCCACCTGGGCGACGGCTGGGAAGACAAGGACGGCACCATCCATTTCGATGGCGCCTTCGATGACAGCCCGCTGTTTGCGACCGAAACCGCATCAGCCCTGGTGGAGGGCCGCTATCCGCGCACCGAACGGCCGCTGCTGCGGCTGATCAGCCTCCATCCCGATGGCCGGGCGCAGCTGCGCGCCACCGACACCACGGCAGAATTTCCGCGCAATCCGGGGGGCAACGCCGGTCCGCGCCCCACCTTCCATGTTGGCGGCTATCGCCCCGAACGCCCGTTTGCGCGCAGCATCGGCCGCTGGGACTGGCAGCGCGGTCGCGGCGTGGGCCATGATTTCGGCGCACACCAGATCGTCGAGGAGTTCGTGCCCGCCGGCCGTTGGCTGATCGGCACAAGCATCAATCTGGCCGCACGCGCGACCGAACTTCACGTGATGGAGGCCGACCATCTCGACGCCGGCCCCGTGGCCAGCTTTCGCGCCGATGTCGCATTGCCGCACAGCTTCCACGGCAGCTGGCTGCCGGGCTGATCCTATCTGGGCACGCTGGCCGCCGCGTCCTGATCGGCCACGGCGGTGGCGGCGTTCTGGGCCGGGGTGTTCACCGTGCGGGTGGAACGCACCATAGGCGTGTCGCGGCCCGACCAGTCGAGATAGGAGCCGCGCGCCTTCCTGTAGTTGGCCTTGGCATCGTAAAGGGTCAGGCCGTCGAGATCGAGGTCGCGCGCCTCCGCACTGCCCATGGCGGCCAGCAGGGTGAAGCCGGCAACATAGGCATTGCGCCGTGCCGTGGCGAGGATGACGCGGGCGTTGATCAGTTCCTGTTCGGCGTTCAGCACTTCGATGATGGTGCGGTTGCCGACACCGTTTTCGGCGCGTACGCCTTCAAGGGAGAGGCTGTTGGCGGCAATCGCGGCTTCGGCCGACTTGATGACATCAAGGCTGGCCTTCCAGCTGGCGAAGGCGGCGCGCACCTGCTGGATGACACTGCGTTCGGTGGCGATCTGGTTTTCCATCGCCGCGGTCTTGCGCGCCTGGGCCTGGCGGATCTGTGCGGAGGGTCGACCGCCCTGATACAGCGGCAAGGCCACCTGTGCGCCGATCACGGCTGATTCCTGGGTCGGCGGGATGACCAGCGCCAGGCCCGGCGGCACCTTGGCGCTGCCGAAATTGTCGCTGCGATTGACAGTGCCGAAGCCCGACAGGGTGGGCAGCCGGGCGGCGCGGGCGGCCTTCACGTCAAAGCCCGCCGCCTCGCTGGTCTTCGTGGCGGCCGCGATATCCGGGTTTTCCTTGATGGCGATTTCTACCGCTTCATCGACACTGGCCGGCAGGCCGGGCAGCGGCGGCGGCTGCGACAGACCGGCCGGCACCTCGCCCACCTGCTGGATGTAACGTTCCTTGGACGCGATCAGATTGGCCTCCGCGTTGCGCAGATCGGCCCTGGCCTGGGAGAGCCGGGCTTCAGACTGGGCGACATCGGTGCGGGTGAGATCGCCCACCTCGAACCGGTCCTGCGTGGCGCGCAGGTTGACATCCAGATTGCGCACGTTGGCCCGGTTGAATTCCACGATCTGGGTGTCGCGCAGCACATCGTTGTAGGCGGCGACCACCTGCGAAAACACGCTGGCTTCGGTGGCGCGCAGCGTTTCCTCGCCGGCAGCCACACGGGCATCGGCAGCCTTCGTGTTGTTCTTCACCAGGCCGCCCTGGTAGATCGGCACCTGCAACTGCAAGGCGGTGTTTGCGCTGCGCGGGATCACGATGAACTGGCCGGGCGGGATCAGCACATTCTCGTTGAACTGGCTGTTCAGGTTGAGTGACGGCAGGCCGGCGGCGCGCTGGATCGGCACAGTCTCGTCCGTCGCCATCTGGTTGGCGCGGGCGGCGTTCAGCGTCGGGTTGGTCTGATAGGCCTTGGCCAGCGCGCCCTGCAGCGTTTCGGCGGCTGCCGGGGCGGCGAGCACGGATGCCGCCAGCAGCGCGGCCCACAGGCGGGCACGGGGTGCCCCTGCCGCGGTCGCTGCTTCCAAGCCAAGCATCTGCATTCAATTCTTCCTTCGTTGGACCTGCCCCTGGGCTGGCCGGCGCCCGCTCAGCACTGCCCTATAGAGACAAGACAGGTCGCGGCCAAGAGGCCGGACGCGCAAATTTGAGCAGCGACCAAATTACACGTCAACCGGCCTCCTGTCCCCCTGCGGACGGAGGCAGGAACGTCCTCACTTCGCCGCCGGCACGGCCTTCAGATAGGCGGCGATGGCGGCGCGATCGGCATCGGACAAGTGCGCCATGTTGGCCTGCACCTCCACCATGGTGCCGCCCACGCTGTCATAATCGGGTGTGAAGCCGGTCTTCAGATAATCGGCGATCTCGGCGGCGCTCCAGCCGAGCCTGCCCGGCGTGATGTTGGGAACGCGGCCCTTCCCTTCCGGATCGGGCGCGCCGGCCAGCCATTTGGTCTTGTCCGGCCCGCCGAACTGATCGCGCGGGGTATGGCATTCGCTGCAATGGCCGGGGCCTTCCACCAGATACTGCCCAAGCTGCAATTGGGCGGGCGCACCGGCGGGAAGGGCCACCACCGGCGCGGGATCGAGATAGAGACGCTTCCACAACCCGATCCCGCGCCGGATGTTGAAGGGAAAGGCAATCGCCCCTTCTGCCGGTTTGCCGGCCACGGCGGGCAGCGTGTTCAGAAAGGCGAACAGATCAGCCACGTCGCCGGGACGCATCCGCGCATAGCTGGTATAGGGGAAGGCCGGATAATAATGGCGGCCATCGGGCGCGACGCCGCGGCGCATCGCGTTGTCGAAATCGGCAAGGCTCCAGCCGCCGATGCCATCGGGGCCAGGCGAGATGTTGGGCGGCTGGAAGCTGCCGAACGGGGTGTCCAGCGCCGCGCCGCCGCCCAATTTCAGGCGATCATCACCTTTCGCGCCTTTGCCGGCGTGGCAGGAGGCGCAGCCGCCGGAATGGAAGAGGCGGGCGCCCTTCGCGGGATCGCCCGGCCCCTGTGCGACAGCGGCGTCCTCAAGCGGTTGCGGCGCGGTGAGCAGCCAGAAGGCCAGGGCGCCGACCAGCGCCAGCCCGGCCAGAGCTGCCAGCAACCGCCTCACGTCAGCCCTTCTTGATGCGGAAGCCTTCGTGGCAGCTCTTGCAGTTGGCGGTGACCATGCCGAAGGCCTTGCCGAAGCTGGCGGCATCGGTGGGCTTCAGGGCGACAGCGGTGGCCGTATCCTTCTGGAACTTGGCGGTGGCGGCCTTCCAGTCGGCCGGCTTGGTCCAGATCGCGGGCGCGGCTTCGGTGTCGCCCTTGTCCGAACCGGCCGGGAAGTGGTTGGGGAAGGCCTTGGCAGCCGCCGCATAGTTGGCGAGGATCTTGTTGGCGGCGGCGGCATCGAACGGCACCGCGCCCTTCAGCATGTCGCCGCCCATCTTGGTGTCGCGGCCATTGCCCTTCATGATCGCCTGGCGGTCCTCGATCGGGCCGGCGAACGCGGCGGTCGGCAGGATCACGGCAGCGGCCAGAGTGGCGGCAATTACGGTGCGCAGCATCATTGGTCTCCCCATTTCACGCCGATACGGCTGGCGTCCCTCATAGCCCCCGCGGGCAGGCGGCGCCAATGGCCCAATTGGCGCAGGCGCGCTGATCAGTGCTTCAGATCAGGCGGCGTGGCATCCTCGCGGATCAGCGCGATGGCCTCGGCCAGCGGCATCACCTTCTGCTCGCCGCCCTTCAGGCTCCTCAGCGCCACCGTGCCTTCCTCCGCCTCGCGCCGGCCAAGGACGAGCATGTAGGGCGCCTTCTGCAGGCTGTGCTCGCGCACCTTGAGGTTGATCTTCTCGTTGCGAAGGTCGGTCTCCACCCGGATGCCGGCAGCACGCAGCTGATCGGCCACCTGCCCGGCATAGTCATCCGCATCCGAAACGATGGTCGCCACCACCGCCTGCACCGGGGCGAGCCAGGTCGGGAACCAGCCGGCGAAATGTTCGATCAGGATGCCGATGAAGCGTTCATAGCTGCCCAGGATGGCCCGGTGCAGCATCACCGGCCGGTGGCGGCCCCCATCCTCGCCCACGTAGGAAGCGTCGAGCCGTTCGGGCAGCACCGTGTCCGTCTGGATCGTGCCCACCTGCCAGGTGCGGCCGATGGCGTCGGTCAGGTGGAATTCCAGCTTGGGCGCATAGAAGGCGCCTTCGCCCGGCAGTTCCTCCCAGCCCCATTCGGGCGTATTGCGGCCCGTCGCGGCCACGGCATCGCGCAGCGACTGTTCGGCCCAGTCCCACATCTCGTCGCTGCCGAAGCGCTTTTCCGGGCGCAGCGCCAGCTTGATGGCATAGCTGAAGCCGCCCAGATCCCTGTAGACCACATCGAGCAGGTCGCAGAAGGCGGCGACCTCGCTGACCAGCTGGTCGGGCCGGCAGAAGATATGGCCATCATCCTGCGTGAACTGGCGCACGCGCATCAGGCCGTGCAGCGCACCGTGCGGTTCGTTGCGATGGCAGCAGCCCATTTCGGCCAGCCTGAGCGGCAGATCGCGGTAGGACTTGATGCCCTGCCGGAAGATCAGCACGTGCGCCGGGCAGTTCATCGGCTTCAGCGCCATCCACTGCGCCTCGTTGGAGACGACCGGGCCTTCATCCTCGGTATTGGGCACCTCGTCGGGGATGACGAACATGTTCTCGCGATACTTGCCCCAGTGGCCGGACTGCTCCCACTGGCGCGCGTCCATGATCTGCGGGGTCTTCACCTCGTCATAGCCGGCCGGATCGAGCCGGCGGCGCATATAGGCTTCCAGCGCGCGATAGATCACGAACCCGCGCGGATGCCAGAACACGCTGCCGTGCGCCTCTTCCTGCAAGTGGAACAGGTCCATCTCGCGGCCCAGCTTGCGGTGGTCGCGCTTGGCGGCCTCTTCCAGCCGCGTCAGATGGGCATCAAGCTGCTTCTTGTTGAGCCAGCCGGTGCCATAGATGCGCGACAGTTGCGGGTTCTTGGGATCGCCGCGCCAATAGGCGCCCGACACGCGGGTCAGCTTGAAGGCCGCCGGATCGAGCTTGCCGGTGGAGGGCAGGTGCGGCCCGCGGCACATGTCCAGCCAGTCCTCGCCTGACCAGTAGACGCTGAGTTCCTCGCCATCGGGCAGGCTTTCCGCCCATTCGGCCTTGAACGTCTCGCCCTGCTGTTTCCAGCGGCTGATCAACTGGCTGCGGCTCCACACCTCGCGGCGCAGCGGCTTGTCGGCGCGGATGATGGCGCGCATCGCCTCCTCGATGGCGGGCAGATCCTCCTCCGTGAAGGGGCCGCGGCCGGGGGCGGGGGCGAAATCATAATAGAAGCCGTCGTCCGTCGCCGGGCCGAAGGTGATCTGCGTGCCGGGGAACAGCGTCTGCACCGCTTCGGCCAGCACGTGGGCGAAATCGTGGCGCGCCAGTTCCAGCGCGTCGGCCTCGTCCTTCGCGGTGACCAGCGCGAGGCGCGCAGCGGCCGTGATCGGGCGCGACAGGTCCACCACCTCGCCATCAACCTTCGCGGCCAGCGCCGCCTTGGCCAGCCCCGGCCCGATGCTCGCCGCCACGTCCGCCCCGGTGGTGCCGCGCGTCACCTGCCGCTGGGAACCATCGGGAAGCGTCAGGGTGATGAGGTCGGACATGATCTTCTTCGTCTCTGCTGGGCCGAAGCGGCGCACAGGCAAGTGTCGTTCCCGGCCGGCGAAGTCAAGCCGGGCCGGCTTCCCATACGGACCACCATCGCCTATCGCGACGGCCATGAGCAGCCTTCTGCATCTTGATCACGATGGCGCCGCCCTGGCCTATCGCTTCCGGCCCGGGGCCGGGCCGCTGATCGTGTTTCTGCCCGGCTACATGAGCGACATGACCGGCACCAAGGCCGAGGCGCTGGACGATTGGGCGAAGGCGCAGGGGCGGGCGTGCCTCAGGCTGGACTACAGCGGCTGCGGGGCCAGCGGCGGCGAATTCCTGGAGGGCAGCATCGGTCGCTGGACTGAGGATGCGCTGGCGGTCATCGGCCATGTCTGGCCGCAGGGGCAGGTGCTGCTCGTCGGCTCCTCGATGGGCGGCTGGATCGCGCTGCTCGCCGGGCTGGCGCTGAAGGACCGGCTGGCCGCCCTGGTGGGCATTGCCGCGGCGCCCGATTTCACCGTCTGGGGCCTCACGGTGGGCGAGGCGGAGCGGCGGCAGCTTGAACGGCATGGCTGGTTCACCCGGCCGTCCGGCTATGGCGAACCCTATCGATACAGCCGCGCGCTGATCGAGGATGCGCCGGCGCAGCTGCTGCTGGATGGCCAGATCGGCATCAGCGCGCCGGTGCGGCTGCTGCACGGGCAGCGCGATGATGCGGTGCCATGGCGGCTGTCGCTCGACATCGCGGCGCGGTTGGCCGGGGCAGATGTTCAGGTGCGGCTCATCAAGGATGGCGATCATCGCCTGTCGCGCGATGCCGATATCGCCGTGCTGCTTGCCACCGTTGCCGAGCTGTCGTGAAACGCCCGAGCTGTCGTGAAACACCTCGCCCTTCTCCTGCTGGTTGCGGCGCCCGCGCTGGCCGCGCCGTCCGATCCCACCCGCTATGCCGCCTGCATCGAACTGGCGGGGAAGGACCCGGCGCGGTCGCTGCAGATGGCCTATGGCTGGCTGGCCGAAGGCGGCGGGGTGCCGGCCCGCCATTGCCTGGCGGTGGCCCAGATGCGCGCCCGCCATCACGAGGCGGCGCTGAAAAGCTATGAGGCGGCCGGCATCGCCAGCGAGGACGCGCGCGACGGGCAGGCCATCGCGCTGTGGCGGCAGGCGGCCGAGGCCGCGCTGATCGCCGAGCGGCCGGCCGAGGCAGTGCGCTTCCTCACCCGCGCGCTGAACCGGCCCGGTGGGCTGGAACTGTCCCCCCGTGCCGAAGCCGATCTGCGCCTCGCCCGGGCCGAGGCGCTGGTGGAGGCGGGCCAGCCGGGCGCGGCGATGGCCGATCTTGATGCCGCGACGGCCGCCGCGCCCGGAAGCCTGACCGGCTGGCTGCTGAAGGCGACACTGCACCGCCGCCAGGGCGAACTGGCCCCGGCGGAGGCCGCGCTGCTGAAAGCCGCCGCGCTGGCACCGGAATCGGCCGATGTGGAGCTGGAGGCCGGCAATATCGCAGCGGCCAGGGGAGACATGGCGCTGGCGCGGCAGGCCTGGGAAGCCGCGGCCGCCGATGGGCCGGACACGCCGGCCGGGCAGGCGGCCGCTGCTGCACTGGGCCGCATGGCGACCACGCTGCCGGAGAAGGCCCTGACCGAACCGTCCGCTGGTAAGAGGCTGACGGACCCGCCGCCACCTGCTATTCCGCGCTGATGGCTCGCACCGATTTCCGTTTCGCCTGGCACGCCCGCGCCCGCTATGCCGAGGTCGACGCGCAGGCCGTCGTGTTCAACAGCCGCTATCTCGAATATTTCGACATTGGCATCACCGAATATTTCCGCGCTGTCGGCCTCTATCCCGAACCGGGGTTGAAGGGGGCGCCGGAACTGCACGTGGTGAAGGCCGAGGTGGTCTATCATGCGCCCGTGCTTCTGGACGAGGAAATCGCCATCTGTGTGCGCTGCGTGAAGGTGGGCCGCACCTCGCTGACCTTTGCCTTTGAAGTGCACGGCGGCAGCAACGGGCCAGGGGGCGAGGATCCGCGCGCCAGCGGGACGGAGGTGCAGGTGCATGTCGATGAACCGCGCGGCCGGCCAACCCCGGTGCCGGATGCGGTGGTGGCGAAGTTCGAAGCCTTCGAGGGACGCGATTTGCGATGAAATATCTGCACACCATGATCCGCGTTTCGGACGTTGACGAGACACTCCGCTTCTTCGACCTGCTGGGCCTGAAGGAACTGCGCCGCTACGACAACGAGGCCGGGCGCTTCACGCTGATCTTCCTCGCCGCGCCGGGTGACGAGAGCGCCCAGATCGAGCTGACCCACAACTGGGACGAGAAGGGCTATGGCGGCGGGCGCAACTTCGGCCATGTCGCCTATGCGGTGGAGGATATCTATGCCAGCTGCGCGGCGCTGATGGATGGCGGCGTGACGATCAACCGGCCACCGCGCGATGGCCGCATGGCGTTCGTGCGCACCCCCGATGGCATTTCGGTGGAACTGCTGCAGGCCGGCCCGGCGCTGCCGCCGGCCGAACCCTGGGCCTCCATGCCCAATGTCGGGAGCTGGTGAGATGCTGGACATCATTGGCATCCCCGTCCTTGCCGACAATTATGTCTGGCTGGCCCATGACGCGGCGAGCGGCGAGACCGCGGTGATCGACCCAGCGGTGGGCGAGCCCGTGCTGGCCGCCGCACAGGAACGGGGCTGGACCATCACCCAGATATTGAACACCCACTGGCACCCCGATCATGTCGGCGGCAACGCGGTGATCGTGGCGGCGACGGGCGCGAAGGTCACCGGGCCGCAGGGGGAGGCCGCGAAAATCCCGCACATCGGACGTGCTGTTGGTGAAGGTGACGAGGTGCGCATTGGCGCCAACATCGGCCGCGTCATCGATTGCCCGGCGCACACCGCCGGCCACATCGCCTATGCCTTCGACGGCGCGCTGTTTGCCGGGGACACGCTGTTTGCCATGGGCTGTGGCCGGCTGTTCGAGGGCACGGCCGCCCAGATGCACGCCGCGCTGGCCAGGTTCATGGCGCTGCCGCCGCGCACGCTGGTGTACTGCGCGCACGAATACACCCAGTCGAACGCGCGGTTTGCGCTGACCGTGGAGCCGGACAACGAGGCACTGGTGAGCCGGGCCGAGGCGGTGGACAAGCTGCGCGCGCGTGGCGAGCCGACCGTGCCGTTCAGCCTGGCCATGGAAGCGGCCACCAACCCGTTCGTGCGCGCCGGCAGCGTGGAGGAACTGGCACGGCGGCGGGCGGCAAAGGACAGTTTCCGCAGCTGATGGCGCCGTTCAGCCAGCATAAAGTCGCATTGCGGCAGGAGAGGGTGATGATCAGGACCGCACTCATCGCGACGGCGCTGATGGTCGCCGGGGAGGCGCACGCCGCAGATTCGCAGAACGACGCCGCCAGCGCCGGGCCGGAGACGGTGCCCTGCCTGCCGACCCGCAATATCCAGCAGGCCCAGGCCGGCATCGATGGCAAATGGTATGTGCGGATGAGTGGCGGCAAATGGTGGCGCAACCGGATGGAATGCGCCGCCCTGCGGCCACCGCGCGGCCTGGTGCACACCTCGCCGATCGGCAGTCAGTGCAAGGGCGATATCCTCCAGGTGGTGGACTTCAGCATGGCCGGCATGCAGTTTGGCGGCTGCGCGTTCGACGATTGGGAACGCGTTGACAGGCCGGCCCCGACCCGCCCGCCGAAAAAGCCGAAATAGGCCTCAGCGCAGACCCGCGAGCCGCTCTTCGATCGCGTCCCAGATGCGCGCCGGCGTGTTGGTGCCGTTGAAGCGGTCGATGGCGCGGATGCCGGTGGGGGAGGTGACGTTGATTTCGGTGAGATGACCGCCAATCACGTCGATGCCGACGAAGATCAGCCCGCGGCGCTTCAGCTCGGGGCCGAGGCGGGCGCAGATCTCCTGCTCGCGCGCTGTCAGTTCGGTGGGCTGCGCGCTGCCGCCGGCCGCGAGGTTGGAGCGGATTTCCCCCTGTTTGGGCAGCCGGTTGATGGCCCCGGCCGGCTCGCCATCAACCAGCACGATGCGCTTGTCGCCGTCGGCCACCGATGGCAGGAAGGCCTGCACCATGAACGGTTCGCGCCAGACATGGCCGAACAGTTCGACAAGGGCCGGCAGATTGCCATCCCTCTCGTCGATCAGGAACACCGCGGCGCCGGCATTGCCGTACAGCGGCTTGACGACGATGGCACCGTGGCGGGCGCGAAACGCCAGGGCCTCGTCCAGCCGCCGCGTCACCAGCGTCGGCGGCATCAGGTCCGGAAAGCGCAGCACGAACAGCTTTTCGGGCGCATTGCGCACCTCGGCCGGATCGTTCACCACCAGTGTCGCATGCTGCACCTGTTCGAGCAGGTGGGTGGCGGTGATGTAGCCCATGTCGAAGGGCGGGTCCTGCCGCATCAGCACGACATCGGCATCGTCGGCAAGGTCGACCGTGCGGGGCTCGCCCAGCCATTGGAAATGCGCGCCCGGCTGGTTCGCCACCTTCAGCGGACGCGCCCGCGCCCGCACCCGGCCATTTTCCGCCGACAGGTCGCCGGCCAGATAGTGCACCAGTTCGGCACCGCGCGCCTGGGCCTCCAGCATCAGCGCGAAGGTCGAATCGCCGGCAATGTTGATGGTTTCGATCGGGTCCATCTGGACCGCGACACGCAAGGCCATGATCGTGGGTTCCTGCTTCAATTCTCGGAGCGCGCCAGCGTGGCCAGCGTCGCGCGGATGCGCTGCCCCAGCGCCGGGTCGTGGGTGGTTTCCAGCATGGCGGTAAGGCTGGCGCGGGCCGCACCCAGCCGGCCCATGCGCTGTTCCAGCTGCGCGCGTTCCCACCACAGCGCACTCATCCGCGGCGCCAGCATGGTCAGCCGTTCATACAGGGTCAGCGCCCGCATCACGTCGCCCGACAGCCGCGCCCGGCTGGCCTGGTTGGACACCAGCCGCACCAGCATCTGGCGATGCCCCAGTACAGGAAAGCGCCCCGCGATGGCGGTGCCACCGCCATGCCTTGCAATCTCGGCGGCGCGCCGCGGGGTGACGGTGGTGCCATGGTCGAACGGGTCGATCAGCGCCGGGGTGCCGCCGCCATGCACCTCCACCAGCACATGGCCGGGCAGCGACAGCGCTTCCGCCCGCCAGCCGACGCGGCGCGCCAGCGCGACATAGAGGATGGAGAGCGCGATCGGCAGGCCGCGGCCGCGTTCGGCCACCGCCACCAGATCGGCGTTCAACGGGTTGTCATAGTCATCGACATCGCCGGTCAACCCCGCTTCACCCGCAATCAGCCCGGCAAGCCGCAGCGCGCGCCCGCTACCGGTGGCCGGCGCCAGGTCGCGCTGCAGGGTGATGGACCAGTTCTGCACCATCCGGCGCAGGCGGGCGGCATCGGCGCGCGGGCGATCCGCCAGGCTCAGCGCGATGCCGGCTTCCACCATGTCGATGTCGGCATCGTCCACCAGCCCCAGTGTCGCCAGTTCCTGTGTTGCCAGTTCCATCGTCACCCGTCCCGCCACACGGCGACCAGGTGGGCCGGCAGGGCCCACGGCCTGATCACCACCGCATCGTGCCGCAGCACCGCCCCGGGCCAGCCATGACGGGTGGCAAGCCAGCGGGCGGCGGCTTCACAACGCCGCTGCTGGCGAGGATGCAGCGCCGCCACGCCAGAGTCGAGAGTGCGGCGCGCCTTCACCTCCACGAACACGAGCGCATCGCGGCGCCGCATCAGCAGGTCGATTTCGCCCACCGGCGTGCGCACGCGTCGGCCAATCAAGCGATAGCCCTTTGCAATCAACCAGATGGCAGCAATCAGCTCGGCCTGTCTGCCGCGCCGTTCATGGCTCTGCCGATCACTGTCCGCCATTTTTCAGCGCCAGTGTCTTCAGCGCCAGTGCGCGGGCATAGACATCGGACCGGTGCAGACCCAGCGCATCGGCGACCTGCCGGGCGGCATCCTTCACCCTCAAGGTGGCCAGCGACGTGCGCAGGGCCGAATCGATGTCGGCCTCGGCTGGTGGCGGGGCTGGCAGCGGTGGCCCGACGATCACCACCAGTTCGCCCTTGGGCGGTGCCTCTGCCCAGCGCGCGGCGAGGTCCGACAGGGACCCGGTGACCATGTCCTCGTGCCGCTTGGTAAGCTCGCGGCCCACGGCGGCGGGCCGGTCGCCCAGCCCGTCCCGCAGCGCGGCGAGCGTCGCGGCGAGACGCGGCCCGGCCTCGTAGAAAACCAGCGTGGCGGGCACGGCGGCCAGTTCGGCGATGGCACTGGCGCGGGCGGCGGCCCTGGCTGGCAGGAAGCCGGCGAACAGGAAGCGGTCAGTCGGCAGGCCGGCGATGGCCAGCGCCGCAATCACCGCCGACGGGCCGGGCACTGTCACCACGTTCACCCCGGCGGCGCGGGCGTCTGCCACCAGCTTGCAGCCGGGATCGGAGATCAGGGGCGTACCGGCATCCGACACCAGCGCCACCGGCGCCGCCAGCGCCCGCGCGATCAGGCTGGGGCGCGCCCGTTCGGCATTATGGTCGTGATAGGGGGTCATCTTCGTGGTGATGCCGAAATGGTGCAGCAGTTTCCCCGTGACCCGCGTGTCCTCGCAGGCGATCAGGCTGGCGCGGGACAGGATGGACAGCGCGCGCGGGCTGATGTCGCCAAGATTGCCGATTGGCGTTGCGACGATATATAGGCCGGCAGCCAGCGGCGCTGCCGGTGCATCGCCGGCAGCATCGCCAACGGCAGCCTTGACGGCAGCGGAAGAGGACAGATCATCGTGCACGCCTCCATCAAGAGCGCGCCAGCCGGCCGCTGGCAAGTGGGTCATCGCCATTTGCAGGCGCTGGTGCAGGCCCCGGCGCGGGCAATGGCCGTGGGCATCACGCTGCTCGTCGCCGCCTGCGCGCCGCCGCGCAAGGCGCCGCCCGTGGTGGCCCCACCGCCGCCCGTCGTGGCGCCGGTGGCGCCGGCGCCGGTGGTGGAACGGCTGAACACGGTGGCGCTGCTGGTGCCCATGACCGGTCCGAACGCGGCGCTGGGCCAGTCGATCGCCAATGCCGCGCGGCTGGCGATGAGCGAGCTCGGCAAGCCGCAGGTCAACCTTGTCACCATCGATACGGCGCCCGGCGCCGGTGATGCGGCAGCAAAGGCGATGGCGCAGGGCGCCGGCCTGATCCTGGGGCCGCTGCTGGGCAGCGAAGTGCCGGCGGTGCAAGCAGCGGTGGCGGGCCGGCCGGTGCCGATCCTCTCCTTCTCCAACGATGCGGCGGCCGCCGGCGGCAATGTGTTCGTGCTGGGCTTCCAGCCTGATCAGGCGATTGCCCGGGCCGTCGCCTATGCCCGCAGCCGCGGCATCGATCGCTTTGCCGCGCTGGTGCCGCAAGGCGCTTATGGGGAACGCGCGCAACTGGCCTTCGTGAAGGCGGTGGCCGATGCTGGCGGACGCTCCACCGCCGTGGTGCCCTATGCCCGGGCGGCCGACAAGCTGGCGGCGGCGGCGGCGCAGGTGACCAACCACGCCGCCCGGCTGCGCGCCAGCGGCAAACCGCAGATCCGGCCCGACGGCACGGTGGAGCGCGTGGCCGGCGCCCTCTCGCCCGTGCCCTTTCAGGCGCTGCTGATTGCCGATTCGGGCGCTGTGGCCGCCCGCTTTCTCACGCCGCTGGCCCGCTATGGCGCTGGCCCCGGCGAGGTGGTGATCCTGGGCACCGAGCTGTGGAACAATGAACCCGGCCTAGCGCGCATCCCGGCGATGAAGGGTGCGCTCTATGCCACCGTGCCCGATGCCCGTTTCAACCAGATGGCGGTGCGCTATCGCACGCGCTTCGGGCACAACCCGTCGCGGCTTGCCTCGCTGGGCTATGATGGCATGCTGCTGGTCAGCGGCCTGGCCACGAGCTGGTCCACGGGTCAGCCCTTCCCGAAGACGGCGCTGATGGCGCGGGGTGGCTTTGTCGGCATCGACGGTGCCTTCCGTTTCACGGCGCGCGGCGTTGTCGAACGCGGGCTGGAAGTTGACCAGATCGGCACCGGCACCGTGTCGCCCGCCCCCACGAGCTTCTGAGGCCTTTGCCCGTCACCCCGGCACAGGCCGGGGTCAGCGCGCAATCTCGGCCAGCACGGCATTGGCCAGCGGCCAGCCGGCGGCTGTCAGGCGGATGCCGGCCGCATCGGCGTGGAGCAGGCCCTGGGCTGCCAGCCGTGCAACTGCCGCGGCGTCGAGTGCGTCATCGAGCGTCATCCCGGCGCGGGCGGCGAATCGCGCCCGGTCCAGCCCCTCGGCCAGCCGCAGGCCCATCACCAGGGCTTCGTGGGCGCGCTCGGTGGCGCTCAGGGCCGTTTCACTCTCGAGGCCATGCCCCGCTTCGCCCACCCCGGCCAGCCAGTGCTCCGGCTTGCGGCGGCGCAGCGTGGCCACGCCGGTGCGGCGACCATGGGCGCCGGGGCCGATGCCGGCATAATCGCCATAGCGCCAATAGGTGAGATTGTGCTGGCTCTCGCGCCCGGGGGCGGCGTGGTTGGAGATTTCATAGGCCGGCAGGCCAGCCGCCGCCGTCAACGCCTGGGTCATTGCGAACAGGTCGGCGCTGGTGTCCTCGTCGGGCAGCAGCAGTTCGCCGCGAGCATGCAGGGCGGCAAAGCGCGTGCCGGGCTCGATGGTGAGCTGGTAGAGCGACAGGTGGGTGGTGCCAAAGCCCAGCGCCCGCGTGAGTTCGGCCTGCCAGCTCTCGCGCGTCATCCCCGGCCGGTCATAGATGAGATCGAAGCTGACCCGGCCGAAGGTGGACTGCGCGACAGCGAGCGCGGTGAGCGCGGTGGCGACATCGTGGGGGCGGCCCAGCAGTTTGAGCGCGGCATCATCCAGCGCCTGCACGCCCAGCGACAGGCGATTGACCCCGGCGCTGGCAAAGCCGGCAAAGCGAGCTGCCTCGACGCTCGACGGGTTGGCTTCCAGCGTGATTTCCAGATCGGGTTCGGGTGTCCAGTGCTGTGCTGCGGCCTCGATGATGGCCGCCACCGTGGCCGGCGGCATCAGGCTGGGGGTGCCGCCGCCGAAGAAGATGCTGGCCAGCCGGCGGCCGGGCAGGCGCGTGGCTTCAAAGGCCAGATCAGCCAGCAGCGCGTCGCGCCACGCGTCCTGGTCCACACGCTCGCGCACATGGCTGTTGAAGTCGCAATAGGGGCATTTGGTGACGCAGAACGGCCAGTGGACGTAAAGCGCGACCGGATCGGCCATCAGCGGGCCACCGGCGGCAGCAACGCTTCCAGCAGCCGGAAGGCGCGGGCGCGGTGATTGTCGGCTTCCTTCTCGGCGCGGCTCATCTCGCCATAGGTCTGCGCCTTGCCGTCCATCAGGAACATCGGGTCATAGCCAAAGCCATTGCCCCCGCGCGCCGGCCAGACGAGCGTGCCGTCCACGCGGCCTTCCACCACCTCGCTGTGGCCATCGGGCCAGGCGACGCACAGGGCGCAGATGAAATGGGCGGTGCGGGGCTTGTCGCCCAGTTCGTCGTTCACACGGGCCATGGCGACCGAGAAATCCTTTCCAGGACCGGCCCAGCGCGCCGAGTAGATGCCCGGCGCGCCGCCCAGCCCGTCGACACGCAGGCCACTGTCGTCAGCTATGGCGGGCAGGCCGCTGGCCGTCGCTGCCGCCAGGGCCTTCAGCCGGGCGTTGCCGATGAAGCTGTCTTCCGTCTCGTCCGGTTCCGGCAGGCCCAGGCTGCCGGCCGAGATCACCTCCAGCCCGTGCGGGGCCAGCAGCTCGGCCAGTTCCACCACCTTGCCCGGATTGTGCGTGGCCAGCACCAGCCTTCCGGGTTGCAGCGGCCTCACCGTCCCACCGCCTGCAACTGCGCCGCAAACACCTGATCGCAACCGATGCGGGCAAGGCGCAGCAGGCGCAGCAGGGTTTCCTCGTCGAACGGCTCGCCTTCGGCGGTGCCCTGCACCTCGACGATGCCGGCCCTGTTGGTCAGCACGAAATTGGCGTCGGTGCCGGCCGCGCTGTCCTCGACATAATCGAGATCGAGGACGGGCGTGCCATTGTAGACGCCGCAGCTGATCGCCGCGACCTGGGTGGAGAGCGGATCGCCGGCCAGCGGCGCGGCGCGGTTGATGTGATCGATGGCCAGCCGCAGCGCCACCCAGGCGCCGGAAATGGCCGCCGTGCGGGTGCCGCCATCGGCCTGGATCACATCGCAATCCAGCGTGATCTGGCGTTCACCCAGCAGGGTGAGATCGGTGACGGCGCGCAGGGATCGGCCGATCAGCCGCTGGATTTCCTGGGTGCGGCCCGATTGCTTGCCCTTGGCCGCCTCCCGGGCCCCGCGCGTGTGGGTGGCGCGCGGCAGCATGCCATATTCGGCCGTCACCCAGCCCTTGCCGCCACCCCGCAGCCACGGCGGCACCCGGTCTTCCACGCTCGCCGTCACCAGCACATGGGTGTTGCCGAACTTGACGAGGCACGACCCTTCGGCATGGGCGGAAAAGCCCGGGATCATCTCGATCGCGCGCATCTGATCGGCAGCGCGGCCTGAAGGACGCATTGGAACACCTTTCTGTGACAACGGTTGCCAGCGGCATATGGCGTGCCGGCGGCGAAGGGAAGCGCCCATTGCACCGCCGGGCGCTCCACCATAAATTGCCCTCATGCTGCCGACCCCGCCGCTGACCGACCTCAACGAGCGCGCCCGCGAGATTTTCCGACAGATTGTCGATGCCTATCTCACCTCTGGCGCGCCGGTGGGCAGCCGCACCCTGTCGAAGGGCGGCGGTCTCGGCCTGTCGCCGGCCTCGATCCGCAACGTCATGCAGGACCTGGAGGAGCTCGGCCTGCTGGCCGCCCCGCACACGTCGGCCGGCCGGCTGCCAACCGAGCTTGGCCTCAGGATGTTCGTGGATGGCATGATGCAGGCCGCCGAACCGTCTGACGACGAGCGGGCGGCGCTGGAGGCCGGGCTGGCACCCGGCGTTGCGATGGAAGATGCGCTGGCCCGCACGACGGCGGCGCTGTCGGGCCTGTCGCAGTGCGCCGGCCTGGTGATGGTACCGGGGCGGGAACTGGTGATCCGGCAGGTGAGCTTCGTGCCGCTGTCGCCGCAGCGGGCGCTGGTGGTGCTGGTGGGCGCCGATGGCAGCGTGGAGAACCGCCTTCTCGACCTGCCGGCCGGCGTGCTGCCGGCCACGCTGGAGGCTGCCGCCAACTATATCACCACGCGCCTTGCCGGTCTGACGCTGGCCGAGGCGATGGCGCGGCTGCAAACGGAAATCGCACGGGATCGCGCCACGCTGGACCGACTGACGGAAACCGCGGTCGCGGCCGGGCTGGCGGTGTGGTCATCCGATGCGGCCGCGCGCCCGGTGCTGATCGTGCGCGGCCAGGCCAACCTGATCGAGGGTGAGGTCGACATGGAGCGGGTGCGCCAGCTGCTCGATGACCTGGAAGACAAGGCCGAACTGATCCGTCTGCTGGAAAGCGCACGCGGCGCCGATGCCACCCGCATCTTCATCGGCGCCGAATCGCGGCTGTTCTCGCTGTCGGGTTCCAGCGTGATCGCCGCGCCCTATCGCGGTGGCGATGACCGGGTGATCGGCGTTGTGGGGGTTATCGGACCGACGCGGTTGAACTATGCCCGCGTCATCCCCATGGTGGACTACACCGCCCGAACCCTGAGCAGATTGGTATCATGAGCGACGAGACCGAGACCCCCGAGACCCCGGCCCCCGAGACCCCGGCCCCCGAGACCCCGACCAATGCAGCCTCCGAAACCGGCGAGATCGATCTGGCAGAAGCCCTGGCGGCCAAGGACCAGGAGATCAGCGAGTTGAAGGACCGGGTGCTGCGCACCATGGCCGATCTGGAAAACACCCGCCGCCGGCTGGAGCGCGACAAGGCGGAAGCCACCCAATATGCCGTGACCGGCTTTGCCCGCGAAATGCTGGCCGTGGCGGAAAATCTGCGCCGCGCCGTCGCCGCGCTGCCGGCCGAGGGCTTTGACAACGTGCGCGCCGGCATCGAGGCGACCGAGCGCGAACTGCTCGCCATCTTCGGCCGCCAGGGCATCGCCCGCATCGAGATCACGCCGGGCGAGCCATTGGATCCCAATCGCCACCAGGCGATGATCGAGGTGGACGCCGATCAGGAGGCCGGCAGCGTGGTGGCCGAACTGGCCAGCGGCTGGACCATCCGCGACCGCCTGCTGCGCCCGGCGATGGTGAGCGTGGCGCGCTCCGGCTGACGCACCCCGCGTCCCTGCTATCGAATCCATGGCCGGAGCGCAGGCTTGACCTCGCCTCTGGCTTTGGCAGGGTGTCGCCATGCTGCTGTTCGACCGCCTGTTCCGGAAGTTCATGACCGATGGCGAGCTGGTCGTTGTCGACGCGTCCGGCCGCGAACGACGTTATGGCCGCCCCAATGCGGCCCGGCCCGCCGTGCGCATCCGGCTGGCCGACAATGCCACCGCCCGCGCGATCGCGCTCAATCCGGCGCTGGGCGCGGGCGAGGCCTTCATGGATGGCCGGCTCACCATCGAGCAGGGCGACATCTTCGCGCTGCTCGATCTCGTAACCTGGAACCTCAGATGGGAGCGCGACAACCCGGTGCGCTTTGCCCTGTGGCGGCAGGCGCAGGTGGCGGCCTGGTGGGACGGCATCAACTTCGCCCGTCGGTCAAAGCGCAATGTCGCCCATCATTATGACCTGGATGATCGGCTGTACGACCTGTTCCTCGATCCGCACCGGCAATATAGCTGTGCCTACTGGGCGCCGGGCATCACCACGCTGGACGCGGCGCAGGAGGCCAAGCTGGCCCATATCGCCGCCAAGCTGGACCTGAAGCCGGGGCAGAAAGTGCTTGATATCGGCTGCGGCTGGGGCGGGCTGGCGCGCTATCTCCACAAGGTCTCCGGCGCCCATGTGACGGGCGTCACCCTGTCGGAAGAGCAGTTGAAATATGCACGGGCCGAAGCCGCCCGGCAGGGGCTGACGGGGGTTGACTACCAGCTGATCGATTATCGCGCCGTCACCGGGCAGTTCGATCGCATCGTCTCGGTCGGCATGTTCGAACATGTCGGCCTGCCGCACTATCGCCAGTTCTTCGAGGTGGTGGAGCGGCTGCTGGCCACCGATGGCGTGGCGCTGCTGCACACCATCGCCCGCGCCGACGGGCCGGGTGCCACCGATCCGTGGACGGCGAAATACATCTTCCCCGGCGGCTATTCCCCGGCCGTCTCGCAGATCATCCCGGCGATCGAGAAGGCGTGGCTGTGGATCACCGACATGGAGGTGCTGCGCCTCCATTATGCCTACACGCTGAAGGCCTGGTATGACCGCTGCGAGGCGAAACAGGCCGAGATCGTCAAGCTGTATGATGGCCGCTTCTACCGGATGTGGATGTTCTATCTCGCCGCCGCGCACTGCGCCTTTGCCAACGATGGCCACATGAACGTGCAGGTGCAGATGACCAAGCGGCGGGACACGCTGCCCCCCAGTCGGGATTACATGCGCGAGCGCGAGCGGACGCTGCCGGGCGGCGCGCCCTGAGAGCGGCTCACGGCAAAGCGGCTCACAGCGTCCAGTCCAGCTCCTTTTCCGCCGCGCGCTTGTCGAGTTCGGCGCGGCTGATCTTCTCGCTGGCGGATTTCAGCTGGCCACAGGCGGCCATGATGTCCCGCCCGCGCGGCGTGCGCACCGGGCAGGAGATGCCGGCCTTGAACACGATGTCCGAAAAGGCCTTGATGCGCGCGTCGGAGGAGCATTCGTAGAAGCTGCCCGGCCACGGGTTGAACGGGATCAGGTTGACCTTGGCCGGCAACTTGTACTTGCGGATCAGGCGCACCAGCTCGCGCGCATCCTCGTCGCTGTCATTCTTGCCGGCCAGCATGACATATTCGAAGGTGATGCGCCGCGCATTGTTGGCACCCGGATAGGCGGCGCAGGCCTCCAGCAGCTGTTCGATGCCATATTTGCGGTTGAGCGGCACGATCTCGTCGCGGATCTCCTTGGTGACGGCGTGCAGCGAGACAGCGAGGTTGACACCGATTTCCGCCCCGGCGCGCGCCATCATCGGCACCACGCCCGACGTGGACAGGGTGATGCGGCGCTTGGACAGGCCCAGCCCTTCGCCATCCATGACGATCTGCAGCGCGGCCTTCACATTGTCGAAATTGTAGAGCGGCTCGCCCATGCCCATCATCACGATGTTGGTGAGCATGCGCCCGTCCGGCGTGTAGTTGCTGCCCGGATTGTGGGCGCCGGGGATCCACGGCGTCTCGTCCTCGTCCAGATCGTCGGCGGCATCGCTGACAGCGGGCCGGGTGATCGGCACCGGCGTCGCGCCCGGCCATTCGCCCAGCGCGTCGCGCGCCAGCATCACCTGGCCCACGATCTCGGCCGGCGTGAGGTTGCGCACCAGCTTCATCGTGCCGGTGTGGCAGAAACGGCAATTGAGCGTGCAGCCCACCTGGCTCGACACGCACAGGGTGCCGCGCCACGCGTCAGGGATGAACACGCATTCCGCCTCCTCGCCATCGGCGAAGCGCAGCAGCCACTTGCGTGTGCCGTCGCTCGACACCTGGGCGGTCACCACCTCGGGCCGGCCGACCAGGAAAGCTCTCGCGAACAGGGCGCGATGCTCCTTGGCGATGTTGGTCATGGCGGCAAAATCGGTGGTGCCGCGATGATAGATCCAGTGCCACAGCTGGCGGCTGCGCATGCGGGAGGTCTTGGCATCCAGCCCGATGCCCTCCAGCGCGGCGGCAATCGCCGGGCGATCCAGGCCAAGCAGATCGGTGCGGCCATCGGCGCGGGCGGGCGCGGCCTTGCGCGGCACCACCATGGGATCAACCGGGCCGGGGATCGGCATGGGGGCGGCAGGGGATACAGCGGTCATCGGGGCGCCCTTAACGCAAAAGCGCCGGTCGTGAAACCGCTTGCAGCGCTCACGGCGTGCCGACCGGGCCGACGCCTCACCCCTCGCGGTGCAGGCCCTGCACGGGTGCGCCGGCGGTGCGCTGCCGCTCGGCGCCGGCGCGGCGCATCATCTGGCGCGGGGAGCGGAAATAGGCCAGCGGCGTCATCCCCATGAAGGTCTTGAATTCACGGATGAAGTGCGACTGGTCATAATAATGGCCGTCGAGCAGCACGGCCAATGGCTGGTCCAGCCGGTCCCCGATCTCGGCCAGGGTGCGCAGGAAGCGCTGGCGGCGCAGCAGGCGCTTGGGGGCAAAGCCGAACACCCGCTTGCACAGCCGTTCCAGCGTGCGCTCTGACAGGCCGACGCGCGCCGCGAGATCGCCGACATGCTCGAAATCGCCGTCCACCAGAGCCTGCTGCACCTGCCCGATCAGCGGATCCGGCGGCGGCGCGGCGGCGGCCAGCGCGGTGAAATGCTGATCGAGCAGGGCCGGGGTGTCGGCCCAGTCGCAGTTGACAAGGATGGCGTGCAGCCCATCGAGCCAGGTGCCCAGCGCGCTGCCGGGATGGGTCATGCGGTTGGCGTGGAGATGGGCAGACTCGCCGATCAACTGGTCCCAGCCCAGCGCGGTAAGGCCGATGCCGATCATGGCCGCCGGGCCATTGCTGGTCACCGTGGCTGTGCGGTCACTGGGTCCGAACAGACCGACACGGCGAGGGCTCTCGTCCGGGCAGCCGGGTCGTTCGACCTGCCAGTGCCCGGCGGTGGTGAAGCGGATATTGCCCCATTCCGGGTGCAGCAGATCGGAGAGCGGGCCGTCGGTGGCCACCAGATAATATGTGGTGATCAGCGGCCGCAGTTCCGGCGCCGGCAGCGCGAAGGCCACCTGCGGCGTCAACGACCGTGCCTGCACCCCTCCATCGGCAAACATCACCAGCGCGCCCCCCCCGACTGGCACGACCCCCCATGCCAGCGCCGCAGCGATGGAACGTGCCGGCGGGCTGTGCAAGGCATGGCGCCACATGATTACAGAATAATCATGTGGCGTTCAGGGTGTTGATTTCGTTCGGGGGAAGCTGAGAGTCGCCTGGCCGCGTCGCGACAAAGTCGCGCCGTCGAACGGGCTTCGGGCCAGCCTCTGGCACGGCAAAGCCGCGCCGTCGGCTTGCCCAAACCCGCCGGCCGGGCGCTGCGCCGAGTCCATCGGCTGCGCTTGCGCGCTGCCCATGGCCGGCTTGGCCTCACATCGCCGAGATTCCGCCGTCCACATACAGCCCATGCCCGGTCACCATCTTGGCCTCGTCGCTGGCGAGGTAGACGGCGGCCCAGGCGATGTCGTCCGGCTCGCCCACCGCGCCCAGCGGGATCTGCCGGCCCAGCTTGGCCAGGCCCGCCTCGCGGCCCAGCGTGTCGGTGATGCCATTCAGGATCGGCGTGTCGATGAACACCGGGTGGATGCTGTTGCAGGTGATGCGATACTGCTGCTTGGCACAGTGCAGGGCGACGCTCTTGGTGAGGTGACGCACCGCGGCCTTGGCGCTGTTGTAGGCGGCTGAATTGTGCGCGGCGATCACGCCGGCGATGCTGGAAATGTTGATGATGCTGCCGCGCACGTTCGTCTCGCGCACGGTGCGGGCCATGGTGGGCAGCGACAGCTTGCAGCCCAGGAACACACTGTCGAGATCGATCGAATGCACGCGCTTCCACGTCTCGAAATCGGTGGCCTCCACGGTGGAGCCGCCAGCAATGCCGGCATTGTTGACGAGCAGGTGAAAGCCGCCCCAGCTCTGTTCGGCAAAGGCGATCGCGGCCGCCCAGTCGTCCATGCTGGTGACATCGTGGCGGCAGGCCACGGCCACGTCACCGATGCTGGCGGCCACGGCGTGCACCCCGGCCTCGTTGATGTCGGTCAGCACCAGCCGGGCGCCTTCCTCGGCCATGCGGCGGGCCATGGCCTCGCCCAGGCCCTGCGCCGCGCCGGTGATCAGCGCCACCTTGCCTGCCAGACGGTTCATCCTGCTCTCCCCTTCGTGCCCCTTTGTGGTTGCCGGCACGCTGCCCGTTCAGGGCAGAGCGGGCAAGCTGTGAAGCAAGGCAGGCACAGGAGGGGCAGGCACAGGAGGGGCGGGCAGGGGAGGGGCTGGCCGCCGCCGCTGCACTTGACGCCCGCGCCCCGCCACCATACCTCCCCGTCATGGCCATCCTTCCCATCATCGAGACGCCCGATCCGCGCCTCAAGCAGATCAGCACGCCGGTCGAGACCGTCACCGACGCGCATCGCACCCTGATCGCCGACATGTTCGAGACCATGTATGACGCGCCGGGCATCGGCCTTGCCGCCATCCAGGTGGGCGTGCCGGAGCGCATCCTGGTGATCGACCTGCAGCCGGAAGCCGATGACACGCCCGATGATGTGAAGCCAGAGGACATCGTGCGGGTGAAGGAACCGCGTGTGTTGATCAACCCCGAGATCGTCTGGGCGTCGGATGAACTGTCCGTCTACCAGGAGGGCTGCCTGTCGGTACCCGAAATGTTCGCCGACGTGCAGCGCCCGGCGCGCATCCGGGTGACATGGCTGGATGAACAGGGCACCAGCCACGAAGAAGAGCTCGATGGCCTGCTCGCCACCTGCCTGCAGCACGAGATGGACCATCTGAACGGCGTGCTGTTCATCGACCATCTCAGCAAGCTCAAGCGCGACATGCTGCTGAAGAAGCTGGAAAAGCTGCGCCGTACCAGCCGCGCCGCCTGAGGCGGACACCGCCGCTTTCCCATGCCGAAAAGGCCGCACCGGAGACCATCCGGCGCGGCCTTTCCCTTAACCATTTATTGCAATCTTCTTGCTTGCCGACATGATGGATTCGAGTTAATTGAATTTAAATTGAGCGTTCAGTGGCGGAGAGTAAGATGCGCATCCTTGCAGCGACAACAGCCGCGGCCCTGTTGGCCGGTCCCGCTGCCGCAGTGGTGACCGGCGGTGGTCTTACCGGCGGTACCGCCCTTTCGAATGGCGGCGTCTTCCAGATCATCGCGCCGCCGACCGCCGTTGGTCAGAACAACTTCGACAACAACAATGTCCGCGCCTTCAACGAGGTGCAGGGCTTCACGCTGCCGAGCGCGCTGACCACCAACCTTGGCGGTACCATCGCGGCCGGCACGAAGATCAACAGCCACTATATGAACTTCGATCCGGGCCCCAGCCGCTCGGTCACCGGTTTTGCCACCTTCGATCAGCCGGTGATCGGCCTGATCTGGACGCGCGCCAGCCTGATGGCCAGCCATTATCTGGGCGCGCCGGGCACCAGCTATCTGAACCCGTCGGCCGTCGGCTTCGAAACATCGCAGGACAGTGCCAGCTTCAGCGGCAACATGGTGAACTTCCGTCTCACCGCCTCCAACCCTGGCGACAGCTGGCGCGTGATCACGCTGGCGCCGGCCGGTGATCCCAACGCGGTGCCGGAACCTTCGAGCTGGGCGATGCTGATCGCCGGCCTCGGCCTCGTTGGCGCCGTGCGCCGCAAGCGCCGGGTCACCGTCGCCGCCTGAGCCAGCCTGCAACCGTTGCGAACGCCGCTTGCCCAACCCGGCAGGCGGCGTTTGTCGTTTGCGGGCTGCCGTCCTCTGGGCCAGCCGTCCTTTGGGCCAGCCGTCGCCGGGGTCAGCCGCTCAGGGCGGCCAGGATCAGCTTGGCGGCCTCTTCCGGCGGTTTCAGCCGCTGCGGGTCCTCACCCGGATAGGCGCGGGCGCGCATCTTGGTGCGGGTGGCGCCGGGGTCGACGATATGGGTGTGGATACGACTGATGTTGCGCACCTCCTCGCCATAGGTGCGCACCAGATTTTCCAGCGCGGCCTTCGAAGCCGCATAACCGCCCCAATAGGCACGCGGCGTGCTGGCGACCGACGATGTGACCGCCACGACATGGGCATCGGCCGACTGCCTGAGCCACGCATCGAAGGCGCGGATCAACCGCATGTTGGCGGTGAGGTTCAGCGCGATCAGCCGGTCCCATTCCTTCAGATCAAGGTGCGGCACCGGCGCCAGTGTGCCCAGTTCGGCGGCGTTCAGGATCAGCGCATCCAGCCGGCTCCAGCGCGCGCCGACCGCCTGGCCCAGCCGGTCGATGGCGGCGCCGTCGGTCAGGTCGAAGGGCGCGATGGTGGCGGTGCCGCCGGCCGCATGGATGCGGTCATCCACGTCCTTCAGCGCATCCTCGCTGCGCGCCGTCAGGATGACGTGCCAGCCCTTGGCGGCCAACATTTCGGCGGTGGCAGCGCCAATGCCCCGGCTGGCGCCCGTGACGAGGGCGAGTTTCTTGGTGTCGTCAGTCATGCGGGGGCCTTAAGGGGGGACGTTGTGCGGGGCAAGGGGCTCTCATGCCGTCGAACGGGCCTCGGCCAAGCCTCTGGCCCGGCAAAGTCGTGCCGCCGGCTTGCCCGATCCCGCCGGCCGGCCTTGCCGGAGTCGGCGCGCGGCACGCGCGCTCGCCCGGCTACGGCTCAAATGACCCGTTCAGCGAGCAACGAAAGCTGGTCCGGCACCTCCACCTCTTCCTGGTCGGTAAGGCGGGTGGGGTAGTCGCCGGTGAAGCAGGCGTCGCAATATTGCGGCGCGGCCTCGTCGCGCATCGGCTCGCCCACGGCGCGGTAGAGGCCGTCGATCGACAGGAAGGCCAGGCTGTCCACCTTGATGAAGTCGCGCATGCGCTCCACGTCCATCTGCGCGGCGAGCAGCTTGGCGCGTTCCGGCGTGTCGACCCCATAGAAGCAGCTGTGCCGCGTCGGCGGGCTGGCGATGCGCATGTGCACCTCTTCCGCCCCCGCCTCGCGCAGCATCTGCACGATCTTCACGCTGGTGGTGCCGCGCACGATCGAATCATCGATCAGCACCACGCGCTTGCCGGCGATCATCGCGCGGTTGGCATTGTGCTTCAGCTTGACGCCCAGGTTGCGGATCTGGTCGCCGGGCTGGATGAAGGTGCGGCCGATATAATGGCTGCGGATGATGCCCAGTTCGAAGGGTGTGCCGCTTTCCTGGGCATAGCCGATGGCGCTCGGCACGCCGCTGTCGGGCACCGGCACCACCATGTCGGCCTCCACGCCATTCTCGCGCGCCAGTTCGGCGCCGATGCGCTTCCTGACCTCGTAGACCGAGACCCCATCCATCATCGAATCGGGCCGGCTGAAATAGACATGCTCGAAGATGCAGGGGCGCGGGCGCACTTGCGCGAACGGGCGGATGGACCGGAGGCCGCGGCCGGTGATGATGATCAGCTCGCCCGGCTCGACCGAGCGCAGGAAGGTGGCGCCCACCATGTCGAGCGCCACGGTTTCGGAAGCGAGGATATAGCTGTCCCCCAGCCGCCCCAGCACCAGCGGGCGGATGCCGAGCGGATCGCGGCAGGCCAGCATGCCCTCGCTGGTCAGGCAGATGAGGCTGTAGGCGCCCTCCACCCGCTTCAGCGCATCGATGAAGCGATCGAGCAGGGTGCGATAGGAGGAGGTGGCGACGAGGTGGATGATGACCTCGGTATCGCTGGTCGACTGGAAGATGGCGCCGCGCCGCACCAGTTCGCGACGCAGGGTCATGGCGTTGGAGATGTTGCCGTTGTGGGCGACCGCAAAGCCGCCCGAGGCCAGTTCGGCAAACAGCGGCTGCACGTTCCTGAGCGCGGTTTCGCCGGTGGTGGAATAGCGGTTGTGGCCGATGGCGATCTCGCCCTTCAGCTGGCCGATCACCGCGTCATTGTCGAAATTGCCGGCCACGTGCCCCATGGCGCGGTGGGTGTGGAACTCCTTGCCGTCAAAGCTGGTGATGCCGGCGGCTTCCTGGCCACGGTGCTGCAGCGCATGCAGGCCCAGCGCCACCAGCGCCGATGCGCCTTCCGCGCCATAGACGCCGAACACGCCGCATTCCTCGTGGAGATGATCCTGTTCCCACGGGTCGGTGGTGAGCATCGTTTCCATCGGGGGCGGCCTTTGTGTTTCGGCAGATGGCGCGCCATATAGGGGAGGCGCCGCGCTTTGTCTGCCCTCCAGTTGTGATGAAAGTGTCACATGAGCCATTCGCTGGATGAAACCCTCGACTTCCAGCCCCGCTGGGGCGCCGATGGCCTTATCACGGCCGTGACCGTGGATGCAGCGACCGGCGCGGTGCTGATGGTGGCCCACATGAACGCCGATGCGCTGGCCGCCACGCTGGCCACGGGGGAGGCGCATTACTGGAGCCGCAGCCGGCGGGAACTGTGGCACAAGGGGGCGACCAGCGGCGCGATCCAGCGCGTGGTGGAAATCCGCGTGGATTGTGACCAGGACTGCCTGCTGCTGCGCGTCGAGCCAGCCGGGCCGGCCTGCCACACCGGGCGGCAGAATTGCTTCTACCGCCGGCTGGAGGGCGGCACGCTGGTCAAGGACTGATGCGGCCACGGGTCCTCCTTGCAGGAGCGACCGGCCTTGTGGGCGGGATGGTGCTCCGTATGTTCTATCGTCGCCCCGCATGTGATGCGGGGCTTGGCTTTGCTCCGGCAGAGACGGTAGCCCAGCCCCGTGTCAAGCACTGGGTGACGATTGAGAATGATGTGGAAGTCATCCCCGTCTGCCGTCGCCCAATGCCCGGATACCCCGGCATCGTCGCCGATTTCGACGATCTGCCGCCCCTGCCGGAAGCGCAGATCGCCGTCTGCGCGCTCGGCACCACCCGTGCCAGGGCGGGCAGCGATGCCGCCTTCCGCGCCGTGGATCATGATGCCGTGCTGACCTTCGCCAGGGCTGCACAGGCCGCCGGGGTGACGCACTTCATTTTGGTATCCTCGGTGGGGGCCAATCCGAACGCACGCCTGCTCTATCCGCGCACCAAGGGCGAGGTGGAGGCGGCGCTGGCCGGCATGGGCTTTGCCCGCCTCGACATCCTCCAGCCCGGCCTGCTCATCTGCCCCAAAGGCTATAGACGCGCTGAACGCCGGCCGGTGGAGCGCGTCCTGCAATGGGCAGCGCCGGTGATGGACCCATTCCTGCCGCGCGATGTCGGCAGCGTTCCGGCAGAGGTGGTGGCGCAGGCCATCGTGGCGCTGGCCGCGCGGACGGCGCCGGGCGTCTTCCGCCACGCCAATCGGGCCATCGCCTCGATCGCCGCCTTGGCTTGACCTTAACGTAAACGTCAACTACCCCTTCGGCCCATGAGCGACATGGCCGATGGCCCGACTCCGGCGGAACTGATCCACGCCTTTGCGACCGCCCCCGCCCCGCCGGCGGCCGGGGATGCCAGCCATTTTTCGATCACCGAACTGGCGCTGGCCTTCAACATCACGCCGCGCGCCATCCGCTTCTATGAGGACCAAGGCCTGATCGCGCCGGAGCGGCAGGGGCAGAACCGCATCTACAGCCGGCGGGATCGCGCCCGGCTGGCGTGGATCCTGCGCGCCAAGAACGTGGGGTTCAGCCTCGCCGAGATCCGCGAGATGATCGACCTTTACGACGTGGGCGATCACCGGCTGACGCAGAAGCGCGTCACGCTGGAAAAATGCCGGGCACGCATCGCCCTGCTGACGGAACAGCGCGCCGATATCGATGCGACGATCCACGAGCTGCAACAATTCTGCGAAATCGTCGAACAATCGCTGAAGAGCTGAAACGAGAGCCAGATGCCCACCTATCGCGCCCCGGTGAAAGACACGCTGTTCGTGCTGGAGGCGGTGGCCGGCCTCTACAATCACGGCAATGTGCCGGGCTTTGAAGCCGTCTCGCCCGACCTCGTCGAGGCCGTCCTGACCGAAGGCGGCAAGTTCTGCGGCGAGGTGCTGGCGCCGCTCAATCTGCCCGGTGACCGGCAGGGCTGCACCCGCCATGCCGATGGCAGCGTGACGACGCCCGATGGCTTCAAGGCGGCTTACAAGGCGTTCTGCGATGGCGGCTGGGGCGGGCTGATCGCCGATCCGCACCATGGCGGCCAGGGCCTGCCCTACACGATCGGCGCGGTGCTGCAGGAGTATATCGCCGCGTCCAACATGGCGTTCGGCATGTATCCTGGCCTGTCCGAAGGCGCACAGGCCGCCATCGAGGTGGTGGGCTCGCCGGAGCAGAAGGCGAAGTGGCTGCCGCCAATGGTCGAAGGCCGCTGGACCGGCACCATGAACCTGACCGAGCCGCACTGCGGCACCGATCTTGGCCTCATCCGCACCCGTGCCGAACCGAACGCTGATGGCACATGGGCGATCACCGGCACCAAGATCTTCATCTCCGCCGGCGAGCATGATCTGTCCGACAACATCATCCATCTGGTGCTGGCCAAGACGCCGGGCGCGCCCGACAGCGTGAAGGGCATCAGCCTGTTCATCGTGCCCAAGTTTATCGTGAACGACGATGGCAGCCTTGGCGCGCGCAACGCCGTCACCTGCGGCAGCATCGAACACAAGATGGGCATCCACGCCAACGCCACCTGCGTGATGAACTATGATGGCGCCACCGGCATCATGCTGGGCGAGGAGATGAAGGGCCTCGCCGCCATGTTCATCATGATGAACGCGGCGCGGCTGGGCGTTGGCATCCAGGGCCTGGGCCAAGCCGACGCCGCCTATCAGAACGCCGTGGACTACGCCAGGGGCCGCCTGCAGGGCCGCGCCCTGACGGGGCCGAAGAACCCCGAGGGCAAGGCCGATCCGATCATCGTCCACCCCGATGTGCGCCGCATGCTGATGGACGCGCGCGCCTTTACCGAAGGCATGCGCGCGCTGGTGCTGTGGGGCGCCATCCGGGTGGACCTGTCGCGCAAGGCCCCCGATCCCGCTGACCGGGAAATGGCGGACGATCTGATCAGCCTGCTCACCCCGGTCATCAAGGGCTATGGCACCGATCGCGGCTATGAGGTCGCCACCAATTGCCAGCAGGTGCTGGGCGGGCACGGCTATATCGCCGAATGGGGCATGGACCAGTTCGTGCGCGATGCGCGCATCGCCATGATCTATGAGGGCACCAACGGCATCCAGGCGCTCGATCTTGTCGGCCGCAAGCTGGGCTCGAAGGGCGGGCGTGGTACCCAGGCCTGGCTGGCGCTGGTCGGCGCCGATCTGGCTGCCGCCAGTGATGAGCGGCTGGCCTTCATCACCGGCCCGCTCACCAAGGCATTGGGCGATATCCAGGCCGGGGTGATGTGGCTGCTGCAGAACGGCATGGCCAATCCCGACAATGCCGGCGCCGGCGCCACCGCCTTCATGCGGATGATGGGCCATGTCGCGCTCGGCCATATGTGGCTGAAGATGGCCAGCGCATCGCTGGCGGCCCTTGATGCCGGCACCGCCGATCCTGATTTCCACAACGCCAAGCTCACCACCGCCCGCTTCTTCGCGGCGCGCGTGCTGCCCGAAACCGCGAGCCTGAAAGCCCAACTGGAAGCCGGCGCCGACACCGTGATGGCGCTGCCGGCCGAGATGTTCTGATTTGCTCCCCTCCCGCTTGCGGGAGGGGTCGGGGGTGGGAATGAGCCCGCAAGCCCCCGCCTTTAAGACCCACCACTAACCCCTCCCGCAAGCGGGAGGGGAACAGAAGGCCAAGGAGACCCACGATGACCGAAGCCTATATCTACGACGCCGTCCGCACCCCGCGCGGCAAGGGCCGCAAGGACGGCAAGTTGCACGAGATCACGCCGATCCAGCTTGCCACCCAGGTGCTGCAGGCCGTGCGTGATCGTACCGGCATCGACACCGCCGATGTGGACGACGTGGTGCTGGGCTGTGTCTCGCCGGTGGGTGAACAGGGCAGCGACATTGCCCGGGTCGCCGTGCTGAACGCCGATTATGCCGAAACCACCGCCGGCGTGCAGATCAACCGCTTCTGCGCGAGCGGATTGGAAGCCACCAACATGGCGGCGGCCAAGGTGATGGCCGGCGAGGCGATGTTCGCCATCGGTGGCGGCGTGGAATCCATGTCGCGCGTGCCAATGGGCAGCGACGGCGCCGCCTGGGCGATGGACCCAGCGGTCGCCTACAAGACCTATTTCGCGCCGCAGGGCATCGGCGCTGATCTGATCGCCACCAAGTACGGCTTCAGCCGCAACGATGTGGATGCCTATGCCGTGGAATCGCAGAAGCGTGCGGCGCGGGCGTGGGCGGAAGGCCGCTTCCAGCGCAGCATCGTGCCGGTGAAGGACGTGATCGGCGAGGTGGTGCTGGCGCATGACGAGCATATGCGCCCGCAAACCGACATGCAGTCGCTGGGCGGCCTTGCCCCCTCGTTCCAGGCCATCGGCGAGGGGATGCCGGGCTTCGATGCGATCGCCCTGATGAAATATCCCGAGATCGAGAAGATCGACCATGTCCACCACGGCGGCAATTCGAGCGGCATCGTCGATGGCGCGTCGGCCGTGCTGATCGGCAACAAGGCGATGGGCGAGAAATATGGCCTGAAGCCCCGCGCCCGCATCCGCGCCATGGCCTCGATCGGTTCGGAGCCGATGATCATGCTGACCGGGCCGGAATTCGTGGCGCAGAAGGTGCTGGCCCGCGCCGGCATGACCAAGGCCGACATCGACCTGTTCGAACTGAACGAGGCCTTCGCCTCGGTCGTGCTGCGCTTCATGCAGGCGATGAACATCGATCATGGCCAGATCAACGTGAACGGCGGCGCCATCGCCATGGGCCACCCGCTGGGCGCCACCGGTGCGATGATCCTGGGCACCGTGCTGGATGAGCTGGAACGCACCGGCAAGGGCACCGCGCTGATCAACCTGTGCGTGGGTGCGGGGATGGGCACGGGCACGATCATCGAGCGCGTGTAGGGCGGCTGAGGTGTTGGAGGCGGCAGCGCCGCCGAAACGCCTCTGACTCGCCCCACGCCGGCCGGCGGGCCGCCAATTCGGCGGCTTTGCCGTCGAACTTGGTGGCCCGTTCGACGTCACGGGCCAGAATCGACACGAAAGGGGAAACCCCAATGACCACCGCAATTCACACCGAACTCGATGCCGAAGGCATCCTGACCCTCACCATCGACGTGCCCGGCCAGTCGATGAACGTCATCACGCCCGAGGTGCAGGCCGATCTGGCCGCTGCCATCGAGCGCCTCAAGACCGACGACGCCGTGAAGGGCGCCGTGCTGACCAGCGGCAAGGCCAGCGGCTTCATGGCCGGGGCGGACCTCAAGGGCATGGGCGCGCTGTTCGGTTCGGGCGCGGCGCTGCCTGAAGGCAAGAGCCGCATGGCCGCGCTGTTCGATGGCGTGTTCGGATTGAACCGCCTGCTGCGTGACCTGGAAACCTGCGGCAAACCGGTGGCGGCGGCGGTGAATGGCCTGGCGCTGGGCGGCGGCCTCGAATTCGTGCTGGCCTGCCATTATCGCGTGGTGGCCGACAATCCGAAGATCACGCTGGGCCTGCCGGAAATCATGGTCGGCCTGTTCCCCGGCGCCGGCGGCACCCAGCGCCTGCCGCGCCTGATGGGCATACAGCCGGCCCTGATGTACCTGCTTCAGGGCAAGAACATGAGCCCGCAGGAAGCGCTGGGCTTCGGCGTGGTGCAGCAGGTCGTGCCGGCGGACGAGATCGTGGCCGCCGCCAAGGCCTGGGTGAAGGCCAATCCGAACGGCGGCGTGCAGCCGTGGGACACCAAGAGCTTCAAGTTTCCCGGCGGTCCGGCGACCGGCCTCAACCCCGGCTTCGCGCAGATCTTCGTCGGCGGCACGGCGATGACGCATGTGAACGCCGGCGACAACATGAACGCACCCAGGGCCATCCTGTCGGCCGTCTATGAAGGCTGCCAGGTGCCGATGGACACCGCCATCCGCATCGAGAGCAAATATTTCGCCAAGGTCGTCGCCGATCCCCAGGCCGGCAACATGATCCGCAGCCTGTTCGTGTCGAAGCAGGCTGCCGAAAAGGGCGCGCGCCGCCCGAAGGACGTGACGCCGCAGCCGACGAAGAAGGTCGCCATGCTGGGTGCCGGCCTGATGGGCGCCGGCATCGCCATGGTTTCGGCGCAGGCGGGCATCGAGGTGGTGCTGCTGGATACCAGCATCGAGGCCGCCGAGAAGGGCAAGCAATATACCGCTGACCGGCTTGCGAAGAAGAAGATGCCGGCCGACAAGGCGCAGGCCATCCTCGACCGCATCAAGCCCACCACCGATTATGCCGATCTCGCCGGCTGCGACCTTGTCATCGAGGCGGTGTTCGAAACCCGCGAGATCAAGGCCAGTGTGACGAAGCAGACGCAGGCCGTGCTGGGGCCGGATGTGATCTTCGGCTCCAACACCTCCACCCTGCCGATCACCGGCCTCGCCGAAGCCTGGGACAAGCCGGAGAATTTCATCGGCATCCACTTCTTCTCGCCGGTGGAAAAGATGCCGCTGGTGGAAATCATCGTCGGCAGGAAGACCGGCCCGGCCGCGATTGCCAAGGCGCTGGATTATGTCGCCCAGATCCGCAAGACGCCGATCGTGGTGAATGATTCCCGTGGTTTCTACACCTCGCGCTGCTTCGGCACTTATGTGCAGGAAGGCCTGGCGCTGCTCGGCGAAGGCACCACGCCGGCGCTGATCGAGAATGTCGGCAAGCAGATGGGCATGCCCGTCGGCCCGCTGGCGGTGAACGACGAAGTGGGCCTCGACCTCAGCTACAAAGTCGCGCAGCAGACGAAGAAGGACCTGGGCGACGCCTGGAAGGGCGGGCCGGGCGAGACGGTCATCGAGAAGATGAACGAACTGGGCCGCTTCGGGCGCAAGAACGCGCGAGGATTCTATGTCTATCCCGAAGGCGGCGGGAAAAAATATCTCTGGCCGGAACTGGTCCAGACGGTTGCCGGCGGCCCTGTCGGGGATCAGCCCAGCGCCGCTGAGGTGAAGGAGCGGCTGCTCTATCGCCAGCTGGTGGAATGCGCCCGCTGCTTTGCCGAAGGGGTGCTGGAGACGCCTCAGGATGGCGACCTGGGCGCCATCTTCGGCTGGGGCTTCGCGCCCTTCACCGGCGGTCCGTTCAGCCACATGGACACGGTGGGCATCGCCAACGTGGTCGCCACGCTGGACCGGCTGGCGCAGCAGCATGGTGAACGCTTCGCGCCGCCGCAACTGCTGCGCGACATGGCCGCCCGCGGCGACAGCTTCTACGCGCTGGCGGCGAAGAAGGCGGCCTGAAGCGGCGCTTGCGCAGGTTGGAAGGGCGGTGCAGGCTGACAGCATGTCGGTCGGCACCGCCTTCTCCCTGCCCAACGGCCAGCGCTTCGGGAACCGCATCGCCAAGGCGGCGATGACCGAGGGGCTGGCGTTTCGCGACGGTCTGCCGAACGCCGCGCACGAGACGCTGTACCGCCGCTGGGCGCACGGCGGCTGCGGCCTGCTGATCACCGGCAATGTCCTCATTGATCGCGGCCACCTCGAACGGCCCGGCAACGTGATCGTCGATGGGCCATTGTCGGCCGAAGGCAAGGCGGCGTGGGCGCGCTGGGCGGCGGCGGCCACCGAAGGCGATACCCAAGCCTGGGTGCAGATCAACCACGCCGGGCGGCAGACGCAGAAAAGCGTGAACCCGCACCCGAAGGCGCCGTCGGCCGTGCCACTGGCGCTGCCCGGCGGCCAGTTCGGCATGCCGTTGCCGCTGACCGAGGCGGAGATTCGAGACCTCATCGCCCGCTGGGCCGATGCCGCGGCCATTGCCCGCGAGGCCGGCTTCACCGGCGTGCAGGTCCATGCCGCGCACGGCTACCTGATCAGCCAGTTCCTCTCCCCGCTGGCCAACCGACGCGAGGATGACTGGGGCGGCAGCCTCGAAAACCGCGCCCGCTTCCTCATCGAAACCGTGACGGCGGTGCGCAGCGCGGTGGGGGCGGATTTCACGCTGAGCGTGAAGATCAACAGCGCCGATTTCCAGAAGGGCGGCTTTGCCTTCGATGATTGCCTTGTCGTGGCCGGCTGGCTGGCCGATCTCGGCGTCGATTGCCTCGAAATCTCTGGCGGCACCTATGAACAGCCGGCAATGATGGACATGGACGGGCTGACCCCGCGCGAGGAGCCGAAACAGCAATCGACCCGCCAGCGCGAGGCCTATTTCGTCAACCTCGCCCGCGCGCTGATGGCCACCAGAACGCCGCCGCTGATGGTGACGGGCGGCCTGCGCAGCCTTGCCGCCATGGAAGATGCCATTGCCAGCGGCATGGCCTTCGTCGGCGTCGGCCGGCCGCTGTGCGCCGAACCGGATTGCGTGGCCGATCTGCTGGCCGGCGCCACCGAAGAGCTGCCGCGCTTTGAAGACCGGCTGGCGATCGGGCCGGGCCTGCTGGGGCCGGGATCGCCGTTCAAGCTGCTACGCACGCTCAATGGTTTTGCCGCGCAGGCCTGGTATTACCAGCAGATCCGCCGGCTGGCCGCCAACGGCGCCGCAGTGAAACTCAATCCGTTCAAGGCGTTCCTGGCCGAGGAACGAGAGAACAAGGCGCGCGCCTGAAGGCGTCAGGCTTCGGGCAGGAAGTCCGGCACCGACAGATAACGCTCCCCGGTATCATAGTTGAAGCCGAGCACGCGGGAGCCCGCGGGCAGGTCCTTCAGCTTGGCGGCGATGGCGGCCAGCGTGGCGCCGGAGGATATCCCGACCAGCATGCCCTCCTCCTTTGCGGCGCGCAGGGCCCAGGCCTTGGCATCGCCGCCGTCCACCTGCACCACGCCATCGAGCAGCGGCACATCGAGATTCTTCGGGATGAAGCCGGCGCCGATGCCCTGGATCGGGTGGGGCGAGGGGCTGCCGCCGGAGATCACCGGGCTGGCGGCTGGTTCGACACCAAAGACCTTCAGGGCTGGCCAGCGCGCCTTCAGCACGCGGGCGACCCCGCTGATATGCCCGCCGGTCCCGACGCCGGTGATGATGGCAGCGGGCGGCGCATCGGCGAAATCGGCGAAGATTTCCTCGGCTGTGCTGCGCACGTGCACGGCAATGTTGGCCGGATTCTCGAACTGCTGCGGCATCCATGCGCCTGGCGTCTGCGCGACAATCTCGTGGGCGCGGGCGATGGCGCCGTTCATGCCCTTCTCGCGCGGGGTGAGATCGAAGCTGGCGCCATAGGCCAGCATCAGCCGCCGCCGCTCGATCGACATCGATTCGGGCATCACCAGGATCAGCCGATAACCCTTCACCGCCGCCACCATGGCAAGGCCGATGCCGGTGTTGCCGCTGGTCGGTTCCACGATGGTGCCGCCGGGCTTCAGCGTGCCATCGGCCTCCGCCGCCTCGATCATGGCCAGCGCGATGCGGTCCTTGATGGAGCCGCCGGGGTTGGTGCGCTCGGACTTGATCCACACCTCGGCATCGGGGAACAGCTTGCCCATGCGCACGTGCGGCGTGCCACCGATGGTGTCGAGAATGGTGCTGGCCTTCATCGCGGTTCCTCCCGATTGGCGTTTCCCGCCTGTCTAAGCCGAGCCGGCGCCCGCGCCAACGGCGGAAAATCTTGGAGGCTTTTCAGCCCGCCTATCCGGCGACTTGTGCCGGTGTGTCGAAGCGGTCGGCCGTGCGCAGTTCCGGGAATCGCCAGGCCCAGATGAGCGTGACAAGGATGGCGCCGATGCCGCCGGCCACCACCGCCGGCACCGCGCCGATGAAGCGGGCGGCCATGCCGGATTCCAGCTCGCCCAGTTCGTTGCTGGCCGAAATGAACAGGCCCGACACGCTGGACACGCGGCCGCGCATGTCATCGGGCGTGTGCAGCTGGATCAGGCTGCCGCGCACGAACACGCTCATCATGTCGGCCGCGCCCAGGACGACCAGCGCGGCGATCGAGAGCGGGAAGGAGGTGGAGAGGCCGAACACGACGGTCGCCGCGCCGAACAGGCCGACACAGGCGAACATCACGGGCCCGACGTTGCGGCGCAGTGGCCGGCTGGCCAGCACCAGCGCGGTCAGCGCCGCGCCCACCGCCGGGGCAGCGCGCAGCGGGCCGAGCCCTTCGACACCCACATGCAGCACGTCGCGGGCATAGACGGGCAGCATCGCCGTGGCCCCGCCGAGCAGCACGGCGAACAGGTCGAGACTGATGGCGCCCAGCACCACGCGGTTGTGGCGGACATGGGCAATGCCCTCGACCAGGCTGCGCCAGGGCGAGAGCGTCGATGGGGCGGGGCGCGGCACCGGACCGATCAGCATCAGGCAGACGAAGGTGAGGGCGAACAGCGCGGCAGCCACCAGATAAGGTGTGGCCGGCGACACGGCATAGAGGAATGCACCCAGCGGCGGGCCCAGCACCGCGCCGGTCTGCCAGGAAATGCTGTTCAGCGCGATCGCCTGGGGCAGCAGCTCGCGCGGGACAAGGTTGGGCGCCAGCGCCGCCATCGACGGGCCCTGGAAGGCGCGCGCCACCCCCATCAGGGCGGCGACCGTGAACAGCGCCGCCATCGGGACGGCGCCTGATTCGGTGAGCGCCAGGCCACCGAGCACGGCAGCGCAGGCGATTTCCAGCGCGACCGCGGCGCGCGCGATGTGGCGGCGGTCCATGCGGTCGGCAATCACGCCGACCACGAGGGCGAGGCAGAAGAGCGGCAGGAACTGCGCCAGACCGATCAGCCCCAGCAGGAACGCTGCCTCGTCCCGGCTCTGTGTCGCTCTTGCGATATCATAGACTTGCCAGCCAACGACGATCACCAGCATCATGCCGGCCACGGTCGCGAGGAAGCGCGCCACGAAAAATGCCCGATAGGCCGGGATCCTGAGCGGCGGCGGCAGTTGCGGCATCAGATCGGCCATCGGGTTCGCATAGCGGTCGGCCCGGCGCGCCGCAATGCCGCACTGGGCCGCACTGGGCCGCACTGGGCCGCACCTGTTTGGCGAATCGGGGAATCAATGGTAGTTTTCGAGTCGTCATGAGTATGGTGCGTGCATTTCCCGGCTTCGTGCTGGCGCTGGTTCTGGCGGCCATGGGCTTTGCCATGATGATGATGGCGTGGACGGGCTGGGCGCTGGGCATCAACTGGTACTGGGCACTGGGTGCGCTCGTCCTGTCTGCCTTTGCCCGTTTCAATGGCTTCCTGGTCGTCGGGATCTATTTCTTCTCGCGCGAATATCTGCACTGGGATCAGGTGCAGGCCCTGTCGTTCGCCACCATCGGCATGATCTATCTGACGCCGGCCATCATGCGCGATATCGGCCTGATGCTCACCGGATCGGATTTTTCCGGCCGCGCCTGAGCCGCCGCGCCTGAGCCGCCGGGCCTGAGTCGCCGGGCCTGAGTCGCCGGGCCTGAGTCGCTGGGAAGCGGCGGCCCTCTTCACAGACAGGGTCAGTCGCTGAGCGTCACGAAACTGTCGAGCACGCGCTTGCGCCCCGCAGCGCCGAAATCGATCTCCAGCTTGTTGCCATCGACATGCACCACCACGCCGTCCCCGAAGCGGGCATGGAAGACGCGCGCGCCCTTGCGCACGGCGGGAGACGGCGCCAGCGAGACAGCGCTCACCCGGGCTTCCCTGGGTACGGCGCCGCGCGGCCCGAAGCGGCTGCCGCCCTGCTGTGCGGCCCCCTGCTGCGCGGCCCTGTTCCAGCCCGGCCCGCGCCCTGTGCCGCGGCCGATATCGCCGAACGGGTCATCGCCGGCCAGCGCCGCGCGCCACAGGCTGGGCCCGCCCGACAGGGTGGAGCGGGACGCCACATGGGCGTCGGGCAGTTCGGCGATGAAACGGCTGGGCAGCGCTGCCGTCCACTGGCCATAGACCTGCCGGTTTGCGGCATTGATGATGTGGGCGGTGCGCCGCGCGCGGGTGATCCCAACATAGGCCAGCCGGCGTTCCTCCTCCAGCGCGTGGTTGCCGCCTTCATCCAGCGCGCGCTGGCTGGGGAACACGCCTTCCTCCCAGCCGGGCAGGAAGACGTGGTCGAACTCCAGCCCCTTGGCGGCGTGCAGTGTCATGATGGTGATCTTCTCGCCATCGCCGGCCGCATCATTGTCCATCACCAGCGCGACATGTTCGAGGAAAGCGGTGAGGCTGGGATAATCGCCCATCGCCCGCACCAGCTCCTTCAGATTTTCGATGCGCCCGTCGGCCTCGGTGGATTTGTCGGCCTGCCACATCGCGACATAGCCCGATTCCTCCAGCACCATCTCGGCCAGCTCGGTATGGGACAGGTCGCGCGCCGCCTCGCGCCAGCGCGCAAGGTCGGTGAAGAAGCCCTTCAATGACCGCCGGGCGGCCGGGGTCAGCGTGTCGGTATCGGTCAGGGCCAGCGCGGCGCGCGGCAGCGAGGCGTTCATGGCACGGGCGGCGCCGTGCATCGTCGCCATCGCCTTGTCGCCCAGGCCGCGCTTGGGGACGTTGACGATGCGTTCGAAGGCCAGCGCATCATCAGGGGACTGCACCAGCCGCAGATAGGCCAGCGCATCGCGCACCTCGGCCCGTTCGTAGAAGCGGAACCCGCCGACGATGCGATAGGGCAGGCCGATGGCGATGAACCTGTCCTCGAACAGGCGGGTCTGGAACTGGGCGCGGACCAGGATCGCCATGTCGTTCAAGGACGCCCCTTCGCGGGCCAGCCGCTCGGCCTCGTCACCCACCAGCCGGGCTTCCTCCGGCCCGTCCCACACGCTGGTCACCGCCACCTTCTCGCCGCTGGCGTGGGTGGTGAACAGCGCCTTGCCCAGCCGGCCGCCGTTGTTGGCAATCAGCGCATTGGCGGCGGCCAGGATATGCGGGGTGGAGCGGTAATTCTGTTCCAGCCGGATCAGCTTGGCGCCGGGAAAATCCCGTTCGAACTGGAGGATGTTGGCGACTTCGGCGCCGCGCCAGCTGTAGATCGACTGGTCATCGTCGCCCACGCAGGCGATGTTGCGATTGTCGTTCACCAGCGCTTTCAGCCACTGGTGCTGGGCGCTGTTGGTGTCCTGATATTCGTCCACCATCACATAGCGGAAGCGTTGGCGATACTCGGCCAGCACGTCGGGATGCGCGCGGAAGATCGCCAGCATGTGCAGCAAGAGATCGCCGAAATCGCAGGCGTTCAGCGCCGCCAGCCGCTCCTGGTAGCGCGCATACATCGCCGCGCCGCCACCCATCATCCCGTCCGCAAAGGCATGGCTTTCGCCCGGCGGCACCTGCGATGGCAGCAGGCCGCGGTTCTTCCAGCGGTCGATCAGCCCGGCCAGTTGCTTGGCCGGCCAGCGCTTTTCATCGATGTTGGCTTCCGAGATCACCTGCTTCAGCAGCCGCAGCTGGTCATCGGTGTCGAGGATGGTGAAATCGCTGGTCAGCCCCACCAGGCCGGCATGACGGCGCAGCATCCTGGCCGACAGCGCGTGGAAGGTGCCCAGCCAGGGCAGTCCCTCGCTCATGGGTCCGAGCAGGGCCGCCGTGCGCTCCTTCATCTCGCGTGCTGCCTTGTTGGTGAAGGTGACGGCCAGCAGCTGCGAAGGGAAGGCAAGGCGACCCCACAGGATGTGCGCCAGCCGCGCGGTGAGCGCCCGCGTCTTGCCGGTGCCGGCCCCTGCGAGGATCAGCACCGGGCCTTCCGTGGTGGTCACCGCCTCGCGCTGCGGGGCGTTCAGCCCGGCCAGCCAGGGCGGATCGGCGGCTGGCAGGTCGGCCGCGCGGGGCGAGAGGGGGGCAGGCTCCATCGGTGAACAATTATGGAACAACACCCCGCCTGCCAAGCCCGGAATCGCCGGCCGCGATTCAACTGCGCTGCCGTGCCGCCGTTGCTGGGCACAGGATCAACCCGGCGGAGTGACAAGGGATGACGGCGATGCTGGTGCCGCCGGTGCGACCGGTGCGCGATGTCGGCTGGCGCCAGGTGCTGGGCCTGGCGCAGGGCGACGATGACTTCTGGCGCCAGGTGCGGGCCAGCCAGCTTGACCAGCTGGCCCGCAACCTGCCGTTCAATCTTGTCCTGCTCGGCGCCAACATGGCCGTGCTGCTGTCCAGTTTCGGTACGGCGGTGGCGTTCGCCGCGCTGGCGCCCTGGCTGGCCGGGATTGCCGGTCTGTCGCTGTGGTGGAGCGTGCGCGCCCTGGCCGCCGGCAAGGTGGACGGCGACCCTCGGCTGCTGTGGCGCATCACGGCGGAATTCGGCCTGCTGGGGCTGTGCTGGGCCGGGCTTGTTGCCACGCTGATGCCGGCGCTGCCCGCAGCTGCCCAGGCGGTGCTGATGCTGGTTTCGCTGCTGTTCCTGGGCGCCACCTGCCATTGCGCGGCCACGCTGGCGCCGGCGGTCCTGGCGCTGTGCATCACGATTGGCTCCGGCATGGCGCTGGCCCTCGGTGCCGCGCCGGCGCTTGATCATCCGCTGGTCTGGCTGGCGCTGGCCAGCTTTGTCGCGGTCAAGCTGCGGGCTGCGCTGCTGGTCACCCACGGCGCCATGGCGCGTCTGAAAAGCGAGGCCGATCTGGGCGAACAGGGCGAAGTGGTGCGGCTTCTGCTCAACGAATATGAAGCCAACGGGTCGGACTGGCTGCTGGAACTGGATGCGCTGGGCCGGCTCACGCATGTCAGCCCGCGCTTTGCCGATGTGGCGCGGCGGCGGTCGGCGGATCTTGTCGGTCAGCCGCTGCTGGCGCTGCTCGATCCGGTCAATGCAAGTGCCACCACGGCGGCGCTGGCCCATGCCATCAGCGCGCGCGCGCCGTTTCGCGATCTGGTCGTGCCGGTGCCGCTGGGCCGCGACATCCGCTGGTGGTCGCTGTCGGGCACGCCGCGGTTCGAAGCGGGCGGCACCTTTGCCGGCTATCGCGGTGTCGGCCGCGACGTCACGGAGGCCCGCCGCGCCCATGAACGCATCGCCCAGCTGGCGCGCTTCGATCCGCTCACCGGGCTGGCCAACCGCAGCCTGTTCCGCGAAACGCTGGACGAGGTGGTGGCGCGCGCCGCGCGCAACCGCCACCCGGCGACGCTGCTGTTTGTCGACCTTGATCGCTTCAAGGCCGTCAACGACTGTTTCGGCCACGGCGCCGGCGACCTGTTGCTGCGGCTGGTGGCACAGCGGCTGCAGGCGGTGGTGGCGGGCGTGCGCACCGGGCGGCGGCCACCCGCCACCATCGCGCGCCTGGGCGGCGACGAATTCGCCATCCTGCTGCCCGACGGCGAGGCTGCCGGGGCCGGCGATCTCGCGGCGCGCATTGTCGCCGCGATGGCCCAGCCCTTTCCCCTGGGCGAAGATGGTGCCGCCGGTTCGGCGGTGATCGGCGCGTCGGTCGGCTGGGCGACGGCACCGGTGGATGCCAGGACGCCTGAAGACCTGCTGAAATGCGCTGATCTCGCGCTCTACCGGGTCAAGGAACAGGGGCGCGGCGCCGCCCTGCGCTATGATGCCGCGATGGCCGAAGCCGCCGCCCAGCGCCGCCGCCTGGAGGCCGATCTGGCCGAGGCACTGGCGCGCGGGGAACTGGCGCTGGCATTCCAGCCGATCGTCGATGCCAGCGATGAACGGGTGACGGGGTTCGAGGCGCTGCTGCGCTGGCACCACCCGGCGTTGGGGCTGGTGCCGCCGCTGGACTTCATTCCGTTGGCCGAGGAAACCGGCCTCATCGTGCCGATCGGCCGCTGGGTGATCGAGACGGCGGTGAGGGAAGCGGCACGCTGGCCCGCCGCCATCAGCATTGCGGTCAACCTGTCGGCGGTGCAGGTGGAGGATGCCGGCCTGCCTGATTTCATCGCCGCCGTGCTGGCCCGCCATGGCGTTGCGCCCGACCGGCTGGAGCTGGAAATCACCGAAAGTCTGTTCCTGGCTGAAAAGCCGGCGATCGCCGATGTGCTGGCGCGTCTGAACGCCATGGGCGTTGCCTTCGCGCTGGATGATTTTGGCATCGGCTATTCGGCGCTGGGCACGCTGAAGAAGGCGCGCTTTTCGCGCATCAAGATCGATCGCAGCTTTGTCTCCCGCGCTGCCGCAACTGGCGAGGACGGCGGCGACACCGAAGCCGGGGCGATCATCCAGGCCATCGTGCGCATGGCCGCCAGCCTTGACATGGCAACCACGGCGGAGGGCACCGAGACCCGGGCCGCCTTCGAGCTGGTACGGCAACTGGGCTGCACCCAGGCCCAGGGCTGGCTGTTCGGCAAGCCGATGCCGCCCGACGAGGCGTGCCGGCTGGTGGCCACGTCAGTCCTCGTCTGACTCCACCCAGCTCTTGAGCAGCGTATGGGCGATGGCCAGCGGCGGCGGCGCCAGCCAGTCGCCGGTGCCGGCCAGCGCGGCGCGCACCTCGTCCTTCGTCACCCAGCGCACCTCTTCCAGTTCCTCGGTATCAAGCCGGACCTCGAAACCGTCGGCCTCGGCAAAGGCGGCGATCATCAGGCTCGACGGGAAGGGCCAGGGCTGGCTGGCCAGATAGCGCACCCGGCCGCACGTGATGCCGGCCTCTTCCCACAATTCGCGGCGCACCGCTTCCTCAAGGCTTTCGCCCGGCTCGACGAAGCCGGCCAGGGCCGACAGGAAGCGTTTGGGAAAGCGCGGCTGGCGGCCGATGAGGGCATGCCCGTCCTTCACGGCCAGCATGATCACCACCGGGTCGACACGCGGGAAATGCTCCGCCTTGCAGGCCTGGCACTGGCGGGCATAACCGGCCTTGGCAAGCTCGGTCCTGCCGCCGCACACGGCGCAAAAGCCGTGGCGCTGGTGCCAGTCGATGATGGATCGGGCCTGGGCAACGATGGCAGCCTCCGGTGCCGGCAACAGAGCCCCGGCGGCGCGCGCGTCCATCACCTGCCCACCGAAATCCGCCACCAGTTCATCCGATGGCGCAGCGGCGGCAAAGCGCGGGCCTGCCGGGCCAACGCCGAGAAAGACCGACAGCGCATCGTGCGGCACGTCCGAGCGATAGGCCCACAGGATCGATGGCGGCGCGCCATCTTCGCTACCCGGCTTCACCACCGGATTGAGCTTGTCGAGCACCAGCCACCGCGCATCGGGCCGGGCGCGCATGGCAATCAGCGCGGCGGCGTCGCGCCGGATCTCGTCGGCGCGGTCGAGGGTGCCGCCCGTGAAGCCCGTGACCGGGAGTTCGTGAAACAATGTCATGCCGTATCCTGTGCAAGCGCCAGTGCTGCCGCCTTCTTGAACAGCGTTGGCAATCCCGACAAGCGGTCCCGGGCGATCCAGGCTGCATCGGGGAGCGCCAGCGCCGGGCGTCCTGGCAGGGAAAGGCCCATCACCGCCAATTCCAGATCAAAATGGGTGAAGCCATGGCGAGCGACCCCAAGCCGCTGCCAGTTGCCGGCGACAGGCGGCGGCGCCTCGGCCCCCTGCCAGTCACAACTGGGCAGGGCGCGCATGCCGCCCAGCAGGCCGCGCGCCGGGCGCACCACGGTCAGCACATGGCCATCGGCTTCCAGCCACCAGGCCGTGCCGCGCCGGGTGGGGCGCGCCTTCTTCGCCGCCTTCACTGGAAAGGCCTCGGCAGTGCCGGTTGCCTGCGCCGCGCAGGCGGCGGCGATCGGGCAGGCCAGGCAGCGGGGCGCGCGCGGCGTGCAGACGCGGCGGGCGAGGTCCATCAGGGCTTGCGCAAAATCGCTGGCAGCGCCCGATGGCACATGTGGCGCCAGCGCGGCGCGGATGGCCTGGCGGGCAGCAGGCAGCGGCTGGGCAATGGCGAACAGCCGGCTGGTCACCCGTTCGACATTGCCGTCGATCACCACGGCGTCCAGCCCGAAGCCGAAGGCGGTGACGGCGGCGGCGGTATAGTCGCCAATGCCGGGCAGGGCGCGCAAGGCCGCCTCGCTGGCCGGGAAGCGCCCGCCATGATCGCGCACAACGGCGCGGGCGCAGGCCAGCAGGTTGCGGGCCCGGGCATAATAGCCCAGCCCCGCCCACGCCTGCATCACCTCCTCATCGGCCGCCGCCGCCAGCGCCGCGACCGTGGGCCAGCGGGCGGTGAAGGCGTGAAAATAGGGCGTGGCCGCCTCCACCGTCGTCTGCTGCAGCATGATTTCCGAAAGCCACACGCGGTAGGGCCAGCCCGGATCGGCGGGCAGGGCCGCGCCCGGCGGGTTGCGCCACGGCAGCGCGCGGGCGTGGGCGCGATACCAGTCGAGCAGATGATGGGGCCAGCTATGCGTCACGCGCCGTCTATGGCAGAGACGGGCGATGCCGAAAACGCCCCCCGATGCCGAGAAGCCGCGCGGAACGCGTGAACGGGCTGGCCGGCCGCGCGTGATCGCCGATCTGGTCGGCGACGTTGGCGGGCAGGCGTTTCGCCGCTTCGGCTTCACGCAAGGCGCGCTGATCGAACGCTGGCCAGAGATTGTCGGCCCGGCCTATGCCCGCCACTGCCGGCCGCTGCGCCTGCGGTTCCCGCGCGGACAGAAGGAGGGCGGCACGCTGGCGATTGCCGCCACCAGTGCGCTGGCGCCGATGCTGGCCCATGTGCAGCCGCAGATCATCGAGCGCGCCAACCGTATCCTGGGCCATGCCGCCGTCGCCCGCATCGTGGTGGAGCAGGGCGAGATGATGGCGCCTGCGCCCGCGCCGCCTCCGGCCCCGGCGCCGATTCCCGAGGCGACACGCTCGACCTTGAAGGCGATCGCCGATCCCGATCTGAGGGCAACGCTCGAATCGCTGGCCCAGGCGCTGGCCAGCAGCAGCGGACCGCCCCGGATTCGCTAGGCAAAGATCCGCTAATCCGGAATGGCGGCGAGCGCGGCGGCCAGCGCCACCTTCGAATGCACGCCCAGCTTGCGGTAGACGGCCGCCAACTGGTTGCGGACAGTGGCCGGCGACAGGCCAAGCGTGGCGGCGATGCCGGCATGGGTGGCGCCGGCCGCGAACAGGCGTGCCGTCCGCCGCTCCGCCGGGGTCAGCGCCTCGGCCTCGACTGCCAGTGCCAGCAGCAGGTGGCGGCCCTCGCTGCCCCGCCGCAGCGCGAAGCGCTGGCCGGCGAGGCGCAGCGGGCTGCGGCCGCTCGCGACCATGGCGCGCAGCCGGTCCGGCAGCACCGGGCCCACCCAGCCGGGAAAGGCGCGCAGCACGGCGGCCCCGAAATCGCCATCGGCGGCGTGGACCAGGCCGCCATCATCGATCACGGCATAGCCAGCCAGCGGCGCCGGGCGGGCGTCTGACTGCCGGCTCCACAGACCCAGCGACTGGCGCTGCCGCCAGGCCGCGAACAGGTGCGGGGCCGTGGCCTGCAACAGATCGCGCGCGGCGTCGCTGAACGCCCCGCTGCCGTCCCGCCGGAACAGGAACACCAACTCGCCCACCGTCGTCACCGGATCGGCGAGCGCGATGCCCAGCGTGAAGTGCATGCCGCCCGGCGCGCAAAAGCGCTGGTAGATGGCGCTGGCCCGGTGCGCGGCCTCGGTCATGATGTCCTCGTTCCTGAGCGCCGTGCCGGATCGTGCCACCACGGCGGCGCGCAGCGCATCATGCGGTTGCCAGTTCAGCGCATAATCCAGCAGCACATCCGGGGCGATGTTGGGCGTCGCGATGGACAGGATGAGGTTGCTGCCATGGGCGCCCGAGGCCCAGATGGCGCTGTCGAACGGCAGCGCGGCGGTCAGTGCCGCCAAGGCATCAGTCTTGAACGCATCCAGCGGACGCTGCAGCACCATGTCATATAATTGCAAAATAATGTCTTGCGTCGCAGGAGCTGTCATCATGGCCTCGACTTGTGCGGCTCCCTGCCAGCAAACAACAACCGCAAACATGATGCATCTGCATCATTCTGGCCAGCCTGTGTTTTTGGTAAACATTCCCTTTATCGGGCACGATGGCCGTGCCGTGATCATGTGAAGGGGTGGCGGCGATGCGGGGCTTCAGAAACGTGATCCAGGCAGCTGCGCTGGCGGGTCTGGCATGCAGCAGCGCGGGCGCTGCACAGGTTGGTTCCGGCACGGTCCAGATGGAGTTCCTGTCGCTCAGCGGTCCGGTGACGGGCACCTTTGGCCAGGGCACGTTCTCGCTGCAGGGTCTTGTCAACGGCCAGTTGCCCGCGCTCGATGGTCCGACAGTTTCGGCCGGTCCGGCCACCGGGCGCACATGGACGCTTGGCAGCCGGAATCTCGGCTTCGGCGTCAGTGCGGTCGATTTCGGCTATACCATCTTCAGCCCCTCCTCCTCGTCCTACAACCGCATCGGCTTTTCCTCGACGGGCTTCAGCAATGTGGCGCCGGGACAGGATTTCACCCTGGGCACCATCGATTTTCGCAATGGCGGCTGGTTCGGTGGCGGGGATTCGGCGGCGTTCAACAAGCCGACCGTCATCCTGTTCCGCATCTCAACGATTTCCGACAGCGGCGCGCAATTCAATCAGCAGCAGGTCGGCGCCATTGTCCACACTGTCAACGTGATCCCTGCTTCTGCTGATGCGAACCTGCCGGCCAATCAGAATGCTGAAGCCGACTGGATCACTGTCTACATGGGCAACAGCCTGCTGGGTGACGGGATTGGCAGCTTCCGCGTCTATGATGAATTTGCTGCCCCTTCCGGCTTCAGCAACAGTGGCACGGTTGATCTGATCGGCCGGTTCGGCTCCCTCAACCTTGTGGGTCTGGCCAATCCGGTTGGCGGCTTCATCACCGCTGGCGCTGCCCCGCTGCCATTCGTGCCGGGCGACGATGGCGGCGGCCCGGCTGTGCCGGAACCGGCAAGCTGGGCGATGTTGATCGCCGGCTTCGGTCTGGTCGGCGCGATGCAGCGGCGGCGTCAGGCGCAGCCGGCCTGATCAGCACGCCCCGACCAACACGCCAAGGCAGGTGACAAGCGCATGGGGCGGCCTTAAATCCGCGTCATGCGCTTTCTTCTGGCTCTCTCGCTCCTGATTCTGTCGGCCGCGCCGCTGGCCGCGCAAACGGTGCGTGCGCCGGCCCGCGCTCCTGCCGCGACCAGCTCCGCCGACTGGGCCAGCCGCGTTGCCGCCACGGCGCAGGGCGGCATCCTCGTCGGCAACCCCAATGCGCCGGTGAAGCTGGTCGAGTTCGGCAGCCTCACCTGCCCGCACTGCCGGGCCTTTCACGAAGCGGGCCTGCCGGGCCTGCGCGCCCGCGGGCTCAGCGCCGGGCAGATCAGTTACGAATATCGCCCCTTCACCCTGAACGGAATCGACCTGATGGCCGGCCTGCTGGTCCAGTGCCAGGCCGCCCCTGCCGCCTGGGCGTTTGTCAACCGCGTCTATGCCCGGCAGGACGAACTGGTTGGCCCCTTCATGCAGATTGGCGAGGCCGATCGCGCAGCCGTCGCTGCCCTGCCAGCCGATGCGCAGGGGCCGAAGATGGCCGAGCTGGGCAAGTTGCCCGCCTTCGCCGCTGCCGCCGGCATCCCCCGCGCCCGCTATGACGCCTGCCTTGCCGCCAGGCCCGGCATGGACAGGCTGCTTGCCATCCGCGCCGATGCGGTCGAGACACATGGCTTGACGGGCACGCCCAGCTTCCTGATCAACGGCCGTATGCAGAAGGATGTATATGACTGGGCGGCGCTGGAGCCGCTGCTGGTCGCTGCCGTCAAATCCACCCCCACACCAAGGACGAAATGATGCGTGCCCTGCTCACCCTTTCCGTCGCGGCCCTGGCGCTGTCGGCCTGCAACGACAGCAAGGCCCCGGCCGGCGATACGGCGTCACCTGCCGGTGCGCCGGCAGCCGTGGCGGCGCCCGCCGGCCAGAACTGGACCGAGGTGATCGCCGCCACGCCGGAAGGCGGCTTTCGCATGGGCAATCCCGATGCCCGCGTGAAGCTGGTGGAGTTCGCCTCCCTGACCTGCCCGCACTGCCGCGAATTCCACGAGGCTGCGGCGCCCGCCATCAAGAACAAATATGTGGCGAGCGGCAATGTTTCCTATGAATACAGGAACTTCGTGCTGAACGGGGCAGACAGCGCGGTCACCATCCTCGCGCGCTGCCAGGGGGCAGGCGCCTTCTTTGGCCTGCTCGATGCCTTCTACGCCGATCAGATGAGCTGGTTCGAGCCCTTCACCAAGATCCCCAAGGAGCAGATGGAAGGGCTGGCCAACCTGCCGGAAGACCAGGTGATGCGCCGCCTCGCTGATCTGGGCGGCCTGGCCGAGTATGTGAAGCTGCGCGGCATCCCGCGCGCCAAGTTCGACCAGTGCCTGGCCGATCCGGCCCAGTTGAAGGCGGTGAACGATCTTCGGAACCAGGCGGTCAACGACTACAAGCTGACCGGCACGCCCAGCTTCATCATCAACGGCACGGTGCAGGAGGGCGTCTACACCTGGGCCGATCTGGAGCCCAAGCTGCAGACCGCACTCAGGTAACGCGCGCCTTGGAGTTCCGCCGCCTTCGCCTTGCGGGCTTCAAGTCCTTCGTCGAACCGGTCGACCTTCTGATCGAGCCGGGGCTCACCGGCGTTGTCGGCCCCAATGGCTGCGGCAAGTCCAACCTCCTGGAAGCCTTGCGCTGGGTGATGGGGGAAGCCAGCCCCAAGTCCATGCGATCAGGCGGCATGGACGACGTGATCTTCGCCGGCACCGCGGCCCGGCCCGCCCGCCAGTTCGCCAGCGTGACCCTGCAGCTGGCCGGCAGCGCCGGCGAGGAGATCGAGGTTTCCCGCCGCATCGAGCGCGGCGCCGGCTCGGATTATCGCCTCAACGGCCGCGATGCGCGGCAGCAGGACGTGCGCCTGCTGTTCGCCGATTCCGCCACCGGCGCGCACAGCCCGGCGATCGTGGGGCAGGGGCGCATCAGCGCCATCATCGCCGCCAAGCCCGCCGAGCGCCGGCAGCTGCTGGAAGAAGCCGCCGGCATCGCCGGCCTTGCCGTGCGCCGCCGCGAGGCGGAGATCCGCCTGCGCGCCGCCGAGGCCAATGTCACGCGCCTCGACGACGTGATCCGGGGGCTGGAGGCGCAGGCGGGCACGCTGCGGCGGCAGGCGAAATCGGCCGAACGCTACCGCCAGCTTTCGGATCGCATCCGGCACGGCGAGGCGGCGCTGATCAACGCCCGCTGGCACGAAGCGGTGGCCGCCAGCGAGCGCGCCCGCCAGGCCGCCGCCGCCGCCGAGACACTGACCGCCGAGCGCACGCGGCTGGCCGCCAGTCTTGCGGCCGAGGCCACCAACGCCAGCGCGGCCTTGCCGGCGCTGCGTGCCGCCGAAGCCGAAGCGGCAGCCGCCGCCCAGGCCGTGCGGCAGAGCCGCGCGCTGGCCGAAGCGCAGGGACAGGAATATGCAAGGCGCGATGCGGCGCTGGCGGCGCAGCTGGCCAGTCTTGATCGCGACGCCGCGCGCGAGACGGCGCTGGCCGACGATGCCACCACTGCCGAAACGCGCCTCGGGACCGAGGATGCGACGCTGGGCGAGCGGCTGGCGGCGCTGTCTGCTGCACAGCCGGCGCTGGCCAGCGAGGCCGAAGCGGCGCAGACCACGGCGCAGGCCGCCGAAACCGCGCTTGCCGATGCGATGGCGGCCCATGCCGCTGCCGCTGCCGCTGCCCGCGCGGCTGGCGAGGCGGCCGTCGCGGCCGAGGCCCGCGCTGCCCGCGCCGCCAGCGAGGCCCGCACGCTGGCGGATCGACTGGCGCGACTGGGCCCGGCCCCCGATCTTGCGCCGCTCCAGGCCGACGTTGCCGCCGCGCAGGATCAGGTGGCGGCGCGCGAGACCGGTGTTGCCGATGCGGAATCCGCGCGCCCGGCGCTCGAAAGCGCGCGCAGCGAGGCAGCCTCGGCATTGGCGGCGGCGCGGGCCACACTCGCCAGCCTCGATGCCGAGGGGCAGGCGCTCGCCCGCCGGCTGGCGGCCGATACCGGCAAGGGCCCGCGCATCGGTGACCGGCTGGTGGCCGCCGCCGGGTTCGAAGCGGCGCTGGCCGCCGCGCTGGGCGAGGACATGGACGCCGGTCCCGCCGATTCCGCCAGCCCGCGTCGCTTTGCCGGGGTGGCGGCCGGCGATGATCCGGCGCTGCCGGCGGGGGTGACGCCGCTGGCCGCTGACGTGCAGGCGCCGCCCGAACTGGCGCGCCGGCTGGCGCAGGTGGGGGTGATCGATGCCCCCCCTGATGCCGCCCTGCTGGCCGCCCTGCTGCCGGGGCAGCGGCTGGTGACACGCGACGGCAAATTGTGGCGCTGGGACGGGTTGGTGGACGCCGGTGGCCGCAGCGATGCCGCCGCCGCCCGGCTCCGCGCCCGCCGCCGGGCAGCCGAACTCGACAGCGAACGCGCGAAGGCCGCCGCCGCCGTGGAGCAGGCGCAGGCCGACGCACAGGCGGCCGAAACCGCCGCCGCCGAGGCCGCCGCCGCCGAGCGCGCCGCCCGCCAGGCCCGCGATGTTGCCGCCCGCACCCTGAACGAAGCGCGCAGTCGTCTGAACGCTGCCGAGACGGCGGCCGCGCGTGCGGCCGGCGAAGCCGCCAGCCTGTCGACCGCCGCCGGCGAGGCCGAAGCCCAGGCCGCGCGGCTGGCCCAGGAGGCCCGAACGGCCCGCACGGTGGTGCCGGCGCCAGAGGCGCTCACCAGCCTGTCACAGGCGCTGGCGACCGCCCGGCAGGACAGCGAGGCCGCCCGCGCCGCGCTGGCCGCCGCACGGTCTGCGCTGGATGCCAGCCAGCGCGAGACCGCTGCCGCCACCGCCCGCCGCGCCAGCATCGCCGCCGAACGGGCCGACTGGCAGCGCCGGCTGGCCGCCAGCGCCGGCCAGCGCGAGGAGCTTGCCCGCCGCCGCACCGCCGCCGAGGCTGAACGTGCCGAGCTGGCCGGGCAGGTGGCCGCGCTGGCCAGCGAAACCGCCTCGCTGGCTGATCGCGCGGGGGTGGCGGATGCGGCCCGCGCTGCCGTCGCTGACCGGCTGGCTGCCGCCGAAACCGCGCTGGAGGCCGTTTCCGCCCGCCAGCGCGCTGCCGAGGCCGAGGTCGCCGAAGCGCGCGAGCTGCGCGCCACCATGCGCGCCGAGGTGGAGCACCAGGACGCCGCGCGGCAGGAGGTGGAACGACTGTGCGGTGAGCGCTTCCAGTGCCCGCCGACCTTGCTGCCCGGCCGCTTCGGCTTCGCTGCCGAACCGGGCGATGTCGCGGCGCTCGGCGCTGCGCTTGAGGGGCTGACGGCGGAGCGCGAGCGGCTGGGGCCGGTCAACCTGCGCGCCGACATCGAGCTGAAGGAACTGGACGAGCAGGCGAAGCTGACGGCGGCCGAGAAGACCGAGCTCGACACGGCGATTGCCCGCCTGCGTGGCTCGATCGGCAGCCTCAACCGCGAAGGCCGACAGCGGCTGCAGGCGGCCTTCCAGGCGGTCGACGCGCACTTTCGCACGCTGTTCACCGATCTGTTCGGCGGCGGCGAGGCGCAGCTGGCGCTGATCGAGAGCGATGACCCGCTGGAAGCCGGGCTCGAGATCATGGCGCAGCCGCCGGGCAAGAAGCTGCAATCATTGACCCTGCTGTCGGGCGGGGAGCAGGCGCTGACGGCCACGGCACTGATCTTCGCGCTGTTCCTCGCCAACCCGGCGCCGATCTGCGTGCTCGACGAGGTCGACGCGCCGCTCGATGATGCCAATGTCGAGCGCTTCTGCGACCTGCTTGACCGCATGGCCGGCGAGACCAGCACCCGCTTCCTGATCGTCACCCACAACGCCGTGACAATGAGCCGGATGCACCGCCTGTTCGGCGTGACCATGGGCGAACCGGGCGTGAGCCAGCTGGTGAGCGTTGACCTGCAGACCGCCGAGAGGCTGGTGGCGATGGCGTAACGTGCCGGCGCTGCCCCGCCGGCGCGTCACCTCTGTCAGCGGCTGGCGGTCTTCACCTGCGTTTCAGCGAGGATGATGCGCCGCGCCTCGGCGCTGGCGGCGGCTTCGGTCATCTCGCCGGCTTCCACCTTGTCCGCCATGGTCATCAGCCGCTGCGACGTGACGCTGCCCCAGTCGGCCTGTTCACCGATGGCAATGCCCTTGTCGCGGGCGATCACGTCATCCCAGGCCTTGCGCACGGCCGCCCAGTAGTGGCCGGTCCTTGCCCAATAGGCATCGGCGCGCGCGGCGTTGAAGCCGTCGAAGCGGTTGTAGCTGTTGAGGCCCTGCTCCTGCACGATGGCCACCACCCGGCCGTCCTTCGGGCCGAGCTTGGTGTTGTCCTGCCAATGGATCCACCCGGTGGGTGTCCACTGGTGGCGGTTGATCGCCATGAAGCGATCATAGACCGGCTTCCTGACCGCATCGCGGCGCGGCAGCGGCCGGCAGGTCCAGTTGGAGCGCCAGCGGGTGATGCCGCCCTCGGCTGAAAACTCGCCCCAGCCGCCGTAGCGGGGGCTGTCATCGGTCTGCCACACGGTCTGGCTCCAGCGGCCCTTGCGCATGCGGTCCGGCACGTCTTCCAGCACCCACTGGTTCGGGCCCTTGTAGACCAGCACAGTGGCCGGCTCATACACCCAGTCCTGCCGCCAATGCTTGGTGACGAAGGCCTTTCCGTCCTTCTCGTGCACCAGGATATGCTGGAGGACGATGCGGCGGCCCGTGTCCTCGATCACCCGCACCACCTCGTGGCCGCCCGCTGGCTTTGGCGGCACCGGCGTGTAATCGGCCACCCAGGGCGTGGTTTCGGTGAAATCGAAGCGCACCTTGTACGTGCCGGCCATGGCGAGGATGGCGGCCCTGTCGGCCTTGAACTTGGCGGCTTCCGCCTCGGCCGCCTTGGCGGCGATCGGGCCATGGGCCGCTGCCGGCACGGCGGCCAGCGTGGCTGGCAGGGCGGTGAGCAGCAGGGCGGCAATCAGTCGTGTCATCGGATGTTCCCCTTGGCTGTGAATGAAACGCAGTTGCAGTTCAGAAGCGCAGGATGAGGCTGGCGCTGAGGTTGCGGCCGGGCATGGTGAAGGCATCGGCAATCGGTGAATTGCCGGCCAGCCCGCGCACGTCGTTCCACCACCAGTATGTGCGGTTGGTGAGATTGAAGAGGCCCACCCGCGCCTGCACAGTCTCCGTCACGCTGAAGGCGGCCGTCACGTCGACGATGGTGAAGGCGGGGCTCGCGAAACAGTCGGGCGAGCAGGCCTCGGCAATGTCGGCCTGGCGCTTGGCGGCGCTGTGGGTGACGATGGCCTGCACGAACAGACGATCGCCGAGCCCACGCCAGTTCAGCCCGGCGACGAGGTTGAACGGGCTGATGGGGGACAGCGGCGTGTCCACCGCCGCCTGGCCGGGGCGGGCGCCGCTGGCGGTGCCGCGCGCGAAGGCCGCGGCGAGGTTGGCACCGAAGCCGCCGCCCAGCGCCGCGTCCAGCCTTGCCTCGATGCCGTCGATGCGCACCGCGCCGAAATTGACGAACTGGAACACCGCAGGGTCCTGCGGGCGGAAGCTGCCGGCCACCTGCAGCTGGTCGATGAAGTCGCGATAGCGGGCGGTGAAGGCGGTGAGCTGGCCATTCAAGGTGATGCCGGCCAGCCTGGCTTCCTTCAGGCGCAGGCCGCCTTCAAAGGCGCGGCTGGTTTCCGGGCGCAGCTCCGGGTTCGGGATGGCCGTGTAGCCCGACGCCGGGTTGACGAAGCCGTTGTTGACCTGGGAGGGCGTCGGGCTGCGGAAGCCTTCGGCATAGCTGCCGAACAGGCCGAAGGATGGCGTCATCCAGCCGACGACGCCCAGCTTGGGCGACAGGCGCTGGCCGGACGTGCTGACGGCCTGGCCGGGGAACAGCGGATCATCCGCGGCGCCAAGCCGGTAATGATCGAGGCGCAGCGACGGGTAGAGCAGCAGGCGGCCATCGGCGATGTCGATGCTGTCCTGAAGGAAGATGCCGCCCTGATCATAATCGGTGTCGGGGAAGGCCTTGGTGGGGAAGCTCTCCCCGAACGGTGGCACGGTGCCGTCGCGCAGGCCGGTCTGGCGGGTGCGGGAGAAGTCGCCGCCAATCAGCAGCCGGTGTTTCACGGCGCCCGTGGCGAATTTCAGCGCGATCTGGCCATTCACGCCGGTCACGCGATTGTCGAAGCGGTTGTCGCGGGTGCGGTCGGGCGCGGTGCTCCGATCCTCGAAGCTCTGCTGGCGGTTGCGGCTGGCCTGGCGGAAGACGATCAGGAAGGCATCGTCCACCAGGCCGGAGCCGCTGTAGCGCCAGTCGAGGCTGACACGGTCACGCGACAGGTCATCCCGCAGATCGAGATCGATCACCGCCGTGGCGGGCAGCACGCCCGACGGTGGCCGCGGTGTGCGGCCGGTGAGCACGTCGGAGACGGTGCGATCGCGCACCAGCTCGCCGGTCAGCCGCAGCCGGTGGCCGCCACCGGCATCGAGCACCAGCTTGCCGAGCAGCGAATCGCTGTTCGCTTCGAGCGGGTTGGGCACGGTGCGCGTGGCATCTTCCGACGCATTGGTGCCGAAATTGCGCGCCGGACCGTTGTCGCGCCGGCTGTAGGCGAGGAGGGCCGAGAGCGCGCCCGTGCGCCCGGCCAGCATCAGGGACGTGGCCCAGCCATCGTCCGCGCCGCGGTAGCCCAGCCGGGCGCGGGCGCCGATGGCGCGGCCCTTGCCGATCAGGTCTTCAGGGTCGCGCGTGGTGAAGCTGACCGCGCCGGCCACGCCATCGGAGCCATAGAGCGCCGAGGCGGGGCCGCGCAGGAACTCCACCGATTTCAACAGCTCGATATCGGCATAGTCGCCGCGCCCGGCGCTCTGGGCGCCAAAGGCAAAGGCGTCGGGCAGGCGGATGAAGTCCTGCTGGATCAGCACCCGGTTGCCGCCAAGGCCGCGCACCGTGAAGCCGCTGTTGCCGTCGCGGCCGGTGCTGCCGAAGGCGGCGCCGGGGCGGCTGGGCTGGGTGCGCACGTCGATGCCGGGTTCGAAGCGCACCAGGTCCTTGATGTCCTCCATCAGGTTGTCCTGGATGTCCTCGGCGGTGATGACGCTCACACTCGCGGGCACGTCGGCGCTGTCGGTGGCGGTGCGGGTGGCGCTGACCGTGATCACGGCATCGTCGCCGCCGGTCACCGCGTCGGCGCTGGCAATGGCCGTGGCGCCGGCGGGCGCGGCAAGGCTGATGCACAGGGCCAGCAGGCTGGCGGCGGCCGGGAGGGCGCGGGGGCGCAGGGGCAGGTTGCTCATGGGCCGACGAATAAATGCGAATGATTCGCAGAGTCAATAGCGACAATCGTCAAACGTCGTCGCCATCGCCGCACTGCACAATGGTTGACACCTTGACCGCTCGCCTCTAGGACGCGCGCCAAGTCTCGCAGGCCCTGGCCGGCGGGGCCATTGGCCGCACCCGGCCTTTGGCTTGGTCCCCCTGGGGGTCGGACGCGAAACGGGTGGGACGACAGGGGTTTTCGCCTTGGCCGACCGCAACGCCGACGAGGACAGTCTCGCGCGCCGCATCGCTGCGGCCCGGGCCGCCGAATCCGGCCGGAAGGACGGTGCCAAGCAGGGCGAGAGCGCGGGCTGGCAAGTGGCTTCCGAATTCATCGGCGCCATGCTGGCAGGCGGGTTCATCGGCTGGTTCATCGACCGGCAGCTGGGCACCGGCCCCTGGGGTCTGATCCTGATGTTGCTGCTGGGGTTTGCGACCGGTCTTTACCAGTCGCTGCGCCGGCAGAAGAAACTCGACGCTGAGAAGCCAGACGGGGAATAGACGACCGTGGCCAATCCGATGGAGCAGTTCAAGATCGAGCCGGTGGTGCCGTTCGAGGCCGGCGGCATCGATCTGGCCTTCACAAACTCGTCCCTGTGGATGCTGATCGCGCTGATCACCGTCTCGGCCTTCCTGTTCATCGGCACGGCGAAGCCGGCGATCGTGCCCGGCCGCATGCAGGCCGCTGTTGAATATCTCTATGATTTCATTCGCGACATGCTGCGCGAGAATGTCGGCAAGGACGGCCTGCGCTATGCCCCGCTGATCTTCGCGGTGTTCATCTTCGTGCTGGCCTGCAACCTTTTGGGCATGGTGCCGTTCGTGCACAGCTTCACGCCCACCAGCCACATCGCCGTCACCTTCGGCCTGGCCATGATCGTCTTCACGCTGGTGGTGATCGTGGGCTTTGCGCGCCATGGCCTGCACTTCTTCTCGCTGTTCCTGCCCGAAGGCACGCCGCTGTTCGTGGCGCCGCTGGTGGCGTTGATCGAATTCCTGTCGTTCCTCTCGCGGCCCTTCACGCTGGCCATCCGGCTGTTCGCCAACATGACGGCGGGCCACGTGCTGATGAAGGTGTTCGGCGGCTTTGTCGTGTCGCTGGGCGCCGTCAACATCGGGCTTGGCCTGATCCCGCTGGGCGTCAACGTGGCATTGACGGCGCTGGAACTGCTGATCGCCGTGGTTCAGGCCTATGTGTTCGCGCTGCTGGCCAGCATCTACCTGAACGACGCCGTGAATCTTCACTGAGTAACCATAACCTCTTTCCCACACGCAAAGGACGTACAATGGAAGTCGCTGCTTACAAGCTGATCGGTGCCGGTCTGGCCGCCATGGGTGCCGGTTTCGCCGCCATCGGCGTCGGCATCATCTTCGGGATGTTCCTGCAGGGTGCCCTGCGCAACCCGGCCGCTGCCGACAAGCTTGGCGCCCGCCTGATCTTCGGCTTCGCCGTGACCGAAGCGCTGGGCCTGATCGCCGCCGTCGTCGCGCTGGCGCTGGCCTTCGGCTGATCATCCGGTTCGGGCGCCGGCCCAATCTCCGGCGCCCGCCTGATCAACCGATAACGCCGGGAAGCTCGCCGTGCCTCAGTTCGATACCGCCAATTTTGCCTCCCAGCTGTTCTGGTTCGGCGTCATCTTCGCCGTGCTGTATTTCGTGGTGATCCGTCCTACCCTGCCCAAGGTGGGCAAGGTGATGGATGCCCGCGAAACCCAGGTGGCCAGCGATCTTGACCGGGCCGAACAGGCCAAGGGCGCCGCCGACGGCATCCGCACTGCCCACGAAGCGGCGATGAAGGACGCGCAAGGGGCAGCCCAGGCCAAGGTGGCGGCAGCCCGAGACGCGGCAGCAAAGGCGGCCGAGGCCCGGCTGAAGGAACTCAACGCGCGCCTGGAAGCCGATGCCGATGCGGCAGCCGCCAGGCTGGATGCGGCGCGTGCCGGCGCCCGCGATGGCCTCGCCGCCACGGTTGCCGAACTGACCGGCGAAGCCGTCCACAAGCTGGCCGGCATCAGCGTCACGCCCGCCGACGTGGCCAAGGCACTGAAGGCCTGAGGAGGCGATCATGGCAGACGAAACCCTGACCGCTGAAACCGTTGCGGACGGCGGCGCGCATCACGCCGAACCCACGCTGCTCGGCCTTGGTGCCGAACAGTGGGTCTACACCGGCGTTGCCATCTTCCTGGTGCTGGCGGTTGTCGTCTTCAAGGCCCCCTCACTGATCGCCAAGGCGCTGGACGAGCGCATTGCCGGCGTGAAGAAGCAGCTCGACGAAGCCGCCGCGCTGCGCGCCGAGGCCGAAACCCTGCTGGCCGATGCCCAGGCCAAGACCGCCGCGGCCGAAGCCGAAGCCGCCGCCATTCGCGCCCAGGCCGAAAGCGAGGCCGCGGCCCTGGTCAAGGCCAGCGAAGCCGCGGCCAGCGAGGCCATCGCCCGCCGCACCGCCGCTGCGGAAAGCCGCATCGCGGCTGCCGAGCGCGCCGCTGCCGCCGAACTGAAGGCGGAAGTGGCGGCCAAGGTCACCCAGGCCGCCGCCGCCATCATCGCGGCCAAGGCGGACAAGGACCTGTTGACCCGCCTGACCGACGAGGCCATCGCGGGCCTCGATAAACGCCTGCACTGATGCGGCGTCTGCGCTGATCCTGCTCGCGAACCGAAACCACAATTCCGTTCATTGAATCGTCATCGCCCTGCTGATATGCATCGGGGCATGACGCATCTGTGGCCTCTCGCCCGACGAATCTGACACTGCGCGCACCCCGCCCGGGGTTCAGGCGCGCAGTGCCCGGTTCGCGTATCCCCAGGCCAGGAAAGTCCCCCCGTGATCGATATCCTTCCTCTGCAGCCGGGCCATCAGCCCGCCATCGATTCCCTGCTCGATCAGCGCTTCGGGCCGGCGCGCCACAATCGCACCGCCTATCGGCTGCGCGATGGCGCGGCGCCGCTGGCCGCCTACAGCTTTGTTGCCATGGACGGCGAGACGCTGGCTGGCAGCCTGCAATGCTGGCCGATCGCGCTGAAGAGCGTTGCTGGCGCACGCCTGCCGATGATCCTGCTTGGCCCCGTCGCCGTGGCGGCTGACCGTGAGGGGCAGGGCATCGGCTCCGCCCTGATGCGCGCCAGCCTGGGCGCGCTGGATGCCGCCGACAGCCCGCCCATCCTGCTGATCGGCGATGCGCCCTATTATGGCCGCTTCGGCTTCACTGCGGCGGCCACCCGGCAGTGGCAGTTGCCCGGCCCGGTGGACCATGCCCGCCTGCTCCTGCGCGGTCCGGCCACTGGCCTGCCGCGCATCGCCTGGGTGGAAGCCGACAGCAGCGCCGCCAAGGTGGCGTAGACAGCTTCGGCGGGCGCTGCCCCCGCGCCAACGGCGCGCACCCTGTTGCCCAATCGTGCCGCTGCCCTATCTAGGACGCCGTGGTGACGTCCTATCATTCTGGCGAATCGCCGGCTGACCGTTTCGCCGAGCTGCTGGCCCTGTCGAAGGCCGGCAAGCGGCTGCCGGTGGAACGCTGGAACCCCCCGCATTGCGGGCACAGCGACATGCGCATCGCCGCCGATGGCACCTGGTTCCACGCCGGCACGCCCATTGGCCGCAAGGAACTGGTGAAGCTGTTCTCCACCATCCTGCGCCGCGAACCCGATGGCAGCCATGTGCTGGTGACGCCGGTCGAAAAGCTCGACATCGAAGTGGAAGATGCGCCGTTCATCGCGGTGGATGCCGACAGCGAGGGCGAAGGTCCGGCCCGCCAGATCCTGTTCCGCCTCAACAGCGATGACGTGGTGGCCTGCGGGCCCGATCATGCGCTGGACGTGCGGGTGGATGGCGATGGCACCCCGCGCCCCTATCTCCATGTGCGCGGCGGGCTGATGGCGCTGGTCAATCGTGCCACCTTCTATCGGCTGGCCGATCTGGCGCTGGCGGAGGGGGCCGATCCGCCCGGCCTGTGGAGCGGCGGCGCCTTCTTCCCGTTCGCAGCCGCATGATGGGCGCCGCCTGATGCCCATTGATCGCGTCCGCCGCCTGCTCAGCGGGCCCTTCACGCCGCAGCCGCACGGCGACTGGGACCTGATGCGCGATGCGCCGCCGCCGGCAGACCGGCTGACACCCGCTGCCGTGCTGATGGCGATTTCCGACGAACAGGAACCGCAATTGCTGTTCACCAGGCGCACCGCCCATCTCAAGCGCCATGCCGGGCAGGTCGCCTTTCCCGGTGGCCGGCAGGATGATGGCGACGATGGCCCGGTGGCGACCGCCTTGCGGGAGGCGCATGAGGAAGTGGCGCTGCCGCCACCCAGCGTCGAGGTGCTCGGCACGCTGGATCCCTATCGCACCGGCACCGGCTTCCTGGTGACCCCGGTGGTGGGCGTGGTGCCGCCCGGCCTGTCATTGACGCCTGATCCGGGCGAGGTGGACGAGCTGTTCCACGTGCCGCTGGCCCATGTGCTCGATCCCGAAAACCATCTGCGCGAATCGGCACAGTGGCAGGGGCAGCTGCGGCATTACTGGACGATCCGGCACGATCGCCACGTGATCTGGGGCGCCACCGCCGGCATGATCGTCGCGCTGTCGCGCCGGCTGGAAGGATTGTGATGGCGCTGCCGGACCATCTGCCGACCCCGGCCTGGGTGGCGCTGCCGGCGGGCCAGGCGCTGCTGGCGGCGCTGGACGCCGAGGGCGGCGCCACCCGCCTGGTGGGCGGCGCGGTGCGCGATGGCCTGCTGGGCCTGGGCGGTGCCGACATCGACCTTGCGACCCGCTTCCCGCCCGACGAGGTGATGCGCCGCGTGACAGCCGCCGCCCTGAAACCGGTGCCCACCGGCATTGCCCACGGCACGGTGACGGTGGTGGGGGAGGGGGTGATCGCCGAGGTCACCACCCTGCGCCGCGACGTCAATCATTTCGGCCGCCATGCCGAGGTCGCCTTCACCGATGACTGGCAGGAGGACGCAGCGCGGCGCGATTTCACCATCAATGCGCTCTATGCCGATGTGCCGGCCGGGCAACTGCACGATTACTGGGGCGGCCGGGGCGATCTTGCAGCCCGCCGGGTGCGCTTCATCGGCGACCCGCTGCAACGCATTGCCGAGGATCACTTGCGCATTCTGCGCTTTTTCCGCTTCTCGGCACGCTTTGCCGCGGTGGTCGATGCCGATGGGCTGGCTGCCTGCACGCGGCGCGCCAACGACCTGATGGCCCTGTCCCGCGAACGCATCGCCATGGAATTGCGCCTGCTGCTGGGCCTGCCCGACCCGGCCGCCACGGTGGCGTTGATGCTGGAGGCGGGCATCTTCCGGCCGGTGCTGCCGGAACTGGCGGCGCAGCGCCTGCCGGTGCTGGCCCGCACCATCGCGGCGGAGGCCGACGCCGGCACAGGCCCGGCCTGGGAACGCCGGCTGGCCAGCCTGCTGCCCGCCGATGCGAAGCGTGCCGGCGATGTGGCCGCCCGGCTGAAACTGTCGAAGCAGGAACGCGCCCGGCTGGTGGCCGCCGTGCAGCCGGCCGGGCCGCCGCCGCACTGGCGCGCGGCTTATGCCGATGGCAGCGAGGCGGTGGTGGACCGGCTGCTAATTGCCGGCGAGGCCGATGCGGCCCGGCCGCTGCTGGGCTGGCAGCGCCCGAAGCTGCCGGCGTCGGGCAAGGACATCATCGCCCGCGGCGTGGCGCCTGGCCCGGAGGTGGCGAAGCGGCTGGGCGCCTTCGAGCGCGCCTGGGTGGCCGCGGGCTTTCCGGACGATGCGGACACGGTCAGCGCGCTGTTGGATGTGGCTGCGCGCGACTAGGTCCCACCCCAACCCCTCCCGCTTGCGGGAGGGGTTGGGGTGGGGATTTTGGGTCAGAGACGTCGATCCCCCGCCGCCGGCCGCCCACGCCGGGGCGGCGGGCTCACCGGCACCTTGACGCCGCGCTTCGCCAGCGCCTCGCGCAGCAGCACCTCGATCTGGGCATTCAGGCTCCTGAGATCGCTCGCCGCGGCCCGCTCCAGCGCCGCGTGCAGCGCCGGGTCGAGCCGCAGGGGAAAGGCCTTCTTCGCGGTCATCAGCCCATCAATAGAGGCTGCCGGCGTTCACCACGGGCTGGGTCTCGCGTTCGCCGCACAGCACCACCATCAGGTTGGAGACCATCGTCGCCCGGCGCTCGTCGTCCAGCTCCACCACCTGCTTTTCGGACAGTTGCGCCAGCGCCATCTCGACCATGCCAACCGCGCCGGCCACCAGCGTCTCGCGCGCGGCTACCACGGCGGCGGCCTGCTGGCGGCGCAGCATGGCGCCGGCGATTTCCGGCGCATAGGCAAGGTGGGTGAAGCCGCATTCATCGACGGTGATGCCGGCAACACTCAGGCGCTCGATCAGTTCGGCGCGCAGTTCGCGGCTCACATGGTCATGATCGCCGCGCAGCGTCATCTCCTTGTGCTCGAAATCATCATAGGGGTAGCGCGCGCCGATGGTGCGCACCGCCACCTCCACCTGCGCCGTCACGAAGCCGCGATAATCATCGACATCGAACAGCGCCTGCGCCGTGTCGGTCACGCGCCACACCAACTGGGCGGCGATCTCGATCGGGTTGCCGCGCAGGTCGTTCACCTTGATCTGCTGCGAGATCAGGTTGTTGGCGCGCAGCGAGATCTTCTTCTTGCCCATCCACGGCCAGGTCCACCTGAGGCCCGGCGTGCGATCGGTGCCGCGATAATCGCCGAACAGGGTGATTGCCGCCGCCTCGTTGGGCTGCAGGCTGTAGAGGCCAACCAGCACGAAGAGAAAGGCAAAGCCGAGGCCAAGCCCCAGCAGGATGCCGCCCAGCGAGCCGCCGGCCATGCCGGTGAAGAAGCTCCACAGCGTCGCGGCAAACAGCAGCAACGCCACGAGCAGCATGACAAGGCCATTGCCGCCGCCGCCCGGAAGCTCGCGGCTGGCGGTGGTGTTGGTGGTGTTCATGGGAAACTCCCGACTGAAAGATGATATCATAATTATATCATCCTGGCCCACCGGGCAAGGCTATTCAGTCGTCGCCGCCATCCCAGGCGTCGTCACCCGCGCCGTCATCCTCGTCCCAGCCCGCGCTGGCGCCGGCCCCGCCGCCGCTGCCACCGCCGGGAAGGACGCGCCGAGCGTCCTCGGCCGGATCGTCGTCCAGCCTGTCGGCCCGGATCACCCAGCCATCGGCAAGGCCGAAGCCATCATCATCAGGGCCAATGATCGGGGCACCATCCAGCCCGGCGGCGCCCGATCCGCGTCGATCAGGGCGCGATGGCGGATCATTCGTGCGGCGGCGGCCGGCGAGGATGACAAGGATCAGGACGGCAAGGCCCAGCAGCAGGAGCAGCCAGACCATGGTGACGGCCTAGCCTTGCGGCGGCTCGGGCGGCTCGCCGGCCTTGCGCTCCAGCTCGGCAAAATTGTCGTTCTTGCGTGTGTCCGACATCATGATGAAGCCGGCCACACCCAGGGACGCGAGGATGAGGATGATGACGACCATCCCGCGTCAGCCCTGCCCCGGCGGCAGGCCGCCAGCCTGCTGCTTCGACTGGTCGCCGTCCTGGGGTGGGCGCCGGCGCTTCCACACGTTGGCCTTGTCCTGGGCAAACTGGTAGCCGAACCAGATGAACATGAGGACGTTCAACACGCCAATGAGGATGATGCCGGTCATGCCTGTCATGCGGCTCTTTTAACGCGTGCCGGCTGTGCTGGCGAGGCGTCAGCTGCCGAACATGTTGTCGCGCGGGAAGCCGGTGGGCGGCATGCGACCGGCGCTGGCGCGCGCGCCCCTCCAGAAGGTGAGATCGCTTTCGGTGCGGGTGCGCCCCGAACCGCCGCCCATCGGCCAGCTCAGCCCTTCGGCCATCACGAAGCTGCGCGCGTCGGCCATGCCGCCATCCTTGTACTTCTGCAGCGCGACGCCCTGGCCCTTCTGCAATTGCGGCAGTTCGGACAGCGGGAACACCAGCAGCTTCCGGTTCTCGCCAATGACCGCGATCATGTCGTCTTCAGGCGCGATCCAGCGCACCACCTTCAGGGCCGCGCCGGCCCTGGGGCTCATCACCTGTTTGCCCTTGCGCGTTTCGGCGAGCAGCTCGCCGGCCTCCACCTGGAAGCCGCGGCCATCGCTGGCGGCCAGCAGCAGGCGCGCATCGGCCTTGTGGGCGAACAGCGCCACGATGGCCGTCCCCTCGGCCAGGTCGATCATCAGCCGCACCGGTTCGCCCAGCCCGCGCCCGCCGGGCAGGCGATCCGGCATCAGCGTATAGAAACGCCCGTCGCTGGCGGCCAGCACCAGGCGATCCGTGGTCTGGGCATGGAAGGCAAAGGCGGCACCGTCGCCTTCCTTGAACTTCAGCGCTTCGGCAGAGGAAAGGTCGATATGGCCCTTCATCGCCCGGATCCAGCCCTTGGCGGAGCAGATGACGGTGATCGGCTCTTTCTCGATCATCGCCTCGATCGGCACGTCGCGCACCTGCGGGGCCGCCGCGATGCTGGTGCGGCGTCTGCCCAGCGGCGTTGTCGGCCCATAGGCGGCGCGCAGGGCACCAAGATCGGCAATCAGCCGCTCGGTCTGCACCGCCTCGCTGGCCAGCAGCGCCTTCAGCCCGCGCGCCTCCTCGGTCAGCGCCTTGTTTTCCCGCGTGATCTCGATCTCTTCCAGCTTGCGCAAGGACCGCAGCCGCATGTTGAGGATGGCCTCGGCCTGCACGTCGGTGAGGTCGAAGGCCGCCTTCAGCTCGGCCTTTGCATCATCGGCTTCGCGGATGATGCGGATCACCTCGTCGAGGTTCAGATAGGCCTTCAAGAGCCCGCCCAGCACCTCCAGCCGCGCCTCGATGCGCCCCAGCCGGTAGCGGCTGCGCGCCAGCAGCACCTCGCGCTGGTGCGCCAGCCACTTCACCAGCACCGCCCGCAGCCCCAGCACGCCCGGCCGGCCTTCGTCCAGCACGTTCATGTTCAGCGGCACGCGCACCTCAAGGTCGGTGAGCTTGAACAGGCTCTCCATGAGCACGTCCGCCTCGACATTGCGCGAGCGCGGGGTGAGCACGATGCGCAATTGCTCGTCGCTCTCGTCGGCGACATCGGCGAGGATGGGCAGCTTCTTCTCGGTGATCAGCGCGGCCAACTGCTCGATCAGCTTGCCCTTCAGCACCTGGTAGGGGATTTCGGAAATCACGATCGTCCAGGTGCCGCGGCCCTGGTCCTCCACCGCCCAGCGGGCGCGCAGCCGGAAACTGCCGCGACCGGTGCGATAGGCCTCGGCGATGCTGGCCGGCGGTTCCACCAGCACGCCGCCGGTGGGGAAATCGGGGCCGCTCACATGGGTGAGCAGCGCGTCCTCGCCCGTCTCGGGATCGGCGAGCAGGGCAAGCGCTGCGTCCACCACCTCGGCCGGATTGTGCGGCGGGATGGAGGTCGCCATGCCGACCGCGATGCCGGCGGCGCCATTGACCAGCAGGTTGGGGAACAGGCCGGGGAAGATTTCCGGCTCCTCCTCCTCGCCATTGTAGGTGGCGCGGAACGGCACGCTCTCCTCGTCCAGCCCGTCCATCAGGCGGATGGCGGCATCGGTCAGCCGCGCCTCGGTATAGCGCATGGCCGCCGCGTTATCGCCGTCGATATTGCCGAAATTGCCCTGGCCATCGACCAGCGGCACGCGCAGCGCGAAATCCTGGGCGAGGCGCACCATCGCGTCATAAACGGAGGCATCGCCGTGCGGGTGATATTTGCCGATCACGTCGCCCACCACGCGGGCGCATTTCTTGTAGGCCTGGTCCGGGTTCAGGCGCAGCAGCCGCATCGCCCAGAGCAGGCGGCGGTGCACGGGCTTCAGGCCATCGCGCAGATCGGGCAGCGACCGCGCGGTGATGGTGGACAGCGCATAGACGAGATAGCGATCCCCCAGCGCCGCCGCGAAGGGCGCATCAAGGATGGTGGTGGGGGCAGTGTCTTCGGGTGGTGGGCTGGCCATGACGATGGGTTAGCCGGGCGCCTGCCCCGGCGCAAGCAACAGGCCGCAAAGCCGTTCCCGCGCCGCCCACACGCGCGGCTCGGCCGGGTTCCCGGCCAGCAGGTCGCGCAGCAGGAAATGGCCTGCCAGCTTCAGGCCATCGGCCAGCGCCGCCGCATCGGCCGGGCCGCCGGCGAGCAGGAAGGCGGGCAGTGGCAGCAACTTCGCGGCATAGGGCAGGCCAGCGGCACGGGACACCGCCTGACGCGATTTGGGTGACACGAAGGCGAGATCATCGCGCGTGCCGGTGGCGGCGCAGCTGGCCAGATCGAGGCCGAGCCCCAGTTCGGCCAGCAGCGCCAGTTCCAGCCGCACCAGCGCGGCGCCCATGGTGAGCGCATCGCTGCCAGCGCCGGCGGCAGCGAACAGCGCTTCGAACAGCGGGAACAGGCGCGGGTGGGGCTCATCCTCCGGCAGCGTGGCAGCCGCTAGCGAGGCCAGATAATTGACCATGGCGATGGCAGCAGCGCCGTGGATCATCGCAAGATTGCTGGCCAGCGGATGCACGGTGGCCTGCCGCAGCTGGCCGGGCCGTCGTTCCACCAGATCGAGCGCCACGACATGCCCATGCTGCAGGATGGCGCGCAGTTTCCGCCCGCGCCCACCCGGCACATAGGCGGCGACCAACCCCATGTTTTCCGTGAGGAACCGCGCCACCGCGCCATGTTCGCCATGCGCGATTGCAGCCACCACCAGCGCCGGTTCGATGCGGATCATGCCGGCATCATAACGCGGGCTCCCAAAAGCGGCAGCGATGAATATGTTAACGCAAAATCAGGGATTGTGAAATCTTGCGGAATCGGGCATACATCACACAGTTAACGCGAGGGCAATAACTATGAACAAGTACGCTTTGGCTTTGATGCCTGCGATGCTGCTGGCGGCGCCGGCACTCGCTGCGGTCACGATCTATGGGATTCCGGCCGAGGTTGGGGCGACCTGGACCACCACCTATGATGCGCGACCGGGCAACAGCGACACCGTGGTGCTTCCGGGCGTCACTGCCCAGGTCAAGTTCACGCTGGATGACATCCTGAACAGCGGCACCACCTGGCGGATCACTGCGGAAGTGGACAACACGTCGCCGTCCGGCACGACCCGGCTGGGCGCCTTCGGTTTCAACACCGATCCCAATTTGCAGTCGGTCGCCTTTTTCGACAAAGGTGACTTCGGTCGGATCCTCAGCGACCCCAACCTCAACTTTTCGGGCGGCGTCAAGTTGGAATTCTGCGTCAATTCGAACGATGTCAACAACTGCACCGGTGGTGGCAACGATGGTTTCCTGCCCGGCGATGCCTTGGCGACCACGACGTTTGACCTGACGTTCGCTGGCGCCGCGCCGGACTCGGTCTTTTTCGACAATTTCTATGTCCGCTGGCAGGTTCTGCCCTCCACCCCCAGTTCGGGTCTTGGTCGGCTGACCGGGTGGACCGGCACCGATGGTGACGGAGATCCGCTGGGTGTGCCCGAGCCGTCGAGCTGGGCGATGCTGATTGCCGGTTTCGGCCTGGTCGGCGCCGTGTCGCGCCGCCGCAAGGCCAGCCTCACCGTCGCCGCCTGACCCACGTCAGCGGCTCCACGATCGCCCGGTTGCGCTCACCCGCAACCGGGCGTTTCGCGTTCCGGGGCCAGGGCCGTACCGGTTAATCGACGAAGTCCAGCCCCACTGCACTATACAGGCTGCGGTCCTCGCCCCAGTCGGGCTTCACCTTCACGTGCAGGAACAGGTGGACCTTCGCGCCCAGCAGCTCACCGATGGCGGCGCGCGCCGCCTCGCCGATGCTGCGGATGCGCGTGCCGCCCTTGCCCAGCACGATCGCCTTCTGGCTGTCGCGCTCCACGATGATCTGCTGGCGGATGGCGACGCTGCCGTCGCGCCGCTCCTCCCACGTCTCGGTCTCGATGGTGGCGGCAAAGGGCAGCTCGGCCGAAAGCTGCAGGTAAAGCTGCTCGCGCGTCAGTTCGGCCGCCATCAGCCGGGTGGTAGCCGCCGTCAGCTGGTCTTCCGGATAATGCCAGGGGCCTTCCGGCAGCCGGCTGGCCAGCGCCCGTTTCAGTTCAGACACGCCATCACCGGTTGTGGCCGATACAAAGAAAATCTCGTCGAAGGGCAGAAGTTCGTTCATCTGCGCCGCCAATGCCAGCAGGCGTTCCTTGACGCAGATATCAACCTTGTTGAGCACCAGGAACTTCGCCTCCCGGCGGTTCTTCAGCCCCTCGATGATCGCCGGCACCTCACCCTTCAGGCCGGCCTTGGCATCCACCACCAGCGCGATCACGTCCGCCTCGCCGGCACCGTCCCAGGCCGCCTTCACCATCGCCCGGTCCAGCCGGCGGCGCGGCTGGAAGATGCCGGGCGTGTCGACCAGGATCATCTGCGCCGCCCCTTCAATGGCGATGCCCACCAGCCGCTGCCGGGTCGTCTGCACCTTGGGCGAGACAATGGCCACCTTCTGCCCCACCAGCGCATTGACCAGGGTGGACTTGCCGGCATTGGGGGCGCCCACCACGGCAATGCTGCCGCAGCGGCTTGGGGTATCTTCGGTCATGCCTGTTGCTCCAGCCGCGCCAGCAGCGCGGTCGCGGCGGCCTTTTCCGCCTCCTGCCGGGATTTGCCGAGGCCGGTGGCCGGCTCCTGCCCGCGCACCGTCACCTCAACGGTGAACTGAGGCGCATGGTCCGGCCCCTCGCGCCCCACCACCAGATAGACGGGCATGCCCAGCCGGCGTTTCAGCGCCCAGATCTGCAGGGCGCTCTTGGGATCGTTCAGGAACGGCTGTTCGGCGGCCATCATCGGGCCCCAGTGGCGCTCCACCAGGGCGCGTGCCGCGTCCCAGCCAGCATCGACGAACACCGCCGCGACCACGGCTTCGGCCACGTCGCCCAGCACGTTGTCGCTTTCCGCCAGGCCCTTGGCGCGCGTCACCGGTTCCATGGCGATCAATGGCCCTGCGTTCCAGCCGCGCGCCACCCGGGCGTTGGCCGGGCCTTCCACCATCGCATGCAGCCGTACGGTCAGGCGGCCTTCCGGTTCATCATGCTGTCCATAAAGGAGATTGGCGACCACGCAGCCCAGCACCCGGTCGCCCAGGAACTCGAGGCGCTGGTAGCTGCTGCCCGCCACGCGACTGGCGCTGCCGTGGGTGAGGGCGCGGTCCAGCAGCGACAGATCGGTGAAGCCGTGGCCCAGCACATCGCGCGCCCACGCGTCCAGCCGGGCCAGCCGATCAGCTTCCCCCAGCCCCGGATCGGGCATGACCTTGCGTTTGCGGCTCATCGTGATTTGCCGTGGGCGCAAGGACGATGCGGGTCAAGTGTTTCGCAGCGCATCTGCGGGCTGGACTTCCGCCGCGCGCCGCCGGAAAAGACCGCGCATGGATGTTCTGGCCCCTGTTCGCGCTGCTGCGGCCGCCCCGGTGGACATCGCCGGCCTGTTCGCCGCTGAGCCTGAGCGGCTGGCGCGGCTGAGCCTGTCGGTTGGCGGCATTCACGCCGATTTCTCGCGGCTGGCCTTGCCGCTTTCCGGTTTGCGCCTGCTGCTGGCGGCGGCGGAGGCCGCCGATCTGCCCGGCTGGCGGGATCGCCTGTTTGCCGGGGATGTCGTCAATCCTTCCGAAGCACGTGCCGCCACGCACACGGCGGAACGTGCCCATGGCAGGGCAAAGGATGAAGGCGCTGCCGTGGCCGAGCGCCTGCGGGCCGAGGGCGTGCGCCACATCATCCACATCGGCATCGGCGGTTCGGCGCTTGGCCCGGCGCTGCTGATCGATGCGCTGGGCCGCGATGGGGACGGGCCGGCGGTGCATGTTGTCAGCAACGTGGACGGCGCGGCGCTGGCACAGGCGATGGCCGCCTGCGATCCGCTGGCCACGCGGCTGGTGATTGTCTCGAAAACCTTCACCACCGCCGAAACCATGACCAACGCCGACACCGCGCTGGCCTGGCTGGCTGGCGCCGGCGTGGCGGATGCGCGGGCGCAGAGCATTGCCATCACCGCCCGGCCAGACCGTGCGGCAGCCTGGGGCGCGGGCACGATCCTCACCTTCGCCGAAACGCTGGGCGGGCGTTATTCGCTGTGGTCGGCTGTGGGCATGCCGCTTGCCGTGCGCTGCGGGCCGCCGGCGATGCAGGCGCTGCGCGATGGCGCGGCGGCGATGGACGCGCACTTTCGCGATGCCCCGCTGGATCGAAACCTGCCGGTTCTGGCCGCGCTCGCCGATGTGTGGGCAGCGCATGGGCAGGGGCAGGGCACACGCGCGGTGTTCGCCTATGATGAGCGGCTGCGCCTGCTGCCGGCCTATCTGCAGCAACTGGAGATGGAATCGAACGGCAAGCGGGTAACGCGCGACGGCGATCCGGTGCCGGGGATGACGGCGCCGATCACCTGGGGCGGCACCGGCACCGATGCCCAGCACGCGGTGTTCCAGCTGCTGCACCAGGGCACGGTGGTGGGGCCGGTGGAGTTCATCGGCGTGCGCCAACCCGGCCACCGTCTGCCGGCCACCCATCATCGGCAGTTGCTGGCCAGCATGCTGGCGCAGGGCGCGGCGCTGCTCAAGGGCCGCAGCTTCGAGGAGGCGCTGGCACTTTCGGGTGGCGATGCCGCGTTGGCGCGCGCCAAATGCTTCCCCGGCAACCGGCCATCATCCACGCTGCTGCTGGATCGGCTGGATCCCGAAACGCTGGGCGCGCTGATTGCCTTCTATGAACACCGCACCTTCACGGCCGCCGTGCTGCTGGGCATCAACCCGTTCGATCAATGGGGGGTGGAACTGGGCAAGGAAATGGCCGGCGCCATGCTGACGGGCGCCGGGCTGGCAGCCGATCCGTCGACGGTCGACCTGATGCGCCGCGCCGGCCTTTGACTCTCAATCCTCCAGCACCCGCCACTGCCCGCCGACCAGCGCCTCCACCGGCCGGAACTTCGTCTTGTAGGCCATGCGGCCGCAATCCTGGATCCAGTAGCCCAGATAGACAAACGGCAGGCCGGCGCGGGCGGCGCGGGTGATGTGATCAAGGATGATGAAACTGCCAAGGCCCGAGCGGCCGGCAAGCGGATCATAGAAGCTGTAGATCATCGACAGGCCGTCTGACTGCTTGTCCGTGAGGCAGCAGCCGACAAGGCGGCCCGTGCGGCCATGCTCGGAACGCTCACGATACTCCACCATCACCGTGTCGATCGGCGATTGCTCGACCATGTCGGCAAAATCATGCGCGTCCATCGCGGCCATGCCGCCGCCGGGGTGGCGATGGGCCAGATACCGCCGCATCAGCGTCCATTGCTCCTCGGTCGCCCACGGCTCGCAGGCGTGCACCTCCAGGTCGGCGTGGCGGGCCAGCAATTTCCGCTGGCTGCGACCGGGGCGGAAGCTGGCGGTGGGCACCCGCACCGACACGCACGCCTGGCAGCCATCACAGCTGGGGCGATAGACGACATTCTGGCTGCGGCGGAAACCGATGCGGCCCAGCGCTTCGGCCATGGTCTGCGCATCCTCGCCCTTCAGCTCCGCAAACACCTTGCGTTCCGTCCGGCCCGGCAGATAGGGGCAGGGCGACGGCGCCGTGACGAAGAAGCGTGGAAACCGATAGCTCTGATCCGTCACCTGTGCCCTCGCGCAAGCAGCCAGCCGGTGTGACCCTGCACCAGCCTGTCTCCCCCAGTAACGGCGATGCTAGCGCGGCATTGCGGGGCTGGCGAGTCCTGCAAATGCCAAATCAGTCAGCTTCGACCAGCCGTGTCTCGTAACCCGCCGCCCGCAGCGCCTCCACCAGCCGATCAAGATGGTCGCGGTCGCGCGTCTCGCACTCGATATCGGTGATCAGGCCCTTGGCCGGCAGGTTGGTGAACACCCGCTGGTGATAGACTTCGAGGATGTTGACCTGCTGCTGATCGAAGATGCGCGCCACCTCGAACAATTGGCCCGGCCGGTCCTTCAGGCGAATGCGCAGCCGCGCCAGCCGCCCGGAACGCGCCAGATCGCGCAGCAGCACATTGGCCAGCAGGCGCGTGTCGATGTTGCCGCCGCACAGCACCAGGCCGACCTTCGCGCCCCTGAAGCGGCGGGGATGGGCGAGCAGGGCGGCCAGGCCAGCGGCGCCCGCGCCTTCCACCACCGTCTTCTCGATGCCGAGCAGCAGGGACACGGCGCGTTCAAGGTCACGCTCGCCCACCAGCACGATGTCATCAACCAGCGCGCGCACCACCTGTTGCGTCAACTGGCCGGGCTGTTTCACGGCGATGCCTTCCGCCAGCGTGTCGCCGTCGCACAAGGCTGTCTCACCCTTCATCGCGGCGTACATGGACGGATAAAGCTCGGCCTGGACGCCGACCACCATGATGTCCGGATTCCTGGCCTTGGCGAGGGTCGCGATACCGGAAATCAGCCCGCCGCCGCCGATCGGCACCACCAGCGTGTCGATTGCGGGCACGTCCTCCAGCATTTCGAGGCCCACCGTGCCCTGGCCGGCCATCACCTTCGCATCATCGAAGGGATGGACATAGACGAGGCCCTTCTTCGCCGCCAGTTCGTGCGCGTGGGCGCTGGCATCGTCATATTTCTCGCCGAACAGCACCACGTTGGCATCGTGGCTTTCCGTCTGCTGCACCTTCACGATCGGGGTGAAGCGCGGCATCACGATGGTGGCCGGGATGCCCAGCCGGCGGGCGTGATAGGCCAGCCCCTGCGCGTGGTTGCCGGCCGATGCGGCGATCACCCCGCGCGCGCGTTCCTCGGCCGTCAGCGACAGCAGGCGGTTCAGCGCCCCGCGTTCCTTGTAGGCGGCGGTGAACTGCAGATTTTCGAACTTCAGCCAAACCTCGGCGCCGGTCAGCGCGCTCAGCGTTTCCGATTTCAGGCAGGGGGTGCGGATCACCTTGCCGGCGATGGCCGCGGCGGCGGCCTCCACATCGGCGGAGCTGATCGGCAGGCGGTCCTGCGGCAGGGGCTGGGTGGCGTTCATGCCTGCTCCATAACGCCGCGGGCCCGGCAGCGCCAGCCACCCGGATGAAACCGGCCCCGTGCGGGCATGGCCGGGGTTGACGCAATGCAGCAAACGCGGTCAACCTGCCGCCACTGGTGGGAGTGAGCGCATGTACCGTCATGACGTGGAAGTGGTGCCAAGCGACATCGACCACATGGGCCATGTCAACAATGCGGTCTATCTGCGCTGGGTGCAGGATGCCGTGGTGGCCTATTGGCAGCACACGGCGCCGGCAGATGCGGTGGCCAATCATCTGTGGGTCGCGCTCAATCACAACATCAATTATCGCGCGCCGGCCTTTCTGGATGATGCTGTGGTGGCCAGCGTGGTCGCCGATGGCGTGCAGGGTGCGCGCGCCTTCTTCACCACCCTGTTCCGCCGCGGCGAACAGGTGATTGCCGAGGTGAAGTCCACCTGGTGCTGCATCGATGTCGCCACCATGCGGCCGGCGCGGCTGGCGCGTGACGTGGTGTCCCTGTTCCTGCCCGTCAAACTGCCCGATTGATTGCGCGGGCCACATCGCGGCGGTAGAGCCGCGGACATGAGCAAGCGCATCGCATATCTGGGCCTGGGCGTGATGGGCGCGCCGATGGCCCGGCACCTGGCCGCCGCCGGCCATCACCTCACCGTCTACAACCGCACGCCCGGCAAGGCCGCCGCCTGGGTGGCCGCCCATGGTGGCCGCGCCGCGCCCACGCCGGCAGCGGCAGCCGATGGCGCAGACGTCGTGATCGCCTGTGTCGGGGCTGACGCCGATCTGGAGGCCGTCACCCTGGGCCCGGATGGCGTCTTCGCGGCCATGACACCCGGCGCCCTGTTCATCGATCACACCACCGTGTCGGCCCAGATCGCCCGCCGACTGGCCAGCGCGGGCGATGGGCGCGGGCTGCTGGTGGTGGATGCGCCCGTGTCAGGCGGCCAGGCGGGGGCGGAGAATGGCAAGCTCACCATCATGGTCGGCGGATCCGGCGGTGCCTTCGCGGCGGCCGAACCGGTGATGCAGGCCTATGCGCAGCGCATCGGCCACATGGGGCCGGCGGGTTCCGGCCAGCTCACCAAGATGGTCAACCAGCTGTGCATTGCCGGCATATTGCAGGGGCTTTCGGAAGGCCTGGCGCTGGGGATGAAGGCGGGCCTCGACATGGACGCGGTGGTGGACGTGATCTCCAAGGGCGCCGCACAAAGCTGGCAGATGGACAATCGCGCCCGCACCATGACGCGCGGCCAGTTCGATTTCGGTTTCGCCGTGGACTGGATGAGGAAGGACCTCGGCCTCGCGCTGGACGAAGCCCGCCGCCTGGGCGTGCCCCTGCCGCTCGGCGCCCTCGTCGATCAATTCTATGCCGATGTGCAGGCCATGGGCGGTGCGCGCAATGACACCAGCAGCCTGATCCGCCGGCTGGTGCGACCCTAGCCGGCCCGCTGATAGTCTGGCGTCAGACCGCTGCGCGCCCATTCCCGGGCCAGGCCTATGCCCTCCATCAGATCGGCAAAGCGCGGATCGGCGCGCAGGCTGGCGGCGCTGGGCAGGAACAGCATGATGGTGCTGCGGCGCCGCCGCTCGGCCGCTGTCGACGGCGGACCGTCGGGTCGCAGCGCCTCGTTTGCAACCTGAAAGGCCTCGTCCAGCGCGCCCAGCGCGCCCAGATGGTTGATGGCGGGTACAGCTGCGCCTGGCCCACGCTGCGCCAGATCCAGATTGGCGTCGATCGCCACCTGTCGTGCCTTGCCGGCAGCGCCGCTCAGCGCCACGAACGTCTGGTCATAAATCAGCGCCAGCGCCGGCGGCAGCGGCATTGCGGCTGAGCCCGCAGCCAGCATGCCGCGCGCGGCACCCGTGCGTCCGGTTAAGGCCAGCGTCTGCAGGCGCGCCATGAACAGCCCTGGATGATCGGGCCGATGACGTATCGCCGCGTCCGCCAGGCGATCCATGTCAGAAAGCCGGCCCAGCGCCCACAGGCGATAGATGTGCTTGTGCTGGTGCACTGCGGCCAGTGGATCGTCCGCCAACAGGGCCTCGCTGATGGCTGCTGCTGCCGTCACCCGTCCCATCGCAATCTCGGCGACGCCAAGGTGGTCCCGGGCGATGGCATCCCCCGGTGCCTTGTCCAGCACGTCGAGCAGCCGCTGTCGGGCAGCCACCCAGTCACCGAACAGCGGTGGCAGCGTTGCCAGCGCCGTCAGCGCCTGCGACTGCGCGGGCTCCAGCGCCAGCGCGCGGCGGGCCGAGGCTTCGCAGCCCGCCGCCATCGCGCTGGCCTCGCGCGGGTTGCCATACTCGGCCGCATCGCGCTGTGCGAGCGCCAGCCAGCCCCACGCCGCGGCATTGCCGGCAGATTCGGCCACGGCCTGGCGGGCCAGCTCCAACATCTGTCCGCCCTGATCGGGCCGTCCCATCCGCCATGCCGCTTGCAGCTGTTCGGTGGCGGATCGCGCTGCCGGCACGGACGGTTGCCGCTGCCAGTAGAGACCGGTGACTGCCGCCGCCGCGGCCGCGAGGCCACCAGACACCAGCCACCGGCGGTTCGGCCGGGATGCGGCCTCCTTGGCGGGCATTGGCGTTGCGGGCCTCGCCACGTCCGCCACCGGTTCAGCGTCAGGCGGCGCGATCCGGTCGCTCGCCGGCGCCTGCAGTCGGTACCCGGTACGCGGAATGGTTTCCAGCCGCGCCTCGCTGCCGGCCGCCCTCAGCGCGCGCCGCGCCGCCGCCACGGCCCGATTGATCATCTCGTCGCTGGCCACATTGCCCCAGCATTCCCGTTCCAGCTGGCGACGGGTGACGACATCGGGGCTGGCAGCAAGGCACATCAAGACCTGCATCACCTTGGGCTCGACCATCACCGTGCCAGCCGGCCCCACCAGTTCGCGAGAAGCCGGCCGCAGCACCACACTGCCCAGGTGCAGGTCAGCCGATTCACCCGGCAGATCGACTCCGGCCGGATCTGGGGCGTTTCCGTGCATACCGTTGCGATCCTTCAAGAGTTTCGCGGCAGTCATGATTTCGTCAGCATTTCATCATGCCATTGCGGGTGGCTGGCTGGCAACCAGCGGCCGGGTGCCGGCCAAAGCGGTGTTGCGGTGCCCGCCGGGTCAATCGGCCCAGGTCGAGAGGGGAGCAGCGCATGAATACCAATGGCAAAGCGAAACTGGTGGCCGTTGCCGCCGCCCTGCTGGTCGCAGCGCCGGCAACCGCAGCTGTCGTGGCCTTCAATGGCACGCGGCAGAACGTGAACTTTCTCAGCCCGCCGGGCACCGGGCGCTGTGCGCCGCGGAATACGGTGACGATCACGCCCACTGGCCCATCGTCCAGCGGCACATCCAATCTCGGCAATTTCGTGCTGACCAACAGCCACTGCATTGCCGGGCCTCCAACCCTGGATGTGCCGGTCCGCGAACTCACCGATGGCCAGTTCCTGTGGGAGTTTGCCAACGGTGGCAGCCTGTTCGGCACCTATACCGGGCAGGTCGAGCTGGCCAATGGCGTTGTCACCGGTACCGAGTGGCTGACCGTTCTGGGTGGGACCGGTCGCTTCCTGGACGCCACCGGCCTCCTTCAGTCCGTCGGCGTGCTCAGCTTCGGGCAGTTCGAAGGCCGGCAGGTCGGCATCTTCAACGGCGCCTTCACTGGCGAGCTGAATGCGCCGGGCATTCCCGAGCCGGCAAGCTGGGCGATGCTGATTGCCGGCTTCGGCCTGGTCGGCGCGGTGGCGCGCCGCCGCGAGTGGGTGGTCGCTGCCTGAGCCGAATGGCGCCAGGGCCCTTGCCGATGTCGGGCTTGCCCGGCATCAGGCAGGGGCCATGGTTATTCATTATCGCCCCGCCCGGCTGCCCGACGATGCGGCGCTGCTGATCGACCTCAACGCCGAATATCTGCAGTTCGTCTTCGACGGCGTGGCCGCGCGCTTCCCGGTCACGCTCGCTGATATCTTTCCCGGCGGCGATATCCGCGCCTATCTGCCGGATGCCTTGCCGAAGATCGTCGGCAACGGCCCGCCGGAAAGCCTGTTCCTGATCCTCGAACAGGATGGCCATGCCATCGGCATGGGCGGCATCCGCCGGGTGCGGGATGGCATCTGCGAGATGAAGCGCGTTTACATCCGCGATGCCGCGAAGGGGCAGGGGCTGGGCCGCGCGCTGGTGGAGCGGCTGATGCAGGATGCGCGGGCCTTAGGCTATCGCACCATGTTCCTCGATACCGCGCCCACGCTGGAAACGGCGATTGGCCTGTATCAGCGCTTGGGTTTTGCGCCCATTCCGGCCTATTCGGAAGTGGAAGTCCCAGCCATCATGCACCCGCATTGGGTGTTCATGGCAAGATCACTGTGACGTGGAGTCAAACGGCCCTTGCAAGTCGTGCACTGGCCGCACGGCGCTGACGCAGTGCCCCGCCGAGCAGGCCAAAGCCGGTCAGCATCGAGAGCCAGGCCGCCGGCTCCGGCACGGCGCTGATCGTCAGGGTGCCGCCATCCAGCGGACGGAAAAAATCGTCCCCGGGACTGGCAACGAATGTAAAGCTGCCAAGCAGAAACGTCGGTGCGTGGGGGGTGCCGGAAAACACGGCTGGGCCATTGTAAAATCTGATGGACCTGTTCGATGCATTGCGAATAACGAACTTGAAGCAGCAATCATCGTTGGAAAACAGCAGGTTGTAATTCATAGTGCCAAGAGAACTATCGTCCACGGCAACCCCGGCCAGCGTGAACTGGCCGTTGTTTGGAAAAACATCGTCGGGAACCGGCTTCTGCGGCGCGCGCCAGCTGTAATTTGTGCCGGAAACGTCGGCCATTTTGAATTGCAGCGTCACGGCCTGCGCCTGTGTCGCAACCACAGCCATTATTGCCGCAACGATCACGCCATGCTTCATCGAACCAGTCCTGTAAATTAGGTTTCTAATGTCTTAACAGTTATCTCGCATGCGTCAACGAAGCATGGGTTTGCGCACGTCTCCAAAATTCATCGCTATATTTCTCGCTGGAGTCGGCGGCCTGCCGGCTGGCCGGCCTTCCCAAATTGGGCTAGCGGCAGGACGTGCCGGCAAGCGCGAATGGCCGGCTTGAACAGGGGATTTGCCATGAAGCCACTGATGCTCGTCGCCTTGCTGGCCACCACCTCCCCGGCACTGGCCGACACGCTCTATACCAACGCCAATGGCTATACGCTCGACGGCAAGGGGGAACTGCACCGCTTTGCGACGCTGGTGGTGGATGACAATGGCAAGGTGAAGGCCACGCTGCCGGCCGCTGCCGCGCTGTCGGCCGGCACGCGCGTCGACCTGAAGGGCGCCACGCTGTGGCCGGGCCTGATCGATGCCCATGGCCACGTGATGCGGCTGGGCGAATTGAAGCTGGTGGTCGATCTGCGCGACACCGCCTCCATCCCTGATGCACTGGCCCGCATCAAGGCCGGTGCGCCGGCGGCCGGCTGGATCATGGGCCGCGGCTGGAACCAGGAACGCTGGTTTCAGGACGGCAAGCTGATCGGCCGCTTCCCCACTGCCGCCGAGCTGGACAGCGTGACCGGGGACCGCCCGGCCTGGTTCGCCCGCGTGGATGGCCACGCCGGCTGGGCCAACTCGGCCGCCATGAAGGCCGCCGGCATCACGAAGGACACGGTTGCGCCCGATGGCGGCGAGATCATCCGCGATGCCTCCGGCAACCCCACCGGCGTGTTCGTGGACAAGGCGATGGCGCTGATCACCCGCGCCATCCCTGCCGATGATGCCGGCCGGCTCGATCTGGTGCTTACCAAGTCCCTCGAAACCATGGCCGAAGTTGGCCTGACCGGCGCGCATGATGCCGGCATGGACAAGGATACATGGGATCGCTACGTCCGCTTTGCCGAAGCCGGCCGCATGACCGCGCGCATCTATGCGATGGCCGGTGGCCCCGAAAACCGCAAGGCGATTGCCCCCAATGGCCCGATCAGGTGGGGTTGGGGCGACCGGCTCGCCATGCAGTCGATGAAGCTGGTGAGTGACGGGGCGCTGGGCAGCCGCGGGGCCTATCTGATCGCCCCCTATGCCGACATGCCGTCCACCCGCGGGCTGGAGATCACGCCGGCCGACAAGCTGAAGACCTATGTCACCGAAGCCAGCCGCGAGGGCTTCCAGGTCAACACCCACGCCATCGGTGACCAGGCCAACCGATCGACCATGGATGCCTATGCCGCGGTGCCGGAAGCCGAACGGCTGAAGCTGCGGCACCGCAACGAGCACGCGCAGATCGTCGACATGGCCGATCTGAACCGGTTCGCGCAGCTCAAGGTCATCGCCTCCATGCAGCCCACCCACGCCACGTCGGACAAGGGCATGGCCGAAGCCCGGCTGGGCGAAGCGCGGCTTGCCGGGGCCTATGCCTGGGCCCAGATCAAGAAGAGCGGCGCGCAGCTCGCCTTCGGCAGCGATTTCCCGGTGGAGCCGCCCGATCCGATGTTCGGCTTCCACGCCGCCGTCACCCGCCAGTCCCGCGATGGGCTCCCCGTGGGCGGCTGGCGCCCGTGGGAAAAGGTGAGCCGCACCGACGCGTTTGCCGGCTTCACCCTCTGGGCCGCCCGCGCCGGCCACAACGACGACAAGGTGGGCACGCTGGAACCGGGCAAATGGGCCGACTTCATCACGCTGGACGCTGATCCCTTCACCGCGCCGGAAGGCGATCTGTGGAAGATCCGCGTCACGGGCACCTGGCTGGCGGGCAAGAAGGTGTTCGAACGGAAATAGTGCCGCCTTCAAGAGCAGTTGAAGCCAAGATTTCAATTAAAAGCAAAATGTGAATTGCGATGGGATCTTCTCCTGTCGCATTTGTCGCAGTTTGCGCTGACACCAACAATAGGGGTTGTTGTGGAAAGGGCGAAAACATAGCGTCTGCCGCAGGGTCACGTTCTTTAACGTTTTACCTTGGAGTGTTCCCATGACGATCAGCCCACGTGTGCTTGATGTCACTCCCGTTTTTCCGCAATTCGGCTTCGCCCAGTTTGGCGGCGTGCTTGCTGCGGCCCGCTCGGGTGATCCTGGCCTGAAAGCCGCAGCGCTGCTGCGCATCGATCAGTGGACGGGCAACCCGGCTGTCAGCGATGCGCTGATTGCCGATACCAGTCGGCAAAATCTGAAATATGACAATGCCACCATCGATGAAGCCTGGGCCAATCCCATGACGATCATGGAAGGCTATGACTGGGATGGCGACCTGATCTGGCGGATGACATCAGATTGGGACATGTACGGCCCCGGTGCCAACAACGCCTTCCCGCCCATGCTCGAACAACTGTTGGCCGGCTTTAAATATGTGTCGCCGTATGAAGGCACCAAGCCGCCCGGACCCTTCAACCCGATTGCAGAAGTCGACATCGATAACTACGCCTTCCTCTGGTTCCTGCCTGGCACGGCACCTTCTCCATCGGCGCCACCGCCGCCCAACACCAACCCACCGCCGGGCCTGATCGATGGCGGCGCGCCGCCGCCCGCCCCTCCGCCATATGATCCCGGCCCCACCTATCCCCCGGGTGGCTGGACGCCGGATTTCAATGTCGTGATCCCCTGAACCTGGGCACCGGCCGTGGCGGCAGGTGCGCTGCCGCCACGGCTGGTCGCTGGCCGGCTTTCAGTCAGGGCCACGTCTTCCCTCTTCCCCGCCGGCCGCGCCCATGTCAGGCTGTGCGCACTTGGGGAGCACGCGCATGGCCGATTTCAACATCAACCGCCGGCAGTTGCTGGCCAGTGCCACCATCCTTGCGGCCACGCCGGCGCTGGCACAGCAGGCCCGCGCCCCTGATGATGCCATCGGGCTGGCCGCACGCATCCGCAGCGGGGAGCTGAGCGCGCGCGAGGCGGTGCTGGCGGCGCTGGATCGGGCGGAAGCGGCGCAGGCGAAGCTGAACTTTGCCACGCTGATCGACCGACCGCGCGCCATCACGGCGCTGCCGACGGACGACCGGCAGGCGGTAATCCCGACGTTCATCAAGGATTTGAACGATTTCAAGGGCTGGCCCACCAGAAACGGCAGCCGCGCCTTTGCGCAGTCGCCGCCGGCCGAGGCGAACGAGACGTTCGTCGATGCCTTTGCGCAGATGAACACGCTGCCGCTCGGCAAGACGACGACACCCGAATTCGGCCTGATGTGCGTGACGGAGCCATTGAGCCACGGCCCCACGCGCAACCCGTGGAACCCGGACTATTCGCCCGGCGGCTCCTCGGGCGGAAGCGCGGCGGCGGTGGCGGCGGGCGTGGTGCCGATCGCCCATGCCAATGATGGTGGCGGTTCCATCCGCATCCCGGCGGCGCTCACCGGCCTGTTCGGCTTCAAGCCCAGCCGCGGGCGCCTCGCCGGGCAGATGAAGACGGACGAGCCGGCCAACATTGCCGTCAATCATGTCCTCACGCGATCGGTGCCCGATGCCGCGCTCACCATGGCGGCGCTGCAGGGCACGGATGCCGCCGGGCTGAGCCCGGTGCCGAGACTTGCCGGCCCGGTGGGCGAACGCTTCCGCATCGGCGTCATCACCGCCACCGCCGATGGCGGCCAGCCCGACCAGGAGGTGCAGGCCGGCATCCAGCGCACCCGCCGCCTGCTGGAAGCCATGGGGCACAAGGTGATGGACGTGGAATGGCCGTTCGACCCGGCGGCGTTCGCGCGCGATTTCGTCGCGCTCTGGTCACTGGGCGCCAGTGATGCGGTGCGGGCGGTGAACAAGACGTTCGGCAACGAAGGCGTGCAGGCGCTGGAACCGCTCACCCGCTATCTGGCCGATCAGGGCCGCGCGCTGGCAGAGGCGGATGTGAAGGCGCTGATGGGGCGCCTGGCGGCCTGTCGTGACACTTACAACGCCTCGTTCCGGGATCATGATCTGCTGCTCACCCCCGTGCTGACCCGCCATGCGGTGAAGATCGGCGAACTCTCGCCCAGCCGCCCGTCTGCCGAGCTGATGGCCGACATGATGCGGCTGGTGGCCTACACGCCGGTGCAGAATGTCACCGGTGCAGCGGCGATGAGCGTGCCGCTGATGCAGGCCACCAATGGCTTGCCGCTGGGCATGCACTTTGCCGGCCGGCGCGGCGATGACGCCCGCCTGCTCGATCTGGCCTTCCAGCTTGAAGCCGCGGCGCCCTGGGCGCAGCGGTTGCCGCCGATCTGGTTCGGAAACCGCTGACGCCACCACCATAACGGACCGGCCTTGCCGCGCCTGGCGGCCATGCCCGTGCGATACTCCCAACGTCATCACAACGTTGGGGTGTCTGATGCCAGTGCCGCTTCCTGTCGGGCCCAGAACAAGAATGGACCGCCGCTTTTCCGTCCAGCGCCCGGCCCCCTGGGCGCCGGCCGCTCTGCGCCTGTGCCTCGGCCTTGCCGGCACCCTGCTCACCACCCTTGCCCTCTGGAGCCTCACGCCGCCGCCGCTCTAGGCCAGCGCGACCGGCTCCACCCGCCATCGGCCGGCGCACCGGAAGGCGCCGGCCGATAACACCCCGCACCGCGGCGCGCTGAAGGCCGCGGCCGGGGCCACTCCCCCCGAACCGACCACCCCCGACCTGGGCTGGCCAGCGCCTCCAAGCGACGCGCTGGCCAGCCCAATCGCACGCGACCGCCCAATGGCCCGCACCGGCCCAATGGCCCGCACCGGCCCAATCGCACGCGCCCGCCGGGTTGCTTCGCCCGCCCATCGCACCGCCCACTTGCCGTGCGGCGCCGCAGCCGGCACATGGCCGCCCATGTGCAACCTCTACGCGCTCACCAAGGGGCAACAGGCGCTGCGCGAACTTGCCCGCGCGCTCGAACTGGGGCCGGTGCACGATGATCTCGGCAACCTGCCGTCATTGCCCGCGCTCTACCCGGACAGCGAGGCACCGATCATCGGCATCGGGCGGCAGGCCGGCGATGGGCAGGTGAGCGGCCCCATCCTGAAACGGGCGCGCTGGGGCATGCCCAGCCCGGCCTTCGCACTTGAAGGCAAATCGGTCGATCGCGGCATCACCAACATTCGCAACACCGCCTCTGCGCACTGGCGGCGCTGGCTGGGGCCGCCCCACCGCTGCCTGGTGCCATTCACGTCGTTCGCCGAGACTGTGAAGACACCGCAGGGCTTCCAGCCCCTGTGGTTCGCCCCCCGAGACGAAAGCGAAACCCCACCCTGCTTTGCCGGCCTCGCCACCCGTTGGACCGGTGTGCGGAAGAAGGCCGACGGGGAGGTGACGCTCACCCTCTTCGGCTTCCTCACCTGCGAACCCAATGCCGATGTGGCACCGCATCACCCCAAGGCGATGCCGGTGATCCTCACCACACCGGATGAACAGCGCCGCTGGCTCACCGCTGACTGGGCGGAGGCAAAGGCCCTGCAGCGCCCGCTGGCGGACGGGGCGCTCAATGTGCTGGGGTTTGAGGGGCAACGATAGGCTGGCCGGAAGCAGGCAGGAAGGCGTCCCTGCATCGATCAGTTTGGAGTGGTGTTCGGGGCCATATCAGCCACCCAATTCGGCGAGTAGTGCGCGGGCACGAGCAAGATGCCCCTCAGTTTTTTCTCGGTAAGGCGCAAAACCAGAATGACAGAAAATCTTCAACGCGCTCTCCAGATCGGAAATCGCTTCCGGCAGCGCCTGGGCCGTTCGTTCGATTTCGGCGATGTAGATGTGCGCAAGGGCACGATTTCCCAGCGTTTTTGCCCAATCGAACGGCATTTCGTCTCGGGTGTAAACCTTCAAAGCCGCGCTATATACAGCGATAGCGGAATAAATTGTCGCCAGTTCCTCCTCCCAAGCGCCCAGAACTCTCAGGGCGTTGCCGAGATTGTACTGGATCATGGCCCAGTAGACCGGCAGCGAATCCTGTGTGCACACAGTCAGGGCCGCGCGATAAGCGGCAATGGCCTCGTGGAGCGTGCTTGGGTCGTCGTCCAATTTTGGGCCGAGGTCCGCAAGCGCCCCGGCAAGGTTGTTCTGCGTAAGCGCCCAATCGAGCGCAAACGCTTCGCGCGTGCGGACGGTGAGGGCCTCGCGAAAGGCGGCGATGGCCCCCGAGAGCGCTACCGGATCGTCCTGCCTTCGACCCAGCAATGAGAGCGCAGCGCCGAGATTGTGCTGGGTTGTTGCCCAGTCATTCTGCCAATCCTCGCGGGTGAGGACGGTGAGGGCCGCTTGTTGGGCAGCGACAGCGTCCTTGACCGACGCAATGTCGTCCAGGCGGTCTCCAAGGGTCAGCAGCGCACTGCCGATGTTGCTTTGGGTTGTCGCCCAATTGAATGGCAAGGCTTCGCGCGTGTAGACAGTGAGGCTGTCGCGATAGGTGGCAATAGCGGATCTGACCAATGCCATGTCGTCTTCACGCTGGCCAAGTTCCCAGAGCGCATTGCCAAGATTGTTATTGGCTGCCGCCCATTCGATGGGCCGTTGCTCGCGCGTGAAGATGGTCAGGGCTTCTTGATACTGCGAAGTGGCTGCGTGGAGCGCCGCCGTGTCATTGTGTCTTGCGCCGAGGATGCACAGCGCATTGCCCATGTTGTTCTGCCACCAAGCCATCTCCAAGCTTGACGATGATCCGGCATCCTCCTGGCGGACACCCGCCGACCTGCACAAGGCGATCGCGACCTCCAAATCAAACGCTGCACCAAATTGCTCTCCACGCTCGTACCATTCCAGAAAGGCCGCAGACAGCACCGGAAACGGTAGGGGGGCAGTACCGTGTTCGATCGCCAACTTGCGCTGCAGCCACGCAGCTGCCATGGCAGCCCCTCCCGGTACGAGCCGCTGCTGGGCGATCGCGAAATCGCACATTTCAAGATCAGCAGCGCGCTCGGCTTCGGCGCGCTCGGCTCGTTCTCGCTGGCGCGCCTCCCACGTATCAGTGATGATCTGGGCGCCCGCCACGAAGCAGCCGGCGCTGTTCTGCGCCACCACCTGCTTGATCATCTTGTCCAGCCATGGCCCCAGATTGCTGCTCTGTTCGGACTTGGCCCTTTGGCCGAGCACGGTGCGCAACATGGCGCGCAGTTCGGCCAGCGCCGCCGCTGGATTGTCAGCCCGGTCATTCGCCAGTTGCGCCAGCTGCAACACGGCCGCCTGAAACTGCTGCAGCGCCTTCACCTCTTCCGGATCGAAACCGACTTCGGCGCGCGCAACCAGCCGATCCAGCTTCTCATTGGCCGCGGCCATGCTGCCGCCCAGCCCGATCAGCATCGGCACGGTCAGTGTCTTGGTGTAGTCCTGATTGGCCAAAGCGGCTTCCAGCGCGGCGCGAATGACCACGGCGGCGAAGCGCCGTTCATCGCCGTCCTTTCCAAAGCGGTCGTCGCGGCGGGCCAGTTGCGCCAGCACCAGCGTCACCACTTCACCGGGATAGTCCGGCGTGGCGACCAGCCTCCCAAGCGTCATCGCACTGGGCATCGCGTCTTTCAGCAGCCGGGCCAGTGCGGCATCGGCCGATTCCACATCGAATTGCGCATGGGGGTCTGCATGCGCCCATTCGGCCAGCACATTGGCACGAATGCGCTCCAGTTCTTTGGCGCTTTCCAGCCCGTATCTTTCGCGGGCCTGCCCAAGCAGGCCGAACAGCTTTGCCCCAGCCACAGCGGGCACGACAGCAGCAGCCGCCATCGGGTTGCTGGCAGCAAAACAGGCAGCAGCGCCCAATCCCACGCCGGCCACCGCTTCCAGGCAGTCCCACTTCAGCGCCATCTCTGTCCCCACAGTCGAACAGCCAACCGCAACATGATCTGTTCATCGCGGTTACAAGACCATTGCGTTGCTGTTGCTGCGTTGGCAAGGGCATCGCCCGGCCATCCGCACGCCGGACCGAGGTGACGGACCGAGGTGACGGACCGAGGTGACGGACCGAGGTGACGGACCCAGGTGACGGACCCAGGTGACGGACCCAGGTGACGGGCGCAGGGACGGGTCTCTGCCCGCCGGAGTCTCTCGACCGGTAAACCCCGACCCCGAACAGTTCACCGAGCAGCCATAAGGCCGGGTGACCGCCGGAGCAGGAGCCTTCTCGGCCTGCGCCGCCTGCACGGCGTTGATCGCCCAGGGCATGGCGCGCTTCGCATCAGCCTCGATGGCGGTTGACTTGTCGTCGATGGCACCCCGGCAGGCGATGGTGCAATCGGGGCGGATCACGAACGTGGGCGGCGTGGTACGGGCGCTACCGTCTGGGCGATGGCGGGCGCAGCGATCAGGGCGAGAAGGGGGCGATGAGGGCGGCGCGCCTGCCTCAGGCCTCCAGCGCGGTCAGCATCTCGGTGGTGAGGATCTGCGGCAGTTCCGTCTCGCCGCCCTTGCCGTCATAGAAGACATAGACCGGCACGCCGGCGCGCTTGTGCTCGGCCAGCCAGGCGGAAATTTCAGGGTCGGACCGGGTCCAGTCGCCTTCCATCACGGTGATGCCCTTGGCCTTGAACGCCTCGGCCACGGTGGCATCGGCCATGGCGCCCTTTTCGTTGACCTTGCAGGTGAGGCACCAGTCGGCGGTCATGTAGAGGAACACCGGCTTGTTCTGCGCCCGCAGCTCGGCCAGCGCGGCGGGGGTGAACTTCACCGCGTTCAGCTCGCTGGCGGCGACGGTGGTCGCCTTGGCGGAAGCGCCTTCAGGCGCGGTGGTGGGCACCAGCAGCACGGCGCCGATCAATGTGGCCAGGCTGGCAAGGGCAGGCAGGGCCAGGCTCTTCATCCTGTGCTGGCGCGCGCCCAGCCACCACAGGAACAGGCCGAAGACCAGCGTGCCGCCCAGCCCCATCGCCATGCCGTTGACGCCCACCTGCTGGCCCAGCACCCAGGCCAGCGCCAGCGCCGTGAGGAACATCGGGACGGACAGGATGGCGCGCAGCGTCGCCATCCACGCACCCGGCCTGGGCAGGCGCTGGCGCAGGGCCGGCACGAAGCCGATGGCAAGGAAGGGCAGCGCCAGGCCAAGGCCCAGCCCCGCGAACACCGCCAGAGCCTGCCATGTGGGCAGCACCAGCGCCGCGCCCAGCGCGCCGGCCATGAACGGGCCAGTGCAAGGCGTGGCGACGAACGCCGCCAGCGCGCCGGTGAAGAAGGCGCCCGAAGCGCCGCCCTCCCGCGCCTTGTCCTGCCCCAGGTTGCCGGTGGAGAGCGTCACCTCGAACAGGCCCGCCAGATTGAGCGCAATGCCGGTCACCAGCAGCAGCAGGAAGGCGATCACCCGCGGATCCTGCAACTGGAACGCCCAGCCGACCTGGCTTCCGGCCGCCCGCAGCGCCAGCACCACGCCGCCCAGCGCCGTCACCACCAGCACCACGCCGGCGGTGTAGGCCAGGGCCTCCGTGCGGGCCTGGGCCGCGCCGACATTGCCGCGGGCCAGCGCCAGCGCCTTGAGGCTGAGGATGGGAAACACGCAGGGCATGACATTGAGGATCAGGCCGCCCAGCACCGCGAACAGCAGGATGGCACCAATGCCCATCTCGCCGCCACCGGCCGCATCCGTGCCGCCACCGGCCGCGCCCGCGCCGCCACCGGCCGCAAGTGCGGCGCCAGCGGGCGGCACCGTGCCTTCACTGGCGGTGATGGCAAAGCCGATCGGCGGCTCCCCCGCCATTTCGACCCGCAGCACGCCCTTGATGGCGCCTTCCGGCGTGTTGGCGTCGGTCTCGATCCTGAGGGCGTCGCCGGCGCGCGTCACCTGCTGCGGGGTGACGTGGTTGATCACCATGTCGCCTTCCGGGAAGAACCAGGCCGATTTCACCTTGTCGAGGCCGGCCATCGGCACCGCCAGCACGAAACGATTGCCGGCCTTGGCCCAGGTCGCCTGCGCGGCCAGCGGCTTGGGCAGGGCGGCCAGCGCGGCCGTGAGGCGGGCACCCATGTCGGGATCGGCGGCGCCATCGCCGATCACCAGCGGCAGGGTGAGGCTGGCGGCTTCCGGCACGCATTGTTCGTGGCTGCACACCAGCCAGTCCACCTTCACGGTGACCGGAAAGGCGCTGCCCGGCGCAAGACCCGGCGGGATGGTCAACGAAGTTACAAGAATGTTCGTCTTTTCATAGACATGGTTCATCAGGCCGGAGACGACGAGCGTGCCCGGCACCGGATATTGCAGGTCGGGCGGGGTGGCGACACCGGCCGGAAGGGTCCATTCCACCCGCGTTGGCGCGCCGGCATCGCCGGGGTTCAGCCAATAGGTGTGCCAGCCCTTCTTTGGTGTCAGCTCGATGCCCAGTTGCACGGTGGTGCCGGGCGCCGGCGCCGCGCTCTGGGCGATCAGTTCGACCCGCGTGTTGGGCTGGTCGCTGAACGATTGTGCCAGCGCGGGCGGGGCCAGCAACAGGACAAGGGCGAGGAGAAGGCGGCGAATCATGGCGCGCCTTGTGCCAGCCGGGCGACGAAAGGAAAAGAGAAGCCCCGGTTGGGGGTGGCCAACCGGGGCTTCCTGTCGCACGTGCCGAAGGATCAGAACCCGATGGTGACACCCACGCGGGCAACGCCGCCACGATTGGGGGTGGCGACTTCATAGTCGATGCCGTTCAGCGCTGCGATGCCGCGCACGGCCGCATTGCCAGCCGCCGTCACGCGCTGCTTGCCGAAATCGGTGAACAGATATTCGGCGCGCAAGGCCACGGTCTTGGTGAGCTTGAACTCGGCGCCGCCGCCGACGGTATAGCCGGTCTGGGTGTTCTCGGCCTCGCCGAACCAGCCAACGCCCGGCGCACCATTGACCAGCACCGAAGCGGACGCGCGGGTATCACCAATCGCCAGACCGCCGGTCGTGTAGAGCATCAGCTTTTCCGTCGGGGCATAACCCAGGCGAGCCCGCAGCGAAGCCCGGTTGCCCAGGCGGCTGTTGGCACTGGTGGTCAGCCCGTTCGGGGCCAGCCCGGGGATGGGGGCGCCGACAAAACTGCTGCTGCCCTTGACGTTGCCGATCACGAAATCGGCTTCGACGCCATAGACCAGCTTGCCACTGCTGGCGTTGTAGCCGGCGACGATACCGCCCTGCCAGCCCTCATTGTGGTCCATCGTCTGGAAGGCCGGCCGGACGCTGCCCGGCAGGGCAAGGAAGCCGGCGGTGCCTTCGGTGCGGGCCCGGTTCTGGCTGTGGGCCTGCAGGCCGGCAACGGCGCCGACATAAGGCCCATCAAAGGCGGTTTCGGCAAGAGCCGGGCCGGTGGCGGCAGCGGCCACCAGAGCCGAAGCGAAAACATGATGCAAATTCAAAGACATGTTACATCTCTCCAAGCTGCTCACGGGAGGGGGGTCGTGAGGTTACTTGCATGTAATGTGACAGTCTGAAGCCAGAATGAACGAAAAGGGCGGCTGCGACTGCATGCCTTCGGCCCGCGACGAACGCCAGGAATGTGCCGGATGCCGGCTGGAATCAGAAACGCCGGGGCGTCGCCACCCCGGCGTTTGCTGGCGCGGCTGATGCAGCGATCAGCGCTTGCTGAACTGGAAGCTGCGGCGGGCCTTGGCCTTGCCATACTTCTTGCGTTCGACCACGCGGGCGTCGCGGGTCAGGAAGCCGGCCTGCTTGACGGGGGTGCGCAGGGCCGGTTCATACTTGGTCAGCGCCTGGGCGATGCCGTGCTTCACGGCGCCGGCCTGGCCGGACAGGCCACCACCCACCACGGTGGCGACCACGTCATACTGATCGCGACGGCCAGCCACGTCGAACGGCTGGTTGATGACCAGACGCAGCGACGGCCGGGCGAAATACACGGTCTGGTCACGGCCGTTGACGGTGATCTTGCCGCTGCCGGGCTTCAGCCACACGCGGGCCACGGCGTTCTTGCGCTTGCCGGTGGCATAGGCACGGCCATAGGCATCAAGCTCCTGCTCGCGCAGGGGGGCGGCCGGCGCGGCCGGAGCGGTGGTATCGGTGTCCATCTCGGCGAGGTCGGACAGGGACTGGCGATTGTCGGTCATGGTCTCGTTCCTCAACCCGCGATGGTGCTGTTCTTGCGGTTCATCGACTTGACGTCGAGCACTTCCGGCTGCTGCGCTTCGTGCGGATGGCTGCTGCCGGCGAACACGCGCAGGTTGCGCATCTGCTGGCGACCCAGGGGCCCGCGCGGCACCATGCGTTCAACCGCCTTGATGATCACGCGCTCCGGGAAGCGGCCTTCCAGCACCTTGGCCGGGGTGGTTTCCTTGATGCCGCCGGGGTGGCCGGTGTGGCGGTAATAGACCTTGTCGGTCGCCTTCTTGCCGGTGAAGCGCACCTTGTCGGCATTGATGACGATGACATTGTCACCGCAATCGACGTGCGGGGTGAAGCTGGCCTTGTGCTTGCCGCGCAGGCGGTTGGCGATGATCGAAGCGAGGCGGCCGACCACGAGCCCTTCGGCATCGATCAGCAGCCACTTCTTTTCGACGTCGGCCGGCTTGGCGGCGGCCGTGGTGCGGGTGAGCATGGTGCGGTTCCGTTCTTGCGATATGCGAGCGTCTTGCGATATGCGAGCGCCGGCGGCGTCAAGCCCCCGGCGTTGGCGCCGCATATCCACAACAAGCCAGCGCAGATCAAGGAAAAAGCGGCGTTTTTGGGGTGTGGTATCCAAATACCTGTTCAATGGCCAGCCCGTCCAGCATCATCGTCAGGCGGTGCTGGAGCGCTGGCACGGCATCTGGCGCGCGCAGAAAGTCGCCAAAGTGAAGCAGTTGCGGGCTGTGACCCTCGTCACCGAAGCGGATCGCCTCATAGTCCTCCACCGCCAGTGGAGCGCCCAGGAACCAGCCGGTGCCGCCCGGCCTGTCCATCGCGGGAAAGGGCATGGCCCAGCAGATGCGCGATTCGGGCAGGCGGATGCCGAACTCCTCCTCCAGCTCGCGCAAGGCGCAGGCGGCCGGGCTTTCATCGCCTTCGCGCCCGCCGCCGGGCAGATCGATCATGCCGGGCCAGCGCAGCCCGGGCTTCACGTCGCGGCGATAGGTGAGCAACTGGCCATCCAGCACCGCCGCCAGCTTGGCACCGGCGAAATCGCTGCCGTCCCACCGGATGATCAGTGTGTCACCGCATGCGCCTGCAGATGGCCCAGCAGGGTTACCTCAAGCGTCTTCTCGTGGGTGGCCTCCAGCACGACCTCGGGGGCAAAGCCGGCACGGCGCGCTTCCTCCCAGCGGCCTGCGCACAGGCACCAACGATCGCCGGGCTTCAGGCCGGGAAAGCCGAATTCGGGGCGTGGGGTGGAGAGATCGTTGCCCACCGACCGGCTGAAGGCGAGAAACTCCTCGGTCACCACCGCGCACAGGGTGTGCAGGCCGCGATCGGCGTCATCGGTGTTGCAGCAGCCGTCGCGATGCCAGCCGGTGAGCGGATCGAAGGAGCAGGGCGCAAGCTCTGTGCCCAGCACGTTGCGGGCTGTCATGCGCGGCCCCTCACGCTCCAGTGCGCCGCCCAGGTGACGGCGGCCACCAGCAGCGCCGCCACCCCCTGATGCGCCACGCCCAGCGGGATCGGAACCTGGTTGACCACCACCAGAACGCCCAGCACGAATTGCACCAGCACAGCTGCGGCCAGCAGGAGCGCGCGCACCCCGGCACCCGCCGCCCGCAGCCGCCACGCCACCAGCAGCGCGGCCGCCATAACGGCATAGGCGAGACTGCGGTGCAGGAACTGCACCGTCACCGGATCGGCGATGGCATCGCGCGCATGCGCAAGGATGCCATCGGGCACCAGCGTGCCGAACATCAGCGGCCAGGTGTCCGATGCCAACCCGGCGCGCAGGCCCGCCGTGAAGGCGCCCCACACGATCTGCACGGACAGCAGCAGGGTGAAGGGCAGGATCCACCGGTGCGGGCGATCATCCCGGCGCACGTCACCGTCCAGCAGGTCGAGCGCCGTCCAGATGCAGCCGGCCATGATGATGAGCGCGTTGGACAGGTGGACGGCGAGCCGCTCCGGCGCCACCTCCGTGCGGTCAACCAGGCCGGAGGCCACCATCCACCAGCCGATGGCGCCCTGCAGGCCGCCGAGCGCGAACAGCGCCAGCAGGCGTGGCTTGTAGCCGGCGGGAATGCGACCCTTCAGCCAGAACCATGCCAGCGGCAGCGCGAAGGCCAGGCCGACAAGGCGCCCCAGCAGCCGGTGCACATATTCCCAGAAGAAGATGCCCTTGAACGCGGCCAGGCTCATGCCGCGGTTCATCAGCTGATACTGGCTGGATTGCTGGTAGAGCGCGAACTGGCGCTGCCATTCGGCTTCGGTAAGCGGCGGCAGCGTGCCCGACACGACGTCCCAGCGGGTGATGGAGAGGCCGCTTTCGGTCAGCCGGGTGATGCCGCCCACGACCACCATGGCGAACACCAGGGCGGCAATGCCCAGCAGCCACAGCGCGATGGCGCGCGGCTGGGCGTGACTGCGGGGCAGGGTGGCGGCAAGTGTGGCCATGCCCTTTCCCTAGTCGCAAAGCCGCGTCCGGTGAAGCCGGTGCGACTCCCCGGCAGGCGAGTGGCGGGTCAGTTCTTCTTGTCGGGGTCCTCGTACCGGAACGGGTCGGTCTGCTTCGGCCTGGTGGGCAGCGGCCGGGCCGGCAGCGGCTTGTCGGCATTGGCGGCTTCCCAGAGCAGGCTGGCGAGGATCACGCTGGCCTGGCGAAGGTCTTCGGGCCGCAGGTGATCGAAGGTATCGACGCTGCTGTGGTGCACCGTGGTCTCGTAATCCAGCGGGTCCTGGATGAACTGGAAGGCCGGCAGGCCGATGGCCGACATGAATTCATGATCGGTGCCGCCCGTCGGGCTGGCCACCACCGCACTGGCGCCCATGCTGGCGAACGGCGACAGCCAGTCCTCAAGGATCGGCACGGCGGCGAAATTGCCTTCGGCATGGATGCCGCGGATCTTGCCGCCGCCATTGTCGATGTTGAAATAGGCCGCGAGCAGATTGTAATCCGCCTTCCTTGTCACCGGGAACTGGTCGAGCTTGAAGTCATAGCTCAGCTTCGCCTTCACCGGATCGGGGTTCGCCGGGCGGCTGGCGAAGTGGCGCTCGACATAATTGGCCGAGCCATAGAGGCCCTGTTCCTCGCCCGACCACAGGGCAAAGCGGATGGTGCGCTTCGGCTTCACCTTGAGCGCGGCGAGGATGCGCGCCGCTTCCATCACCACGGCCGATCCGGCGGCGTTGTCGGCCGCGCCATCGGCAGCCACCCAGCTGTCGAGGTGGGCGCCGGCCATGACATAGCCGGCCTTGGGATCGCTGCCGGCGATATCGGCCAGCACGTTGTAGCCATTGGGATCGCTGTCATCGAACGTGACCTGCGAATTGATGGTCAGCACCACCTCACCCCCCTTGGCGAGGCGGGCGAGGCGGCGATAATCCTCGGCGGTCAGCTCAAGCCCCGGCAGGTTGGGCGTGTCGCGATGCTGATAGCCTTCGCCGTGCAGCAGGCCGTTGTCGCGATAGCTCATCCGCACCCAGCCCAGTGCGCCTTCCCTGGCCAAGAAGTCGTCGAGCTGCTTGCCGAACTGCAGATATTTCAGCCAGCCATCGCCGGCATCGGGCGTGGTTTCCGGCTGCTTATATTCATCGAGCTTGCTGATCGCCTCCGAATCCAGCCGCTCGAATGCCGGCTTGTCGGCATCAGCCGGCGGGCGCGGAAAGCTGACGGCGACGATCTTGCCCTTCAGCTTGCCCTGCCATTCGGCAAAGTCGCGCGGGCGCTTCATCGGGGCCACCACCAGCGGAGCGGTAATGCCGCCGGCCGGGGTGGCGGGTGTCCAGGCCACGGGCAGGGAGCGCAGCGACATGCGGCGCGGCGCCTCGAGGGTGACACTGGCGCTCTCGATCGACCAGCCGCGGCCGAAGTCAAAGCCTTCGGTATGCACATTGGTGAGACCCCAGGCCTTGAACCGCTCCTGCGTCCAGCGCTCGGCGGTGCGCATGCCTGGCGAATTGGTCAGCCGCGGCCCGATGCGGTCGGTCAGGTGGGCGGCGGTGTCCACCACTTCGCCATGGTTCATCGCTTCGTCGGTAATCCGGGCGATCATGGCCAGATCGGGCGCGGCGAGCGCAGGGGCGGCGATGGTGGCAAGCAGCACGGCAATCAGGGTGCGCATCGGCAGTGGACTCCAGCGGTTGGCTGCCGAGCTCTAGGCCCGGCGCGTGGGGCTGGCAACGACCGTTCCGTGCTGCATGCTCAGCCGTGCCAGCTGAACACATCCTCCACGCCCACGCCGAAGAAGCGTGCGATGCGAAAGGCGCTTTCCAGGCTTGGCGAATAGCGGCCCTGCTCGATGGCAATGATGGTCTGGCGGGTGACGCCGATTGCCTCGCCCAGCGCCGCCTGGCTCACGTTGCCATGTGCCTCGCGCAGTTCCCGCACCCGATTGCCGATGGGGGGCGGCGGCGGCATCAGAAGCCGCGGCGGAGCAACCAGGCGGTGCCCAGCTGCTCCACCACCTCGGACAGCACCAGGCTGGCCAGGATGGCATGGAACAGCACCACGCCATCGCCATGCGCGGGAAACATCAGCAGGCTGGTCACAGCGCCCACGCCCAGCGCCAGCCCGGACCAGTGGCTGGCGCGCAAGGCGGCCTGCAACTCGCGCTCGTCGGCCGGCGCATCGGCAGCGCGCGCATCTTCCATGGCCAGGATCGCCTGCACGATGATGCTGCCGACGATGCACCAGACGATGAAGCGAACCAGCAGCCCGGTGGGCACGGCGCCGCCCGGTTGCCATGCGGTGCTGCCAATCTTCAGGAAATACCAGCCACCCAGCACGGCAACCAGCGCGCCCATGATCCATCCCGACTTCTCGCGCAGGGAAGCGTTGCTCCAGCTGGCCATGATGTGTCTCCTGTTTGTCGAAAATCTTTGACATTGCTTTGACCGATTCGGGCGGCGATGTAAAGAATATTCGACACGGCGCGCGCGGCGCCAGATCGAGCCGGCGGCCTTCACAGCCACTTGCCAGCATTGATGTAACATTGTAACACGAGACCATGCCGGAGGCGCCTCCCACCTTGCTTGACCGAGTCGCCATCGGCCTTTCAGGCTTGTGCCTGCTGCACTGCATGGCCGGTTTTGTCCTGCTCACGCTGTTCGCGCTCACCGGGGGCTGGCTTGATCACCGCATCCACATTGTTGGCTTGCTGCTGGCGATGCCGCTGGCGGCGGTTGCGTTATGGCGCGGCTGGCGGCGTCACCACCGCCGCGATATTGGCCTGATGGGGGCTGTGGGCCTTGCGGTCATGGCCGCCTCGCTGCTGGTCGAGCATGCCGAATTGGCTGAAATGCTGGTCTCGATGGCTGGAGTCAGCCTTCTGGCCGTGGCGCACTGGCGAAATCTCAAGGCGCTGCGTCCGTGAGACCTGCACCCGGCGTGCTTGCCAGCCGAACGCGAAGCGCCGATAACGCTGCCATGGCCCACGCTCGCTCCAGTGCCCATCGGCATGACCAGCACTTCACGCGCGCCGATCTGGCCGCTGCCGCCGAGGCGCGGCTGGTCGGCGCTGGCGAGCAATGGACATCACTGCGGGCGTCCGTGTTTTCGGCCCTGGCCGGGTTTGACCGGCCGGTCTCGGCCTATGACGTGACCGATGCCGTCTCGGCCGCGCTGGGCCGGCGGATCGCCGCCAACAGCGTTTATCGCATCCTCGATCTGTTCGTGGCCAACAATGTCGCCAGCCGGGTCGAGAGCGCCAACGCCTTCATTGCCAATGCCCACCCCGATTGCCCGCACGATTGCATCTTCCTGGTGTGCGATCGTTGCGGGCGGGCGACTCACGTCGATGATGATCGGATCACCGGCAATGTGCGGGCCGCGGCCGTCGCTGCCGGCTTCACGCCGCTGCGCCCGGTGGTGGAAGTGCGCGGCATCTGCGCTGCCTGCGCCTGAAATCAGCCCCTTGGCCGTCGCCATACGGTCTTTGAACCGGCCGTTTCACGCAAATGTGACGAGAGTGTTGATGACAGGGGACAGGTGAGCCGCTAAGGGAAACCCCCTATTCAATACCCCAATCACTGTTGCTGCGAGCCCGATCCATGACCCTTGAAACCCCGCTGCTCGACCAGGTGAACATCCCGGCGGACCTGCGCCGCCTGTCGCCGGAGCAGTTGCCGCAGCTGGCCGAGGAACTGCGGCAGGAGATGATCCACGCCGTGTCCGTGACCGGCGGGCACCTCGGCGCCGGGCTGGGCGTGGTCGAACTGACCGTGGCGCTCCACTATGTGTTCAACACGCCCGATGACAAATTGGTATGGGACGTCGGCCACCAGGCCTATCCGCACAAGATCATCACCGGCCGGCGCGACCGCATCCGCACCCTGCGCCAGGGCGGCGGCCTCTCCGGCTTCACCAAGCGCAGCGAGAGTGAATATGATCCGTTCGGCGCCGCGCACAGCAGCACCTCCATCTCTGCCGCGCTCGGCTTTGCGGTGGCCAACAAGCTGCAGAACAAGCCCGGCAAGGGCATCGCGGTGATCGGCGATGGTGCCATGTCGGCCGGCATGGCCTACGAGGCGATGAACAACGCGCGCGAGGCTGGCAACCGCCTCGTCGTGATCCTGAATGACAACGACATGTCGATCGCGCCGCCGGTCGGCGCGCTCTCGTCCTATCTGTCGCGCCTGTTGTCGGGCCGCAAGTTCCTGGAGCTGCGTGAATATCTGAAGCAGGTCTCGGGCAAGGTGCTGCCGCCGCCGCTGCAGAAGGCGGCCGCGCGCATCGATGAATATGCCCGCGGCTTCGCGCAAGGCGGTGGCACGCTGTTCGAGGAACTGGGCTTCTATTATGTCGGCCCGATCGACGGTCACAATCTCGAACATCTGCTGCCCGTGCTCGAAAATGTCCGGGATGCCGCCGAAGGCCCGATGCTGATCCATGTCGTCACGCAGAAGGGCAAGGGCTATGCCCCGGCCGAGGCGTCGGCCGACAAATATCATGGCGTCGTCAAGTTCGACGTGGTTTCGGGCACGCAGTTCAAGCCGCAGCCCAAGGCGCCGGCCTATCAGAATGTCTTCGGCGACATGCTCATCGCGGAAGCGAAGCGCGATCCCCAGATCGTCGCCATCACGGCGGCCATGCCGTCGGGCACCGGCGTCGACCGGTTCGCCAAGGCCTTTCCGGAGCGCAGCTTCGATGTCGGCATTGCCGAACAGCACGCCGTCACCTTTGCCGCCGGCCTGGCCGCGCAGGGGATGCGGCCGTTCTGCGCCATCTATTCCACCTTCCTGCAGCGCGCCTACGACCAGGTGGTCCACGACGTGGCGCTGCAGAACCTGCCCGTGCGTTTCGCCATCGACCGTGCCGGCCTGGTCGGCGCCGATGGCGCCACCCACGCCGGCAGCTTCGATATCGCCTATCTTGCCACCCTGCCCAACATGGTGGTGATGGCCGCCAGCGACGAGGCCGAACTGGCCGACATGGTGCACACGGCCGCCGTTCATGATGACGGCCCGATTGCCGTGCGCTATCCGCGCGGCGAAGGCACGGGCGTTGCGATCCCCGAAGCCCGCACGCGCCTCGAAATCGGCAAGGGCCGCATCGTGCGGGCTGGCAGCAAGGTCGCCATATTGTCGCTCGGCACGCGCCTGACCGAGGCGCTGGCCGCCGCCGACACGCTCGATGCCAAGGGGCTTTCGACAACCGTCGCCGACATGCGCTTTGCCAAGCCGCTCGACATGGCCCTGATCCGCAAGCTCGCGGCCACGCACGACGTGCTGCTGACCATCGAGGAAGGCGCCATCGGCGGCTTTGGCGCCCATGTGCTGACCATGGCGAGCGACGAAGGCCTGACCGATGCCGGCCTCAAGATCCGCACCCTGCGCCTGCCCGACACCTACCAGGACCACGACGCGCCGGCGAAACAATATGCCGAAGCCGGGCTGGACGCCGCCGGCATCGTGCGCTGCGTGCTGGATGCGCTGCGCCACAACAGCGTGAACGCGGTGGACGAAGGCTCGGCGCGGGCCTGACCTGCGCCATTCGCGCGCTTTCCTTTGCCGGCGCACGCGCCTAAGCGGCGCTGCGTGTCTGTTGCTGCCGCCTCCAATGCCCGCGCCCCCACGCTGGGCGAAATCCTGCTGCTGGGCAGTCTGACGGCGTTTGGCGCCGTCACCATCGATCTCTACCTGCCGGCGCTGCCGGCCATCGCGCGCGATTATGGCGTGTCGGCGGCCGCCGTGCAGCTCACGCTCTCCACCTTCTTCGTCGGCATGGCGCTGGGGCAATTGCTGTTCGGGCCGCTGTCCGATCGCATTGGCCGGCGGCCCACCATCCTGATCGGCTGCACCGTCTATGTCGCGGCCAGCCTCGCCTGCGCGCTGGCGCCCAGCATCGAGGCGCTGGTCGCCGGGCGCTTCTTCCAGGCGCTGGGCTGCTGTGCCGCCATGGTGACCTGCCGCGCCATCGTGCGTGACCGTTATGACCATCGCGATTCGGCGCGCATCTTCAGCCTGTTGATGCTGGTGCTGGCGATCGCGCC
>ERZ1066122.64-NODE-64-length-121544-cov-21.290800_pt1 | contig 121544 bp, 131 predicted proteins | sample MGYA00382769_ERZ1066122 | MGnify/ENA primary metagenome ERZ1066122 (study PRJEB33369, sample SAMEA5778352) | biofilm metagenome | biome: Industrial cooling water; feature: Water cooling tower basin; material: Biofilm | place: United Arab Emirates | collected...
TGGCCTCGACCGCCTGGTGCAGGCCGTTCGACCAGCGGCGGCCGTCCATCATGCGCCCGGTGAACTCGTCGATGATGACGACCTTGCCGTCCTTGACGATGTAGTCGGTGTCGCGCTTGAACATCACGTTCGCCTTGAGCGCCTGGTCGAGGTGGTGGACGACCTGGGTGTTCTCGACATCGTAGAGGTTGTCGGTTGCCAGCAGCCCGGCATCGCGCAGCATCTGCTCGACCGCCTCGTTGCCGTCCTCGGTCCAGCTGATGTTCTTGGTCTTCTCGTCCTTCTCATACCACTCGGCCGGCACCTGCTTCACGATCGCATCGAGCGCGGTGTAGAGCTCGCTCTTGTCCTCGGTCGGGCCGGAAATGATCAGCGGGGTGCGCGCCTCGTCGATCAGGATCGAATCGACCTCGTCCACGATCGCGAAGTTGAACGGGCGCTGCACCATCGAGGCCCGGTCGTGCTTCATGTTGTCGCGCAGGTAATCGAAACCGAACTCGTTGTTCGTGCCGTAGGTGATGTCGGCGGCGTAGGCCTCGCGCCGCTCGAACTCGCCCAGGTTGGGCACGATCACACCGACGCTCAGGCCAAGCCAGCGATAGATCTGTCCCATCCAGTCCGCGTCGCGCCGGGCAAGGTAATCGTTGACGGTGACAACGTGGACGCCCTTGCCCTCGATGGCGTTGAGATAGGTCGCGAGCGTGGCGACCAGCGTCTTGCCCTCGCCGGTCCGCATCTCGGAGATCTCGCCCCGGTGGAGCACGATCCCGCCGACCAGCTGCACGTCGAAATGGCGCATCCCGAGCACCCGCACCGAAGCCTCGCGCACCGTTGCGAAGGCTTCCGGCAGGATGTCGTCGAGCGTCTTGCCCCCTGCGAGCTGCTCGCGGAACTTGGCGGTCTGCGCCTGAAGCTCGGCATCGCTCATGGCCTGGATCTGCGGCTCCAGCGCATTGACCTGGTTGACGATCTTGCCGAGCGACTTGACGTAGCGGTCATTGGCCGATCCGAAGACCGATTTGACGAGAGACTGGATCATGGCAGCGTGTTCCCTTGCGGGCAGATATGGGGAAAGCTGCTCGCGCACGGGGCGCGCAGGGCAGCCGACAGGAGTGGTCGATCAGATGCCGGCAGCGCTATTCGTGCGCGCGGTCTGCACCGAAATGGATCGTCGGGATGGTGATCACGACCGGACGCTGCGCCTTCGACCGGGCCGAGGCGCTCCGCTTGCCCGAGGCAGCGCTGCGTTCGGGGGCGCACTCGCACCGTTCGGTCGAGGGTGCGCTCGGAGCCGACTTGCTGACTCCGACCTGCGCCGAGAGGGCGTCCGCCACGGCGGCATTGGCCGGGGTTCCGATAGCGGCGAGCCCGGTCAGCAGCGCAAGGCAGGCGAGGAGACGGCGCAGCATCACGGATCGTTATCTAGGCCATGTGTGCCGGATTGTCCACGATCAGGTTCCGGTCGCCGGTGCACCGGGCCAGGCACTCGCCAGGAAACGACAGGATTGTGCAGCCCTGTTCGAAGCCATATGCGCCGGCGATGGACATCGACGCAAGCCCTCTGGCCCTGCCCTTCCCCGCCATGCCCGCCGTCGCCGGCGTCACCCTGAGGACCGCGCGTGCAGGCTACAAGAACTGGGACCGTTCAGACCTGACTGTGGCGGAACTGGTGCCGGGCACCACCGTCGCCGGAGTGTTCACCCGGAGCGCCTGCGCGTCGAGCGAGGTCGAGCTCGGGCGCGCCAACGTGGTGCAGGGCGAGGCGCGCGCGCTGGTGGTAAACGCCGGCAATTCCAACGCCTTCACCGGCTATCGCGGACGCGAGGCGGTCGAGGCGATCATGACCCAGGTTGCCGGGCAGCTCGGTTGCCCGGTGGAGCAGGTGTTCGTCTCATCGACCGGGGTGATCGGCGTGCCGCTGCCCACGGACAAGGCGCGCGCGGGGCTGGCGGCGGCGTTGTCCGCCCGGCCGGCCGGGTGGGAGGAGGCGGCTCGCGCCATCGGCACCACGGACACCTTCGCCAAGGGTGCCTGCGCTGCGGCGATGGTCGAGGGGCAGCCTGTGCAGCTGTGCGGGATCATCAAGGGCAGCGGCATGATCGCGCCTGACATGGCCACCATGCTCGGCTACGTGTTCACCGACGCGGCGGTTGCGCCCGGCTTCCTCCAGCAGGCGCTCGAGCTGGTCAACGCGCGCACGTTCTCCTGCATCACGGTCGACGGCGACACTTCGACCAGCGACACGGTGATGGTGTTCGCCACCGGCCGGGCTGGCAACGCGCGGATAGACAGCTGGGAGAGCGCGGGAGCGGACGCCTTTGCCGCAGCTCTGGAAGACGTCTGCCGCCAGCTCGCCCATCTGGTGGTGCGCGACGGTGAAGGCGCGCGAAAGTTCGTCGAGATCGCGGTGGCGGGAGCGGTGTCGGACGACAGCGCCCGCCGCATCGGGCTGGCAATCGCCAATTCGCCGCTGGTCAAGACGGCCATCGCAGGCGAGGACGCGAACTGGGGCCGCGTCGTCATGGCGGTGGGCAAGGCGGGCGAGCCGGCCGACCGCGACCGGCTCTCGATCGGCTTCGGCGGCGTCTGGTGCGCCCGCGACGGACAGCCGCTGCCCGGCTACGACGAAGCACCGGTCGCCGCGCACCTCAAGGGCCGGGAAGTCCGGATCGATGTCGATCTGGGGCTGGGTGATGGCCGGGCGACGGTCTGGACCTGCGACCTGACGCACGGCTACATCGCGATCAACGCCGATTACCGGTCGTGAGCGGCTGAAGTCACGGCGCAGGAAAGGAGTGGCGCGCCCGAAAGGATTCGAACCTCTGACCCCCAGATTCGTAGCTCTATAAGGGCCTAAATCTGAGCGCCTGTCTTTGCGCGACGGAGCACTACGCCAGAACTCAGCAAATTGTTTTTGCTGCATTTTTCGCGCCATCGGCTATTATGGCGAAACCGGACCGGAAGACCCTTCCGGATGACTTCACCGTTCTGGATGCCGTTCTAAGCCATGGCCACGTCACCTTCAGATTCCCGACTTTTGTTCTCTGATCGCACGCTCGCAGCCGTCCCATTGACCGCATCCGGGCAGCGGATCGTGCGCGACGAGGAGCTGCCGGGGTTCTTCGTCCTGGTGGGCAAGACGACGAAGACCTTCATGGTGCAAGGCGACCTGCGCACCGCCGGCAAGCGCCAGAGCATTCGCGTCAAGGTCGGGGATGTCGGCAAACTCAAGGCCCGGGAAGCGCGAGCAAAGGCCAAGCGCCTCCTCGGAGCGATTTCAGACGGTGTCGACCCCCGGCCGCAGCCGCCGAAGACCAAAGGACCGCCGGCCCCTTCTGCCGATCCGACGCTTCGCGAGGCTTGGCAAACCTATCGTGAAAGCCACATGCGCCGGAAGGGCCGCAGCGAGGGCACGATCGCCAGCTACCAAGATCATGTCGAACGGCTGATGAAGGATTGGCTCGACGAGCCCCTGTCGAAATTCGGCAACGACCCTGGGCTGTTGAAGCAACGCCACGACCAGCTCACCATCGACAATGGCCCCTACATCGCAAACGGCGCCATGCGGAGCTTCCGTGCGATCTACAATCATGCCCGCAAGAGCGCCCGCGGCCTACCGGCCGAGAACCCCGTCCTCGCGGTGGACTGGAACCCGGAGAAGCGCCGGGACACCGGAATGGGTCTTGCTGATCTAGCGGGCTGGTACAAAGAGCTCAAAGCTCTCGATAACCCGCTCCGACGGGAGTTCCATCTGTTCCTGCTCCTTTCGGGCAGCCGACCCGATCCAATCAAGCGGGCGAAGCGCGAGCATGCCGACTTCCGGCAGCGGATCCTGCATGTGCCGAAGCCGAAGGGCGGTGAAGAACGCGCGTTCGACATTCCGCTTTCGCGCGAAATGATCCGCTGCCTAATCCGTGCAATCCGGATCGGCCGAAAGATGTACCCTGAGCAGGCCGAGACATGGCTCTTCCCGGCAGATAGCGAGGCTGGGCACCTCATCGAGCACAAGGAAGATCGGAAAGATCTGTCGAAGTGGGGTGGAGATCTGCGGCAGACCTACCGAACGGTCGGCCAAGCGGCGGGCATTAGCGAAGTGGACATGCACCTCCTGATGAACCATTCGCTGCCCAACGTGAACGTCGGCTATATCACCAGGCACAAGCTGCTGCTGGACCACCTGCGCCGGCAGCAACAGGCGATCAGCACCGCGATGCGTGTGCCGACGTCGACCGCTCTGTCGGAAAGCCACTGATGCCCGCCAACATGCAATTCTCACGGCTTTCTCGCCCGTTCCGAATGGGCTAGCTGTGGCGCCGAGGAACCGACCATGGCCGAACCGACAATCGTCTGCCCCAACTGCAAAGCTGAGATAGAACTTACTGAGTCTCTTGCTGCACCGATCGTCGAGCAAATGCGGGAGCGCTTTCGAAAGCACCTGGACCAGGAGAAGGCGAAGTTACAGCAGCGCCAGAAGGATCTGCAGGAGCAGGAAGAAGGCCTAGCTAGGGAGCGACGCTCAATTGAGCAGCAGATTCAGACCCGTCTTGCCGACGAGCGCCGCAAGATCGTGGAGGAGGAGGCGCAGAAAGCAAAGCTCGTTCTTAAGACAGATTTAGAGGAAAAGAGCGCCGCAATTGCCGCTCTTCAGGAAGCACTAAACGAGCGTGACGGTAAGCTCGCCGAGTCACAAAAAGCACAGGCCGAACTGCTCCGGAAGCAGCGAGCATTGGAGGACGAGAAGCGGGAACTCGACCTCACAATCGAAAAGCGCGTTCAGGAAAGCCTCGAGCTGGTCCGTGACAGAGCGAAAAAGGAGGCAGAGGGAGAGCTTCAGCTCAGGGTGCGGGAGAAGGAGGAGCAAATCTCCTCAATGCAGCGTCAGATCGAGGAGCTGAGGCGAAAGGCCGAGCAGGGCTCTCAGCAGCTCCAAGGCGAGGTCTATGAGCTCGAACTAGAAGAGGTTCTCCGGCGCGAGTTCCCGCTCGATTTGATTGAGCCCGTCGGCAAAGGAGAGTTTGGTGGTGATGTGGTTCAGAGAGTAAGCGGAAGTGGAGGCGCCCCCGCCGGTTCGATCCTCTGGGAGGTGAAGCGTACCAAAGCGTGGAGCGATGGATGGCTAGCGAAGCTGAGGGCTGATCAGCGGATCGCAAACGCTGACCTGGCTTTGATTGTGTCGCAGACGCTCCCGAAGGGGCTGGACTCGTTCGACTTCCGCGACGGAGTTTGGGTGACAGGCCCACAATGCGCGCTGCCCGTAGCTATCGCGCTGCGTCAACTACTCATATCGACGGCTGCCGCACGGAAGTCTGGTGAAGGCCAGCTGACCAAAATGGAAATGGTGTACGAATATCTTACGGGACCGCGTTTTCGCCATCGAGTCGAAGCGATCGTCGAACAGTTCAACGAAATGCGAGAAGACCTGGAAAAAGAGCGGAAAGTCATACAGCGCCAATGGGCGAAAAGGGAGCAGCAAATTCGTTGCGTGCTCGACGCAACCGCCGGGATGTACGGCGACCTGCAGGGGATAGCTGGGAAGAGTATCCAGGAGGTGGAAGGCCTTAGCATGGGCTTACTAGACGGCCCTGATCTAGAGAACCGCGGAGATAGCTCGTTGTGACGCCTAGACTGTCGCTTGGCTACACCGGGTTGCAAGGGTAGGCGTTCTTGACCTCGGCATTGAAGAATATCCCGATTGAGGACGCCTCCATCAGCCGGTCGTACATGAACGGAGGAACGTTGTAGTATTCGTAGACCTTCCCGGTCTTGAGAAACTCAACCTCTAATGTCTCTGAATCAGGGTTGTAGCCAATTGACGCGATCATCGACGAGCTGACGGGTTGTCGGTCCATTCTTAGTTCTCCTAAGTCCAGCGAGGGTTCTGCGATCGCCAGGTCGCAGCCACGGCCGCATAATCCTCGACACTCTTAGACCGACACCAGCTCTTCGCCACTAGCGGATCCTCGCTCGAGGGGCGCTTGCCCTCCTCCGGCAGTGTGATGCGGCAGCGCACCGGCAGCTTCGCCGCTTCACCCGTGATGACGGCCTCGCCGGTCCGCAGCACCGGAAGACTGTCAACAATACCACTGAGGCTGTCCGGCAAAGCGGCCTGAACCCTACTCCGATCCGTCGAATTTGAGAGCCGCAGCGAGAAGAACGTTCCACATTGCGATAAAATCGTGTCGTCGATCTCTGAAGGCCGTTGGCTAACGATCATCGCCCCGATACCGAACTTCCGCCCCTCCTTAACGATGCGTTGCACCGCTTCCCGCGCTGGGCTTTCATCTTCTCTGCCGAGGTAACGGTGAGCCTCCTCCATAACGATGAGCAAAGGCCGCTCGCGTCCGCCCTCGGGGCGTTCGCGGCTCCAAAACAGGGCTTCATAGGTGATGTTGAGGATGCCGCCGATCAGGCGCATCAGCACCGAACTCGGCACCCCCGAGAGGTCGAGCACCGTGATTGGCCGGTCATGCCCTATCCAATCTGCGAGGAGCTGGGGCAGATCGTTCTGAGGCACGCCTTCGAGGTTCGGCTCCCAAGCGCCTGGGTGGAGCATGAAGTCGAACTGTCGGTCGAGCAGCCGAGAGCGAAGCTGGTCCAGCTGCCGCCGAATGGAGAGAACGCCGATTTTGTTAGCGAACGGCGGCGTGTTGCCTTGGCCCGGCAGTGGATAGGTAGGGGCTGTGAGCGTTTCGGCATCGCCGGGCAGCGTCTGTGCGGACGTGAGCTGTGTGTTCTCGTTCCAGGTCTTGATCTCCGGATCGATCAACTGGAACCACAAGGACTTCAAGCTAAATGGGAGCGGGCTATCCACGGTGAGGGAATTTAGATCGACCCCCGGATAACCTTGACTGGTCGCCACCGCCGCTTTCATCGCTAGAATACGATCGTGGATTGCAGTCAGCGCTTTCTCTTCCGTTTTCCCCAGTAGGAACGGCAACAGGTCGCTAAGGTCGAGTGCCCAGTAAGGGATGTAAAGCTGGGACTCGCCATCGAGCGGGTTTACGCGAAACACTTTCGCAACCTCACCCAGTGCCTTGCCATATTCACCGTGAATGTCGATCAGCAACACTCGGGCATTCGGAAAACCCGAGTGGCCGCTCTGCCCGACGGAAAGGGAACGCAGCAGGCTTGTGACGGTGGTTGACTTGCCAGCGCCGGTGGAGCCAAGCACTGCGGAATGGCGAGTAACCAGCTTGTCCAGATCAACACGGACGGGGATGCTCTCCGCACCAGAGAGCCGGCCAATTGTGACCTGCCCGGTTTCCACTGTGCCGTAGATCCGCGCCAGATCCTCCTCGACAACCAAGTGGACCTGATCGTTGATCGCTGGATACTGGCTGATACCACGCTCGAATGTCGTCTCGATGACCTCTCCGACGAGCTGAACCTTCATCCAGCGATCGCCTCGCGCTCCGGCGTCGATCAGCGTCTCCGGCGTTGCCGTTGCTCCGACATCTGAGATGATGCCGTACAAATCGTGATAGCCCTGGGGGATGCGTACGAAGCTTCCAACCTGGCCTACGCGGTAACTTCTGCCGCCGATTATCGCGATGCCGGACGCGATTCCCTCGTACTGCCGAACGCTCACGGATGCACCCGCCACGGCGCCGACGTGGCCGAGCAGCGTAGGAGCGTTCACTACGCAGCCGCCGCACTGGCTAGGGGAGCTACCGGCGTCAGTGCAGGCGTCAGAGCCGGATCCGGTGACGCGACAAAAGCTTGGTTCGATCGCGACGCCGAGAAGAACCGGGCAAACGGCTCGATGGCTCCGAGAGTGAACTCAGGAGGCTCTCCATCGGCCGGGGCCGACCAGTAAGACGCTCGGATTGGGCCCCAGTCCCTGGAGGGCAGCTCATTCGGCACACGCCATGGTCCTTCGGTTCCGTTCACCACTGCCGCGTCACGAGCATAGACGCTGAAGTTCGGTAGCCGGCGGGCCAGCTCCCGCGCATAGAGTTCATTTTCAAGCTTCTGATACTGGAACGCGAACACGCTCGCGCAAGGATTGCCGGCGAGTCCTTCATCTATCCTCGCCGAAATATGGGCGTCCGCAAACGAGAAGCCGATTGAGATCAGCAGCGTGTCGGGAGTGCCGAGGAACGCTCGGAGCCTGTCCAGCAGCGCAGCATAAGGTGCTTTCTGCGTCTGCTCGTACTTCAGATGTTCGGGAAAGACGAGGTGCTTGGCGTTCTCCTTTCCCGTGCGGATAACCTCTTCGTTGTCATTCGAGCACCAACCCAGAGAGCCGTGGAGCTTCCATAGCCGTGTCCAGCGCGCGGGCAGGTCGTTGCTCGCGACCGTCACCGGATCAAAGAATGGTTCCCGTCCCCCCGTAAAGCCATCGAAGTAGGGGGCGCGAGCCCGCTCGAAGGCTTCCTCCAAGAGCAGATCATAGTTAGTCGTGAATAGCTCGATGGGATGTTCGCGCGCCGTGCCTACAATCCAAGTTACGAGATCGCTATAGGCGGAGGCCGCGTCCGGCAGGCGCACGTTGACGACCTTCCCGATCTCGGCGCAAATGCGCTCACCAAATTCGTGATAGCCGGGACCGTCGAGGTCGTGGATTTTTGCGGGGCCAATTACCTTCGCGAGCGAGCGTATGCGCGACAGGATGGTTTCAATGTCCTCCTTAGGCGCAAGCTCCTTCTTCAGCGCCACAATCTGTTGGCCGTATTCGGCTTCAAGCGCCTCCAAAACCTGTTTGGTCAGCCCGGCCACAGCCGGGACAAGTGGATAAGTGCCATCGCTCTTCCTCATCCCTGCGGAGGCGCCTGCCCCAAGCAGGAGCCCGATACGCTTACGACCCCCGGCGATTATGGTCCGCAAGGCGGTCATATATTGATCCGGATTATGAATGCTTTCGTTCGCCATTCCCGCTCCTCTCAAGGCGTTATGGCACAGCCTTCATGTTTCCGCGAGAGTTGCAATCGGCCGCAGAGTTGCCTTTGGACTCAGCAACGCAGTTGGACGGTGCGCCATCCGGCAACGCAACGCCCAGATCGGCATCACACGATCGCCAGATCAAAATCGTCTATGAGGGCGGCCAGTGGGTCACGCAGGTCCGTTAGCAGGGGCGTGGCGCGAGCCGCGAGCTTGGAGATCGCCCGATCATAAAGCGCGATGTTGCGCTCCTCGTTCAGCCGGGATGGGTAATAAACGCCGTCGATCCCCTGCGGATGCGCATGAAAAGCGGCCGACCAAAGCTGAGCAGTGGTCTGGTCGCGGGCTCCGACGACATCGCTCGCCACGCCCATCTTGAGTGCCGCATCCCCAGTCAGGTCGACGAGGCGAATGTCTGAGGCGACCTCGATCTCGGCGCAGGTATAAGCCTCGATCTCCGCCAGCGGGATCGGAACCGGTCCCGTCCGCGCGTCGCCGCGATCGCGAAGGATCACCTCGTGAAAGGCGACCTTGATGGAGGAGCCGAGATAGATGACGCCGAACGCCGCGCCGGTGGGGTCGCTGAACCGGCTCTTCGCAAGGCCGAAGCCGAGCGGGTCCGGATGCCTGGAACGGTAGAGCCGGCGCCAGACGGCTCCTGCAGGTTCGGTATGGATGACAAGCGGACGCTTGGAAAAGCCGGCCGGCGGCGGGACGACAGCCATGCTCAGGCGAACGCGCCCTCGCCGATGCCGCGTGCCGCCGCGAGCGCTTCCTCCACCTTATTGGCCTTGAGGGCATCGAGCCCCGTCCGGCCGCCCAGCTCGCCGTGCGGCTGCACGAGGAAGCGGTAAACCGTCCAGGGCTCACCCCCCAACGTCCGCGTCAGATCGGCAAGACCAGGAAGCGGGCGGCCATCGTCGGTGACCTGCCATGTTGGGTAACGCAATCCCCGCTTCGCGCCCGCGAGCCCAAGCAGCTCGCCGGCTTTCCGCTTCTGGTTCACCGTCTCGTGCGAGGCGCCGATGAGCTGACCGAAATCACGCGCGCTCACCATCTCCGGTGAGCGCAGGATCTCCGCGACGCGGGCCGCGCCGCGCTGCCGCGCCGCCGCCAGCGCCGTCTCGAGCCGATCGCCGTCCGCTGGCCTTTCCTCGACGAACGGCTCCGCTTCGTCGGGACGAACCCGGATTATCACCTCCACCGGCCGGCCGAGCCGCTCAGCCTTGGCGACGACGTCCGCATAGGTGGTGAGCACCTTCCGCATCGCCCCCTTATGCCGCTGAAGCGTCTTGAACGAGTCCTTGCGGATCGCGATGTCCGCAGTATCGACCGCATCCGCCTGGGCCTTCGCGGTCGACAAGCTCCGAACGCGAACGCGAGGGCTCCGTCCGTTCGCCCCCCCATCTGCAGGCCTCGACTTGGTAGCTGTCATCATCGTCTCCTCGCCTCCAATGTTGTCAGCTTCATCCGGTTTGTCAAGTTCGTCAGGCCGTTGCTCGTGATCGGCTTCGAGTGGGCCGCAGTTCCCCTCCCTTCCTCGCCTTCCTATCTCAGGCGGGTCCGGATGAGCTGTTAGCAGGTGGGAATCGGGTGAGCGTCTCCGCGTCCAAAAACAACCTCGTCCACGAACTCTTCGTTCGGACCGCCGACGAGAACTATATCACCGCTCGGTGGTGCGCCGTCAGCCGGCTCAACACCGACTTCCTCTGGCTCGCCGTTCACGCGCTGGAGAAATATCTGAAAGCAGTGCTCCTCGTGAACGGCCGGTCCGCCAAGCGCTACGGCCATGACATCGTCCGGCTCTATGAAGACGTAAGGGTTCTGGCCGGGCCTTTGCTGCCCGACCGGCTGACGCAGCCCACCGACCTGGACATCGATCATTGGCTGGAGCGCACGCCGCAGCAAGTTTATCGAACACCTGCTGCGCAATGGAAATGCCGACAACCGCTACCTGATCTACGGCTACGTCACACGCAGCCAGGATCTGCACATGCTCGACCAGATGGTGTTCCATGTGCGGCGCCTCATCTGCCCGCTCGACCAGCGCGTCTTCCCTCGCCGGGATCGCGATGCTCCGACCGTCACGCATCGCGAGCTGCTCACTCGTCAGCCCGAATATTACGGCCGCATGTTCATGCCGCTGGACGAGCTCGTCAATGCAAAGGAGGACTCGCCGCTTCGAGCCGCGGCGCTGAACCTGAACATGGCGTTCGCGCCGGAGGACTTCCCGCACACGCCGATCCGCAGCGGCAGCTCGGCGCGCAATCCCGTCATCATCCGCCGCATTCTCGATCCGCTCGAAAGCAAGGATTCGCGCTGGGCAGCCGGGGGCGTCGAGCTCGCGCGCTGGTTCCTCGCCAACGTTCAGGTGCCCAAAGGCAAGCCGGGCGATCCGGGCGTCACCGAGCAGATCGAGGCAGCGATCGAAGCGGCTCGCGCCAAGCATGGCATCCCTTGAGGCGCCTCGAAACGACGCGAGGCTAGCCTTGACTCCGTTCAGCGCGCTTGCTTGACGGATCGCGTGACGCTGAGGGCGGTTCGCAGGCTCAAGCCTATGTCGAGGCAGAGCTTGAAGAACTCGTCGGCTGCGCTGCCGGCTTCTAACCGATATCGGCGCACCAGCGCCCTGGCGTGTTTCCCGATTGCGAGCGCATCGCTGGAGGTCACCCATTGTGGGTCGCCGACTTCGCGCTCAAAATCGCTGATTACCGCGTCCGGCAGGTCGGCGCCGAGCAGAATATATCTGAGATGCTTGATGAAGTGCGGGTGAGTGTAGATGTCCTCGCCGTGGCAGTCGTTCCGCTCGAACAATCCTTTGCGTGAGGCCCTGATCCGTCCGTAGTTATAGTCGGGATCGTTCCAGTAGCTCAGCCGATGCGCCGGCACGCCGCCTCGTTCGCTCAGGGACGCAAGAAGGGCGAGAATCGGCTCTTTGTTGGCTTGGAATGCGGCATGAGCTTCGTCGTGGCTGCGATGCGAGAGTCGCAGGTCGATCCGCTCGACGAGGGCCTCTTCTTCAGGGGTGAAGGCGAGCCTATACTTGTCCATCCGATATCGCCCCTCCTGGTTTCCTACTAACATCTCAGCTCGCTGCCGTGATGCCGTTGAGCCGAACCTTTAGGATACACTGACCGGGGCAACGTCCTCAATGAGCCGTCTCCTCCAGCCGCTCCAGCACGTTCTCCAAAAGTCCCGGCAGCAGAGGGAGAGGCTCTTCCTCCCGGACGAGGTAGGCGCATTCCTCGTAGGAGGCGATCGTCAGCCACTCGACGTTCCAGCCGAGCTCGACCACGTCGTGCTCGCCCTCACGCCTGATCATCGTCAGGCCGGCGCCTTCCGTATGAAGCCGGAAGCGATAGACGCGCTCCTCGTCGTAATTGCCCTCGATGAGTGTCCCATCGGAAAATGAGAGGTAGAACAGGCTGTATTCAGTGAACGGCAGCTTCAGAGTCGTCTGGATATCCCCTGTCACTTCCAACCGTTCCCTCAGGGGCACCCCGCGAAGCGTCACCGCCATGTTCGTCTCCATCTTTCGAGTCGGACGGCCAATTGGAACAAAGTATGAACGATTGGAACAAGGCTGATGTCCGCAGAGCAGAGATTCAGGAGGGGAAAGCCTTCCCCTGCGGCCGAGCCAGAGGTCTCGGCCGACCCCTTCTGCGGGGCCGCGCCCCGCAACGCCCCGCTTGAGAGGGAGAGGAGCGCGGCTGTCGCCGTGACGGGTTGAGGGTCGAGAGAGAGGCTCCCGGCCACCCGTCGCGGAGACGAGCTATGACCAATATGGAGGTTCTGGACGCCCGCCGTGATTCCAGCGGCGGCTACAAGGTGGATGTCAGTCGGGGCCAGCGGATCGGGCGGGTATCGTCCGAATGGTTCTCGCGGCCGGCGGACGAGCGCTACCTGTCCCTTTCGGAGCTGTTCGCGTCAGTGAAGCGTCGGACTGAGCGCAGCCGCACGCGAACCGTCGAGAGCGCGGCGGTGCGGGTCGAGGCGAGCCGCGACAACGCCGAGGCGCTGGCGCTCGTTCTGCCCGGCTCGGGCGAGCCGATCGCCCCGACGCACTGGAGCTTCGGCCAGCTTGCCGGCCTCGTCGGCGCGCCCGCCGCCTACCTGCGCCAGCTTCCCGCCGCGCTCGCCGGCATCAACTTGCAGTTCGGGCTGACCTCGCACAGGGCCGAGCAGGTCAAGACGCTCGAGACCGACGATGGCCGGATCGAGCTTCGCGCGGTCACCGGCCCTGATTACGGCCGCATCTACGACCACGAGCTGGTCGCCGCCGTGCAGCGCATCGCCGGCAACGGCATCGGCGATACGCGCTGGAAGGTTCCGGGCGTCCTCGACTGGTCGACCGGCGTCTACAATCCGCGCGTCGACGTCACCAAGGATACGACCACGCTCTACGCGAGCGATCGTGACGTGTTCCTGTTCCTCGTCGACGACCTCAATCCCATCGAGGCCGGGCGCCTGCCCGACGGATCGCCGGACCTCTATTTCCGCGGCTTCTACTGCTGGAACTCCGAGGTGGGAGCAAAGACGCTCGGCATGGCGAGCTTCTATCTTCGCGCCGTGTGCCAGAACCGCAATCTCTGGGGGGTGGAGGATTTCGAGGAGATCAGCATCCGGCACTCGAAATATGCAGCCTCCCGCTTCGCGCATGAGGCCGCCCCGGCGCTGACCCACTTCGCCGATTCCTCGCCCATGCCGTTCGTGAACGGGATCAAGGCCGCGCGCGCGCAGATCGTCGCCCGCACCGACGAGGATCGGGCCGACTTCCTGCGCAAGCGCGGCTTCGGCAAGGCCGAAACGGCGAAGATCATCGAGACGGTGCTGGCCGAGGAGGGGCGCAAGCCCGAGAGCGTGTTCGACTTCGTCCAGGGCATCACCGCGTTCGCGCGCGACAAGGCGCATCAGGATGCCCGCCTCGATTTGGAGGGTCGGGCGAAGAAGCTGCTCGACATGGCGGCATAGCCGCGGCGTCGCACCTAACAGTCGTGAGCCCGGCCGCGGCGCCGGGCTCCTTTCCTCGGGAGACTTGTCATGGCAGATTACTTCACCAGCTTCTCTTGCCTTTTCAACGTCGGCTCGGCTGCAAACGCCGATAAGGCGGAAGACATCCGCACTCAGCTTGAGACGGACCTAGGGCGAGAAGATGCCGCGGAGCTCGGCTTCGCAATGGAGCACTATCCCGAGCCTGATCCCGGCACGCTTTGGCTCCATGCCGAAGCCTATGGCGACCCGGAGCATGTCATCGCATTTGTGCTTCGTTGTGCTGAGGCATTCGAGCTCACCGGACGCTGGGGCTTCGCCTGGGCGCTGACCTGCTCCCGGCCCCGGCTCGACGGGTTCGGCGGCGGTGCGCAACTAATCGACCTTACTTCGCGGCGCTCGCTTGCCTGGACCAACTGCCAGCACTGGCTCGGCGCCGTACTCGATGGGAGCGTCAACCCCGCAGAGGGTGTCGCGCCCGGATAATCTGGCTGCTGTCGTGCGGTCCGGCTCCGCGCCTTCTGCGATCAACATCCTGCGGCGTCGCCCCTTTCGAGGAAGAGGGCGGCGCTGCGCTTCGTGACGGGTTGGAGGTCGAGAGAGAGGCTCCCGGCCGCCCGTCATGGAGTGAAGACCATGGCCACAGCGGCTAAGCAGAAGATCATTCTCGCGCCTTCGCGCGACATTCCCTTTAACAAGCTCGTCCTGTCCCAGGCGAACGTCCGGCGCGTGAAGGCCGGCGTCTCGATCGAGGAGCTCGCCGAGGACATCGCCCGGCGCGGCCTCCTTCAGGGCCTCAGTGTCCGGGCGATCACCGGCGAGGACGGCGCCGAGACCGGCATGTTCGAGATCCCGGCCGGCGGCCGCCGGTTCCGGGCGCTCGAACTGCTGGTGAAGCAGAAGCGGCTGGCGAAGACCGCGCCCGTGCCCTGCGTGGTGCGGAATGCGGGCATTCCGGAGGAGGACTCGCTGGCCGAGAACGTCCAGCGCGCGCCGCTCCACCCCCTCGACCAGTTCCGCGCGTTCCAGGCGCTGCGCGAAAAGGGCGAGTCCGAGGAGGAGATCGCCGCCGCCTTCTTCGTGCCGGTGTCGGTCGTGAAGCAGCGGCTCAAGCTCGCCTCGGTCAGCCCGCGACTGCTCGACGTCTATGCCGAAGACGGCATGACGCTCGACCAGCTGATGGCGTTCACCGTCTCGGACGATCATGAGCGCCAGGAGCAGGTGTTCGAGCGCCTGAGCCAGTCCTACGACAAGCAGCCCTACGTCATCCGGAGAATGCTGACGGAGAATGCCGTCCGCGCCTCGGACAAGCGGGCGCAGTTCGTCGGCGTGGATGCTTATGTGGAAGCAGGCGGCGCCGTCATGCGTGACCTGTTCCAGTCCGACGACGGCGGCTGGCTGCAGGACGTCGCACTGCTCGACCTCATGGTGACGGAGAAGCTGCGCGAAGCGGCCATGACGGTGCAGGGCGAAGGCTGGAAGTGGATCGATGTCGCGACCTCCTTCCCCTACGGCCATACGTTCGGACTGCGCCAGCTCCGCGGCGAGCAGATCCCGCTCACCGAGGAGGAGGAAGCCGCGCGCGCGGCGCTGCAGGCCGAGCTCGACAAGCTCGAGGAGGAATACGCCGATGCGCCCGAGCTCCCCGAGGAGATCGACGCTCGGCTCGAGGAGATCGAGACCGCTCTTGCGGCGTTCGACGATCGCCCGGTCCGGTTCGAGCCCAACGAGATCGCCCGCGCCGGCGCGTTCGTCAGCATCGGTCCTGACGGCGAGCTTCGGATCGAGCGCGGCTTCGTGCGGCCGGAGGACGAGCTGCCGATCGAGCCGGAGGCGGATGACTCCGCCAACGCTGTCGAGGGGCAGGTGATCGCGGCTGCTGCGAACGACGGGGAGCCCGTGCCAAGCGAAGCCGACGGGGAGCCTGTGCCCGAGCGTGAGGAAGACGAGGGCCTCAAGCCCTTGTCCGATCGGCTGGTGGCCGAGCTGACCGCGCATCGGACGGTGGCGCTTCGCTTCGCGGTCGGCGAGAACCCGGAGGTGGCGTTCCTGGCGGCGCTGCACGCGGTCGCGCTACGGACCTTCTATCACTACCCGCTTGATACCTGCCTGGAGCTGGAGCCGAAGAGCGCCTACCTGTCGTCGCAAGCGCCCGGGCTCGCCGACACGCCCTCGGCTCGCCTCCTCGACGGCCGGCATCAGGCGTTCGCGGCCGCGTTGCCGAAGGAGCCGGAGGAGCTGTGGGATGCGCTCGTCGGCTTCGGCAGCGAAAGCCGTCAGGCGCTGTTCGCGCACTGCATCGCGCTCACCGTCAACGCGGTGGTCGACCCGTACAATCGGCGCCCGCGCGCCATCGCGCACGCGGACCGGCTTGCCCAGGCCGTCGAGCTCGACATGGCCGCGGCGGGCTGGATCCCCACCGTGGACGGCTATCTCGGCCGGGTGACGAAGGCCCGTATCCTCCAGGCCGTCGCCGAGGCGAAGGGTCAGCGGGCGGCGGACCGCATCGAGCACCTGAGGAAGGGCGAGATGGCGGCCGAGGCGGAGCCCCTGCTCGCGGGCAGCGGCTGGGTCCCGGAGCCGCTTCGCACGCCGGGGCGGCCGATCGCGTCCAGTTCGGGCTTGCCCGAGCCGGAACAGCCGCTGCTCGAAACGGCGACGGAGGCTGCCGAACCCACCGTCGAAGGAACGGCGGAAGACGGCGGTGAACCGGCCATGGCGGAAGCCGAGCCGATCGCCGAGGATGAGGAGGCCGCGGAGCAAGCCCCCGAAGCTGTCGCGGCCGAATAGAGGCTCAGCCCCCTGGTCTCTGCTGAGGGCCCGCCGGCGCGACGGCGGGCCCTCTTTTCTTCGGAGCATGTCCATGACGCAAGCCGCAGAGCTGGCATACCGCCTCGCCCGAGAGGCCGAAGCGGTGTGCCGTCACTATCTCTCCAACGGCCGCCGCGAGGGCCGCTACTGGCTTGTCGGCGATGTCGAGAACACGCCGGGCCGCTCGCTCTTTGTTCGGCTGACCGGGCCGAAGTCCGGCAAGGGAGCGGCGGGCAAATGGACCGACGCCGCCACCGGCGAACATGGCGACCTCCTCGACCTCATCGCCGCCAACCGCAAGTTCGATAGCCTGCGCGACACGCTCGAGGAGGCCCGCGCCTTCCTCCGAATGCCGCGACCTGACCCATCGCCGCGCAAGCCGATTGAGCCCGCGCCGCAGGGGTCGCCCGAGGCGGCACGACGGCTCTGGGCTATCTCGCAGCCGATCCCCGGCACCCTCGCTGAGACTTATCTCAGGAGCCGAGGCATCACCGACCTGCGGAACTGCGGCTCGCTTCGCTTCCACCCGCGCTGCTGGTATCGCGGCGATCCCGATGAACCGCTGGACCGACTGCGCGACGCATGGCCGGCGCTGATTGCTTCCGTCCGGGACGATCAGGGCACGCTCACCGGCGTCCACCGCACCTGGCTCGACCTTGCAGGCAGCGACAAGGCTCCAGTCTCGACACCGCGGCGAGCAATGGGTCGCCTGCTCGGTCACGGCGTCCGGTTCGGCGTCGCCGACGATGTGCTCGCTGCCGGCGAAGGCATCGAGACAATGCTGTCGCTCCGGCAGGTCATGCCGCGCTTACCGGCGATCGCCGGCCTTTCAGCCAATCATCTCGCCGCCCTGGAGCTGTCGCCCACGCTTCGCCGGCTCTACCTTGCTCGCGACGATGACCCCGCTGGGCACGGCGCGGTGGAGGCGCTGGCTCACAGAGCGGAGGAGGCCGGGATCGAGGCGCTGACGCTTGAGGCTGCGCTCGGCGATTTCAACGAGGATCTCCGCAGTCTCGGGCGCGATGCTCTCGCAGCCGGAGTGCGGGTGCAGCTCGCTCCGAAAGACGTGTCGCGCTTCATGCCGCTGGCGGCGTGACGCCGAGACGGAGGCGGGACCGGCCGGCTCGTGTGAGCGCCGCTACGGCAGGTCGGGTCCGGCGAGAGAGCCGCGCCTTTGGCCTTCCGCGAGGGGCGATCGGACCGGAGCCGGCCCGGGCCGGCAACGGCTGTGGACGGCTATTTTCCGCCGCCTCCTTTCGTCGGCTTTGCAGCGCGAAGCAAAATAGCCGCCCGACGCCGTCCTTCGCTTTGCTTCGGCCGCGGGGAAGCCCGCGGTGCAGGCCCGGTCCGCCCCCGCTCTTCGTCGCCCAGGAAGGCCGCGAGAGGCGCGGCCCAAACCGGAGGCGACCCGCCATGACGAACGACGAACCCGAGGGCCAGTCCCCCACCGCCGCCATCATCCACGAGCTCCAGCTCTACGGCTACCGTCCCTTCCAGGACGAGCCCGATCCGAGGCCACTGCCGGAGGATCGCCAAGTCACCGGCGCGCTCGCAGATATCTTCGACGCACTCGGCTTCATGCTCCAGGACACGCGCCTCGAGCCCGACCTCGAGGACCTGCTCTGGGGCCAGGTGAACCTCTTCCACCGCGCCGCCGAGCGGATCGAACGCGAGCTTGACGACAACGAGCAGGCGCAGAAGCGGCTGCAGCGCGAGCAGGACGGCTCCGAAATACGATCGGTCGAGCTCGAAACGGCAATCGCCGAGGGCAAGACGCTTCTGGAGCGGCGCGACGCCTTTGAGCTGATGCGCGACACCGCCGCCGACCTATACGAGCGGCAGACCCGCTCAGCCTGGAGGCCGCGCTCCGGCTCGATGGTGAACCGCAAGACGCTCACCGCGGCGATGATCGACAGCCGCGACTTCATCGCCGCCCGCAAGCGGGCAGAGACCGAGGTGATGCTGCCTGCGGGGCCAAAGGTCGCGTTCACTGGCGGAAACGACTTCAACGATCACCGGGCGATCTGGGCCGCGCTCGACCGCGTGCACGCGAAGCACCCGGACATGGTGCTCCTTCACGGCGGATCCCCAAAAGGCGCCGAGCGAATCGCCGGCTGCTGGGCCGACAATCGCAAGGTTATTCAGATCGCGTACAAGCCCGACTGGACCCGCCACGCCAAGGCGGCTCCGTTCAAACGCAACGATCAGCTCATCAAGAGCCTCCCGATCGGGGTCATCGTATTCCCCGGCACCGGCATCCAGGACAACCTCGCCGACAAGGCGAAGAAGCTCGGCATCCCGCTCTTCGACTTCCGCAAGGGCGGCGCGTGATGCGCCGCCTCCTTCCATCCCATTGAGGAGGATTCCATGATCGACGATGACGACTACGAGCTGCTGGAGCAGCGCCTGGCGATGACGGACACGATCGCCTGGGACAACATCTATGCACGGGCGACTGCCCAGGCGCGGGAGAGCGGTGTGGCTCAACTCATCCTTGAGCACGGCCGCGCGGCTTACGAGCTGGTCGACAGGCGCGAGCCCGACGCGCTCCGAGTTGACCGGCTCGCTGGCGCCAAGGTCCACGTGGTCCTCGACTGGAGCTGAGCCGCTCCCCGGTAGTGATGAGAGGGAGAGGAGGCGGCTATCGCCGTGACGGGTCTGGAGGTCGAGAGAGAGGCTCACGGCCGCCCGTTGCGGAGACCCGCCATGCCTGATTCCTCTCCCCCCATCACTCGGCAATTAAGGGCGCGCCTCACCGAAGACTCTGAGCGAGTGCGTCCGGTGACACGGCGTGAAGTCCTCCGCCAGATATTTCTCGGTGGTCCCTCCTGGGGACCGCCTAGCTAAGCCCTCGCCACGGGCTGGGGGCGGCCGCCGGAATTAGTGAAAAGCGGCCGCAGGGATTGCTCAAAGGGATATGCAAGCACTCCCCACTATCCGCCGCGATCGACCCAGGCAAACGCGCCTAGCTGAGGTGCCTCACTGAACAGTCGGCCATCACCCCATCCGGAGGGGCGGCGACGCTTCACAGGAGATTGGCAAGGATGGTGCAACGGCCTGAACGGATCGCCGCCCGGTTTCCCGCCGCCCCCAACCCGTGGTGAGGGACGTACATAAAGGGAGGCTCTCGCCTCTTCCGGGTCCGCTGTGCGCCCACAGTCGACAAGCGCGGAGCAATCCGCTCCAGTCAGGACCGTCCCCACTCAGGGTGATTCCTGGTCCTGCGTGCGAAGAAGCCGGCCTTCGCTACCAATTACACCGCCAGCCGAAGCACACCGCGCGCGTTATCCGGGTTGCACTGCCAATCTCATACCCAGTTGCTCTGCTTCAATTTCATGGCCCCGAGGAGCCGTCACCACCCTGCTCTCTAGGCACAGTCCTTGGTCCAGCACCGGGCCTGACGCCATCAACCCGCAAGGGGTCCGCTAAGCAGAGCTTGCGGCCGCTGAAGGCTTCGCCTCACGCGGTGATTGCGGCCCTGCGCCGGACACTTCGGGCGCCTGTCGAGCGGGGATGGTCCCCGCTCCCGAACAGGAGCCAAGACAATGCCGCTCAACATCGCGCAATCCTTCGCCTGGAACCTCGCCACCACCCTGATGGTCGCAGTCATTCTGTTCCAGACCGCCGAAAGTTACGGCGTCCTGCCGGCCTCGGAATACGACGGCGATCCCGAGCAGATCATCACCGATTATGATCCCTTCGAGATTATGGAGAGCTCCGACTGAGCTGGCTGTCCGGCGGCGCCAGCCTCCGCCGGATGTGCCAGCGCCTCAATGACTCTGCAGTCGGCGGCGCGACCGTTCGCGCACGCTCCCACCATGCGCATAAGCTCGGCCCGCAGCGCCTCTAGCCGCCCAATGCGCGCCTCGACCGCCGCGAGTTGATCGCCAGCGATGTGGCTCGCCTCGGCGCAGGGCACCTCGGGATTATCTTGCAGGGCAAGCAGCGCCCGAACGTCGGTCAAGCCGAAGCCCAAGGCGCGGGCGTGCCGGATAAAGGCGAGCCGGCGCGCTGTGTCCTCGTCGTAAATGCGTCGGCCGCTTGCAGCCCGAGGCGGCTTCGGCAGGATCCCGACGCGCTCGTAGTAGCGGATTGTCTCGATGTTGACGCCGGTGCTCTTCGACAAGGTTCCAATGGTGAACATGGCCGCTCGAATGGGGTTGATCCTGTAGTCGCTACAGGATGTAGGCTGGACGCCAGCATCGCGCCAGCACCTTCGGAGTCGGAATGACCGCACCCCACGCCAACGCTCCGCCCGAGACTGCCCGCTACCGGGTCACCGGTATGGATTGCCCATCTTGCGTCGCCAAGATCGAGGGCGCCGCGCGCAAGGTGGCGGGCGTCGAGGAGGTCAAGGTCTCCATCGCTAGCCAAATCATGACGCTGCAAGCGTCCGAGCCGGGCTCCGTGCAGCAGGTTGAGCAGGCGGTGGTCGGGCTTGGCTATCAGCTCGCCCGGCTTGACCGTCCCGCCAGGGCGGCTGCGGCGAGCGCCGATGATGACGATAAGCTGCCCGATCTCAGCCACGTCACCCCGGCCTACAAGCGGGCGCTGTGGATCGTGGTGCTCCTGAACGTCGGCTACGGCGTGGTTGAGATGGTCGGTGGGTTCGTGGCCGGCAGCCAGGCGCTCAAGGCCGACGCGCTCGATTTCCTTGGCGACGGCTTCATCACCTTCCTTGGCCTGCTCGCGGTTGGTTGGAGCTTGGCGTGGCGCGCCCGGTCGGCACTCATCCAGGGCCTGTTCCTCGGCGTCCTCGGTCTCGGCGTCCTCGTCACCACAGGATACCGCGTGCTCGTGCTAAACCAGCCGGAAGCCGAGCTGATGGGCATCTTCGGCGCGATCGCTCTTGTGGTGAACGTGGCCGCCGCCGCCGCCTTGATCCCTCACCGGACGGGCGACGCCAACGTGCGGGCCGTCTGGCTATTCTCGCGCAACGACGCAGTCGGCAACCTGGCAGTTGTCATTGCGGCGGGGCTCGTGGCCTGGACCGGCACGCCCTGGCCGGACCTCGTCGTGGCAGTCGTGATCGCCGGGCTATTCCTGCAGTCGTCGTGGTCGATCGTTCGCGACGCGCGTGGCGACCTGCGAGAGGCGAAGGCGGGGATGGCGAGATGACGTCGCCGCGCCACATCGGTCTGAAGTGCCTTCTCTTGGTGTTCGCGCTGGACCAAACCACGAAGGCGGTGGCGCTATCGTTCGCACCAGTGCTGCTCGGCGGCGTCGAGGTGCTGCCCTTCTTCAACGTCGTCCTCATCCGCAACCCCGGCGTCAGCTTCGGCCTGCTCGGCCTCGCCCCATGGTGGGGCCTGAGTGCACTTGGGCTGGCCGTCGCGGCAGCGCTCGCGGGGTGGCTCTGGCGGGCGCAGAGCCGCTGGCTCGCGGTGGGGCTCGGGCTGCTCATCGGGGGCGCGTTAGGGAACGTCCTTGACCGGGTGCGGCACGGGGCCGTTACCGACTTCCTCGACTTCCACGTCGCCGGCCATCAATGGCCCGCCTTCAACCTCGCCGACACGGCGATAGTCGTCGGCGTGGCACTGCTGGTCGTAGATGGCTGGCGCGATCCGTTGAGGCAGACCCGGCCGGTGCTGCGCAAGATTGACGCCTGACGTGAGGTGTTCACTCTTTCGCTGGGGCCATTCGGAACGGACCGGCCTGTAGAACACATCGTTGCACCTGGTCACGCGGGTGCAGCGCTGGCGAGCCACGATGCTCGCGCAGATCGCGCCTCACGTGGGCCAAGTTGTCGTCGAAGTGGGCTGTGGCAGCGATATCCTACGCTGGCGCTGAGCAGCTCGCGCCGGGTGCGCCCATCGTGGGGTTCGGCCCCGCGGGAGCGCCGGGCCCCTAGTCGGCGCTTCTCCAGTTGAGCTGCACATAATCCGGAGGACAGCTCGATCTCCCACCAACGGGAGACCGACAATGCCCACGCCTCTACGCCTCCAACTCCGCGTCAACGAACCCGACAACATCCTCTGGCCCTTCATGGGCCTCTACAGCGAGCACCTCAGCAGCGGCCGATATGCGCGTGAGCGCCACCGCCGCTACACGGCGTGCGTACTCCACTTTGGCCATTGGCTCCGCCTCACCGGATCGCACCCGTCCGAGATCGACGAGGCGAGCGTTGTCCGCTTCCTGGTCGAGCACCTTCCGGGCTGCACGTGCAGCTATCCTGTGCCGCGCTGCCGCATCATAAACCGTGCGGCCATCAACAACCTCCTGCGCCTATTGAGGACGCACGGGGTTGCCGCTCCGCGCCCGTCCGATGCCATCGAGCAGGAGCTCGCCTCGTTCAACGCCAACATGCGTGAGGTCTGGGGACTCGCCCAAGGCACTCGCGACCATCGCTGCCGCATCATCCGCCGGCTGCTGCGCGCGCAGCTCGGGACGGGTCCGATCGATCTCGGCGCCATCATGCCCGCCGCTGTTCGTGCCTTCGTGCTCGGCGAGGCCGGATGGAGCACCAGCACGATACGCGTGATGGGCGGGGCGGTCCGCTGCTATCTGCGCCACCGCGAGCTGCGTGGCGACGATGTCGCGCATCTTCATAGGGCGGTCCCGCGGCCAGCCTTCTGGCGCGACGCAGCGCTTCCGGAAGCGCTGACGGCCGCTGACCTCCAGCAACTCTTCTCGGCGTTCGACAAGCCTTGTCCGTCCCGGCGGCGTGGCTACGCCATCGTCCGCTGCCTGGCCGATCTCGGCTTGCGATCGAGCGAAGTCGTCCGGCTCACCCTGGACGACATCGACTGGCAGGAGGGTGTCGTTAGGATCGTTGCAGGCAAGGTGCGGCGGGCCGACGTGCTCCCGCTCTCGCCCGCGACGGGCGAGGCAATCGCGGATTACATCGTCCACGAACGGCCGACGACCACCCGACGCGAGGTGTTCGTCCGCCACGTCGCTCCCGTTGGCCAGCCGGTTGGGCGTCGGGTGGTACAACGCGCGCTCCACGCCGCCTACGCTCGGCTCGGCTGGAACCGGACCCGGGTGCATATCCTGCGCCACACTCTCGCGAGCCGTCTAGTCAACACTGGCGCTCCGATGAAGCAGGTGGCGGACGTGCTGCGTCACCGCAGCATCGTCACCGCAGCCGGCTACGCGCGCGTCGACGCCGCCAGGCTGTCCGCCGTCGCGCTGCCCTGGCCGGGAGCGGTCGCATGAGCGCGGCCGTCACCATGCTCGCACGTGCCGAGGCCTATCTAGCCGAGCGCCGCCGCCTCGGGTTCGCGCTGAACCGATCAGGCAGCCTGACGCTGGCCTTCGCCCGCTTCGCCGACGCGAACGGCCACGATGGTCCACTCAACGCCGCCGTCGTGCTGCGATGGGCCAAGGAAGAGGCGATGTACGCCGACCCCTTCACCTGGGCGAAGCGCGTGGACGTGCTGCGGCCGTTCGCGCGTCACCTGGCCGATGACGAGCCGGGAACCAGGTTCCCGGAGGGTTCGCCGTTCGGACGATCTCACCGTCGTCTGCCGCCGCACATCTACACGCCGGCCGAGGTAGACGCGCTTGTCGCGGCAGCGCGTGCCCTTCCGACTGGCTTCGGAGCCGGCCGAGCCACGTTGCCGACGCTCCTCGCGCTGCTCGCCGCCACCGGCCTTCGCATCTCCGAGGCGCTGCGCCTCCGGTGCGGCGATCTCGACGATGCGCCAACTCAGCTCACCATTAGACACTCGAAGTTCCAGCGCACGCGCATGGTCCCGCTGCACCCGACGGCGTCGGTTGCCTTGCGAGCTTACCTGCGGAAGCGGGCGAGGCTCGGCTCAGTCGGCCCTGCCGCGCCGCTCTTCCTCGACGAGCGCAGCGGTGAGGCGCTGCGATACGGCGCCGTACGTCGAGCGTGGCTTCGGTTGACGGCGGATCTCCGCATCCTGCCGCGCGGTGGGCATCGGTTCATCCGCATCCACGATCTGAGGCATACCTTCATCTGCCGTCGGCTGATGATCTGGCAAGCGGAGGGCGCCGACATCGACAACGCGATGCTCGCGCTCTCGACCTATGTCGGCCACCTCAGCCTGGCCGACACCTACTGGTATCTGCAGGCCGTGCCGGAGCTCATGGCGCTCGCCGGCGACCGGTTCGAGAGCTTCGGATCGACGACGGAGGCGCGCCATGGCTGACGCGACCCCCTCGTTCCCGACGCTGCTCCAGCGCTTCTTCGCCGAGCACCTGCGCCAGCAGCGCGCGGTCAGTCCGCACGCGGTGGCGGCCTACCGCGACGCCTTCCGGCTGCTGCTCCTGTTCGCCCAAGCCCGGATCGGCAAGTCGCCGACCGAGCTGACCCTTGCCGACCTCGACGCCACGCTGATCCTGGCCTTCCTCGATCATCTCGAGCGCGAGCGGAAGAGCAGCGCCCGGAGCCGCAACGCCCGCCTTTCTGCGATCCGTTCATTCCTGAAGTATGCGGCGCACGAAGACCTCACGGCGCTGGCGACGATCGAGCGGTGCCTCGCCATACCGCAGAAGCGGCACGACAAAGTCGTGCTCGGCTTCCTGACCCGACCTGAGATGGAGGCGATCATCGCCGCACCCGATCGTGGGACATGGGCAGGCCGGCGGGATCAGGCGCTATTCTCGCTCCTGTACAACACCGGCGCGCGGGTCTCCGAGGTTATCGACCTCAAAGTCGGTGACGTGCTGCTCGACGTGTCGCCGGTCGCGCACCTCCACGGCAAGGGCAGAAAGCGGCGAAGCGTGCCGCTCTGGAGGGCGACGGCCGCGACGCTCCGGCACTGGCTGCGCCACCTGCAAGACGCTGGCCCGCAAGCGTACCTCTTCCCGAGCAACGCCGGGAGACGGTTATCGCGGTCAAGCGTCGCCCAGCGCCTCGCGCTGACGGTCGAAAGTGCCGCCCGGCATCACCCAAAACTGTCGGATCGTGCGATCTCACCGCACACCATCCGACACACGACGGCAATGCACCTGCTCCAGTCGGGCGTAGACATCACCGTGATCGCGCTCTGGCTCGGCCACGAGGACCCGAGCACAACGCATATCTACCTGGAGGCGGATCTTGCGATGAAGGAAGAGGCGCTGAGCCGGCTTCAACCGATCGCAGCAGCGCCGACGCGGTATCGGCCACCGGATCAGCTGATGGCCTTCCTTCAGGCGCTGTGATTATGCGCAGCCCGGCTTCCGGCCGGGCTGCGCCAGTCCCGGCGCTCTCAGTCGGAGCTCTCCATAATCTCGAAGGGATCATAATCGCGCTTATGCGGAGCTGGGCATAAGCACGAATATGACCCGTTCGGGCTCTGAACGCTCACGACTTCTCGCGGCGGCGCGGATCCATTTCGGATTCAGCCGCCGCGCGACCTGTGCTATGCACCGGAGGCGCTGCGGTGGAGGTGGAAGCGCGTCCGATCATCACTGGAGGACGCTATGGCGATCGTCACCCTCTTCGGCTTCTTCGCTTTCATGTGCTGGGCCGTCTTCAATCTAACCGTTTACGCCGTGCCGGCCTTCGTCGGCTTGTTCGCTCATCAGACGGGCGCCGGCACCGTCGGCGCGATCCTTGTCGGCCTTGCCGCCGCGGCCGTGACGCCGGGAGGCTCCCAGCGCCTTTTCACAATCGCCCGCTCCCGGCGCGCCCGCCGTCTGCTGGCCCTCGCGTTCGCAGCTCCGGCCGCGTTCGCAGGCTATCACGCGGGCCTCGGCGTCGCCGGCACGAGCATCGACAGCGCGGTGTGGCGGCAGGTTATCGCGCTCTTGGGAGCCGCACTTGTTGGCGCAACGGCAGCCTCTCGCCTCGCTGGCGGCACCGGCCTCGGCTCGTCCTCAGCCCGCGCGTAGACGCCCCGCCCGGAAGGTCCGGGCGGGCGTCGGTCCGAACATCGGCTGGAGTCGTCACAGGTGGGCGCACCACAAATGCCTGCGACCGCCCTGCCCTAATTTGTCGATCGATGACTTCGAATTAGGAGCCGCGTGGATCCAGCGCTCCCGACGACACCGCACCCTGTCTCGAGCCCCCCCGCGGCGCCCTGAGTCTCTCGCCCGCCTCGTCATACCAAAGCGGAACGTGTCCCTCGCCACCGTCATCGTGAGATCGGGCGCCCGCCTGTTTGCACCCCGCAGCCTGTCTCTCTGCGCATCGAAGCTCGGACGTCTGGTGAAAGCGCGGGCGGTGCGCCAGGTCTTTCCTCAGGCGCTGTCCGCTCCGGCCCAGCACGGCCTCTCTTGGCTTGATCTAACCGGGGTCGGCGGAGCCTCGATCGCCTAAGCCGCAACGGCAGGGCCAAAACTTTCTTCCCCTGGCGGCGAGCCGCCATTCCTCGCGAGGCAAGAAAGCCCTGTCCTGCCGTCCTTCACTACGCTGCGGGCCTGAAGGCTGCGGCGTCGATCGCCCCCGGCCTGACGATCGCCATCGAGGCCGCGATGGGCGCGGAGCTCGAAACAGCGAAAAGGAAGACTAACATGGCCACCATCGGCACCTTCAAGAAGTCCGGCAACGAGTTCACCGGCGAGATCGTCACCCTCTCGGTCCAGGCCAAGAACGTCCGCATCGTCCCCGAAGCCAACCGGGCGAACGAGAACGCCCCCTCCCACCGGGTTTTCGTCGGCCGCGCGGAGATTGGGGCCGCCTGGGAGAAGCGCTCGAACGAGGGGCGCGACTATCTCGGCCTGAAGCTCGACGACCCGAGCTTCACCTCTCCCATCTACGCCAACCTCTTCGACGACGAGGACGGCAAGACCTACAGCCTCATCTGGTCGCGCCCCAACGGCCGCCGCGGCGGCGACTGAGGCCGAGCCGACGCCCCGCCCGGACCCTCCGGGCGGGGCTTCAATCTTCAGCTCAACGAAGCTCCAAGGCGGCGGCCATACTCGGCGATCGCGACACCCACCGGCCGCCGCTTTGCATCGTACGCCGCGAGCGCCGCCCCGAGATCCTTTTCGGCAACCAGACAGGCATGCAATGCCATCGCGTCGCCTGCGGCTTTCGCCACGCCCATTGCCGTGTGCGTCCGAACCACAAAGGCCGCGTCGCCGAGCAGCGCTAGCCGTTCGCCGATCATCGTCGGACTGACATAGTCGTAGATCGCCTGGACGAATGGCGACCGGTCCGCCCGCACGGCGGCGGCGAAAGTGGCGGGCAGCACGCCATCCGCCTCGGCGTACAGCGCCTCGCGGTCCTCCTCCCGCATCGCGCCGGGCGAAAGCGAGTAGCGGTGGCGCTTGCCTTGGCGGTCGGTAAGGGCGGCGGCGAGCGCGCCGCTCGCCGCCGCGGCGGGCCTATACCACACCCAATTGTAGCGCCGCCGACCGGGCTCTGTTGCGCCATCGGGACCGGGGACCAGGTAGCCGAGGATGTGCGATCGCGGGCGGTGGAAAAAGGCAAAGCGCTCCAGGAGTTGCCTCGCCGCTTCGCCCGGCAGACCGTCTTCGGGAAAGAGCCCTCGCCACGCGGCGTAGCCAGCATAGGATAGACGTGCGTCGTCGCCGCCGAGCACGAGGCGAACCTGCGAGCCTACGCCGTCCGCGCCAATCAGAAGGTCGAAAGTCTCGTCACCTCCCTCCTCAAAGCGAAGAAGAACGCCATGATCGCTCTGTTCGACCTCCCTCACGCCGGCGCCGAGGCGATACCGGTCGTCAGGGAGGCGCTCCCGGAAGGTCCGAAACATGCGATCCCAAGAAATCTGCATCTGTGGGGTCGCTTGCCTTTCCAGGATACGCCCCTCGCGATCCAGCGTGATCCGCTCGCGTGCCACGACGCCGACTTGCGCAACGTGCTCGCACCCGACCTCGCGCAGGATCGCGAAGATCTCTCGCTGCCCGACAAGGCCGGCGCCGCGACCGTCGAGCCCTTGGGTCGAGCGTTCGAAGACGGTGACGTCGAACCCTGATCGGTGCAGCAGGACGCCGGCAAACAAGCCACCGAGCGATCCGCCCACGATGCCGATCCGGAGCTTGCGCTCCATGGAGCCCTCCCTCAGCTGCTCTCGTCCCGCCAGTTTCGTGGCAGCAACTGGTAATTCTATAACGCGCTTGATCGAGCCGCACTAAAGGCGGGTATCATCGCTTAGGCCGGCGTAAGAGATCTGCCGCCTCGATTCCGAGCTCGCGCGAAAGCCGATCGAGGACGTCGATGCTCGCGGCGTAGACGCGGCGCTCGAGGGCGCTGATGTAGGTCCGATCGATCTCGGCGCGGTCCGCCAATTCTTCCTGGCTCAGGCCCGCGGCCTTGCGGTAGCGTTTCAGGTTGGTCGCTAGAACCTCTCGAATCTCCATGGCCACGATCGGCCACGGTTGTCGAGTATTCCACCACGGAGTATTCTCTACAGCGGATTCGGTGAGGACGGGAGGCTATGATCCGGGCTGACCCAGCGCAGCATCTTTTCAGCCCAAGTCGTCGCCTCCGTTCTTGCGCTCCAAATGCCGGTGCGTCAGTTCTCCCGGCCGTTAGCGCCGTTTTGGATCGAATCGCGACTGACCGAGGGAGGCCGCCCGCATGACGCGCATTGCGCAGGCTCCAGCCGTTGCTGAGACAGCTCCGACCTCACCCATTCTGACTGGGTACGACCAGGCGCATCTCATCACTTACCTTCGGCTGCTCGACGCCGATGAGGAAGGAGCGGATTGGAGGGAGGTAGCGCGGATCGTGCTCGACCGCGACCCCGGCCGGGACGAGCACAGCGCATGGCACACCTACGAAACGCACCTAGCCCGTGCCCGCTGGATGACGGAGAACGGCTATCGGCACCTTCTACGCGGCGGTGCGCCGCACTGAGGCCGAGGTCTTGCCGTACGGGCAAGGCTCCTTGCCCGCAGACCCTCTAGTCAACGGCCCTAAGTTGTTGAACCGTAAGCGAACGTGCCGTGTGAGTCGGGGCGGCGCGGGTGAGGCAAGAGTGCGTGTCATGCGGAGTCCCGACTGGAAGAGCGCGTCCGATTACGAGCCTCTGAATACGCTCGATACGCCCGAACTTGCGGGCGAGTTTCTCCGCCGCAATCCCGATTACCAGCGCGATCATGGGCGCCTTAGCCGGCTCGCCGCCGCAGGCCGCCTCGCGACCGCCGAGGCTGACGCCTTCGCAGCAAAATGGGGGGTGCGATTTCAGCCCGAGCGGCGTTCCTTTCTCATGGATGCCGCAGAGCTTGCCGAGCGTGCTCGCCGTCGCTTCTGTCCCTTCAGCCGTTGCCGCAAGCGAACCTAGACGCGATGCTGCCGAGCTCGACCCATCTTCCGGCGTTCGCATCGAGTCGATCGGCGACGGACCGGCTGACGCGGTGCTTCTGCCGCTCGATGCCTTCTTTTCGCTTCGCATCGCCTCGGCGCAGCGCCTCTGGCGCGCACTGAACGGCCGCTCCCCCGGTCCCGATCCGCAGCGACTCACGCCGCAGCGCAGGGCGCGGCTTGTACTCGCGTTGCGCGCTCTCGATGGGCGGCGTGCCGGCGCCAGCTATCGGGAGCTCGCCGAGACATTGTTCGGCCCCGAGAGGCTGCGCGGCGATGCTACATGGAACAGCCATGACCTGCGCGACCGAACCATTCGCCTCGCACGGCTCGGCACCGATTTAATGCGCGGCGGCTACCGTCGGCTCCTGCTCTACCCTTACCGGCGCAGACGCTGACCAGGCACGCACCGGCCGTGGCGATCTCGCCGGGCTGCGACATCACCATAGGGCGCGCCGCTTCCGCTTCTCCAACGTGACCCACGACGGCCTCCCGCATTCCGCGGCGCGGCTCGAGGCTCCGGAGGCACGACAGCCGTGAACACCACACCCCAGCTCCCACCGCGCTATCTGCGCACGCCCGAAGCGGCGCGCTTCCTCGGCCTTTCCGGCCGGACGCTCGAGAAGCACCGCACCTACGGCACAGGTCCGCGCTACTCGAAAATCGGCGGCCGCGTCGTGTATCGACTGGAGGATCTTCAATCCTGGGTGGCGCGCGGCGAGAAGAGCTCGACCAGCGATGACACTGGCGATGTAGTGCTGCCGGCCAAGCGCCACAGCGCCGTCTCGCCTGCTTACGCCGGCAAATACGCGCGATGATCGGCCCTCCCCCTGCCGAGCTGACGCACGTCGAGCTGACGCATGTCGAAGGCGTCGTCGAGCGCTGGATCCGTTTCGGCCGCCATGCAGCCGAGCGGATCGTCGATCGCCGCTCGCGCGTGCTGTCGTTCCCGCCCGGTGCCGTGTTCGCGTTCGTGCGCTGGCGCGCCGGCGAACACGGGACCGTCGAGTCGCGCATCGACATCCTGCGTGCTGGTCGGGCCGGTGAGCCTTTCTCGACTGTCCCGTTTGTGACGCCGGGAGCCGACAGCCTGCTGCGCAGTCACGGCTGGCCCAAGGTCGCTCGTGTTCTCGAAGCGATCGACGCGGTCGAGCAGCTCGGGATCGATCCGGCCGACGCCGCGCCCGACCACTGGCGGCACGTTCACAATCAACTCGCCACCGGCCGTGAGCCTCGGGCCTACGCGCCCGATCGCCATAAGGCCTGGCTCCTGCGCAAGCGAGTTTCCGCATGACCCAGAACAGGCGCTTTCCCAAAGTCGCGCTGGCTGTAGCCGCGCTCACCTGCGTCACCGTCACGGCCAGCCTCTTCGTGTCGATGCCGACGCGGCTCGTCTGGAACGTCTCGGCGAGCGTGCCGACCGGCCTCTACGCCGTCTCCTCGCCGCATCCGCTTCGCCGCGGCGATCTTATTGCGGTGGCCCCGCCCGAGCCGCTCGCCACCTGGCTCATCGAGCGCGGCTATATCGGCCGAGATGCACCGCTCCTCAAGCGGATCGAAGCGCTCTCAGGTGCGCAGGTCTGCCGCGAGGGTTTGCGTGTCACGGTGGACGGAGCTGTTCGGGCCATCGCGCACGAGCGCGATCGCTTCGGCCGCGCGCTACCGCATTGGAGCGGCTGCCGCAGCGTCGCCGACGATGAGTTGTTCCTCCTCAATGTCGACCAAGCGGCCTCGCTCGACGGCCGCTACTTCGGTCCACTGCCGCAAAGCTCGATCATCGGCCGTGCTACGCCGGTCTGGACGCAGGAGGGCCGGTGATGCGTCCTCCCCGTCTCTGCACCGGCGGCCGCCTGCCTCTTGCTCCGCGCCCGCTTCGCATCCCACCTCTCATGTCTGCAACCGGCGGCCTGATCGTTGCGGCGTTGCTCGCTTGCGCATCGCCCGCCATCGGCCAGGCACCGGGCTCGCCTGCGGCCTCGCCGCCGGCTGCCTCTTACGGCTACGATCCCTATGCGGCTTATATCGCGGAAGCCTCGCATCGCTTCGGCGTTCCGGGAGCATGGATTCGGGCTGTCATGCGCGTCGAAAGCGCCGGCAATCCATCCGCCACGTCTCATGCCGGCGCCATGGGTTTGATGCAGGTGATGCCCGGCACCTACGCGGAGCTTCGCGCCCGCTACGGCCTCGGACCGAACGCCTACGATCCGCGCAACAGCATTCTCGCGGGCACGGCTTATCTGCGGGAGATGCACGACCGCTACGGCTCGGCGGGCTTTCTTGCCGCCTACAATGCGGGTCCTGGGCGCTGGGAGGATTACGCCTATCGCGGTCGTCCCCTGCCCGCCGAAACGGTGGCCTACATGGCGCGTCTTGCGCCGCTGACCGGCGGCTCGGCTGCGCCGTTGCCGACCGTCGTTGCGCGCGTCGGCCCGCTCCCTTGGACACAATCTGCGCTCTTCATCCGCACAACCGAGCCCTACGTCGCCGCATCTTCCGATGCGATCGACCGGCCGTCATCGGGCGGCATGATCGCAGTCGCGACGACCCCGATCGATGGGACGTCGCAACCCCCGCAGCAGGCGACGGCACCCGCCAAGCATCCGCTGTTCGCCGTCACGCGGCCCGAATGATCGACCTGACTTTCTGGACGGCATTGGCGCGCTCCGCCGCAAGTTCGGCGGAGTTGCGGGGGGTCTGGCTTTGAAATCAACAGAGGAGGGCAGGATACAAGCCGCAAAGTGCGGCCGGTCGGTTGGGCGAGAAAGGCGAGCAAATACAGGCCTCCAGCGCACCTTGCCGAGCGCATCCGTAAGTTGCCGATCGGGCAAAGAGCCGCGGATTTCCTTGGCTTTTCGCACCTTGCGGCAATCGCGATGAGCGCTGAGGACGATTTCCGCATCCGGCCGGGGCGCATCCGCTCGACGCCGGCGCCCCGCAAGCCGTCATTCCTGACGCAGGCGCTCCGCGCCGCGCACAAGGCTGGCGGCTTGAGGCCGACCGGCGGTAGCCGACGCTCGACTTGGGGCCGCGGTCGCTCGGCAAGCGTCGAAGCCAATCGCTCGCTCATGTCGAGCGCGCGCGGCGCCGTTATCAAGGCCCGGGTGGTGCGGCGTGCCATGTCCTCGGGAGCGCTTGCCGCCCATGTCAGCTACCTCCAGCGCGACGGCGTCACAAAGGACGGTGAACCCGGCCGGCTGTTCGACAGCGCGGGCGATGCCGCAGACGGCGGCGCCTTCGTCAGCCGGTGCGAGGGCGACCGCCACCACTTTCGCTTCATCGTCTCTCCCGATGACGCGCACGAGCTTGCCGATCTTCGGGATTTCACCCGCGAGCTGATGACTCAGGCTGAGCATGACCTCGGCACCCGGCTGGATTGGGTGGCGGTGGATCACTGGAATACCGAACACCCGCACGTCCATGTGCTGGTCCGCGGGCGTGCCGAGGACGGCGCCGATCTCGTCATCAGCCGCGACTATATCAGCCACGGCATGCGCGACCGTGCCGCCGCACTCGTGACCCAGGAGCTCGGCCCGAGAAGCGAATTGGAAGTGCGGCGGAATCTCGCGCGCCAAGTCGAGGCCGAGCGTTGGACGAAGCTGGACCGCGCGCTTGCGCGTGAAGCCGCGGCCCACGACGGGGTGCTAGACTTCCGGCGCGATCTCCTCGCGCGGCCTGATCCGCTCCGGGAGGAGAAGATCGGACGCCTTCGAAAGCTAGAGCGGCTCGGCCTCGCCTCCGGCGACGGCCGCAGCCGTTGGGTTCTGGCCGACGATGCCGAGCAGCAGCTCCGTGCGCTGGGCGAGCGCGGCGACATCATCAAGCGGCTGCACCGGACGATGGCAGGCCGCAACCGGGAAGCGGATGCGAGCCTGTTCGTGCTCGAAGCCGAAACCGCGGAGCCGGTGCTGGGCCGGCTCGCCGCCCGCGGGCTGGATGACGAACTTAAGGGCTCGGCTTACGCAATCGTCGAGGGCGTGGACGGCCGCACGCACCACCTGCGCCTTCCCACGCTCGATGCCGCCGGTGATGGCCCGACTGGCTCGGTGGTCGAGCTACGCCGGTTCGCGGATGCGTCAGGCCGCGAGCGGATCGCCCTCGCCGTCCGTTCGGACTTCGCGATCGAGCGGCAGATCACCGCGGCTGGAGCCACCTGGCTCGACCGGCAGCTCATTGCGCGCGAGCCGGCACCGCTTGGCTCCGGCGGATTCGCCGCCGAGCTGGGGGATGCGCTGGAGCGCAGGACGGATCATCTCGTGAGCCAAGGACTGGCGCGGCGTCAACCCGGCCGAGTCGCTTTCTCGCGCGACCTCTTGGACACGCTGCGGCGACGCGAGCTCGAACAGGTCGCCTCGCGGCTCGCGGCTGAAACCGGCTTGCCCCACCGACACGCAGCCGAGGGCGAACGCGTAGGCGGTGTTTATCGCCAGCGGCTCGACCTCGCCTCCGGCCGCTTCGCCATGCTGGACGACGGGCTTGGCTTCCAGCTCGTGCCCTGGTCGCCATCGCTGGAGCATCGACTCGGGCGGCAAGTCGGCGGCGTCGCCTCAGCCGGCGGAGGAATTGACTGGAGCTTTGGCCGCAAGCGCGGGCTGGGGCTGTGATGCCGGCTCCGAACCTTGCTTCTCTCTGCACGACGGCCCGCGAGGCAGGACCAATCGTTCTTGATCCCGCCCGCGAGCAGGCGCTCGCGTGCGCATTATGACTTCGACCAAGATCCTGTGGGGCCAGCTGCTCCTCGTAAGCACGATCGCTCTTCTATTCGTCTGGGCCGCCACGCAGTGGGTGGCCTGGCGCCTTGCTTTTCAGCCGCAGCTCGGCCCGCCAATGGGGGAGCTGATGGGTTGGCCCATCTACCCGCCGCCGGCCTTCTTCATCTGGTGGTACTGGTATGACGCCTATGCACCGCGCGTCTTCATGGAAGGCGCATACATCGCCGCAGCCGGAGGGTTCGTCTGCATCGGCGTGGCGATTGCAATGTCGGTCTGGCGCGCGCGTGAAGCGAAGGACGTGACGACCTACGGCTCGGCGCGCTGGGCCACCCGAGCCGAGATGTCGAAGGCGGGGCTGCTCGGCCCAGACGGAGTGGTGCTGGGCAAATATCTCAACGCCTATCTCCGTCACGACGGTCCTGAGCATGTGCTCTGCTACGCACCCACCCGCAGCGGCAAGGGGGTGGGCCTCGTGGTGCCGACGCTCCTCACCTGGCCCGGCTCCTGCGTTGTCCACGACATCAAAGGTGAGAACTGGCAACTCACGGCAGGTTGGCGGGCGCGGTTCGGGCGCGTGATCCTGTTCGACCCGACCAACGCCGCCAGTGGCACCTATAACCCGCTGCTCGAAGTCCGACGTGGTCCGAGTGAGGTGCGGGACGTCCAGAACATCGCGGATATCCTGGTCGACCCCGAGGGCGCGCTGGAGCGCCGAAACCATTGGGAGAAGACGAGCCATTCGTTGCTCGTCGGCGCCATTCTGCATGTGCTCTATGCCGAGCCGGACAAGACGCTCGCCGGTGTCGCGGCCTTCCTGTCCGATCCCCGTCGGCCGATCGAAACGACTTTGCGCGCGATGATGACGACGCCGCACCTCGGCGAAACCGGCGTCCATCCGGTGGTCGCCAGCGCCGCGCGCGAGCTCCTCAACAAATCAGACAACGAGCGCTCCGGCGTCCTGTCGACCGCGATGTCGTTCCTCGGTCTCTATCGTGATCCCGTGGTGGCGCAGGTAACTAGCCGGTGCGACTGGCGCATCGCCGACCTGGTCGAGCGCGACCGGCCGGCGACGCTCTACCTCGTCGTGCCGCCATCGGATATCAGCCGCACGAAGCCGCTCGTGCGGCTGCTTCTCAACCAGATCGGACGGCGGCTGACGGAGGAGCTGCAGTCGGATCGCCGCCGCCACCGAATGCTCCTCATGCTGGACGAGTTTCCAGCGCTCGGGCGGCTCGACTTCTTCGAGAGCGCCCTCGCCTTCATGGCCGGCTACGGCATCCGCTCGTTCCTGATCGCGCAGAGCCTGAACCAGATCGAGAAAGCCTATGGGCAGAACAACGCGATCCTCGACAATTGCCATGTGCGGGTGGCCTTCGCCACCAACGACGAGCGCACAGCCAAGCGAGTAAGCGACAGCCTCGGGACGGCGACCGAACTGCGCGCCATGAAGAATTATGCGGGGCACCGGCTCTCGCCCTGGCTCGGCCACCTGATGGTGAGCCGGCAGGAGACGGCACGGCCGCTGCTCACCCCTGGCGAGATCATGCAGCTCCCTTCGAGTGACGAACTCGTGCTCGTTTCAGGAGCGCCGCCGATCCGGGCAAAGAAGGCCCGCTACTACGAGGATCCGCAGCTCAAGCGCCGGATTCTGCCGCCTCCGGATCCCCGCTGTGATGGGGTCGAGCTGGCGGAACCCGTTCCCCGCGATGAGTGGGAGGGCCGGCTTGTGCCGCCAGCCGAAGCATCGGATGCCGAGGACGCGAACGGCGGTCTCCGCCGCGAGCCGGAGCTTCCCGACCATGAAGAAGTGGTGCGGGAGCCGGTTTCGGCTCCTGCCAACGAGTTCGACCTCGATGAGTCCGACCCTGATGACGATGCGCTCCGGCAACGGGCGCTAAGCCAGCGGATGCGGGCCGTCGCCCGTCAGGCCTCGCTGGACCCCAGCGATGGCATCGAACTCTGAGCCATGGCCAAGAAGGAGCAATTCACGGTCTATCTGGAGCCGGCGACGATGCGCGCGCTGGAGGCCTTCGCGGCCGATCGGCGCAAGTCGAAATCATTGGTGGCCGAGGCCGCGATCGCCTCCTTCCTCACACCGGACGATAGCGATCGCCGCGAGGCGGCCATCGCCAAGCGCCTCGACCGGATCGTGCGTGTGCTCGAACGGCTGGAGAGGAACGACACCGTAACATTGGAGACCGTGGCGCTGTTCGTTCGCTTCTGGCTAACGGCGACCCCGGCGCTGCCGGAGCAGACCAGCGCGACCGCGCGCGCAAAGGGAGCGGAGCGGTACGACCGCTTTGTCGAGGCGCTTGGCCGACGGCTGGCGAATGGACCTGGCCTGCTGAAAGAAGTGGCGCTCGACATTCAACCCGCCGACGAGCGCTGACGGCAGCACCAGACTTCAAGCTCAGCCGTTGAGCTTGTCGCGCACCGCCTTGGCGGGCTGGAACGTGAACTTCTTTGAAGCTGCGATCTTGATCGGCTGCCCGGTAGCCGGGTTGCGGCCGGCGCGCTCCGGCGTCGCTTTCACCTTGAACTTGCCGAACCCGCTAAGCGAAACTTCCTCACCTCTCGCGGCCGCCTCCCCCACCTCAGCAACAATGGCATTCACCAGCTTGCGCGCGTCCGACTTGGTGAGGCCATGTCCGTCGGCGATCTTTTCCGCGAGCTCGTTGTTGTTCATGATGCTTCATCCCGATCATTGAGACCGCACGGCGTTAATCGCAGCCACTTCTGTCGACAAGCGGCACACGCTTCCCCGTGGCAGGAGGTCTCGCTCGGTTGGGCTTCCCTAAAGCCAGGCGGGCGGACCGGAGAAACAGGGCAGTCTCATCAACTATGTGTCCGACGTCTACTTGTCGGCCTTCATTGCGGATATACGACCGGATTTCGTGTCGTGTGTAGTGCGCCGACACCGCTTTCAGCGCCTGCGCCAGGTCCGAAGGCGGCGCCGAAAGACCCGCCTGCTCGGCAGCGGCGAGCGCCTTTACCAGATCGTGCCGGATTTCTATTCGGCATCGGTCATCCGACCAGCCGGTAGCCTGCAGATAAGCCTTGAGCCCGAGTTCCAGCGCATAGCAGACGTTCTGGAGCGCGTGCTCCCGGCCCCATGAATCGTCTCGGTCGCCGGCGCCGCGCGCTGTCTCCACAAAGCGCTCCGCCATCTTCAGCAGATGCATATTGCCTCCAGCGCCAGCCTCGCCGCGCGGCTGATTCGCGCTCCCGGCCGATGGCTGTCGCAAGAGTGGCGCTAACGCGCTGAATGCGACCGCGCTTGTCCCTGCCTCTGCGCGCCGGAACGCTACTACGCCCTCAGGCTTGTTGATCCGCAGCGGCTAACGCTCCTTCTACTCGACCCCGTCATTCACACGGGGCTCTCGCAGTGACCGCAATTCAGTTCAGAACAGAGGCTCAGGCGCGCGGCGCGCGGATGCTGCGGACCGCGCTCGGTCCGGATGTGGCAGCGTGGCTTGAAGACCCGGCTGTCATCGAAGTGATGCTGAACCCGGACGGGCGGCTCTGGGTGGACCGCCTCGCAGCCGGCCTCGCCGACACGGGGGAGCGGCTGTCGCCGGCGGACGGCGAGCGCATCATCCGCCTCGTGGCCCACCATGTCGGTGCTGAAGTCCATGCCGAAGCGCCTCGGGTGTCGGCGGAGCTGCCCGGGACAGGCGAGCGGTTCGAGGGGCTGCTGCCACCCGTCGTGGCCGCTCCTTGTTTCGCGATCCGCAAGCCCGCCGTCGCGGTGTTCAGCCTCGCCGACTACGTCCGGGCGGGCATCATGGGTGAACCCGCAGCCGAGGCGCTCCGCTGCGCGGTCGCGTCCCGTGCCAACGTGCTGGTCGCCGGCGGCACTTCAACCGGCAAGACCACCCTCACCAACGCGCTCCTGGCGGAGGTCGCCAAGACCACCGATCGCGTGGTGCTGATCGAGGACACGCGCGAACTCCAGTGCCTGACGCCGAACCTGGTCGCGCTCCGCACCAAGGACGGGGTTGCTTCACTTTCCGATCTGGTCCGCTCCTCCCTCCGCCTCCGCCCCGATCGCATCCCGATCGGTGAGGTGCGTGGCGCCGAGGCGCTAGATCTCCTGAAGGCGTGGGGCACCGGCCACCCCGGTGGCATCGGCACGATCCACGCCGGCAGCGCCTTGGGCGCGCTCCGCCGCCTCGAGCAGCTCATCCAGGAAGCCGTCGTCACCGTTCCGCGCGCGCTCGTCGCCGAGACCATCGACGTCATCGCCGTTCTCGCCGGCCGCGGCTCCGACCGCCGGCTTGCCGAACTCGCCCGCGTCGAGGGGCTCGACGCCTCCGGCGACTACCGCCTCGCCCCGCTCACCCCGTCAGGAGAACCTAAGTGATCAACATCCGCCGCCGCGTCTCGGGCGCAACCGCGCTCGCCGCTAGTTTCCTCATCGCCGCCCCCGCCTGGGCGGCCGGCTCCAACATGCCGTGGGAGGCGCCGCTCCAGTCGATCCTGGAGTCGATCGAAGGCCCCGTCGCGAAGATCGTGGCCGTGATCATCATCATCGTCACCGGTCTGACGCTCGCCTTCGGCGACACGAGTGGCGGCTTCCGCAGGCTCGTGCAGATCGTCTTCGGCCTCTCGATCGCGTTCGCCGCCAGTTCCTTCTTCCTCTCCTTCTTCAGCTTCGGCGGCGGGGCGCTCGTCTGATGAGTGGGGCCGACGACCAGATGCCGGGCTTCACCGCACCCGTTCACCGCGCGCTTGCCGAGCCGATCCTGCTCGGCGGGGCGCCGCGGGCGGTGGCGATCGCCAACGGCACGCTCGCCGCTGCGATCGGGCTGGGGCTCCGGCTCTGGCTCGTCGGCCTCGTCGTCTGGCTCGTCGGCCATCTCCTCGCCGTCTGGGCGGCCAAGCGCGACGCGCAGTTTGTCGATGTCGTGCGCCGCCACCTCCGCTACCCGCCGCACCTCGGGGTCTGAGCGCGATGCTGAACCTCGCCGAATATCGCAAGAAGCCGCAGGGTCTCTGCGACTTCCTCCCGTGGGCGGCGCTGGTCGGAGAGGGCGTCGTCCTCAACAAGGACGGCTCGCTCCAGCGTAGCGCGCGCTTTCGCGGCCCTGACCTCGACAGCGCGACGGCTTCCGAGCTCGTCGGCGCGTCCGCCCGCCTCAACAACGCGATCCGGCGGCTCGGGTCCGGCTGGACCTTGTTCGTGGAAGCCAGCCGTCAGCCCGCCGAAAGCTACCCCGACAGCCGCTTCCCCGATGCCGCCTCCGCGCTGGTAGACGCCGAGCGGCGCGCGCAGTTCGAGGCCGAGGGGGCGCACTTCGAGAGCGCCTATGTGCTCACCTTCGTCTGGATGCCGCCCGCCGACGAGGCCGCACGCGCGGAGGGCTGGCTGTACGAGGGCGGGCCGGAGCAAGGCACGAACGCGCGCGATCACCTCGCCACCTTCGTGGACCGCACCGATCGGCTGCTGAACCTCATCGCGAGCTTCGTGCCCGAAGCGGCTTGGCTCTCGGATACCGAGACGCTGACCTACCTCCACTCATGCGTCTCGACCAATCGTCACCGCGTGCGCCTGCCCGAGACGCCGATGCACCTCGACGCGCTGCTTGCAGACCAGCCGCTCGCCGGGGGACTCCAGCCGCAGCTCGGAAAGGCGCATCTGCGCACGCTGTCCGTCATCGGCTTCCCGTCCTCGACATTCCCCGGAATTCTCGACGAGCTGAACCGGCTCGCCTTCCCCTACCGCTGGGTCACGCGCGCGATCTGCCTCGACAAGACAGAGGCCGCCAAGCTGCTGACGCGCATCCGCCGCCAGTGGTTCGCCAAGCGCAAGTCGATCGCTGCGATCCTCAAGGAGGTGATGACCAACGAGGCATCGACCCTCCTCGACACCGACGCTGCGAACAAGGCCGCGGATGCCGACGAGGCGCTGCAGGAACTCGGCGCGGACTTGGTCGGCCACGCCTACGTCACTACGACCGTGACCGTCTGGCACGAGGACCCGCGGATTGCGGCCGACCGGCTTCGCCTGGTTGAGAAGGTCGTTCAAGGCCGCGACTTCACCACGATCAGCGAAAGCGTGAACGCAGTCGAAGCGTGGCTTGGGAGCCTCCCCGGCCACCTCTACGCCAATGTCCGCCAGCCCCCCATCTCGACCATCAACCTTGCCCATATGATCCCGCTCTCGGCCGTTTGGGCAGGGCCGGAGCGCAACGAGCATCTGAACGGGCCGCCGCTTTTCTATGCGCGCACCGAAGGCTCGACGCCGTTCCGCTTCTCGCCCCATGTCGGCGACGTTGGCCACACATTGGTGGTCGGGCCGACCGGCGCCGGCAAAAGCGTGCTGCTCGCGCTGATGGCGCTTCAGTTCCGGCGCTATCCGGGCGCGCAGGTGTTCGCCTTCGACTTCGGCGGCTCGATCCGGGCCGCCGCGCTCGCCATGGGCGGCGACTGGCATGATCTTGGCGGCGCTCTCTCCGAGTCCGCAACCGAGCCGGTGGCGCTCCAGCCTTTGGCAGGCATCCATGCCGCCGCCGAGCGCGCTTGGGCTGTGGAGTGGCTCACCGGCGTCCTTGGCCGGGAAGGAGTGACGGTCACGCCCGAGGTGAAGGATCACCTTTGGTCGGCGCTGTTGAGCCTGTCATCTGCGCCTCCCCAGGAGCGGACGCTCACCGGCCTTTCGGTACTGCTCCAGTCCAACTCGCTTAAGCGCGCGCTCCAGCCCTACTGCCTGGACGGCCCGTGGGGCCGCCTCCTCGACGGCGATCATGAGAGCCTCGGTGCCGGCGCGGTGGAGGCGTTCGAGACGGAAGGGCTGATCGGCACCGCCGCCGCGCCGGCCGTGCTCGCGTATCTCTTTCACCGGATTGAAGGGCGCCTCAAAGGCGCGCCGACCCTCGTCATTGTCGATGAAGGCTGGCTCGCGCTCGACGACCCGACCTTTGGGGCGCAACTTCGCGAGTGGCTGAAGACGCTCCGCAAGAAGAACGCCGCTGTCGTCTTCGCGACCCAGAGCCTCGCCGACATCGACGGCTCGGCCATCGCACCGGCGATCATCGAGAGCTGCCTCACCCGCATCTTCCTCGCCAATGAGCGCGGTCTCGAGCCGCAGATCGCCAGCATCTATCGCAAGTTCGGGCTCAACGACCGGCAGATCGAGATCGTCGCCCGAGCGGCCCCCAAGCGTGACTATTACGCACAAAGCCGCCGCGGCAATCGGCTGTTCGAACTCGGGCTCGGACCCGTCGCGCTCGCCTTTACCGCGGCGAGCGGCAAGGCCGACCAGGCGCTGGTCGCAGAGACGCTCGCTCAAACCGACGGGCGCGGCTTCGCCGCCGCCTGGCTCCGCCGTCGCGGCCTCACCTGGGCCACTGACCTCATCCCCACCCTCGAACTGGAGACAGGATCATGACCAGACGCACCTTTCGCCACATCCTAACGACCGGCGCTGCCGCCCTTGCTCTCGCGCTCAGCGCATCGGTGCCCGCCAATGCGCAACTGATCGTCAAGGACCCGACCAACTATGCGCAGAACGTGCTGCAGGCAGCCCGCTCGCTCGACCAGATCAACAACCAGATCCGCAGCCTCACCAATGAGGCGCAGATGTTGGTCAATCAGGCGCGCAACCTCGCCTCGCTGCCCTACAGCTCGCTCCAGCAGCTCCACCAGTCGGTTCGGCGAACACAGGACCTGTTGGGCCAAGCTCAGCGGGTCGCCTATGACGTGCGAGACATCGATCGGGCGTTCACCACCACCTACGGCGCGGCCGGCGGCCAGACCAACGAGGCGATGGTCCGAAACGCGCAGGAGCGCTGGGCGACCTCGGTCGGCGCGCTCCAGGATGCGCTGCGCGTCCAAGCGGGGGTCGTCGGCAACATCGAGACGAACCGGGCCGAAATGCAGGCGCTGATCGGCTCCAGCCAATCGGCGACCGGTGCGCTGCAGGCGGCACAGGCAGGCAATCAGCTCCTCGCACTGCAGGCGCAGCAGCTGGCGGACCTGACCGCCGTCGTTGCGGCGCAGGGCCGCGCCCAAGCGCTCGAAGGCGCGCAGCGGGCGGCGGCATCGGACCAGGCACGAGAGAGGTTCCGCCGCTTCATCGCGCCCGGCCGCGGCTATCAGCCCACCAACGTCGAGATTTTCCGGCGGTGAAGATCGAGACCGACATGACCTTCTGGGTGCGCGTCGGCGCGGTCCTGTTCGCGGGCATGGCGGTGCTCGTCGCCGTGCTCGACGCGCAGCTCAGAAAGGAGGCGCCGCAGGTCGCCGTTGCGGCCGCGGCGGCGCCCTCCGAGCCCGATCCGCTGGCGGCCGAGCTCGCGCGCTGCGCGAGCCTGACGGATCCGGCGGCGATCGATGTCGCCTGCCGCCGAGCCTGGGCCGAGCAGCGCAGCCGCTTCTTCAGCACAGATCGGACCGGACGATGAATGATGTCGGCGTGATCGACCGCTTTCTGCAGGTCTTCTCCCAATATATTGACAGCGGCTTCGGCCTGCTCGGCGGCGAGGTGGCGTTCATCGCGACCACTTTGATCGTCATCGACGTGACGCTCGCCGCTCTCTTCTGGACCTGGGCAGCCGATGACGACCTGCTTGCGCGGCTCGTCAAGAAGACGCTGTTTGTCGGCATCTTCGCCTACCTCATCTCCAACTGGAACGCGCTCGCCCGGATCGTCTTTGAGAGCTTCGCCGGCCTCGGGCTGCAAGCCGCGGGCGGCACGGTGAGCGCCGCGGATTTCGTCCGCCCGGGCCGCATCGCCGAGATCGGCATCGAAGCCGGGAGGCCGATCCTCGAATCCATCTCCGAGCTGATGGGCTTCATCTCGTTCTTCGAAAACGCCGTCCAGATCTTCGTGATGCTGTTCGCCTGGGCGCTGGTGCTGCTGAGCTTCTTCATCCTGGCAATCCAGCTCTTCGTCACGCTCATAGAGTTCAAGCTGACGACGCTCGCGGGCTTCGTGCTCATCCCCTTCGGTCTGTTTGGCAAGACGGCTTTCCTCGCCGAGCGCGTGCTCGGAAACGTGATCTCCAGCGGCGTCAAGGTGCTTGTCCTGGCGGTGATCGTCGGCATCGGCTCCACCCTCTTCTCGGAATTCACCGCAGGCTTCGCGGGCGACCAGCCGACGATGGAGGACGCGATGGCGATCGTGCTCGCGGCGCTGTCGCTCCTCGGCCTCGGCATCTTCGGCCCGGGTATTGCCAACGGCATCGTCTCGGGGGGACCGCAGCTCGGCGCAGGCGCCGCGGTCGGGACCGGCGCGGCGGCTCTGGCGGTCGGCGCGGCTGGTTACGGCGCCGCCCGGCTGGGAATGGGCGCCGCCGCTGGCGCGGTGCGCGGCGGCGGCAGCACGGCCGCGGCCACTCAGATTCCGTCCACCCGCGCCGGTGGCATGGGCGGGATGGTCGGCTTGCCGAGTGCCTCTTCGCCCAGCGGTGGCTCTGCGGGCGCCGCTGCGGCTCCCCCTGCCGGGTCCGGCCCGTCCACTCGTCCTGCGCCCAGCGGCAGCGCCTCAGGCCCTGTTTCAGCGGCATCCGATGCCGCGGGCGAGGCTTCGCCGTCGGCGCAAGGCGGCGAGGAGACCCCCGCCTGGGCCAAGCGGATGCAGCGCGAGCGCCTGGTGAAGGAGGGCGTCTCGACCGTCGCTCACACCATCCGGACCGGCGACCGCGGCGGCTCGGGCTCTTCCATTTCCGTCAGTGAGGACCGTTGATGTTCAAGCGACCGTCGGTGCGCTACGGACGCACCCCCGAACCCGAAACACCTTATCAGCGCGCGGCCCAGGCGTGGGATGAGCGCATCGGCTCCGCCCGCGTCCAGGCAAGGAACTGGCGCCTCCTCGCCTTCGGCGAGCTGTTCCTGGTGGCAGCCCTGTCGGCCGCGCTCGTCTGGCAGTCTGCCCGCGGCTCGATCGTGCCCTGGGTGGTTCAGGTCGACAGCCTCGGTCAGGCTCAAGCGGTCGAACCGGCGGTCGCCGACTATCGGCCGACCGACCCGCAGATCGCCTGGCACCTCGCCCGCTTTATCGAGCAGGTACGCTCGGTGCCGGCCGACCCGATCGTGCTGCGGCAGAACTGGCTGCGCGCCTATGACTACACAACCGATCGCGGCGCGCTGGCGCTCAACGACTATGCCCGCGTAAACGACCCGTTCGCGCGGGTCGGGCAGGTGCAGGTTTCGGTCGAGGTGTCGAGCGTCATCCGCGCCTCGGATGACAGCTTCCGCATCGCCTGGGTCGAGCGCCGCTACGAGAACGGCCAGCTCGCCGCCACCGAACGCTGGAGCGCGATCCTGACCCTCGTCATCCAGCCGCCGCGCGACGCCGAGCGGCTCCGCAAGAACCCGCTCGGGATCTTCGTCCACGCCATCAACTGGTCTCGGGAGTCCGCCTGATGAAACACCTCTCAATCCGCCGAGCCGCCTTGCCGGCTCTCCTGATCTCCGCATCGACGCTCGCCGCCTGCGCGCATCGTGACCGTCCAACCGAGATCTCCCTGGACACCCCGCCAGCCACCGAAGCCGCGCCGGCCATCGCTGCGCCGGAGCCGCCCGCACGAGTGGAGGTGGTCGCGATTCCTGAGCCGCTCCCGCTTCCCGGTCAGCTCAAGCCGGTCGAGCCCGCTCGCGCCGGTCGCGATACGCGCGCCCCGACCAGCCGTGTCACGGCCGCCAATGCCGCCGCGCGGATGGAGCCGGTGCGGGAGGGCTTCATCAACGCCGTCCAGCTCTATCCCTTTTCTCCGGGAGCGCTCTACCAGGTCTATACCGCGCCGGGACACGTCACCGACATCGCCCTTCAGGAAGGCGAGCGCCTGGTCGGCACGGGTCCGGTCGCGGCCGGCGATACCGCGCGCTGGATCATCGGCGATACGCTCAGCGGCACCGGGGCCTCGGCACGCGTCCACATTCTGGTCAAGCCGACCAGGACGGACCTCCGGACCAACCTCGTCATCAACACCGACCGGCGGACTTACCTCCTCGAGCTCCGAGCCACCCGAGCCACTTGGATGGCGTCAGTGTCTTGGTCCTATCCGGCTGATCAGCTGGTTGCCATTGCCCAAGGCTCGGCCGCCGCGGCTGATGCCGAGCCGGTCGCCAGCGGCATCGCGCTCGACCGGCTCCAGTTCCGCTACCGCATTGAGGGCGATCGCCCACCCTGGCGGCCGGTCCGCGCCTTCGACGACGGGCGGCAGGTCTACGTCGAGTTCCCCGCCGGAATTGCGCAAGGCGAGATGCCGCCGCTGTTTATAGTTGGCCCGCGAGGGAATGGCGCCGAGCTCGTCAACTACCGAGTCCGCGGCCGCCATATGATCGTGGACCGGCTGTTCGCAGCCGCCGAGCTCCGACTCGGCGCCGGACGCCGCCAACAGCGGGTGCGGATCGAACGCAGCGATGGGAGAGCGGCCCGTGACTGACGCGCGCACCCCTCAGCCGGACCTGGACGAAACGGACCGCAGCGAACGCGAGATCGCTGACGAGCTGCGACTCCGCCCCACGCTGCCTCCGGTAATGCGTCTGTCCCGAAAGGTGCTGATCGGTCTTGGCGCCGCCGCCAGCATCGGCATCGGCGGCGTGATGTTGGTGGCGCTGCAGGGCCGCGAAGAGAAGACTGAGCAGTCGGATCTCTACAACACCGACCGTGTTGCGCAGGCGGACGGCCTCGGCGCGCTGCCGCAGGACTATTCGGGTCTATCCCGTGACGTCCCGCAGCTCGGGCCGCCTCTGCCTGGCGACATGGGCCGTCCGATGCTGAGCGCGCAGCAGCGCGGCGAGCAAGTGCCGGTGCCGCCGCAACCTGGCGCTCCCGGTGCGCCAGCCGCCCCGCCTGTCGATCCGGCGGTGCAGCGCGCCCAACAGGAGGGTGAGGCAGCAAGGACAAGCGCCCTGTTCAGCACGACCCAAACGGGCGGCGGCGCTGAAGCCGCGACGGCGCCTCTACCGCCGCTCCCTGCCCCAGCCGCCGCCGACGCTCCTCAACTGCCCGCGGGGCGCGGTGAGGCGTTTCTCGCTCGAGAAGCCGACCGGCGCACCATGAGCCCTGACAGGGTACGCGCTCCCTTGAGCCCCTATGTGCTGCAGGCCGGATCGATCATTCCGGCGGCGCTCATGACGGGCTTGCGCTCGGATCTGCCCGGTCAGGTAACAGCCCAAGTCACGAGCCCGGTTTACGACAGCCCGACCGGTCGGCACCTTCTCGTTCCGCAAGGTTCGCGCCTCATCGGACAGTATGACGCCGAGATCGGATTCGGACAGGAGCGCGTGCTGCTCGTCTGGAATCGGCTGATCTTTCCGGACGGGCGCTCGATCGTGCTGGAGCGCCAGCCGGGCGCGGACGCCGAAGGCTATGCCGGCCTCCAGGACCGCGTCGACAACCATTGGGGCCGATTGATCCGTGCAGGCCTGCTTTCGACGCTGCTGGGGGTCGGCGCGGAGCTTGGAGCCGACAGTCACGGCGATCTCGTCAGAGCGCTCCGCCAAGGCGCGCAGGACACGTTCAATCAAGCCGGTCAACAGGTGGTGCAGCGCGATCTGAATGTTCGGCCGACAATCACGATCCGCCCCGGCCACCCTGTGCGGGTGATCGTGACACGCGATCTCGTGCTCGAGCCACGGAGCGGAACGCGATGAGCAAGTTGAAACTGGGGCCGCTTGCCGACGATAAGCCTGTCCGCCTGACGATCGAGTTGCCTGCGGCCGTCCACCGCGATCTCGTAGCTTATGCCGAGGTGCTGGGAGGCGAGACAGGCCAGGCAGTGGAGCCCGCTAAGTTGGTCGCGCCGATGCTGGCGCGTTTCATGGCGACCGATCGTGGGTTCGCTAAAGCGAGGCGTGCATCCTCAAACGGACAATGACGCGGTGCCCCGCATCTTCCGGGCGAGCTTGAGGAAGGAGCGGAGTGCGGGGTTTTCGTTTCCGGCTCGCCAGAGCGCCTCAATCTGTAATGCGGCGCTGGCGGAGGAGATCGGCGCCAGCATAATGCCCCCTACCTCGCATTCGGCCAGGCTCTCCGGAACGATGGTCCAGCCGTGGCCGGCAGCGACCAGCCCCAGCAAGCCTTCCCGCGAGCAGTCCTGGGGGAAGAAGCGGAGCGTAGGCCCGCCGGTCCGCTCGACGAACGCGGAATAGCCGCGGAAGTCGTCCGCGACCCGACACAGCAGCTTGCGTTCCACGAGATCGGTCCAGCTCACCCGGTCCCGCGCTTCGGCAGCAGGCATCGCCGCTAGCAGCCGCTCCGTCCAGAGCGTGAGGCGCGAGAGCTCCCCGACAGGGCGCATGGGAACGTGGCCGGCCGGCTCAATTGCGGTCAGCGCCACATCGAGCTTCCGGTCGTGCAGCCGCGCGATCAACGGATCCGGGCCGTCCTCCACGAACTGTACCTCGACCGTCGGCTGGCATCGCCGGAACTCCTGGAGCAGCTTCACAATCGGGCCGAACCCGAACGACCAGACGAACCCGATCCGCAGCAGACCGGAACGTCCGTTACTCACTGAGCGAGCAGTTGCTTCGGCCCGCTCAAGCGCGTTCAGCGCCTCGCGAACGAGACTGAGATAGACCGCTCCGGCCGGGCCCGGTGCCGCGCCGCGATGACTGCGGTCGAAGAGCAGAAAGCCCAGACGATCCTCAAGATCGCGGATGCCCCGGCTTACGGCCGAGGTTTCCACCCCAAGCAGTGCCGCCGCGGCCCCTATGCTGCCGCAGCTCTCCACGGCCAGCGCATAGCGCAGGAGCCGCAGCTCCATTCCGCGCGGCGAGCTTGCCGAGCCCGCCCGCGACCGTCCGTCAAGGCTGGCCAAGGCACCTTAAGCGTGTCGAGTCTAGAAGCTCAGGCCGCTTCAGCCTCGTAGCCGGCTTCGCGGATCACCTCGACCAGCGATTCCTCGTTGGCGGCGGTCTCGACGGTCACCAGGCGCGCTGGAACATTGGTGTCGATCTTGGCGGCTGGATCGACGCTCTGAATCGCCCTGGTGATCGAGCGCGCGCAGCCTCCGCAGGTCATTGCCGGTACTTTGAAGCGGACCATTTCATCACTCCCTTTCGGTTGGTCCGCCGGAAGGTGGGGTTTGCCATCGTTGCAAGGTCAAGGGCCTACCGCAACGTTCCCCAACCCCTTGACCTTACCAACGTTGGAAACCCCAGATTGGCTCCAAGTAGCGCGAATCCGGAGACCGCCGATGTCCACAGTGATCGAATTGAAGCCGAAAGAGAGCCGCTCAGCGGCGCCTCCGAGCACGCTCAGCGTTCCGGTTCAAGGGATGACCTGCGCCTCGTGCGTCGGCCATGTCGAGAAGGCGATCTCGAAGGTGCCGGGCGTCACCGCCGTCAACGTGAACCTCGCCACCGAGCGAGCCGATGTCACCTTCTCAGGTTCAGCGGATCCCGCTGCCGTGGTGCGCGCGTTCGAGAGCGCGGGTTACGAAGTGCCCGAGGCCGAACTCGAGCTTGGCGTGGACGGCATGACCTGCGCCTCGTGCGTCGCGCACGTCGAGAAAGCCTTGAAAAGCGTGCCCGGCGTCAGCTCGGCCGTCGTCAATCTCGCTACAGAGAAGGTGAACGTCCGCTACCGGAGCGGCGTCGCTTCTGTCGACGCCATCGAGGACGCGATCCGCGGCGCCGGCTACGAGCCGCGGCGGATCGAGACCGGCGAGGGCGCCGTCGATCGCGAGCGCGAGGCGCGAGACCGGGAGATGACGGGGTTGCGGCGCGCGTTGCTCATCGCCGCGCTGCTGACCCTTCCGGTCTTCGTCCTCGAAATGGGGTCGCACCTGATCCCGGCCGTCCACGACTTCGTAATGGTTACGATCGGCATGCGGACGAGCTGGTTCATCCAGTTCGCTTTGACGACGGCGGTGCTGTTTGGTCCGGGGCTGCGCTTCTTCAAAAAAGGCGTCCCCGCCATCCTGCGCGGCACACCCGACATGAACTCGCTCGTGACGGTCGGCACGTCGGCGGCCTGGGCCTATTCGGTCGTCGCGACCTTCGCGCCCGGCGTACTGCCGCCGGGTACGGTGAACGTCTACTATGAGGCGGCCGCCGTTATTGTGACGCTCATTCTGCTCGGCCGCTACCTCGAAGCCAAAGCGAAGGGCCGCACCTCGGAAGCGATTAAGCGGCTCGTGGGCCTGCAAGCCAAGACCGCCCGCGTGGAGCGCGACGGCAAGGCGATCGAGGTGCCGCTGTCGGAGGTCCGGGCCGGCGACATCGTGCAGGTGCGCCCTGGCGAGAAGGTGCCGGTCGACGGCGAGGTGGTCGATGGTTCTTCTTACGTCGATGAGAGCATGATCACGGGGGAGCCCGTGCCTGTCGCCAAGAGCGCGGGCGCAGAAGTCGTCGGCGGCACGATCAACAAGACCGGGGCTTTCGCCTTCCGCGCGACCAAGGTCGGGTCAGACACTCTGCTCGCCCAGATCATCCGCATGGTCGAGCAGGCGCAAGGGTCGAAGCTTCCCATCCAGGCGATGGTGGACAAAGTCACGTCCGTCTTCGTGCCGATCGTCATGGGCGTCGCGGCTCTCACCTTCCTGATCTGGCTCGCGTTCGGCCCGACGCCAGCGCTCACCTTCGCGCTGGTGAATGCGGTCGCCGTGCTCATCATCGCCTGCCCGTGCGCCATGGGGCTTGCAACGCCCACCTCGATCATGGTCGGCACCGGCCGCGCCGCCGAGCTCGGGGTGCTGTTCCGCAAGGGGGAAGCGCTTCAAAGCTTGCGCGACGTCGAGGTGGTCGCGCTCGACAAGACCGGAACGCTGACCAGGGGGCGGCCCGAGCTCACCGATCTCACCTCGGCTCCCGGATTCGAGCGCGACGAAGTGCTCGCGCTGGTGGCAAGCGTCGAAGCGCGCTCCGAGCACCCGATCGCCGACGCGATCGTCGCTGCCGCCGAGGCGCGCGGTCTGACGGCGCAGATGCCGCAATCGTTCGAAGCGATTCCCGGCTACGGCGTATCCGCCCGTGTGGGCGAGCGCGAGGTGCAGGTCGGCGCCGATCGCTACATGATAAGGCTTGGGCACGACGTCAGAAGCTTTGCCGCCGAGGCGCGGCGACTGGCGAATGAGGGCAAGTCGCCGCTCTACGCCGCCATTGACCGCCAGCTCGCGGCGATCATCGCCGTCGCCGATCCGATCAAGGAAACGACGCCGAAAGCGATCAAGGCGCTGCACGATCTCGGCCTCAAGGTCGCGATGATCACCGGCGACAATCGAGGCACCGCCGAGGCGGTCGCTCGCCAGCTCGGCATCGACGAGGTCATTCCCGAGGTGCTGCCGGACGGCAAGGTGGACGCCATTCTCGGCTTGCGCGAGGGCGGGCGCAAGGTCGCTTTCGTCGGGGACGGCATCAACGATGCGCCGGCGCTTGCCGAGGCGGACGTGGGCCTCGCGATCGGCACCGGCACCGACGTGGCCATCGAGTCCGCCGACGTGGTGCTGATGTCGGGCGACCTTCGCGGCGTGGTGAACGCGATCGCGCTCTCCAAGGCGACGATCAAGAATATCAAGCAGAACCTGTTCTGGGCGTTCGCTTACAATGCGGCGCTGATTCCGGTGGCTGCCGGCGCGCTCTATCCTTCCTACGGGCTTCTCCTGTCGCCGGTGTTCGCGGCGGGCGCAATGGCGCTGTCGAGCGTCTTCGTGCTGTCGAACGCCCTCCGGCTCAAGCGCTTCCGTCCGGTCATCGGCACCGACCGTGGCGAGGCGGGTGCGGAGAAGAGCCCGTCCGACCAGCAGCTGGCCGCAGCATGAGGGGCGGGTCGGGAGCCGCTCCTCGGGCGGCTCCCGTTCCCCGACCGTCGGCGCATAAGCTGCCCCACCATGTCGGCTGGTTCGGACACGCCGGATGAGCAGGCGAAGCACCGATCCCGTCAAGCCCGACCCGGCGCCTGCCGGCGGACGGCTTCCGTTGAGCGGCATGGCGCTCACCGCCTTCATTGTCGTCGCTCACGGCGTGAACGACGTGTTCACGAGCGTGCTTCCGGCGCTGCTTCCCTCCGTCCAGGCTCGCTTCGGCCTCGGCGAAGCGACATTGGCGCTGCTCGTCGCAACCTTCACCTTCAGCAGCTCGCTGCCTCAGCCGCTTCTGGGCGCGCTGTCGGAGCGATTGAGCCCGCGAGCCGCCACGGCGCTCGGCATCGGCCTGAGCGCCATCGTCTTGAGCCTGATCGGGATCGTACCGTCAACCCCGCTCTTGTTCCTCCTGATCCTCATCGGCGGGCTCGGCTCCGCCGCCCTTCATCCGGCAGGCAGCCTGATCGCGCGGGCAGCGGACGAGAGCCGGGCCGATCGGGCGGCGGCGCTTTTCACAGCTGGCGGAATGGTCGGCTTCGCACTTGGTCCCGTCGCCATTCTCGCCCTCGTCAGCCGGTTCGGTTTCGGCTCCACGCTCTGGCTGATGGTCCCGGGCTTGGCGCTCGCCCTGGCGACGCTCATCTTGGTTCCGGCAAGCACGCAACGACGGGAAGGCAGGACGCCATTCGATCGCCAGCTGCTGGTCGGGCCGGTGGGCTGGCTCACCCTTGCCGCAACGCTCAGCCACCTGCCGTTCCTGACGTTTCTCAGCGCCGCTCCGCTCTGGCTGGTCAGCGAGCGCGGTTTTTCACCCGATGCGAGCTTGATCGGGTGGACGCTCGCGACTTTCTCGCTCGCGTGCGCCGCAGGCTCGGCGGCGGGAGGATGGCTGGGCGAGCGCTGGGGACGAGCCGCCGTCGCGGCCGGCTCGATGATCCTCAGCATAGCGCCGTTCATCGCCCTCCTCACGCTTGAGGCGGGTTCGCTCGCCTATTTTGGCGCTGTCGCGGCCGCCGGCTTCTTCGCCTACATGTCGCTGCCGCTCCTCGTGGTCAGCGCGCAGGATCTCGCGCCGAAGGCGGTTGCTGCGGCATCGGGCATGCTGATCGGGCTCTCAGCCGGTCTCGCCGGCTTACTGTACGTTGGCATCGGATGGCTGCAGGAGACGATCGGCATCGGCAATGCCATGGCCGCGAGCTACCTCGCGATGCTGCCCGCCGCCGCTCTCGCCTTCGTCGTTCTCAGAAGACACGCAGCAAGCTTTGTCGCTCGCTCGAATGCCCCCAGCCTCCAACTGCCCTGCGGCTGCCGCTCCGGCCCCGCCATTGTAGGATAAGTGGCTACTGCGTGATTGTCTCCCTCTTAGAAGCAGCGAAGCTCGAACGCCGTGCAGCCGCAACCCTGGCTCGCCGCTGCTCGCGCGCCTCGCCGCTGCCGGTTCCCCGGCGGTTATCAACCCGTCTGTGCAGGGGAGACTAGTGAGCAATGAAGACCTGACGGGTGGCTGCTTGTGTGGCGAGGTCCGTTATGCGTTCGACGTAAGCGGCATCTTCGACGCAGGCTACTGTCACTGCTCGATGTGCCGGCGCGCGACCGGCGCGCCGGTGCTCGCGTGGGTCAACGTAGAGCCGGGCGCGTTCCGCGTCACCTTGGGCGAGCCCGCCGCCTATGCCTCGTCACAGGCTGGCGAGCGCGTCTTCTGCGCGCGGTGCGGAAGCCAACTCTTCTACCGTCCCGCGGACTTGACTGCACACCTATCGCTCAACTCCGGCACGCTTGATGCGCCGCAAGACCCGAGGGTCGTGCCGCGCGTTCACATCTTCGGCGGCGACCAGCTTTCCTGGCTGGCCCTGTCCGACAAGCTGCCTCGCTACCCTGCCAACCAGCTACCGCACCCAAGCAAGCGTTAGGGGCTCCGCGCACGGCCAGAGCTCCCCATGCTCGTCCAAGCCGCGAGCGTCGGGCTGAGCCATCGCTTGCGAACATCAGACGTGCCTTCACTAAGGGGCTTGACCTTACCATCGTTGGAAGCCCCACAACTGCTTTAAGCATGGCGGACGCTCGGTTCCAGCGGGACAAAACATCCGGACCCGACCCGCCTGCGACCGAGAGATGGGAGCCTGTCATGGCGCAACAAGTCATCGTCTACACAACGCCGACATGCCCGGACTGCCGCACGCTAAAGGCGTGGCTCAACGGGCAGGGAATCGCCTTTGAAGAGCGTGACCTCACCGATCCCGCCATCATGGAGGAGGCGAAGGCCCGCACCGGCGTGCGGGTCGCGCCGATCACCCTGGTCGGCGACGACGTTTTCTACGGCACCTTCGGCTCTCAAAAGCCCGGTTTGGCTGCGGCGCTCGGTTTGAACGTGAGCTAACGCCATGACGATCGAGCGAGACGTGGAAATCCGTTCGGCCAACCGCACCATTTCGGTGCCCGATGGCCGCACGATCCTTGAAGCCGCGCTCGAGGCGGGCATTCCCTACCCGCATGGCTGCCGCTCGGGCCGGTGCGGCTCGTGCAAATCGCGCCTCATCGCGGGCGAGGTCGACCTTCTCGACCACACGCGCTTCGCCCTTTCGGAAGAGGAGAAGAGCCACGGTTTCATCCTCGCCTGCCGCGCGCTGCCTCGAACGGACGTGGCGGTCGCCTGGATGGGCGGAGACGAGGAAGCGGCCGACCATCCGGTTCGAGGGCTCCAGTGCCGCGTGGTGAGCGTCGAGGACGCAACCCATGACATCAAGCGAATCAGGTTGGCCGTCGAGGACGGCGGACCGCTCGCCTTCACCGCGGGCCAATATGCCCGCGTGACCTTCCCCGGCGCTCCCGCGCGCGACTATTCGATGGCGAACTGGCCGGACGATCCCGAGCTCGAGTTCCACGTCCGGCGCGTGCCCGGCGGCGCGGCGACCGAGCGCGTCCACGGCCGCTTGCGCGTCGGCGATCCCGTTCGCGTCGAGGGGCCGTTCGGCTCCTCCTACCTGCGCGAGAAGCATGCCGGCCCCATATTGTGCGTCGCCGGCGGCTCCGGCCTCGCGCCGATCAAGTCGATCGTCGAGACCGCTCTCGCCCAGGGCTTGAAGCAGCCGATCCACCTTTATTTCGGCGCCCGGACCGAACGCGACCTCTACCTTGTCGATCATTTCGAGGGGCTGGAGGCGCGCCACACCAATCTGACCTTCACCCCGGTCCTGTCAGAAGCGCCTCCGCTGCGCGCCTGGCGCACCGGATGGGTGACGGACGCCGTTGCCCAGGACCTGAAGGACCTCGACGGCTGGAAGGCATACATCGCCGGTCCTCCTGGGATGGTGGAGGCCGCGATGGAGGTGACGAGGTCGCGCGGGCTCGGGCCGGAAGACCTCCACGCCGACATCTTCTTCACGCCGGAGGAGATCGCCGCATGAGCGCGACCGCTCCGGCTGCAACACAAGGAGAACAGCCATGAACATCGGACAGGCGTCGCGCGCCTCCGGCGTCAGCACCAAGATGATCCGCTACTATGAGCAGACCGGGCTCATTCCGAAGGTCGCCCGGCGCGACAGCGGCTACCGCGACTATGACGAAAGCGACGTTCATCGCCTGCGCTTCATCCGCCGCGCCCGCGACCTCGGCTTCACCGTGGAGCAGATCGGCGACCTCTTGGCTCTGTGGACCGACCGCCAGCGCGCGAGTGCCGACGTCAAGGCGCTGGCGCTCGATCATGTGGATCGGCTCAAGACCAAGAAGAGCGAGATCGAGCAGATGATCGCGACATTGGAGACGCTTGCGCAGAGCTGCCACGGCGATGATCGCCCCGACTGCCCCATCATTGAGGGTCTGGCCGAAGCCGACTGCTGCCCGACAGCGCCCGAGCCGCGCGAGCCGCCGCGCTTCGGAAAGCCGGGCGAGCTCGACGCCCACACGCGGGCCGGAAACCTGCAGTAGGACGCCGGCCGTGCCTCCGGCCCTTCAGTCCACACCGTCGCGAGGAAGCATTCTCCTGCGTTTGAGCGTTGCGCAGGCGCTTTACCTGGCGAGCGCGGCGATCGCCTTCACCTTCTCGGGACTGGTGGGCGCTAGACTGGCGCCTGATGCCTCGCTCGCGACGCTTCCGGTGGCGCTGATGACGGTGGCGACCATGATCACCACCATCCCCGCATCGTTGCTGATGGAGCGGTTCGGGCGCCGGCCCGGATTTGTCACCGGCGCCGTCGCGGGCCTGCTCGGCGCAGGGGTGTCGAGCTGGGCCGTCATCCACGAATCCTTCGCGCTCTTTTGCACGGGCAATGCCCTGCTGGGCGCTTACCAGGCCTTCGCGATGTACTATCGCTTTGCGGCCGCGGACGCCGTCGAAGAGGGGAGCAAAGGTCGCGCCATAGGCTGGGTGCTGACCGGTGGGGTTGTCGCGGCCTTGTTCGGACCTAGCCTCGCCGCCTGGAGCCGGTCGGTTTTCTCGGCGGCGGAGTTCGCGGGATCCTATGCTGCGGCCGCGGCCCTGTCGCTGCTGGCCGTCGCAGTCGTCTCCACGCTGAACCTGCCCCCAGCCGCCAAGGCAACCACCGGAGGCGAACGGCGCCCCGTGTCCGTTATCGCGCGCCAACCGATCTTCATCGTCGCCGTCGTCAACGCGGTCGCCGCTTATGCGGTGATGAGCTTCGTGATGACGGCATCGCCTCTCGCCATCGTCGCCGCCGGCCACGGCGTCGATGCCGCCGCAAACCTGACGCGCTGGCATCTTCTCGGCATGTTCGCGCCGTCCTTCATTACCGGCCGGATCGTGTCGAGCGTCGGTCCTGGCCCCGTCCTGCTCGCGGGTGGCGCTCTGCTCCTTGTCAGCCTGCTCGGACACCTGGCGGGCAACACCGCTGCTCACTTCAACATCGCCCTGTTCATGCTCGGGGCCGGCTGGAACTTCCTCTACGTCGCTGCGACCACGCTCCTCACCGAGAGCTACCGCCCCGCCGAGCGGGCGCGGGTGCAGGGTCTCAACGAGTTTCTTGTTTTCGGCAGCACGGCGCTCGCTTCGCTTGCCGCCGGCGCGGCCCAGACCAGCCTCGGCTGGACTGCGGTCAACCAGCTCGCCGCTCCGTTCGTGCTCGCCGCCTTGATCGCGAGCTTGTGGCTGGCGGCGCGCCGCCGCAGCGCCACCCGGCGCTCGCCAGCTTCCGCTGAACTCTAAGAAGGACACACTATGGGTCACAACCACCACGGCTACGCACACGAGCACGGGCACGGCCACGCGCACGGCTCCGGTAACGAGCGAGCCGTGTTCTGGGGCTTCCTACTGACCTTCGGATTCATGATCGCCGAAGTGGCGGGCGGCCTGATCTCAGGGTCTCTCGCTCTCATCGCCGACGCCGGCCACATGCTCACTGACGCGGCGGCGCTCGGGCTTGCCTGGCTCGGTTTCCGGATCGCGCGCCGTGCGCCCGACGATCGCCGCTCGTTCGGCTACGCGCGTTTTGAGGTGCTGGTGGGCCTTGTCAATGCCGTGACGCTGCTCATCGTCGTCGCCTGGATCGCCTACGAGGCCGTGCAGAGGCTGCAAGAACCGCAGCCGGTTCTCGCGGGACCGATGTTCGTCGTCGCCGTGCTCGGGCTGCTGGTCAACATCGGCGTGTTCATGATGCTGCTCCGCGCCGACCGCGAGCACATCAACATCCGAGGCGCCATCCTCCATGTCGCCGGCGATCTGCTCGGCTCGGTCGCCGCCATCATCGCTGCTGGTGTGATCTTCGCGACCGGGTGGACGCCGATCGATCCCATCCTGTCGCTGCTGGTCGGTGTGCTGATCCTCAGGAGTGCCTGGTCGCTCCTGTGCCACTCGCTGCATATCCTCCTGGAGGGCGCGCCCGACAACGTCGATGTGGAGGAACTGCGACGCGATTTGGTCGCCACGGCCAGCGGCGTCATCGACGTTCACCATGTTCACGTCTGGTCCTTGAGCTCGGGCAAGAGCCTGGCGACGCTGCATGTGCAGGTCGCGCCCGGAGCCGACTCGCACGCGGCACTTCGCGACACGAAGGCTCGTCTGGCAGATCGCTTTGGAATCGCGCACGCCACGGTTCAGGTTGAGACTGCAGAGCACTGTCCGGACGCGCCGGAAAACCGGCACTGGCACGGAACCAGACACAAGCCGAACTGCTCGGCATCGGACGCTCACTGTTGAGGAGGTCAATATGGAGCCGCAGGTGAAAGGGACGGCGCCAGCACCGGACAAGTTCGACCCGGTGGACGAAGCGAGCCTAGAATCGGTCCCGGCGAGCGACCCCCCGCACTGGACGCTCGGCTCTCATGAGCAATCCCAGCCGCGCCAGGAGCACGACACCGGTCGTGGCGCTCCAGGCAAGGAGAACTGATGGGCTATCTGCTGGTTAAGGCGATCCTATCCGGGATAATCATCGCGGCCGTCTCCGAGATCGCGAAGCGCTATCCAGAGTTCGGCGCCTTGATCGCGTCCCTGCCGTTGATCTCTTTGCTCGCCATGATCTGGCTCTGGCGCGATACCGCCGATCCGGTCCGCATGGCGGCCCACGCCGAAGCCACCTTCTGGTTCGTGCTGCCGTCGTTGCCGATGTTCTTGCTAATCCCTGCGATGCTCCGGCAGGGCGTGTCCTTCTGGATCGCGCTTGTGACGGGCTGCGCCGTCACGATCGCGCTCTACCTGTCCATGACGTGGATCGGACCGCGTATCGGCATTCGGCTTTGATGTCCGGCTGAATCCGCCTTGACCTTGGCACGTTGACAAGCCCGATGAAGCCGCCCCGAAACAATGAGGAGCATCATCATGGCCGATCAAGTGAATACCGCAGCCGTGGAGGCCCTGAAGGCCGCTAACGAGCGAATGCACCACTCCATGAACATTGACTGGAGCGGCGATCCGGACCGGGATTTCGTCTGCGCGATGATCCCGCACCACGCGGGGGCCATCGAGATGGCGCGAGTGGCGATCGAGCATTGCTCCGATCGCGAACTCCGGCGCCTCGCCGAAAAGATCATCGCCGACCAGGAGAAGGAAATCGCCGATATGCGGGACTGGCTCTCGCGCCACCCAGGCGGATAGCCCTCGGCACTCGGAAGGACTGTGCATGCCCAAGCGCAGTAAACCTGTCCCCTCGAGGCCCGCGTTCTCGCGGCTTTTCGCCAGGCCTATGCCGAAGAGGCGTTCGAGGTCGCCGACAGGCTACTCTCGATCCTTGAGTTCATGGCCGGGCAACCTCAACCTTGCAATCCCGCTCCCCACCAAGCGGCGTCCGCTATGAACGAGGCCTATCCTGATATTGCCGCGACGGCTGGGCTCAATCTCCCGCCGTGCCGCCCGAAGCGCTCGCACTGAGATATTTGCCCACACTGAGCTAACAGGTCTCACCTAGAAGACGTGCTTGACCTTTCAACGATGGGAAATTGCAGATCTCCTCAATTGGACCTGCGGCTTGCCACGTTGGCAAAGCCAAGACCCAAGTCTCGGGCCGGCACCGGAAACCGGCCTTGACCTTACAACGATGGCAAGCCCCATATCAGACGTCTCGGAGTCGAGTTCAGGAGACAGCGCGGGATGGACTTGCCGCAGAGCCAACGGCCAGAAACGACAATGAGGCGATCGGTTGCAGCCGCTCATTCAGGCGCTTACTCGCATATCGTGAGCTTCCGTCGCGTCCTCTCGCTCTTGGTCGGATTTGCTGTTTTGCTGGCGCCTCTCGGCATGGCTTCTTCCGCTGCGGCCGCCGCGGCGCCGCAGAACGCAGTTGCAGATACCGGCGGCCACTGCGTTGGGGTGGACCAGCTACCGAAGGAGCAGCCGCCGCACAAGGCTGACTGCGTCGTCGCCTGTTCCGCCATTCTGGCGGAGCGGATCGATCTTCTAGCCGCCCGGACGTGCAACGCTCTGCTGGAACGTCCCCTAGCGACCGTTGATCGCATCGGGGAAGCTCCCGAAGCAGCCACACCTCCCCCTCGCTTCTCCTGAGGTCCGGATCGCCGACAGGCGAGCCTCCATATTGTCAGTTTCTGGGAGAAAGTCGTTCGCGGCTTTCGAGGAGTCACCATGAATCAAGTTATCGATAGGCGAGCGCTTCTCCGTGCGGGTGCTTGGGGCGCCGCAGGCCTGAGCCTCACTGGGTTTTTCCCTGCCTGGGCGCAGAGCGGGACGCCGGGCATCGCGCCCAACCTGCCCACCCTTACCGGCGACGATTTCCACTTTCGGATCGCCCACAAAGCATTCCGGGTGGGAGGGCAGACCGGACACGCAATCATGATCAATGACGTGCTCCCGGCGCCTCTGCTCCGCTTGCGAGAAGGTCAGCGCTTCCGTCTCCACGTCACCAATGAGCTCGACGAGGACACCTCGATTCACTGGCACGGCCTCATCCTGCCGTTCGAGATGGACGGCGTGCCCGGCATCAGCTTCCCCGGGATCCCGGCGCGGGGCACCTTCACCTACGAGTTCCCGATCGTCCAATCCGGCACCTATTGGTATCACAGCCACTCCGGCCTTCAGGAGCAACTCGGCCATTACGGGCCGATGGTCATCGACCCGGCTGGCGCGGACCCGGTTGCCTACGACCGAGAGCATGTGATCGTGCTCAGCGATTGGAGCTTCCTCCACCCGCACCGGATCTTCACCCGGATGAAGCAGGAGGGCGGCTTCTTCAATCGCCAGAAGGAGACGCTGTTCGGCCAGCGCGACGAGGACCTCAGCCAGGAAGACCGGCTGATGTTCGCGCAGATGCGGATGGACCCGGCCGACATCGCCGATGTGACGGAGGCCGCTTTTACCTTCCTGATCAACGGCCACGGTCCGCAGGAGAACTGGACGGGGCTGTTCCGCCCAGGCGAGCGGGTGCGCCTCAGGATCATCAACGCCGCCGCGCAGACGATCTTCAACGTCCGCATCCCGGGCCTGCCGATGACAGTGGTGGCCGCGGATGGCCTCAACGTGCGCCCCGTCACCACCGACGAGTTCCAGATCGGCAACGCGGAAACCTACGACGTCATCGTTCAGCCGCCCGAGGATCGCGCCTACACCTTTGTCGCGGAGACGATCGATCGGTCGGGCATGGGGCGCGCAACGCTTGCCCCGCGCTTGGGGATGGTCGCGCCGGTTCCACCGCTTCGGGAGCGTCCCACCCTCACCATGAAAGACATGGGAATGGGCATGGATCATGGCGCGATGGGCCATGGCGGCATGGATCACAGCGCGATGGGCCATGGCACCGCGGGGCAGCAGGGCTCCGGCGCCGCAATGGACCATTCCAATATGGACATGCGCGATGAGTCCAAAGTGCCCTTCCCGGTGGGGGTGGGCGTCGACATGATCGCACCCAACCCGGTGGACCGCACCGGCGATCGGCCGCTCGGACTCGAGGACGTGGACCATCGGGTGCTCGTCTATCGTGATCTGGTGTCGCTGGCGCCTAACCCGGATCCGCGCGCGCCGACTCGCAGCATCGAAATCCACCTCACCGGCAACATGGAACGCTTCATGTGGTCCATCGACGGGGAGAAGCTCAGCGAGAATCCGGAGCCGATTCGGTTCGCCCGAAACGAGCGGGTGAGCGTCACGATGGTGAACGACACGATGATGACCCACCCGATGCACCTGCACGGGCACTTCTTCGAGGTCGTGAACGGGCATCCTGGCAACTACCCGTTGAAGCATACGGTGATGGTGCTGCCTGGCGGCAAGCTCACCTTTCTCCTGACCGCGGACGCGCCCGGCGACTGGGCGTTCCACTGCCACCTCCTCTACCACATGCACGCGGGCATGATGCGGGTCGTCACCGTCCGTCCTCTCGACGGAGAAGCCGCATGAAGCGCATCATCCTCGCCTTCTTGGCAACAACCGCAGCCACACCCGCGCTGGCGCAGCATAGCGGACACGATCAGACCGCCTCGCCACCTGCGCCAGCTTCGACCTGCACCCCCGAGCATGCGGCTATGGGGCACTGCACCATGCCGCCTGCGCCTGCAGCACGGCCTGCCACGCCGCCGCAGCGTCCAGCGCCAGCGTCGACCTGCACGCCGGAGCATGCCGCAATGGGTCATTGCACGATGCCACGCGCGCCTGCAGCACGGCCCGACACGCCGCCGCAGCCTCCAGCCCCCGGCCCGACCTGTACACCGGAGCACGCCGCAATGGGGCACTGTACCATGCCCCCCGCGGCGACGGCGGAGCCTATTAAGCCACCGATCGCGATGCCGACTTCGACGTGCACACCCGAACATGCGGCTATGGGGCATTGCACCATGCCGGCTACGACGGGCTCGTCTGCCGCCACGCCAACGGCACCTTCCCCCGCGACCGCGGCTTGTCCGCCCGAGCACGCGGCGATGGGGCACTGCACGCCGGCCGGAGCGCCCCAGGGAGACCCGCACGCCGGCCACAACATGGGGCAGACGGCCCCCACCGCCCCGATTGCGCCGCCCCCGCCAGCGGCCTTCAGCGGACCGGCGCATGCCGCCGACCTCGTCTATAACGACGCCGCAATGGCCGAGGCACGCGAGGAGATGCGTGAAGAACACGGCGGGCTGGAGACCTACAAACTCCTGATCGATCAGCTTGAGGTCGGCATCCGCGATGGGCACGACACTTATGCCTGGGACGGCCAGTTCTGGTACGGCGGCGACATCGACAAGCTCTGGATCAAGACCGAGGGCGAGGGAGAGTTCGATGCCGGTCTCGAAAGCGCGGAGGTCCAGGCGCTGTGGAGCCGCGCGATCGACCCCTGGTTCGACGTCCAGCTCGGCGTCCGCCACGATTTCCGCCCGCAGCCGCAGCGGACACACCTCGTCTTGGGTCTCCAGGGTCTGGCGCCCTACTGGTTCGAGGTGGACGGCGCCGTCTTCCTTTCCGACAAGGGCGACGTCACCGCACGGTTCGAGGGCGAGTACGATCTCCGGCTGACTCAACGCCTGATCCTCCAGCCGCTCGCTGAGCTGGACTTCTCGCTGCAGGATATTCCGGAGTTCGGCATCGGCGCCGGCCTCTCCACCGCGGAGATCGGAGCGCGGCTGCGATACGAGTTCTTCCCCAGCTCCGGGCCGGCGGTGGTCGCTCCCTATGTCGGCGTCGAGTACGAGCGCGCCTTCGGAGACACGGCCGATTTCAGGCGCGCGGCGGGGGAGGACACCGCCGGATGGAGCTTCCTCGTGGGGCTCAGGACATGGTTCTGAGCCTCGCCCGTGCCCTCCTTGTGATGATGGCGGGGGCGATGCTGTCTCTCGCGGCGCCGGCATACGCCCACAAGGACCACCAGAAGGCCGACGCCCAAGCGACGCCTGCGGCCGGATCCGGGGCCTCCGGACACCACATCGTCCAAACCGCCCCCGGCGCTCAAGGCGAGGGAGAACGCGTGGGGCGGGAGGTCCCTTGCTCGACGGGTGAGCGGCTGATTGACTGGCTCGGCCGTCTCCACCCGATGATCGTCCACTTCCCGCTCGCCCTGATCCCCGTCGGCTTTCTCGCCCTGCTGATCGGCAGGCGGCGTTCAAGCCTCATCGACGGTGCGCGTTTCCTGATCCTGCTCGGAGGATTTTCGGCCGGAGGCGCGATGGTCCTCGGCTGGTTCGACGCGGGCTTCGTCTTGTTCGACGGCCAGCGCCTTATCCTCGCCCACCGCTGGCTGGGCACGGCGATCGGCCTCGCCTCGCTCGGCCTGGCCATTTGGACGTGGAGGCGGCCGGAAAGCGCGAGCGGGAGAGCCATGCTGGTCGCAACCGGGATCGTCACCGCCGCCCTGGCCCTGCAGGGGTGGCTTGGCGGCGCCTTGGTCCACGGCGTCGATCATCTAGCCTGGTGAGCATCGTTACGCAGACAGAGAAGATCGAAAGCCGCCCTGATCGGGCACTTACTTCCGGGTGGGAGATTGATGCTCCCAGCTCAGATACTGAGAATGGAGCGCGACTATGAAACTCGTTCTAAGCACCGCAGCCGCTGCAACAGCCCTGATGCTAGTATCTGCCTGTTCAGGCGAACAAGCCGCTGAGAATCAAGCCCAAGCGCCAGCCGGTCAGGTCGAGACGGCGAGCATGAACGCAATGGCGAACGATCCGAACAACCCTTACGCGCAGGCCGAAATGCAGATGCGCGAGCGCATGATGGCTGCGCAGGGGGCGAATGCGTCCGAGACTTGGGTTCGTAAGATGATCGAGCATCATAGGGGCGCCATCGAGATGTCGAATGTGCTCGTGAATCAGGGCGGCGAACAGGCGGTTGTGGAGAAAGCTCGCAAGACAGCCGAGGACCAGCGTAAGGAGATCCAGGAGCTCGAGCGGATGCTGCAGGCCGGTGGCATTGGCGCGGGCACAACGGGCAACGCCAATCCCTACACCCAATCCGAACAGACGATGCATGACCGAATGATGGCTGCGGCCGGCGCCAACCCGTCCGAGACGTGGCTCCGGAAAATGATCGAGCACCATCGCGGCGCCGTCGACATGTCCAACATACTGATCCAGCAGGGTGGCGATCCCAAGGTGCTGGAGAAGGCCCGTATGACGGCCCAGAAGCAACAGAAGGAAATCCAGGAGCTTGAGCGGATGATCGCCGGTGGCGAAACGGCTGCAGCTGCGCTCGATCCCGCGGCAACTCCGAACTCCACACCGTCCAAAGCCGAGCCGCGTCAGGCACCGACATCAAAGGCAGGATCCGAGGCGCGCCGAGCCCCGCAAGAAGCTGCCAGGGCTGAGCCAAAGGTTGTACCCGCGCCTGCGCCGGAGACTCCTGCAAAGGAAAGCACCTGCACAGCGGAGCATAGGGCAATGGGGCACTGCTAGTTAAGCCGCCGCAGTGGCACCCGTTAGGCCGACCTCAAGGCGCGACGTGAGCGGCGAACAGGCGTGCAGATGAACGCCCGATGGCACTTGGAGGTGGGCAGTCGCGCCGCTTCTGGCGGGCTTTGGATATCGCGCGCAGGAGGGAGAATATGACTTCGGCTCATAGCGGACATTCCCACATGCCGGCGACCGGCGACAGAAAGGCGCTCGCGTGGGCGGGCTGGCTCACCGGCCTCTACTTTATCGCGGAACTCGCGATCGGCATCTGGACCGGGTCCGTCGCCGTGATCTCCGACGCCTTCCACACCTTCTCGGCCGTTGGAGGAGTCCTCATCGCCTTGGTCGCCACCCGCCTCAGCGACCGCAAGTCGAGCCCGGCCCGAACGTTCGGCTACGTGCGGGCGGAGATCATCGGCGCGCTTTTCAACGGGCTGTTCCTCGTCATCATGGCGCTGCTCGTCCTGTGGATGGGCGCTATGCGATTGATGGAGCCCATCCACCTGCCGACGACGCCGATGCTTATCGCGGCGGCCGGCGGCATCATCACCGAGCTGATCGCGCTGCGGCTCCTTTACGCGCGCTCCAAGGACAATCTGAACATGAAGGGTGCCCTGTGGCACATCATCCAGACGTTCGTCGGCAGCTTCCTGATCATCGTCTCGGCGCTGGTGATCCACTTCACCGGCTTCCTGTCCATTGACCCGATCCTCGGCATGGCGTTCGGGCTCGTCCTGCTCTGGGCCTCGTGGGGCATCATCAGGGATGCGCTCCACATCCTGCTTCAGGGCACGCCGCACGATCTCGACTTAGAGGGCGCCATCCACGTCCTCCAGCGGCTTCCCGGCGTTATGGACGTGCACCACGTTCACGCTTGGAGCCTGACCTCCGGCACAAACATCTTTTCGGCGCACATCTGCGTAGAGGACCCATCGGAGGGACAGGGAGTCTTGGAGGAGGCCACGCGCCTATTGCGCGAGCGCTTCAACGTGTATTTTTCGACGATCCAGATCGAGGAACGCTGCCTCTCGAGCGAGGAGCCGGCGAACGCAATCGACATCACTCGTCGAGGGCTCAGGCATGATGCTCTTTCCGCAAGTCACGCTGAGCACGGGGCGCCGACAACCGCTGCGTAAAAAGGCAAGCGCCGGCCTTACGACGCCAGGTCACTCGGTTTCGGCCAGGAAGCGATGGGCAAAGGTCACCGCCATCGCGCCTTCGCCCACGGCCGAGGCGACCCGTTTGACGGAGTTGTGCCGCACGTCGCCTGCCGCGAACGAGCCCGGCACACTCGTCTCGAGGAAGAAGGGCGCCCGCTCGAGCGGCCACTGCTCAGGCGGCCGCCCCTCGCGGAGAAGGTCGGGACCGGTCACGAGGAAGCCCTGGCGATCCCGGATGATGGCGGTGTACTTCGCCCACTCGGTATGCGGCACGCCGCCGATGCACACGAAGAGCCGCTTGGTGTCGACCCACGTGCTCTCATCGGTGCCCATGTCCTTGAGCTCGACCCGGCGCAGCACGGTGTCGCCTTCGAGGCCTGTAACCTCGACGTTGAACCGGACATCAACGTTGGCCGCTTCCCGGATACGCTCGATGAGGTAGGCCGACAGCGAGGACGCCAGGTCGGGGCCGCGCACCAGCATGGTGACCTGCGCGGCATGCTCGGCAAGGTGCATCACCGCCTGACCCGCCGAGTTGCCGCCGCCCACCACGTAGACGTGCTCGTTGCGGCACATCGGCGCTTCGCTCGCGCCGGCACCGTAGTAGAGGCCGGCGCCAAGGAACCGGCTCTCGTCCGGCAGGCCGAGACGCCGCCACTCGACGCCCGTCGCGCAGATGTTCGCGCGCGCCACCATCTTCGAGCCGTCGGCCATGTCGACGTAGATGCGGCTGTTCTTGAACTCCGCCCTGATGCCCTCGCGCATCATGAGGAGCTCGCAGCCGAACTTCACCGCCTGCTGGCGCGCGCGCTCGGCCAGATCGGCGCCGCTGATCCCACGTGGGAAGCCCATGTAGTTCTCGATGAGCGAGCTCGATCCGGCCTGGCCGCCGACCGCATGGCGCTCGATCAGGACGACCCGCAGGCCTTCGGATGCCGCATAGACGGCCGCCGACAGCCCCGCGGGCCCGGCGCCGTAGATCGACAGGTCGTACTCCCGCAGGCGCGGCTGCGTCACCCAGCCGAGGCGGTCCGCGATCTCGCGCACCGTCGGCGCGAACAGCCGGGCCCCATCCGGCAGCTCGACCACCGGCAGGCGGACGTTGGCGAGCTCAGGCAGGCCAAGCTCCCGCCGGGAGTCTTCGTCGGAGGCGAGCTCGATCCAATCGAAGCCCACGACGCTGCGCATCAGGAAGTCGCGCACCACGTACGCCTCCGCGCTGTCCGCGCGCCCGAAGAGGCGCACCTTCGTCGCCGCCCCTTCACCCGGCCGCTGAGGGGAGTCCGCTGTGATCGTCGCCATGCTCGTCTCCCGTCACGCCCACGCCACCCGGCGGCCGAGCGCGAGGCCGTAATGCGACATCGCCTGGCCGCCCGCGAGGCGATCCGCCTCCCAGCGCACGAGTTCGGCGTCGAAATCCGCGCGCCAGGCCTGCGCTGCCAGCGCGAGCGCCCGCGCGTCGTCAGCCGCCTTGGCGGTGGCGCCGGCGGTGTGCGGGCGGACGATGAAGGCAGCGTCGCCGACGAGGCACACGCGCCCGAACAGCATCCGCGGCACCGCCAGGTCGAGGATCACCTGGACGAACGGCTCGGGCGTCGCGGCGATCAGCTTGGCGAAGCGCGGGTGTAGCTCACGGACAGCCGCCTCGCGCATGCGCGCCGCCACCGCCGGGGCGACCCGCCCCTGCGGCACGGACCCGGTCCGGCGCTCGCCGGCGGCGTCGGTCAGGATCTCGTCGAGCTCGGGGCCCTCATCGACATGGACGTACCAGACCCAGTTCAGCCGCCGCTCGCCCGGCTGCGTCCGCGCCTCGCCGCCGGGGATGAAGTAGCAGAGCGCGTGCCCGCCGGAGCGGGCCTCCGAGAAGGTGAAGCTGTCGTCGAAGAAGTCGACGAGGTCAGCCGGGGCGTCGCTTTCGTCGAGGGTGCCGCGCCAAGCGATGTAGCCGGCATAGTGTGGAGCGGCCCCCGGCAGGAGGCGCTCGCGTGCCGCCGAGCGCCATCCGTCGGCGCAGACCAGAAGGTCGGCCTCGGCGTTCCGGCCGTCGCCGAGCCGCACCGTCACCGGCCCGCCGTCCGGCTCCTGGTCGAAACCCGCGACCTCGATGCCGCGATGGCAGTGCTCGGCGGGAAACGCCGCGACCAGCGTCCGGTAGATCGCCTCCCAGGAGGTGAAGCGCTGAGGCATGGCGCTGAGCGCGCCCGGCCCGCCGTCCGGCGACAGATACTGCCGATGGGTGCAGCGGGTCATCGGCAGCGCCGGCGCGCCCACTTGGGCGAGCAGCGCCGTCAGCGACGGCTGCACGACGATGCCGGCACCGCGGCTCGTCATCTGGTGCGGCGTGCGCTCATAGACCTCGACGGCGCACCCGACCGAGCGGAGCGCGGTCGCGGCCGCTAGGCCGCCGATCGAGCCGCCGGCGACGGCCACCCGCAGGCCGTCGGCTTCATGGCCGCGCATCGGCCCGATCCTCGGCACCGGGCGCGACGGCCGGCGTCTGCCGCGTCGACGCCACCTCACGCAGAGCTTGCACGACGAGCGGGGTGCGCTGCGCCCCCGAAAACAGGACGAGATCCCCGGCCATCACCGTCGGCACGCCGCTGACGCCGAGCGACCGCGCCGCCATCTCCTGCATGATGACCTCGCCCAGCCCTTCGTCGCCATCGAGGAGCGCCAGCACGCGGACCTCATCCAAGCCGGCGCTCGCGCCGATATCCGCGAGCACGGCCTTGTCCCCGATGTCTCGACCCTCATGGAAATAGGCCGAGAACAGCGCCTCGACGACACGGTTCTGGAGGGCGGAGCCACCCACCTCGCCGGCGAGCCAGATCAGCCGGTGCGAAGCGCGCGTGTTGGGGGTGCGCGCAATCCGGCTATGCCGGAACGCGATGCCCTCGCGCGCGCCCTCGGCGGCGACCTGCGCGTCGAGCGCCTGGCTGCGCTCCCAGCTCCCGAACTTCGCCGCGCGATAGGTCCGCCGGTCCATGCCGGCCGCCGGCATGTCCGGATTGAGCTCGAACGGCATCCAGCGCAGGGAGATGTCCAGGCCTTCGGCCGCGAGCGACTCGATCGCCCGCTCGATCCGCCGCTTGCCGACATAGCACCAGGGGCAGATCGTGTCGGAAACCACGCTCAGCTCGAGCCGCGGACCGGGCAGCCCCGTCTCGGACGAGGCGCGCGTTGTCTCGGTGGCGCAGCCCTCGGCGCTGCAAACGCCGGCATCAGCCATTGACGTCATTTGGGCCTCCTGTGCCGTGTGACTTGGAGCACGTCGCTCCAAGCTATGTTCCAGGTAACGATCATGCTAGTAGTCACCTTAAGGTAACCTGCGGCGCCAGACCCGGAGCGGCACCATGACTGACGACGGCCCCGGCGAGGTGCTGGACGAGCGCTATCCGGCGCGGCGCGTGCTGAACCTCATCGCCGACAAATGGACGCCGATCGTCCTCTACTGCCTGGCGGGGGGGACGCGCCGCTTCGGCGAGATGCAGCGGCGGATCCCGGGCTTGTCCAAGAAGATGCTGATCCAGGTGCTGCGCAGCCTCGAGCGCGACGGCCTCGTCCACCGGGAGGTGTTCCGGGTCGTGCCGCCCAAGACCGAGTACACGCTGACCGAGCTCGGGCGGCGGCTCCACGAGCCGGTCGCACTTCTGTGCCAGTGGGCAGCCGACCATGTGGAGGAGCTTGACGCGGTCGAGCGCAATCGGCGCAGCAAGTTTGTGAGCTGAGAAGGCCAGATTCAAGCGTTCGACAAGCCGGCCGACGGCCGCGAAGGATCTTAGGAACGGCATCTTCATCTGCGTCTCGCATCCATCCGCAGGGGGCTTGGAAGCGGCCCACCAAAGCTGCATCGCCACGTGCCTTCTTATGAAAGGGCGGCTGAAGACTCTCGCAGCAGTTTTGCCGCGTATGGTGCGGCGGGCGCGGTCACGATCGTGCGCCGCTGTACACGGCCTTGCCGAGATGTTGGCCTACCGGCTTGAACCTAGACGACCGTTCCTATACCGTTCGGTCAAGGATAAACCGGACGGTACAGAGAGCCTCTTGGCAGGCTGTGACCGCCGAGTGCACGGAGGACGCTGCTGCCGATGGCGCTCAAGAGGAAACAGGATCCCACAGCCTGGCACCCAGTGATTTGCGAACGCTTAGTCCGCGTCCGATCGAGCTTCGATCCCAGCGGGTTGATGGGCAGGACTAGCTCGTATCGCGCTGCAGGCGAAGGCGGACTGTCGGCCATGCCAAGGACGGTTGCCGAGCGAACTGACGCCCTGCCGGCTCTGGCCGAGGTCTTCCGTGAGCACGGCTATGAAGGGGCGAGCCTCTCGATCATCGGGAAGGCGACAGGACTTGGCAAAGGCAGCCTCTATCACTTCTTCCCGGGCGGCAAGGAAGAGATGGCCCGTGCGGTGCTCGCCGAGATCGATGGCTGGTTCGAGAGCCACGTGTTCGCGCCGCTGCGCGAGGATGCGCGGCCGCGCGAGACGGTCGCGGCGATGTTCGACGCCGTTGAGACCTATTTCCGCTCCGGCGATCGGGTGTGCCTGGTCGGCGCGCTCGCACTGGGCGAAGTCCGCGAGCGGTTCGGCGAGTCCGTCAAGAGCTACTTCGAGCGCTGGCTCGACGCGCTGTCGGTCGCTTTGGTGAGAGCAGGGTGGTCGGGGACCGACGCTCGGGCGCTGGCCGAAGAGGCCGTCGTCGGGATCCAGGGCGCCATCGTTCTCACCCGCGCCCTCGACCGCCCCGACCTGTTCCAGCACATCATCGCCAGGCTGCGCGAACGACTGGATGCGCCGTCCAATGGTGAGCCCTTTGGGAACGCCTCATGACCCCAGCCCCCCTGTTCGCTGACCGGTCTTACCACAGCTTTGAAGCGTTCTATCGCGATGTCTATGGTCATGCCCTCTCCGACGTTCGGCGGGTCGGCAGGATCGGCGCGACTCTCGTGGCGGCCAATCAGGATCGAGGCGACTGGTCAGACGCTCCGGTGCCCGAGTTGGTAGTCTCTCGGCTTACAACCCCCGCGGTGCATGCCTCGCTGCACCTAGGTGCAGGGCGGTTCATCGGAACTCTGCTTCAAAGACGCTTCATTGTGACGCCCCCGATGGTGGCAACGTCGATCTTCGTGGAGGGCGAACATGGCTTGAGCGCGGTCGCTATTCCTTACGCCGCCTTGCTTGCGATGGCTGGGCCGGAGAGCGGGCTGCCGCAGGATGGAGACTTCGGAGCTTTGCACGCCCGTTTCAACTATGACGGTGAGATCGTCAGCCTCATGGACGGTCTTTGGAGGGAAGCAGGGTCCACACGAACGGGCAGCACATTGTACGCCGACGGCGTCTTGCTCCAACTCGCGGGTGCGCTGCTCCGTCTGCGTGACGGGGCGAACCGAAACACCCCAACCGGTCTTGCGCCCTGGCAGGCGAAGCGCGTGACCGCCTATCTCGCGGACAATCTCGCCTCCGACGTCGGGCTCAGCGAACTCGCGGCCACGGTAGGCTTGTCGCCGTATCACTTCGCGCGTGCATTCAAGGCCACCGTCGGCGAGCCCCCACATCGCTACCTGATGACGCTGAGGGTGGAACGAGCGAAGCACATGCTGGCAGCCACGGACGAGACGGTGACGACGATCGCGCATGCCTGCGGCTTTGCCTCGTCGCAGCATCTAGCGGCCGTGTTCCGGCGACTGCTCGGCCTTACGCCAACGGAATACCGGCGCCAGACCCGACTTTGACCGGCATCAGGGGGCGAGATCGCTTCCCTCGCTCGGCTCGACTAAGACCAGCGCCTCCCGCACGGATGCGGCAAGCATCCCTTCCAGCGGGCATTCGCGCCCTATGGCGGCGAGCGCGGCGGCGGCGCGTTCATGCGCGTAAAGTCGCCGGTCGAGCACGAGGCAGGTAGCGTTATCCTCGATGTCCTCCAGCGCGGGGCGGATGCAACGGATCAGCCCCGTCACTGTTGCGTGGTCGGCCTCCAGACACCGCGCCATCTCTCGCACGACCGGAACGCCCCGCTCTTCGGCGATGGGCGAGAGCGCAATCAGGTCAGCGAACCCGGCGGGCGCGAAGAGCCCGAGCGCGCGGATGCGCGCCGACAAAGGGGCGAAGGAGCGCCGAAGCTCATTCGCCTGGGCGCTCAGCAACCCGCCGAGGGCGATACTCTCACGGCCTTCGATGTTCCAGCTGAAGCCCTGCGTCTTCATCCAAACCACCGCGGTCGACGCGAGCACTTTCGCCACACCAGCCGCTGCAATTCGCCGATCGGCTAACGATATGGCGAAGTGACGGTCCATGGCAGTCTCCGGCATTCGCCGCAGAGGAGCGTTCAGCGGTCCTTGGTTGGTCTAACCATATTGTTGGAACATCGCTCGGAAGCCTCTGGCGCGGGCAGACGCTAAGCGTGTCGCCTCCGAACCGCGCTGCGGTGACCAGGCCAACTTGTCGCGGGCGCTCGCAGCCCGTGACTGGACCGAAGCCAGCTCCTCGCGAGTCAAAGGCAGACACCAGTCTCGTTCAGTTTGCCTGATGGCGTTACGCTCATGGGTGAGCACCGCAATGTGCTCCTCCAACGTCCGGGCATGAGCATCGAGAAGCGGCCGGATCTCCTCTCCCGAGGCAAGCGCCCGGAGAACAGTGGCTATAGTGGGCACTGTCATTCCGAGGTCGCGCGCGCGGCGGATGAAGCGCAGAAGCGCGACGTCGTTCCTGTCGAAATCCCGATACCCTGCCTCGGTGCGGCGGATGCCACCAAGCAGGCCCACTTGCTCGTAGTAGCGGACCATCTTGGTAGAGAGCCCACTCAGTTTCGCCGCGCGACCGATATTCATTGCCTCGCCTCGACTGTCGAGTTCGCCAGCGGCCTAAGTAAGGACCCGCACACCGTTCGCTTGCGAGCAAATAGGCAAAGATTAACGCTGAGCATCGCGACATACCTCGGCTTCTTGACTAAGCTTCGGCAGTGGTACCCGCCGCGGGCTAGCCGAGCGGTCAAGATCGTGCGCAGATGTGTTTGGTCTTGCGCCAATCCTCCGGCGGCTGCCCGAAAAGTCCGAAGCCGGTCCGCTTCAAGCAAGGTTGCGCGCAATTTCGGCCAGCCTCAATGCGCAGGCGTGATCCTAACGGGGCTACCAGCCGCAGGGACATCGCCCGGCGGCTGAAACGGCCAGTAGGCGGCAGGCGTCGGCGGCATGGCGCTGGGGAGAGCGCCGGCGGGCAGCGCGAGTACAAGCGCCATCCAGACGGCCATGGCGACCATCATCAAATTTTCGGTGAGCGATACAAAGCCGAGCGGCACCCGACTGTTCCCGCCGACGCACGCACATTTGATCTGGCGTTTGTCGATGTAAACCGCCTTAAACACCGACACAGCACCGACGCCGCCGATGAACGATGCGAGCGGTATCGACAGCCAACTCAACACGCCGGCCAGCATCAGCACGCCCGCCCCCAGCTCGGCGAAGGGATAAAAATAGGCGTAAGGTACATAGCGCCGAGCCAGCAGGTCGTATCCGAGGAACATCGTCGCGAACCGGTCGACATCCTGCAGCTTCAGCATCGCAAGCAGGATCATCGCGGCCGCGATGAAGCGCTCGATGAACATCACGCTGATAAGCGGCGTCCCCGTCAGCCAGTTGATCGCAAGCGCGAACAGCGCCGCGACGACGAACACGGCAATCACTGGAGTGTAGCTGAGAGCCTCCGGGTCCTGGACCCTCAGGCCGAAGAAACGCCGAAGGTCATCATAGCCGCCGATACGAGTCCCGTCGATGAAAGTCTGCGGCGTAGTCTGCACCCCGTGCTTCGCTTTGAATGCGTCCTGCTCCGCTCTGCTGGTCAGCCAATTGTCTTCAACGTCATAGCCCTTGCTCCTGAGCAGGTGCCGGGCTTTGAGGCCATACGGGCAGATATGTTCCGGCGTCACCATCCGGTAAAGGGTCGCCTTTTTGCCTGCTGCGCTCTGCGCGACACTCGCCATTGCCGATCTCCCGTACCTACTGACACTCAGGGGGCTTGCCGCAGCTCATGGCTGCTGACGCGCCGATTCCCGCTGCGAATGTGGGGTTTACAACGATGGCAAGGTCAAGCTTTGCGAAAAGCAGACGCAGAGGGGCTGCACAAAGGCGTTGACTCGCCTTTCGACTGACACCGAATTGGAGTGTCCATTCAGCAGAGTCGCTCCGCAGCCTTTGACTTGGAGTCTCATTTGGTGCGGGCGGTCGGGTTCGAACCGACACTCTGTCTCCAGAACCGAATTGAATCTCACCGCACTGCGCTTCGGCACGACGCGGTAGCCGTCAGGTTGACACTCATCCCCAACCATTTTTTCACAGGCCACACTTGGCTCGCTCATCGGCAAAGCTCAGACACTTAAGCACGGCCGGCACTGGCCCATGATGTCACGTGGAGCGCTGCACCTATTCGGCACCTGATCCCCCTGAGCCGCCGATTGCGCTCTATGGAACGATGCAGAAATACCGTTCTAAACGCCGTTCTAGCACGAGCGCCCAGAACGGTGAAAAATGGCTAAGGTATTGATAATGCTGGCGCGCCCGGAAGGATTCGAACCTCCGACCCCCAGATTCGTAGTCTGGTGCTCTATCCAGCTGAGCTACGGGCGCGCTTGGAGGGCGGCACATAGGGGGGCTCAGCGGGCTTGGCAATCCCCTATCGGCAGGCTTTTCGCCAGTTGCTCCAGCAACACCCGGTCGAGCGGCGGCATGGCCAGTCCGGCCATCTCGGCCGGCGTGAACCAGCCCAGTTCCTCCCCTTCCAGCGCCTGCGGTTCCCCGCGCCAGCGATCGCAGGTGTAAAGCAGGATGACAGCGTGCTCGGGCACCGGAAGCAGCGCCCCGTCAGCAAAGCCGGCCGGGCGCAGGCGGCCGGGATCGAGCGCGACACCCAGCTCCTCGGCGATTTCGCGCACCAGTGTCTGCGCCGGGGTTTCGCCTGGTTCGACCTTGCCGCCCGGGAACTCCCACAGGCCGCCATGATGCCTGTGCAGCGCCCGCCTGTGCATCAGCCACAGCCCCTGCCGGTCGCGCAGGGCTGCCGCGGCCACCGGCATCCATGTCGGAAAACTTGCCAGCCTGTCCCTGCCCTTCAACCAGTTGTTAAGACATTTCGCGCGATACCGCACGCTGAGGCACCGTAACGGGAAAGACCCCATCATGCCATTTCGACGCGCTCTTTCACAGCTTGGCCGGGATGAAACCGGTGCGGCGGCGATCGAATACGGGCTGATCGTGGCGATGATCGGCCTTGCCGCTCTCGTGGCCATGCAGGGCACTGCCACCGAAACGGCAGCCTTCTGGGAGGTGGTTCGGTCGGCTGTTGTCACCGAAGACTGATCCCGGTGTCGAAATAGTTGTCACGTTAGGATTTTCTCAACCCCTCCTTCGTAACACTGCCGATGCTCGTTCCGGAAGACCACTGGAAAGAGTCGGGTACCGAAGACCAACCAGGAGACTGACCATGAAGTTCATCAACAAGCTGCTCCGCGACGAGCAGGGCGCCACCGCCATCGAATACGGCCTCATCGCCGCCCTGATCGCCATCGCCGCGATCACCGCCATGGGCCAGCTGGGCAACGAACTCGAAACCACGTTCTCGACCGTGTCGACCGAACTGAGCGAGTCGAACACCACCGACTAATCGTCGAAGGTGCAAGAAAACGGGGCGGCGGGAGCGATCCCGCCGCCCTTTTTCGTGCCTCAGGTGCCGCGCACCACGATCTTGACCTTCTGTCCGGCGCGCAGCGTGTCGCCCGAGGCAAGCCCGTTCAGCACCCGGAAGCGCGCTTCCTGCGCGGTGTCGAACGCCATCCGCCGGGCGAGCGAGGCAACCGTATCTCCTGCCCGCACCGTCACCACGTCGATCCGCCGCGGCACGACCTGCGACGCTTCGCTGGCGCTGATCCGCCGCATCGAGTTGAACATCGGCGTGAACACGCCCGCACGGCCCGGCTGCGCGATGGCGGTGAAGTGATAGGCGCGGTCGCGCGCGAACTCGTAGGCGAACACGACCACGTCGACCTGCCCGTTCCCGCTGTTGACCCGCGCCTGGCCGTAGGCCGCAGGTATCCCGTTGACCGTGGTGCGCTGAAGGCTGGCCGGGGCCAGCTGCTGCTGCCGCCCGCCGAGAGCGGTGAACACGCTGCGGACGTAGCTTTCGATGTTGCCGTTGTAGGGCGCCAGCGTCAGCTCCGCCTTGCCGCTCTGCCCGTTGATGCTGACCGCGCGGGTTCCGTTGACCATGTAGAAGCCCTGCGGCGCGTTGAAGGCCAGGCGCATCTCCGGGTGGATGAAGGTGCTGCCCTCGATCACCCCCTGCTTGGGATCGTCGCCGTAGGTCATGCCGTCGATCCGGGTCAGGAACACGTCGGCGTTGAGCTGCCCGGTGGCGGGGCCGGCCTTGGCGAGCGCGGTCTGCACCCGGCTGGCGGGATCGGGGTGGGTCGAGGCCCATTCCGGCATCCGCGCGTCGCGGCCCTGGATCTGCGCGTCGAGCGCGTTCTGCGCGGCGAGGCTGCCGAGCACCGTTGCCATGGCGCGGGGATCGTACCCCGCGCGGGTGAGATACTGGATGCCGAGTTCGTCCGCCTGAAGTTCCTGCGAGCGCGAGAATTGCAAGGTGAGCAGCTGCGAGCCCTGCAGGAAGCCGCGGGTGAGAGTGTCGCCCACCCCGCTGTCGCCCAGCAGGACGCTCGACAGGATCGCCCCGGCCGCGCCGAGCAGGGTGTTGCGCTGCGCGTTGGCCTGGCGGCGCTGCGAATGGCGCGCGGCGACGTGGGCAACCTCGTGGCCGAGCACGGCGGCCAGTTCGGCCTCGTTGTTCATCAGACCGACCAGCTGGCGGGTGGTGTAGACGTAGCCGCCGGGGATGGCGAAGGCGTTGTTGACCGGGCTGTTGAGCAGCGAGACGGTGAAGTCGCTGCGGGCGTTGCCGAGGCCCGACTGGACGGCGATGTTCTTGCCCACACTCTCGACATAGGCGGCTTGCGGACCGGGATAGGTGCCGCCGAACTCGGCCAGAAGCTGCGGGTGGTACTGCGCCCCCTGCTGCGCTTCGGACTGGGTGATCGGGGTGGAGGCATCGGGGATCGCGCCCCCGCCCATGCATCCGGTCAGCGCCAGGCTGGCGGCGGCGGTGGTGGCAACGGCAGTCAGTGTGACACGGTTCATGGACGGCTCTCCTCCGGCAGACGCGGCCCCACCTGCCGCGGGTCATCAGCATAACCGCTTGAACCGCTTGAGGCGAGAGCGGTTCCGCTGGTGCTGCCGATCCCCTCCCTGTCAGAGGGTGCCGATGGCCAGAAACCGCTCCTCGCGCATACGCCGCCGCTCGTCCGGGTCGAGCGCGCAGAGCGAGTCGAGCTCCTCTCCGATGGCCTGCCCCAGTGCCCTGGCGGTCGCCGCGGGGTCGCGGTGAGCCCCACCGGCAGGCTCGCCCACGATCCGGTCAATCACCCCCAGCGATCGCAGGTGCTGCGCCGTCACCTTCATTGCTTCCGCAGCGTCGGGCGCCTTTTCTGCCGTGCGCCACAGGATGGAGGCGCAGCCTTCGGGCGAGATGACCGAATAGACCGCGTGTTCCAGCATGAGCACGCGCTCGGCGCTGGCAAGCGCCACGGCCCCGCCCGATCCGCCTTCGCCGACGATCGTGGCGACCATCGGCACCGGCAGGGCAAGGCAGGCCTCGGTCGAGCGGGCGATCGCCTCGGCCTGCCCGCGTTCCTCGGCCTCTACCCCGGGAAAGGCGCCCGACGTGTCGACCAGCGTGACGACCGGAAGGCCGAACCGGCCCGCCAGTTCCATCAGCCGGATGGCCTTGCGGTAGCCCTCGGGCTTGCCCATGCCGAAGTTGTGCCGCAGCCGGGTTTCGGTGTCGTGGCCTTTCTCGTGCCCGATCAGCATGACCCGCCGATCGCCGAGGCGGGCGAAGCCGCCCAGGATCGCCTCGTCCTCGCCGAACAGCCGGTCGCCCCCCAGCGGCACGAACTCGTCGAACGCGTGCGACACGAAATCGCGAAAATGCGGCCGCGCGGGATGCCGCGCCACCTGCGTCTTCTGCCATGGCGAGAGCGAGGCATAAGTGCTGGCCAGCAGTTCGGCGCTCTTCTGCTCGAGCCGCGCGATCTCGGCCGAAACATCGACTTCGTCGTGGTTCGACGCGGCGCGCAGCTCGGCGATGCGCGCATCGAGCTGGGCGACCGGCTTCTCGAATTCGAGATAGGAAATCATCCCGCCCCGCTAGTCTGCCCCGCGCTTCTCTGCAAGCGGATGCCGTGCGTTGACCAGCGCCACCAGCCGGGCGGAATCGACGTGGGTGTAGATCTGCGTGGTGGCGATGTCGGCATGGCCGAGCAGGGTCTGGAGCACGCGCAGGTCCGCCCCGCCCTCCAGCAGGTGGGTGGCAAAGGCGTGCCGCAGGACGTGCGGGCTGACCTGTTCCGGCGGCAGGCCGGCTCGCGTGGCCAGCGCCTTGAGCAGCTGGTACAGCCTGATCCGGGTCAGATGCCGCTCGCCCGAGGGAAACAGGAACCGCGAGCCGGGCGGCCGCACTGCCAGCCAGTGCGCCAGCGCCTCCGCCGCTCGCCGGCTCACCGGCACCAGCCTTGCCTGCCCGCCTTTTCCGGTCACGGTCAGGAACGGCGCGTCGCGGGGCACGGCGGCGACGGGCAGCGAGACAAGTTCGGTCGCCCTCAGGCCCGAGCCGTAGAGCAGTTCCACCAGAGCCAGCAGTCGCAGCGCGGCGGGCGCGCCTGCGGCCGCATCGGTCTCCGCCTGCCTAAGCAGCGCCTCGACCTGCGCGTGCGAGAGGATCCTGGGCAGGGGCCGGCGGGTCGCGGGCCGGGGCAGCGCGGCCGAGGGATCGTCGTCCCGCCACCCCTCATCGGCGAGGAAGGCATAGAACTGGCGCAGCGCCGACGCCTTGCGGGCGACGGTAGCGGGCGCGAGCGCGCTCCACGCCTCGGCGAGCCGGGCCAGGCTTGCCGGACTGGCTGCGGCGAGATCGCCGACCAGTTCGCCTGCGCCGGCGAGATCGCGGCGATAGGCCGCCAGGGTATTGACGGCCGCGCCGCGTTCGGCCGCGAGCATGGCCAGGAATGCCTCCACCGCCGCGCTTGCGCCCTTGCCGCGCATCAGCCGCGCGCCACCGCCTCCGCCGCGATCATGCGCGCCTCGGCCGAGAGCCCGACCCGGTTCAGCGCCGAGACGATGTGAAAGAGGTGTCGCGGGGTCATCCGTTCCCACCCGGTGCCCTGCATCCCGACTCCGGCGAGGAAGGCGACCAGCGCGGGATTGTTGGCATCGGCCGCCCCGTCGATCAGGCGGCTCCAGCGGGTCTGGCGGGCAAACTGGGTGCCCAGCTCCTCACCATAGGACTGGACGGCGCCTTCCTCGATCCGGTCGAGCCCGGCGAGCCCGGCGAGGAACAGGGCAGACCGGCGCTGGCCGGTGCTGGCATCGTCGTCCATGAAGCTGTCGAATTGCCCCGACGTTACCGGCGTGCTGCGGCTCGGCTGGGCGAACACCAGCTGCGCCCAGCCCTCGCTGCCCTGGGGCACGAGATCGGCCCAGCGCAGGGCATCGCGCTCCAGCCCGGCAGAGAGCATGGCCGCGATCAAGGCCGCGGCATCCCCTGCCAGGGCCTCGTCGGGCTCCAGCCGGGCGGCCGCATAGGCGGTCAGGACCAGTCGGCCATAGTCCGGCTCGGTGCCGCCCCAGACTTCCCGGATCGCAGCCATCCGCGCCCCAGGATCGGCCAGGACATAGGCTTCGCGCAGGTTGGCGGCGAGCTGTGCCGCGTCGCCTTCCGCCGCGCCCTCGGCGCGAAGCTGCGAGAGCATATCGATATAGGCGGCAGAAGATATGATCCCCTCGCGCGCGGAACGGTCCGCCGCGGCAACACGCTGCGACAGCGGCAGCATCGGTGCCGTCGCGGTCATCCGCTGGATCGTGGGCGAGGGGTTGGCGAGGAGGTTGTCGGGGATCGTCGCGCCGACCGCGTTCGCCAGCGCGTAGCGCCAGGGAGTGAGTTCCTCGACCTCCTCCCATTCCAGCGTCACCGCTCGCCGCCCGGCCCCGGCTGCGCCAGCGAAGCGCTGCGCCAGCAGGATGTCGATCGGCTCGGCCCGCCCGCGCGAGAGCATCCGGCTGAGGTCGCTTCCGGCGCGCGCGCCCTGCCCGGCATAGGCGGCGCAGATCGCGCGCGTCATGTCCCACTGGGCGTCATCGCGCGAATGGCTGCCGACCTGCACCCGGGGGCAGATGCCGACCAGGTCGGCGCTGTGAAGGTAGGACTGGAACGCCGCATCGGTCAGCGCGCCGCTCCAGTTGCCGGTGTCGACATCCTGCGCCAGCGCCCGGGCGACCGCCCATTCGCCCATGGCGTTGAGCGCGCCGACCCTGAGGGCGGCGAACTCGGCCGGATCCATCCCCTTCGGCGCAGCCAGGCGGCTGGCGAGCGCCCGCCGCAGCAGGATGTGGCCCCAGCGCGAAACGACCGGCTGGCGCATCCCTGCCAGCGCCGCCCTGACGATCTGCGCCGGCTGGTTGGCCAGCGCGGCGCTCGGCAGGCCGCCCTCGGCAGTGGCGAGCAGGCCCACCCGCTCCATCGAGCGGCGCGCACCCGGCGGCATATCGAAGCGGGGCTTGAGACCGAGCAACTGGTCGAGCTCGTCGGTGTCGAGCTTCTCCAGCTCCTCCAGCGAGGGCAGGTTGCCAATCCCGGACAGGTCGGGAGCGGCCACCGGGGCGCTTTCCTGCGCGCCCGGCAGGGGCTGGATCACCGGCACGCTCGTGCTCGGGGCAGCATTGCCTGTAGGCGGTTGAGCCGGCTGCGGTCCGGCCTGGGTCTGGGGCCGCGCGGCGGGCGCAGGCGAAGGGGCCGGGTCGGGCTCGTCGAACCCCGGCGGAAGGAGCGACTCCGGCCTCTGCTGGGCCATGACCAGCGTGGAGCACAGCGCCAGCGCGGCACCGCCCGTCAGCCAGACCCGCCTCATTGCCCCGCCTCCGGCAGCGCGACCGGCTCGGCGATCGGCCGCACGGCCCGCTCGCCGCCGTCGATCCAGGCATAGGCGACAAGCGCGAGCAGCAGCCCGATTCCGGCAACTGCGATCCAGCGCGATCTGGTCAAGACTGCGATCCCTCCGGTCATGCGCGCTGCACGCGGGCAGCGGGTGGTTGCGCGGCGTCTAGCGCATCTATAGGCGCAGCATCAATGACCCAGCCCGCGCAAATACCGGTTCGCGACCGCTTGCCCGCGCTTTCCCGCCGGATCGACCGGCCCGTGGTGCTGGTCGGGCTGATGGGCGCGGGCAAGTCGACCGTCGGACGCAAGCTGGCCATGCTGCTGGGCAAGAGCTTCGTCGATGCCGACGACGCGATCGAGCAGGCCGCGCAGATGCGGATCGCGGAAATCTTTGCCCGCTACGGCGAGGCCCACTTCCGCGACGGCGAGCGCCGGGTCATCGCCCGGCTGATCGAGGAGCGTCATGGCGTCATCGCCACCGGCGGCGGGGCCTTCGTCAACGACGAGACCCGCCGGCTGATCCTGGAGCGCGGCATCGCGGTGTGGATCGACTGCCCGGTCGCCACGCTGGTCGAGCGTACCGCCCGGCGCAACACCCGCCCGCTGCTCCAGGGCGGCGACCCTTCCGAGATCCTCACCCGCCTTCATGCCGAGCGCGCCCGCTTCTATGCCGAGGCGCCGATCCGTGTGATCAGCGAGCAGGTCCCGCACCAGGAAACCGCCTGGTCCATCATCGGAGCAATCGACCAATGGCTGTGATCGAAGTGGCGCTCGCCGGGCGCGCATACGACGTGGTGATCGAGCCGGGCCTGCTCGCCCGGCTTGGCACCGTCGCAGGCCCATGGCTCGCACCCTATGGCGGAGGGCGCAAGGTGCCGTTCGTCGCCGATGGCAACACCTGGCGGCTCTACGCCGGGCAGGTCGCCTCGGCCCTGGGCAACTCGGGCCTCGAGTGCGAGTGGTTCGTCGTCGAACCCGGCGAGGACGCCAAGTCCTGGCCAGTGCTCGAACGCCTGTGCGACTGGCTGCTGGCGCTGGGCGTGACCCGCAAGGACCATGTCTTCGCCCTCGGTGGCGGAGTGGTGGGCGACCTGGTCGGCTTCGCCTGCGCCATTCTGAAGCGCGGCTGCGGCTTCGTGCAAGTCCCGACCACCCTCCTGGCGCAGGTCGACAGCTCGGTCGGCGGCAAGACTGCGATCAACACCGCCGCCGGCAAGAACCTGATCGGTGCCTTCCACCAGCCATCGCTGGTGCTGGTCGATACCCGGACGCTCGACACCCTGCCCGACCGCGAGATGCGCGCAGGCTATGCCGAGGTGCTCAAGTATGGCCTGCTCGGCGATGCGGCTTTCTTCGCCTGGCTGGAGGCGAACGGCGGGAAAGTGCTCGCGCGCGAGCCGGAGGCCCTCGCCCATGCCCTCACCACCAGCATCGCGATGAAGGCGCGGATCGTGGCCGAGGACGAGCGCGAGACACTCGACCGCCGCGCCCTGCTCAACCTCGGTCACACCTTCGGCCACGCGCTGGAGGCCGAGACCGGCTTTTCCGGCCGCCTGCTGCACGGCGAGGCGGTGGCGTTGGGAATGGTGCTGGCGGCGCGCTACTCGGTCCGGCGCGGCCTGATCGCACCGGACGATGCCGGGCGGGCAGCGGGTGCGGTTGCCGCGGCGGGCCTCCCCTGGCGCCTTTCCGGCCTCGGTCTCGACTGCGGCGGTGCGGAGCTGGTGGAGCATATGCGCCACGACAAGAAGGCCGAAGCCACCACCCTGCCTTTCCTTCTGCTGCGGCAGCTCGGCGAGGCCTATGTCGCGCGCGATGTCGATCTTGCAGACATCACCGTGTTCCTGGACGAGGAGCTGGCCGCATGACCCGCTTCGTCGACCTCTCGATCCCGATCACCAACGACGTGATTTCCGATCCCGAGGTGATGCGGCCGCGCGTCACCTACATGACCCACGAGGCCACGTGGGAGCAGATCGCGATGTTCTTCCCCGGCCTGACCCGCGCGGACCTGCCCGACGGCGAGGGGTGGGCGGTGGAGATGGTCCAGCTCTCGACCCACAACGGCACCCACATGGACGCGCCGTGGCACTACCATTCGACCACCCGCGAAGGGGCCTCGCCCGCTCCGAGCATCGACGAGGCCCCGCTCGACCTGTTCTTCCGCCCTGGGGTAAAGCTCGATTTCAGCCACCTGCCGCACGGCCACGTCGTCAGCGCAGCGGAAGTCGAGGGCGAACTGGCGCGGATAGGGCACGATCTCCGGCCGCTCGACATCGTGCTGGTGCAGTCGGAGGCGGTCTATGGCACCGAAGGCTTCACCGACCAGGGGGTCGGACTTGGCGCGGAAGCGACCCTGTGGCTGACCGAGCGGGGTGTCGAAGTGGTCGGCACCGATGCCTGGAGCTGGGACGCGCCGTTCAGCCACACCGCCAGGCGCTGGGCCGAGACGCGCGATCCCGCGATCATTTGGGAAGGCCACAAGGCCGGGCGGATCCGTCCCTATTATCAGATCGAGAAGCTGACCAATCTCGCCGCCCTGCCCCCGCACGGCTTCACGGTCAGCTGCTTTCCGGTCAAGATCGAGCGCGCCAGCGCAGGGTGGATCCGCGCGGTGGCCCTGATCGACTAGCCTTCGGCCTGCGCCAGATCGCGCAGTTCCGCTGTCCGCTGCCGGGTCAGCCGCGCCTTGCAGGTGCTGACGATCAGCGGCTCCATCGAACCACCGCGGAAGAGATCGCCCTCGCTGGTGCAATGGGCATCGCGATAGCGCAGCCAGGCGCGCTGTGCCGCGAGCAGGTTGGCGAAATAGCCGGGGCGGCCATCCTCGCTCGCGCCATCGGTGTCGTGGTCGCGCCGCTTCATCAGCGCGGCGTAGGTCTTCCACTGCGCGTTGAGCTCGGCATCGGCAGCGAGAAAATCCTGCTGGGCGCAGTGGTTCATCTCCTGCTGAACCTGCGGATCGGCGCAGTTCCACAGCGGTTCGGCAGCCGGAGCCTGCGCGGCGAGCAGGAGCGCGCCGACGATCATGCGCCCGCTGCCTCGGGACAGGCGCGGGCCTGACGCAGCGGTTCCTCGCCCGAAAGCGCGGTCAGGCCGAGCCTGGCAAACAGCGCCGCGTCCTTGTCGTCGCCGGCGTTGGCCGCGGTGAGCAGCTTGTCGCCGGTGAAGATCGAGTTCGCGCCGGCGAGGAAGCACAGCGCCTGCGCGGCCTCGCTCATGCTCTCGCGCCCGGCGGACAGGCGCACCATGGAGAGCGGCATGGTGATGCGGGCGACCGCCACGGTGCGGACAAACTCGATATCGTCGATCCTGGCGAGCGGGGTATCGGCCAGCATATCGCCCAGCACCGTGCCCCTGATCGGCACCAGCGCGTTGACCGGCACGGATTCGGGATGCTGCGGCAGGGTGGCGAGCGTGTGGATGAAGCCGACCCGGTCCTCGCGCGTCTCGCCCATGCCGACGATCCCGCCGCTGCACACGTTGATCCCCGCCGCGCGGACGTTGGCCAGCGTGTCGAGCCGGTCGGCCATGGTGCGGGTGGAAATCACGCGCTCGTAATATTCGGGGCTGCTGTCGATGTTGTGGTTGTAGTAGTCGAGCCCGGCCTCGGCGAGCATCTCGGCCTGCCTCGGGGTGAGCATCCCCAGCGTCATGCAGGTCTCCAGCCCCATGGCGGAGACGCCCTTCACGATCTCAACCAGCGCGGGCATATCGCGGTCCTTGGGATTGCGCCATGCGGCACCCATGCAGAACCGCTGCGAGCCTGCATCCTTCGCCTGCGCCGCACGCTGGAGCACGGCCTGCACGTCCATCAGCTTGGTCGCTTCGACGCCGCTATCGGCCTTGACCGACTGCGAGCAATAGCCGCAATCCTCCGGGCACCCGCCGGTCTTGATCGACAGCAGCGTGCACAGCTGCACTTCGGATGGCGGATGATTGGCGCGGTGAACACTGGCCGCCCGGAACAGCAGCTCGGTGAAAGGGAGGTCGAAGAGGGCCGCGATCTCCTCGCGCGTCCAGTCGGTGCGGGGGTCGGTCATGCGAGACTGTCAATGAACATGGAAAGGAACATCCCTACGCCAATTGCGAGAAACGCCGGTGCTCCGACGCGGCTGAATGCCAACGATCTCTTGCGGACAGTGCCGGTATAGCGTGCCCGCACGATTTCACTGCCGCCCTGGAATGCCAGAACCGAGCCCAAGGCAAGCGTTACAATCACCACGGCCAGCATTCCCGGCGACACATCGCTGCCTTTGGCGATTTCCGCCAGAGTCAGCACACCGCCGAGGGACAGTAGGCCCAGCGTGGTGAGATGCTTGAAGTGATCGTAAAGCAACAACTCCGTGTCACCGCCAGGCGAGCTGCCTATGATGTCGTCTTCATCGGTCATTGCTTGATCCCCCGATAACGGCCCGGTGCCGGCGCGCTGCCCACAGGTTAGGCCTGCTCCAGTGCCTGCTCGAGATCGGCGATGATGTCGTCCACATGCTCGATCCCGATCGACAGGCGCACCACGTCGGGGCCTGCACCCGCCGCTGCCAGTTCCTCTTCGCCGAGCTGGCTGTGCGTGGTCGACGCGGGGTGAATGATCAGCGAGCGGGTGTCGCCGATGTTGGCGAGGTGGCTGAACAGCCGGACCGACGAGACCAGCCTCACCCCCGCGTCGTAGCCGCCCTTGACCCCGAAGGTGAACACCGCCCCGCCCTTGCCGCCGAGATAACGCCGGGCGAGCGCATGGTAGGGATCCTCCGGCAGGCCGGCATAGCGCACCCACTCCACCTTGGGGTGTTCGCGCAGCCAGCGGGCGACCTGCAGCGCGTTGGCGCAGTGCCGCTCCATTCGCAGCGAGAGCGTCTCCATGCCGGTGAGCGCCAGGAAGGCGTTCATCGGCGCGAGCGCCGGGCCGAGGTCGCGCAGGCCCAGCACGCGGCAGGCGATGACGAAGGCGATCGGGCCGACCGCGTCGGCCAGCACCGCGCCATGGTATGACGGGTTGGGCGCGGTGAGCGAGGGGAACCTGTCGCTTGCCTTCCAGTCGAACCGCCCAGCATCGACGATCAGTCCGCCGATCGCGTTGCCGTGGCCGTTGAGGAACTTGGTCGCGGAATGGACCACGATATCCGCCCCGTGCTCGATCGGGCGGCACAGCGCCGGGGTGGCCATGGTGTTGTCGACCACCAGCGGGACACCGGCCTCGTGCGCCACGGTGGCAATGGCGGCAATATCCTGCACCACCCCGCCGGGGTTGGCGAGGCTTTCGATGAACACGGCGCGGGTGCGCTCGGTAATCGCCCGCGCCACGTTGGCGGGATCGTCGGCGTCGACGAACACCGTCTTCCATCCGAACTTGGCAAACGCGTGGGCGAGCTGGTTCAGCGAGCCGCCATAGAGCTTCTTCGCCGCCACGATCTCGCAGCCCGGCTCCATCAGGGTGTGGAACACCAGCAGTTGCGCCGCATGGCCGGAGGCGACCGCGAGCGCCGCCGCCCCGCCCTCCAGCGCCGCGATCTTGGCCTCCAGGGCGGCGTTGGTGGGGTTCATGATGCGGGTGTAGATGTTGCCGAACTCCTTGAGCGCGAACAGGTTCGCGGCGTGTTCGGCACTGTCGAACACGTAGCTCGCGGTCTGGTAGATCGGCGTTATCCGCGCCTTGGTGGTGGGATCGGGCTCGCATCCGGCGTGGACGGCGAGCGTTTCGAGCTTCTGCGTCATCGCGCTTCCTCCATGCTGGGGCGGCGCTCTAGCGCCCCTTGAACTCGGCCTTGCGCTTCTGGAGGAAGGCCATGCCGCCTTCCATCGCATCCGCGCTGGCCCCGGCGAGGCGCTGGCCCTCGGCTTCTGCCAGCAGGACTTCGGGCAGGGTGCCGTCCATCGCCAGCGCGATGGTGCGCTTCATCGTCGCCAGCGCGAGCGTCGGACCATCGGCCAGCTTCTGCGCCAGCGCGCGCGCCTCGCCCAGGAGGTCGGCATCATCGACCGCCTTGTAGATCAGGCCCCATTCCTCCGCCTGGTCCGCGCCGATCTTCTCGCCCAGCATCATCATCCGGGTCGCCCGCGCCCGGCCGATCGCGCGGGCAAGCAGCCAGGTGCTGCCGCCGTCGGGCACCAGACCGATGTTGACGAAGGCCTGGAGGAAGTAGGCGCTCCTGCCGGCGATGGTGAAGTCCGCTGCCAGCGCCAGGCTGCACCCGACGCCCGCCGCGGGCCCGTTGACCGCGCAGATCACCGGAACCGGCACGCGCATCAGGTGGCTCACCATCGGATTGTAGTGGTTCTGCAGCGCACGGTGGCTGCCGCCTCTGGCCGCCAGCGCGCTAGCCTCGCCGCGCGCGGCCAGGTCCGCGCCGGAGCAGAAGCCCTTGCCCGCGCCGGTGATCAGCACCGCCCGCGCCTCGCCCAGGTCATAGAGCGCCGCGCCGATCTCGTCCGCCAACGCCGGGGGCATGGCGTTGAGCCGCTCGGGCCGGTTGAGCGTGATCGTCAGCAGCGGCCCGTCCCGCTCGACCAGGATGGTTTCATAGTCCGACATTCGCTTGCCTCTCCCTCTCGGCACAATGATGAAGCGCGGCGTCGCTGCGGAGCCTGCCTGCCCCGCTCTGCCCGAACCGTTGCGATTGGCAACCGCAAAAAGCGGGCCGGGCCGCCGCTATTTCAGCAGCACCAGTTCCTCGGCCATCGTGGGGTGGATCGCCACCGTGGCGTCGAAATCGGCCTTGGTCAGCCCGGCGCGCACGGCGACGGCGAAGCCCTGGAGTATTTCGGGCGCATCCTGCCCGATCATGTGGATGCCCACCACCCGGTCACTCGCGGCGTCGACCACCATCTTGTAGAGGCTGCGCTCGTTGCGCCCGGCGACCACGTTCTTCATCGAGCGGAAATCGGACTGGTAGACCTTGATCGCGCCAAGCGTGTTGCGCGCCTCGCCTTCGGTCAGCCCGACCGAGGCGATCGGCGGATGGCTGAAGACCGCGCTGGGGATGCAGCTGTGGTCGACTGCGGTCGGCCTGCCGCCGAACACGGTGTCGGCGAAGGCCTGGCCTTCGCGGATCGCCACCGGGGTCAGCTGCACCCGGTCGGTCACATCGCCCACGGCGTAGATGTGGTCGACGCTGGTCTTGCTGAACCGGTCGACCAGGATTTCGCCGCGCGGACCCTGCTCCACCCCGATCGCTTCGAGCCCCAGCCCCTCGACATTCGGCACCCGGCCGGTGGCATACATCACCAGGTCGACTTCGCACGGGTCGTGACCGGTCATGTGAACCCGCAGCCGGCCATCCTCCAGCTTCTCGATCCGCTCGAAATGCGCGTTGAAACGGAACTCGATGCCTTTGGCCAGGCTGATCTGGAGCAGCCGGTCGCGCAGCGCCTCGTCGTAGCCGCGCAGCAACTGGTCGCTGCGGTTCATCAGGCAGACCCTGGCCCCGAACTCGTGAAAGATGCCGGCGAACTCGTTGGCGATGTAGCCCCCGCCGGCGATCAGCACCCGTGCGGGGATGGCCTCGAGATGGAACGCCTCGTTCGACGTGATCCCGTGCTCGCAGCCGGGAAACTCGGGCACGTGCGGCCGCGCGCCAGTGGCGATGAGGATGTGCCGCGCGGAGAGAACCTGTCCGTCGGCGAGCGTGATCTCGTGCGCGCCGGTGATCGTCGCCCGCTGGTTGAAGATCGTCACTCCGTGGCTGTCGAGCGTCTGGGTGTAGAGCCCGTTGAGGCGGGTCACGTCCTCCTGAACGATGTCACGCAGGCGCGGCCAGTCGAACCGCTTCTCGCCCACGTCCCACCCGAACCGCCGGGCGTCCTCGAGATCCTCGGCGAAGTGTGCGCCGTAGACGAGCATCTTCTTCGGCACGCAGCCCCGGATGACGCAGGTTCCCCCGACCCGGTATTCCTCGGCCACGCCCACTCTGGCACCATGCGCCGCCGCGACGCGACTGGCGCGCACCCCGCCTGACCCGGCGCCGATGGTGAAGAGATCGAAATCGTACTGCTCGGCCATGTCCGCTCCAGCGTGAACGCCGGACCCTGTGCCGGCACACCACCCCGCGCCACTTTGTCCGGACTCCAAGGCTAACTTGTGTTAGCTGCAACGAATCGGTTTCGAGGGGCGCGGAAACCGGTTGTGGGCTGGCCCCTTGAGCACCGGATCGCAAGAACCAAAGGGGAGCACAGCCAATGCCGACGGATTGGGCCGCACACGTCAGGAAATACGATCCTGCCGCAGACGAAGGGGTCATTGCGGGCATCGTCCGCTATTGCGGCATCGCGCTTCGCAACCGGGATTCCTCGCTGGTGTCGTTCAGCGATCCCAAGGAACTGGCCCGCGTCCGCGACAACTTCCTGAAGAAGAAGCTCGCCCTGACCGCGCCCGACAATGTGCTCGACGACGCGATCGCAGCCGTCGCCGCAAAGATGAAGGGCGACCGGACCAAGAACCGGGTCACGGTCTATTACCTGCTGGCGCAGAGCTTCGGAATGCTCGCGCTGTTCGCGCCCAAGCCGCGTGCCACGACGCGCAAACCGGCGAAAGACGCGTCCGAACCGGCGGTTGCAGCCGGGGGCGGTGCCGCTTTGGCAGGCGGGGCGGCGCTCGGTCTGATGGGCAAGGACGCGCACGGCGGTGCGGCGCGTTCGGCCGAGCCGGCGGGCGCGGCGCAGGCGGAGCCGGAGCCCCTTGCCGCACAGCCGGCCCCTGAGCGGCCGGTGCCCGCGCCCGCCGGGGAGCCGGTCGCCGCTGCACCGTCCGCGCTCGCGGCGATCGGTGCGGCCGGCACCGGCCCCGCGGCCCTCCACGGATCGACGGCTGCGGGCGGAGCAGGCGCGGCAGGCCGGGCGGAGCAAGGCGGCTCCGACCTTTCATGGCTGTGGTGGCTGCTCGCGGCACTGATCCTCGTCGGGCTGGTCTGGTGGCTGGTCTCGCGCGATCCGGCGCAGGATCACGCCGCCAGCACGGCCACCGGAGCGACCGGTGTCGATGCCGGAGCCGGCGCAACCGGTGCCGCGCCCGCGGCAGCCGCCAGCGCGCTTGCCGCCGCACCGGCCGAGGGGAGCGTCGCCATTCCCGATGGCGCGGGAGTGACCAGCGAGCTGCGCGAGGGCAAGCCGGTGGTGAAGGTCTATTTCGATACCGGTTCGACCGCCCTCGCCCCGGCCTTCTCCGATGCGGCGAGCGGGCTTGCCGCGTGGCTCGCCGCCAACCCCGGCTCCTCGCTTGCCGTGTCGGGCTACAATGACAGCACCGGCAATGCCGCGGTCAACGCGGAGCTGTCGAAGAACCGGGCCTTCGCCGTGCGCGATGCGCTGACCGAAGCCGGCATTGCCGAGGGATCGGTCGAGCTGGTGCGGCCGGCCGACACAGCCGCTGGTGCCGCCACCGGCGCGGACGCAGCCGCGCGCCGGGTGGAAGTGGTCGTCCGCTGATCTGCGGCGGGCGGGTGCCCGGGCTCGCCTCAGCGCGACCTGCGCCGCCGGCTGCCCTGCCGCTGCCCCCGCCCCTGCTCGCCGCCGGAGCGGTTGCCTTCACCATCGCGGCGAGGCTGCCCGGCGCGGGCGGGATGCTTCTTGGGTGACGGCTTGCCCGCCGGGCGCGGCTGTTCGCCCCGCCGGTCCGGAGCACGATCCGCCATGGACCGTTCGCCCCGCCGGTCCGGTCCACGGTCTGCGGCGGACCGCTCGCCCCGGTCGCCGCCCCGTTCCTGCGGACGACCGCGCGAAGTGACCTTCGGGCGCGCCATGGGCTGGCGATGCTCGCGCTTGGTCGGTCCGACACCCTCGACCACGGCGCGGAAGTTGTCCGGCAGGGGCAGGCGTTCGAACTCCGCATCGGTGGTCTTGCGGATATCCTTGAGGTAGGCCCGCTCGTCCTCGGCACAGAACGCGATCGCGATCCCGTCCGCCCCGGCGCGTGCGGTGCGGCCGATCCGGTGGACATACTGTTCCGGCACGTTGGGCAGTTCGTAGTTGATGACGTGGCTCACCCCCGGGATGTCGATCCCGCGAGCGGCCACGTCGGTCGCCACCAGCACCGGCACCCGGGCGCTCTTGAACTCGGCCAGCGCGCGCTCGCGCTGCGGCTGGCTCTTGTTGCCGTGAATGGCGTTGGCCGGCACGCCGATCTGGGCCAGCTTCTTCACCACCCGGTCGGCGCCATGCTTGGTGCGGGCAAAGACCAGGATCCGCTCCATCTTGCCCGGTATGGGATGGCGGCCCTTGAGGATCATCTCCAGCAGCGCCTGCTTCTCGTCCTGCTGGACCATGAACAGGTACTGGTCGACCCGCTCCGCCGTGGTCGCCGCCGGAGTGACAGCGACCTGCGCCGGATCATGCAGATAGTTGTTCGACAGTTCGCGGATGCTGGCCGGCATGGTGGCGCTGAACAGCAGCGTCTGGCGCTCCTTCGGCAGCAGCGGCACGATCCGGCGCAGCGCGTGGATGAAGCCGAGGTCGAGCATCTGGTCCGCCTCGTCGAGCACCAGGATTTCGACCCCGTTCAGCGCGAAAGCCTTCTGGTCGATGAGATCGAGCAGGCGGCCGGGGGTGGCGACGAGGATGTCGGTGCCCCGGTGCAGCTTGTTGCGGTCCTTGCCGACCGAAGTGCCGCCGACGATCGACTGCACCTTGAGCCCGGCGAGCGCACCGTAGTCCTTGGCCGACTGGGCGATCTGCCCGGCCAGTTCGCGCGTGGGGGCAAGCACCAGCATCCGGCACGATTTGAACGGCGTCTGCCGCCCTGCCGCGCGCAAGTTGTCGATGCTGGGAAGCATGAAGGCGGCGGTCTTTCCGGTGCCGGTCTGGGCGATGCCCAGCAGGTCGCGGCCGTCGAGCAGATGGGGGATCGCCTGCTGCTGGATCGGAGTGGGCGTGTTGTACCCCTTGAGGTCGAGCGCCTGGAGGACGGGCTGCGACAGCCCGAGTTGTTCGAAAGTCGTGGTCATGTGTTACTCGCATCGTGTGCGGCGCGCAGACGTACCGGTGAGGGACGTCGCGCGGCGCGGGTGTGAGGGCACCCATGAAAGTCTTGCTTTCATGGGACCCGAAAAACGACCCGCGTGAAAGGGGAAGTCTCTGGGAAGAACCGAGGCGCGGCCGGGGCGATGAATGTTTCAGGTCATCGCCGCTTCACGCTGGCAAGCGCGCTTCGTTGACGGGCCATGTGGCCGATCCGGAGCGAAATGTCAATCACCGCGCCATTCGTGATTGCGTGGCGGCTCCATCACCGCCAGCCGCCGCGCCGTAACGCCGGTCTGGATCACGAACAGCGCGATCAGGATCGCGCCCACCGCGCCGGTGAACAGGTCGAACCCCGACACCGCGCCGAACCAGCCCTCGCCTTCGTGCCCGAAGCCGGCCATCGCCAGCGTCAGGCCGATCAGCATGAACCGCAGTTCGGTCGGCCCGGCGTTGAGGTAGGACAGCTTCAGTTCGCCCAGCACCCTGACCGACAGGAAGGCGTGGATCGACAGCAGCAGGTAGCCCGCCAGCGCCACCAGAGCCCATTCGAGGGTGACGTAGGGGCTGAGCCCGATTCCCACCACGACCAGCGTGGTCGCCAGCCCGTCGCAGCTGTGATCGAGGAAATAGCCATAGCGCGGTCGCTCGATCCGGCGATGGCGCGCCAGACTTCCATCGGTGCTGTCGCCGAACCAGTGCAGGGCATAGCCGGCGATCGACAGCCACAGCCATTCCTCCGCCAGGTTGCTGGCAAGATAGCCGCCGAACACCATGAACGCGCCGAGCATTCCCGCCCAGGTGAGCTGGTCCGGCGTCACCCATGCTGGCATCCGCGCGCAGATCCAGTCCAGCAGCCGCCGCTCGTTGCGGGCGAGCAGGTTTTCCTGGATGCGGTCGATCGCGACAGGCGCGGCAGAGCCGGCGGGGGCTTGGTCCAAACTGGCAACTCTCGCACTGGATCGCGCCCGGGGTGCGGCGCATTCGTCACAAAAGTGTAACTGCCCTGCCCGGCGGTCGCAAGCGGTCTCCCCCCGGTCACGCGGCAGGAGGAACCACCAGCGTGTCGAGCGGCACCCATTGCAACAGGCTGGACGCGATGCTGCCGATGGTGGCGCGGCGCAAGCCGCTCATGCCGTGGGTGCCGACGACGAACAGGTCGGGATCGACGGCATCGATGGCCTCGCGGATGGATCTGGCGACGCTGCCGTAGGCCAGTCGGCTCCTCACCCGTCCCGCCGTCCCGGCGAGCTCCGCGCGGGCGAGGAACTGCTCCATCCGCCCGGCGGTTTCGCTCTTCACCTCCTCCTTGACGTAGGCGGCTTTCTGGAACCCCTCGAACGGAACGTGGTAGGCGTGGACGACGTGCAGTTGCGCCCGGGGGAACAGCGCGGCGGCTGCCGCCAGGGCATGGGCCGAGTGGTCGGAGAAGTCGACTGCCACCAGCAGCCGGTCATAGGCACGGTGGGGCCGAGCCTTGACCACCAGCACCGGCCGGTGCCCGTGCGAGATCACGTGATCGACTGCGGTGCCGGTGAAATAGTCGTCGATCCCGTTGAACCGGGCAACGCCGCTCACGATCAGCGCGGCATCCCTTTCACTGGCCAGGCGGGCGATCGTCCTGGGCGCAGGTCCGGCGGCTAGCACGATCTCCACCTTGGAATCAGGCTTGGGCAAGCTGTCGCGCGCGACCCGTTCCAGCCGGCGCGCCGCATCCTCGTCGGTGCTTGGCTCGCAGGCATGGACCAGGATCACCGGCCGGCCGCCTGCTTCACCCAGAGCCATGGCTCGATCGACTGCCCGGTCATTGCGGGCGCTGAGATCACTGGCGACCAGGATCGGACTCGGTTGCATGAAGCTGGTCTCCTCTCACGGTTACACAGCCCTTCCCCGGTCAGGGAAGCTGGCGCAGGCGAGGCCCGGATGCAAGCGGAACCGGCCTGCGCCTACCGCGCCGCCGATCAGCCAAGGCCCGCTGCATCGAGCAGCGCCCGGGTTCCGGCATCGAAGCTGCCCCCGCCAGCCGCAATCTCGTTCGCCATCTGCTTGCCCAGTTCGACTCCGAACTGGTCGAACGGATTGATGCCGGTGAGCACGGCAGCGGCGAAGGTGCGGTGCTCGTGGAAGGCGATCAGCGCGCCCAGCGTGGCCGCGTCCAGATCGTCGCACAGGATCGTCGCGCTTGGCCGGTCGCCGGGAAAGGCGCGCGCCGGGTCCTTTCCGTCCGCCGCCATGTTGCCCCCCGCCATCAGCGCGGCCCCTTGCGCGAAGCAGTTGGTAAGGAGGATGGCGTGATGGGCGGGCTCGAGCGTATCGCCCGGCGCGATCGAGGCGATGAAGTCGACCGGCACCAGATGCGTGCCCTGGTGGAGCAGCTGGAACACGGCGTGCTGCGCGTCAGTCCCCACGCCGCCCCAGGTGATCGGCGCGGTCGGGCCGCTGACCGGAGCGCCGTCGGCGGTGACGCGCTTGCCGTTGCTTTCCATCTCCAGCTGCTGGAGGTAGTCGGGCAGCAGGGCGAGCCGCTCGTCGTAGGCGAACACCGCGCGGGTCTGGCAGCCGCGCACACGGGTGTAGTAGAGGTCGGCAAAGGCCGCGCGCAGCGGCAGGTTGGCGCGGCCCTCGCTGTCGCGGAAGTGCTCGTCCATCGCCCGCGCACCGGCGAGCATGGCCTCGAACTCGTCCGGGCCGGCCGCCAGCGCCACCGGGAAGCCGATGCTGGACCACAGCGAATAGCGCCCGCCGACGCTTTCGGGGAAAGGCAGCACGCGGGTCTCGTCGACGCCCCATGCGACGGCCTTTTCCGGGCTGGCGGTCAGCGCCACCACCCGGCCATAGGGATCGGCCACGCCGTTCTGCGCCAGCCAGCGCAGCGCGCTCTCGGCATTGGTCATCGTCTCGATGGTGGTGAAGGTCTTGCTCGCCACGGCCACCATGGTGGTCGCCGGGTCGCAGGCGGCGAAGGCCTGCTCCAGCGCCAGCCCGTCGATGTTGGAGACGACGTGGCAGTCGACCAGCGCCAGGTCGCGGGTCAGCGCGTCGATCGCCAGCTTGGGTCCGAGCGCGCTGCCGCCGATGCCGATGTGGATGAGATGGCGCACTTCGCCGAACGCACCCTGGTGGATCGCTTCGACCAGCATCCGCATCCGGGCATGGAGCGCCGCGGCCTCCTCCACGCTCGTCTCCGCTCCGACCCCGCGCTGCGCGGTGTGCTCCGCCGCGCGGCCTTCGGTGCTGTTGATCCGCGCACCGGTCAGCAGCTGGCGGCGCTTGCCGGCAAAGTCGCGCGCAGCAGCGAGCTGTTCGAACGCGGCGAGCAGGTCTTCGTCGAGGTGGGTCTTGGACCAGTCGAACACGATGCCCCCGCCGGCCTCGTCCGGTCCCAGCGGAAACCGGGTGAAAAGCCGCGCCACCCGCGCCGGATCGGCGTCGAACAGCTCGGCCAGGGTCGGCCTGGGCAGGGCCGCGATGCGGTCCCAGGCAGCGTCAACGGGGTCGCCCATGCGAAAATCCTTTTCCGATTGCAGGGCATCGGACTAGGGACTTGGGCCATGCATTTGAAGCCTTTCCTCGCGCCTGTTCCGGCTCGACCGGAATCCGCGCGCCTCGGTACCCGCGCATGAACGAGGCTGTCGCGAGCCCCGAGCCCCACGCCGCAGAGGAGCAGGAAAGCTGGGGCAGCTTCCTGTGGTTCGTGATCAAGCTGGCGCTGATCGCCCTCGCCTTCCGCAGCTTCCTCTTCTCGCCCTTTTCGATCCCGAGCGAGTCGATGCTGCCGCGCCTGATGATCGGCGACTACTTCGTCGCGGCCAAATGGCCATACGGCTACACCCGCCACTCGCTGCCGCTCGGGCTGCCGCTGGTCCCCGGCCGGATCTTCGGCGACCTGCCGGAGCGCGGCGATGTCGTGGTGTTCAAGCATCCGATCGACCGGGCCGACTACATCAAGCGGGTCATGGGTCTGCCCGGCGACACGGTCGAGATGCGCGACGGCGTGTTCGTGCTCAACGGGCAGCCGGTGGCGAAACGGCGGATCGAGGACTTCGTCCAGCCGGTCGACCAGCACCTGGTCGAGGCCGCCGCGCTGGCCGGGCGGAGCAGCGCCTGCGCCTGGGGCGCGCTTGAGGAACAGCTTCCCGACGGATCGGTCCGCTGCCGTTATGCCCGGTATCGCGAGACCCTGCCCGGCGGGCGCAGCTACGACGTGCTCGATTTCGGCGAGACGCCGCAGGACGACTGGGGCCCCCGGGTCGTGCCCGAGGGCCACGTGTTCGTGCTCGGCGACAACCGCGACAATTCGCAGGACAGCCGCTTCCCCGCCACCAGTGGCGGCGGCGTGGGCTGGGTTCCGCTCGACCTGCTCGTTGGGCGGGCCGGCATGACCCTGTGGTCGACCGACGGCAGTGCGCAGTGGCTGCTGCCGTGGACCTGGTTCACTGCCGCGCGCTGGGACCGGTTCGGAGACGAACGATGAGCCGGCTGGACAGTGCCACCCGCGCCTGGCTCGAAGACCAGGGCTTCACCGCGCGCACCGAACAGCTGTGGTTCGAGGCGCTGACCCACGGCAGCACCGGGCACGAGCGCGATTACCAGCGGCTCGAGTTTCTGGGCGATCGCGTGCTGGGCCTGGCGATCGCCGACTGGCTCTACAGCCAGGGCAACGACTCGGAGGGCAAGCTGGCCCAGCGGCTCAATGCACTGGTCTCCAAAGGGGCCTGCGCCCGGGTCGCCCGCCAGATCGATCTTCCCGGCCACATCCTGCTCGGCAAGCAGGCCCGCGACGACGGAGCGGCCGACAGCGACAACATCCTCGGTGACGTCATGGAGGCGCTGCTCGGGGCGCAGTTCCTCGAGGCGGGGTTCGACAGCGCCCGCGCGCTGATCCGCCGGCACTGGCGCGACGATGTCAGCGGATCGGCGGGGCACTCGAAGCATCCCAAGAGCGCGCTGCAGGAATGGGCCGCCGGAAACCAGCGCCGGCCACCGGAATACGAGCTTGTCGAACGTTCCGGTCCCGATCACCGCGCCCGCTTCACCGTGCGGGTCAGCGTCCACCGGGTCGGCGAATCCGAAGCCACCGCCAGCAGCAAGCAGGAAGCCGAGACGGAGGCGGCGCGCAAGTTCATGGAGCGGTACGGGTGAGGCAGATCCGTCCTTTCCGCTCCCTTCCCCCAAGGGAGGGGCCGGGGGTCGGTCTGCCCCGCCCGGTCATGCGCCGAACACCCCCACCCGGCCTCCCCCTCGCGGAGGAGTTGAAAGAGAGAACATGAGCGAACCTCCCCTCCGCTGCGGCCTTGTCGCCGTGATCGGCGCGCCCAATGCGGGCAAATCCACACTGGTCAACGCGCTGGTCGGCCAGAAGGTCGCGATCACCAGCGCCAAGGCGCAGACCACCCGCGCACGGATGCTGGGGATTGCCCTCCACGATGAGGTGCAGATGATCCTGGTCGACACACCGGGCATTTTCGCGCCGAAACGGCGGCTCGACCGGGCCATGGTCAGCGCGGCATGGGAAGGTGCCGACAGCGCCGATGCGATCCTGCTGACGGTCGATCCGCTCAAGCAGCGCCGGCACGAGCTGGAGCCGCTGCTCGAATCGCTCGCCCACCGGCCCGAGCGCAAGATCCTGGTCCTCAACAAGGTCGATGTGGCGAAGAAGGAACCGCTGCTGGCGCTGGCGCAGGAACTGACCGGCAAGGTCGATTTCGCCGAAGTGTTCTTCATCTCCGCCCTGACCGGCGACGGAGTGCCGGAGATGAAGGCGGCCCTCGCCGCGATGATGCCCGAGGGGGCGTGGCACTATCCCGAAGACCAGGTGAGCGACGCGAGCGAGCGGCTGCTCGCCGCCGAAGTCACGCGCGAGCAGCTCTACCAGCAGCTGCACGAGGAACTGCCCTACGATAGCGCCGTGCGGCCCGAACTCTACAAGACGCGCCCCGACGGCAGCCTGGAAATCCACCAGCAGATCGTCGTCACCCGCCCCAACCAGCGCGCGATCGTGCTGGGCAAGGGCGGCGCCCGGATCAAGGCGATCGGCGAGGCCGCGAGGAAGGAGCTGGCCGCCATGCTGGGTGTCAAGGTCCACCTGTTCCTCCATGTAAAGGTTGAGGAAAACTGGGCCGAGAGCCGCGAGCTCTACGAAGAGATCGGGCTGGACTGGGTGCGCTAGGGCGATGATGCCGCGCGCGAGCTGGCGATGGATCTGACCGCCCAGATCCCCCTGCTCGCAGCCGCGCTCGCCTGCGGGCTGCTGATCGGGATCGAACGCGGCTGGACCCAGCGCGGCATGGCCGAAGGCAGCAGGGTCGCCGGCATCCGCACGTTCGGGCTGCTCGGGCTTGGCGCGGGGCTGGCGGGGTTGCTTGCCGCTCGCGGATTCGCGATTCCCGCAGGGCTGATGGTCGGCGGGATCACTGCCATCGTGGTGACTGGCTATCTGCGAACGAGCGGTTCGACCGGGCGGCTCGATGCCACCAGCGCCGTCGCCGCGATCGTTGCGCTGGCGCTGGGTTTCCTGGCCGGAACCGGCGCGCCGGCCCCCGCCATCGCCGGCGCCGCGGTGGCGACCCTCCTGCTGGCGCTGCGCGCGGAGACCCACGGGCTGATCGACCGACTGGACGCAGCGGACGTCAAGGCGCTGGCCCGCTACGCGGTCATCGCGCTCGCGATCTACCCTTTCCTGCCCGAAGGCCGGTATGGCCCTTATGACGCGTGGGAACCACGCACACTGTGGCTGGTGGTGGTGCTGGTTACGGGTTTCTCGTTCCTCGGCTACGTCGCCAACCGGCTGTTTGGAGCCCGCCGGGGGACGGTGGCGACGGCGGTGATCGGCGGCGCCTACAGCTCCACCGCCGTCACCTACTCCTTCTCCCAGCGCCTTGGCGCAGGCCAGGGCAGCGCGGCCGAGAACGCCGGAATCGCGCTGGCCACGGCGGTCATGTACCTCAGGGTGATGGTGCTGGTGGCGGTGATCGCGGGCCGCATTTTCCTGCCCTTCGCTCTGGTGCTTGCACCGGCGGTGCTGACGGGCCTCGCGGCGAGCTGGCTGATCTTCCGCCGCGCTCAGGCAAGCACCGGCCCTGCCCCGCCTGGCAACCCGATCGCGCTGCTGCCCGCGCTCGGCTTCGCCGCCTTCGTCGCTGCCGCGGCGGTGGCGGCGCGCTGGGCGGAGGGGCAGTTCGGCGAACAGGGCATAGCGCTGCTGCTGCTGGTCATGGGGGTGATGGACGTCGATGCCGCGATCGTCACCGCCGGCGGCCTGGGGGCGGAGGCGATCTCGGCCGAGCTTGCCGCGCTGGCGATCGGCGGCACGATTCTCGCCAACATGGCGGTGAAGCTGGGGGTGACGCTCACTTACGGCCGGGCGAAGGCGCGCAGCGCGGCGCTGGCGCTGGGGGCCAGCATGGCGGTGCTGCTCGCCTCGCTCGTGATCGGCTACCTCGGGCTCTAGGCGTCAGCTAGAGGCCTTTCCTTTCGGCGCCGCCTTCTTCTTCGCCCCCGCCTTCTTCGGAGCCACCTTCTTGGGAGCCGCCTTCTTCGCCGGAGCCTTCCTGCCCTTCTTCTTCGCCGGGCCCTTGGCCGCGCGCGCGTCGATCAGTTCGATCGCCTGGGCCTCGCTCACGTCCTCGGGCTTCACGTCCTTCGGCAGCGTCGCGTTGGTGGTGCCGTCGGTGACATAGGGGCCATAGCGGCCCGGCATGACCTTGATCTCGCCGCCGCTGGTGGGATGCACGCCCAGGGCCTTGATCGGCTCGGCCTTGGCCCTGCCGCCGCCGGCGCCGCGATTGGCACCCTGCGCCAGCACGTCGACCGCGCGGTTCATGCCGATCTCGAACACTTCGCGCGTGTTTGCCAGCTTGCCGTACTTGCCATCGTGCCGCAGGTACGGGCCATAACGCCCGATATTGGCTTCGATTTCCAGCCCTGTTTCAGGATGCGCGCCGACAATCCGGGGCAGGTCGAGCAGCTTGACCGCCCAGTCAAGGTCGAAATCCGGCAGGTCCCTGGGAATGCTCGCCCGTTTCGCTTCCTTGCCGCTGCCCATCTCGACATAGGGCCCGAACCGGCCGGTCTTGCGGTGGATGTCCTCGCCGGTATCGGGATGCTGGCCCATCACCCCGTCCTCGGCGCTGTCCTCGCCCCCGCCACCTGCTTGGGCGAAGCGGCGGGTGAACTTGCATTCGGGGTAGTTGTTGCAGGCAACGAACGCGCCGAATCGGCCGCCGCGCAGCGACAGCCGTCCGGTGCCGCAGTTGGGGCAGCGTCGCGGGTCCGACCCGTCCTCGGTGGGCGGGAACAGATAGTCCGACAGGTATTCGTCCAGCGCCTCGGTCACTTCCGACGGGAGCTTGTCCATCACCTCGTCGGCCTTGGGCTTGAAATCGGCCCAGAACCGGGTGAGCAGCGCCTTCCACTCCTCGCGCCCGCCGGACACCTCGTCCAGCTCGTCCTCCATCCCGGCGGTGAAATCGAACGCGACATAGTTGGGGAAGAACCGCTCGAGGAAAACCGTCAGCAGCCGCCCGCTTTCCTCGGCGAAGAAGCGGTTCTTTTCCATCCGCACGTAGTCGCGGTCGCGCAGCGTCTGGATGGTCGAGGCGTAAGTGGAAGGGCGGCCGATGCCCAGTTCCTCCAGCCGCTTGACCAGCGATGCCTCGGAGAACCGCGGCGGCGGCTGGGTGAAGTGCTGGTTCGCCTCGACCCGCTTCTTCGCCGGGCAATCACCCTTGCGCATCATCGGCAGCAGGCCGCCATCCTCGTCGTCGCTATCGTCGAACCCTTCCTGGTAAACCGCGAGGAAACCGGGGAACTTGACCACCTGGCCAGTGGCGCGCAGCTCGTGCATCCCCGTGCCGTCGAGCAGGCTGACGGTGGTCCGCTCGAGCCGGGCGGCGGCCATCTGGCTGGCCATGGCGCGCTTGAAGATCAGGTCGTAGAGCTTGCCTTCGTCGCCCGAACCTGCGCGCTCGCGGCTGAAATCGGTCGGCCGGATCGCTTCGTGCGCTTCCTGAGCATTCTTGGCCTTGGTGCTGTAATGGCGAGGCTTTTCCGGCAGGAAGGCGGGATCGTCATACCGTTCGCTGATCGCCTTGCGGCAGGCGCTGATCGCGCTGCCATCCATCTGCACCCCGTCGGTCCGCATATAGGTGATCGCGCCCGCCTCGTAGAGGCTCTGCGCCAGCCGCATGGTGTGGCTCGCCGAATAGCCCAATTTGCGCGCCGCCTCCTGCTGCAGAGTCGAGGTGGTGAACGGCGGGGCCGGGTTGCGGGTCAGCGGCCTGGTTTCGACCCCTTCGACGGTGAAGCGCCCCGCCTCGACCGCGGCCTTGGCCGCCATCGCGCTGCCCTGGTTGCTGAGGCTGAGCTTGTCGAGCTTCCTGCCCTCGAACTTCACCAGCCGCGCGGCAAACTCCGTCCCGTCCTGCTCCATCGCGGCGGTGATGGACCAGTATTCCTCCGCCTTGAACGCCTCGATCTCGCGCTCGCGGTCGACAATCAGACGCAGCGCAACCGACTGCACCCGCCCTGCGCTCTTGGCCCCGGGCAGCTTGCGCCACAGCACCGGCGACAGCGTGAAGCCGAACAGGTAATCGAGCGCGCGGCGGGCGAGATAGGCGTCGATCAGGTCCGTATCGAGCGCGCGCGGGCGGGCCATGGCCTCGGTCACCGCCGCCTTGGTGATCGCGTTGAAGGTGACGCGGTCGACGCTCTTGGGCAGCGCCTTGCGCTTGGCCAGCAGCTCCTGCACGTGCCACGAAATCGCCTCGCCCTCGCGGTCAGGGTCGGTGGCGAGGACCAGCCGGTCGGCCTTCTTCGCCGCATCGGCGATTTCCTTGAACCGGCTCTGCTTGTCGCGGTAGAGTTCCCAGTCCATCGCGAAGCCTTCGTCGGGCCGGACGCTGCCATCCTTGGGCGGCAGGTCGCGCACATGGCCGTAGCTGGCGAGAACCTTGAAGTCCTTGCCGAGATATTTCTCGATGGTCTTCGCCTTGGCCGGCGATTCGACGATGACAAGCTGCATGGGGGTTTCGGTCTGTCCTTACGCGTATACGTACGCGCGAGGGTGGGGTTGGCGGTTCGCGGGTGTCAAGCGGACCTATTCGAAAACGTTGGCGAGCACGCGATCGCGTCGCTGCAGCAGCGAATAGACAGCCAGGCCCCAGGCCCCGATGGCGACGAACCCTGCATTGAGCACCAGATTGCTCAATGTTCCCCAAACCAAGATGTAGTTGTCCAATTCGTCCGAGGCGAGAAATGCATAGGCGCAGGCCCCCGCCACGGAGATCGCGAGGGGTCCTAGCGCCGACAGGAACACGGGCCAGAAATGCCCCCGGGTCGCTTCCCACGATGCAGAAAGCGATCCGATGATCGCCCTGCCATCGACCAGCGCATAGCCGTAGAGGGGTGCCCAGCGGACAAACAGCACGAGGCCGGGGATGATCAGCACCAGCGCTCCAAACAAGATCGCAATGCCCGAAACGATTGCGATGCCCAGGTACGTGCCGAAGCCTGCGGCAAGACCCGACGGTGCCAGACCGGACGCGCGCAGCATCCCGGCGATTAGCACGTAGCCGGCTGCGGTGCCGGCCACCAGAACGAGCACTTCCCAGCCACCAGTATTGCCGTTCATGTCGGCGAGCGTGCCAAGCGCAGTGAGGATTGCGACGTAACCGACGCAGTATCCGATCGACGCAAGGACGATCCGCAACGTTTCTGCATGGAGCGCCTCTAGCTGCTGCGCCACCAACACCTGCCTATCCAATCACCTCGCTCCCCTTGTCGCTTATACTCACCCGCCCCCCGGCGTGGCGCACAAGCTTGCCCGCCAGTTCCAGTTCCAGCAGCGCCAGTTGCACCGCTGCCGCGCTTGTGCCCGACTGGCGGATCAGCTCGTCGACCGGGACCGGCGCGGTGGTGAGCAGGCTGGCGATATCGGCCGGTTCGACCTCGGCCAGTTCGTCGACGTCGAATTCGAACCGCCCCGTGCTCTCGCGGAAGGTCGAGCGCGGGGTGCCGTCGAAGTGGCTCAGCAGTTCGATCACGTCCTGCGGCGCCTGGACCAGCACCGCGCCTTCGCGGATCAGCTGGTTGCACCCTTGCGCGCGAGGTTCGAGCGGGCTGCCGGGGATCGCCATCACCTCCCTCCCCGCCTCCGCCGCCAGCCGCGCGGTGATGAGCGAGCCTGACCTGGGCGCGGCTTCCACCACCAGTGTGCCCATGGCGAGCCCCGCGATGATCCGGTTGCGGCTGGGAAAGTGGCTTCCGCGCGGCTCGGTGCCGGGGGGCTGCTCGGCCAGCAGCAGACCCTCGCAGGCGATGCGTTCCTGCAACACCTCGTGCTGCGGGGGATAAGCCACGTCGATCCCGCTGGCGATCACGCCGACGGTGGCGGGGAGCGCACCTTCGTGCGCCGCCCCGTCGATGCCCCGGGCGAGGCCGGAGACCACCGCGAACCCAGCCGCCGCCAGTTCCCCGGCGAACTCGCGCGCCAGCATGATCGCCGCCGCGCTGGCGTTGCGCGCGCCGACCATGGCGACGCAGGGGCGGCCAAGCAGCGCCAGGTCGCCGCGCCAGGTCAGGATCGGCGGCGCGCCGTCGGCTGCGCCCAGCAGCGCGGGGTAGCCGGGCTGGTCGTGGAACAGGTATTTCGCGCCCGCGCGGCGGACTGCCTCGACCTCGCGCTCGACCGTGTCGCGCGGCGCGGGGCGATAGGGTTGACTGGTCTTCCCGGCGAGATCGGGCAGAACTTCCAGCGCGGCCACGGCATTGCCGAACCGGGCGAGCAGGTGGCTGTAGGTGACCGGGCCGACGCGGGGTGAGCGCAGCAGGCGGATGCGCGCAAAGGCCTCGTCCTGCGACAGGGGGACCTGGCTCGGCGCGGTCATTTCTTCCCGCTGCCCACCCTGGGTTCCTCGCCGCGCATCAGCCGGCCGATGTTGGCGCGGTGCTGCACCAGCACGATCGCGGCGATGGCGACCAGCGGCGCGATGACCTGCGGATAACCCATGGCCCAGGCAACCAGCGGCGCCAGCACCACCGTCGTCATCGACGAGACCGAGGAAATCCGGCTCAGCGCCAGCGTGGCCGCCCACACGCCTGCACAGGCCAGCATGACCGGCCAGGCAAGCGCCAGCAGCACGCCCGCCGCCGTCGCGAAGCCCTTGCCGCCCCTGAACTTCAGCCACGGAGTGAAGCAGTGCCCGGCAACCGCCGCGACCGCCGCCCAGCCCTCGGTCCCGGGCCACAGGTGCGCCGCGAGCAGCACCGGAAGCGCGCCTTTGGCCGCGTCGAGCAGCACCGTCGCCGCCGCCAGCCCCTTGTTGCCGGTTCGCAGCACGTTGGTCGCTCCGATGCTGCCGCTGCCGATGGCGCGGATGTCGCCCAGCCCGGCGGCCCTGGTCAGCAGCAGGCCGAACGGAACCGAGCCAAGGACGAAGCCGAGCAACACGGCGAACAACTGGTGCACCACAGATCTCCGTTCGTGCCGGGCCTGCCGGCAGCGTGGCCGGGCATTGCCCTGCCACCGCACTTCTTCTAGCGGACAATCCTCTACGGAAAAACGCCCCTTCGACAAGCGCGGGGCAAAAGGTTTCGAGGAACTTGGACGCATCCTCTCCCATCCTGCTGTTCGATTCCGGGGTCGGCGGACTGAGCGTGCTGGCCGAGCTGCGCGCGGTGCTGCCCCAGGCGCCCGTGATCTACGCGGCGGACATGGCCGGGCTGCCTTACGGCACCAAGACCGAAGCGCAGGTCGCGGCGCGGGTCGCCGGCCTCCTCGGCCGGATGAGCGAGCGCTACCGTCCGCGCCTCGCCTGCATCGCCTGCAACACCGCCAGCACTATCGCGCTGGGCATGGTGCGCGAGGTGCTGGAAATCCCGATCGTCGGCACCGTTCCCGCGATCAAGCCGGCCGCCGTGGTCACTCGGACCGGCGTGATCGGTCTCCTCGGTACCGAGGCCACCGTGCGGCAGCGCTATGTCGACGAGCTCGAGCACGCTTTTGCCGCCGACAAGCTGCTGCTGCGCCATGCAGCGCCGGAACTGGTCATGCTGGCAGAGGCCAGGCTGCGCGGCGAACCCGTGCCGGCAGGGGCCGTGCGCGGCGCTCTCGACCGGCTGCTGGCCCATCCGCGCAGCGCCGAAATCGACACTCTGGTCCTCGCCTGCACCCATTTCCCGCTGCTGGCGGACGAACTGCGCGAGGTGTTCGGTCCCGATGTGCGGCTGGTCGACGGCGCGCAGGGGATTGCCCGCCGGATTGCCGCGCTGACCGAAGGCCAGGCGTTCGCCCGCAGCGAACCCGACCTTGCAGTGACCACCGGCCCGCTCGACAGTTTCCGCACCCTCGCTCCGGCGCTGCGGCGCTATGAACTGGAGCGCCTCGCCCGGTTCTAGCTGCGACTCGCTTGCAAAGATCGCGGTGGCAATCGCGCGGCTTCGCGCCTAAATCGGCACCGCCGCTGGATGGGCGGTGCAGGCGCAGGCAGGCGATGAACTACGACCAGATTTTCGAACAGGCGATTGACCGCCTGCATTCCGAAGGCCGCTATCGCGTTTTCATCGACATCCTGCGCAACAAGGGCGCGTTCCCCAATGCGCGCTGTTTCCACGGGCACAATGGCCCCAAGCCGATCACGGTGTGGTGCTCGAACGACTATCTCGCCATGGGCCAGCACCCGAAGGTGATCACCGCCATGGAAGAGGCGCTGCACGATGTCGGGGCCGGCTCCGGCGGCACCCGCAACATCGGCGGCAACACCCACTACCATGTCGAGCTGGAGGCGGAACTGGCCGACCTGCACGGCAAGCAGGCGGCGCTGCTGTTCACCAGCGGCTACGTCTCCAACGACGCGACTTTGTCGACCATCTCCAAGCTGCTGCCCGGCTGCGTGATCTTCAGCGACGAGCTGAACCACGCCAGCATGATCGCCGGGATCCGCAATTCCGGGTGCGAGAAGCGGGTGTTCCGCCACAACGACGTGGCCCACCTCGAGGAACTGCTCGCCGCGGAAGACGCCGACACGCCCAAGCTGATCGCGTTCGAGAGCGTCTATTCGATGGACGGTGACGTCGCCCCGATCCACGCGATCTGCGACCTGGCCGACAAGTACAACGCGCTGACCTACATCGACGAAGTGCACGCGGTGGGAATGTACGGCGCGCGCGGCGGCGGCATCTCGGAACGCGACGAGGCGGCCAGCCGGATCGACATCATCGAGGGCACGCTGGGCAAGGCCTTCGGAGTGATGGGCGGCTATATCGCGGCCGACATCAGGATCGTCGACTGCATCCGCTCCTATGCCCCGGCGTTCATCTTCACCACCTCGCTCAGCCCCGCGCTGGTCGCGGGGGTGCTGGCGGCCGTTCGCCATCTGAAGGGCAGCAGCGAGGAGCGCGAGGCGCAGCAGGCCAACGCCGCGCTGCTCAAGGCCAAGTTCGCCGCCGCCGGACTGCCGGTCATGGCGACCGAGACGCACATCGTTCCGCTGATGGTGGGCGATCCGGTGCGCGCGAAAAAGATCAGCGACATCCTGCTGGCGGAATACGGTGCCTATGTGCAGCCGATCAATTTCCCCACCGTGCCGCGCGGGACGGAGCGGTTGCGCTTCACCCCCGGCCCGGCCCACACCGGGGCGATGATGGACGAGCTGACCGCTGCCCTGGTCGAGATCTGGGACCGGCTCGATCTCGATCTGCAACAGGCGGCCTGAGGCCCCGAACGGACCCATGTGTTAGCGTCGCGGTAACCATCGCGGCGCTAGCGTGCGGCGCATGGCGATCGGCTTTCTCAAGGGTCTGAAAGGCACTGCCGCCGGGGCCGCCACGCTCGCCCCCGGGGGAGGTGCCGACGCGTCCGGAGGCGAGACCGTCCGCCCCCTGCGCGCGCAGGTGCTCGACGAGTTCGAACGCGCCGGCAGCGTCTGGGTCTGGGCAACCGACGCCGAGGGGCGGCTGATCTATCTCACCGGGAAAGCCTGCGAGGCCTTGCGGACGGACGAGGGCGAGGAGCTGCTCGGCCAGCCGCTCGACCAGCTGTTCGAGGTCGACCCCGACAATCCGCAAGGGAGCGCGGGCCGCTCGCTGCGATTCCAGCTCAAGGCCCACGCCACTGTCCGCGAACAGGTCGTGCGCTTCACCCGCGGGCGGGCGGGCGATGGTCCCCGGCAGACCTGGTGGTCGCTGACCGGCCACCCGGTGCGCGATTCCGAAGGCAACTTCACCGGCTATCGCGGCAGCGCCAAGGACGTGACCGCCGAATACGAGCGGCAGATCGCCGACAGCCGCCTGGCCGAGTTCGACTCGCTGACCGGGCTGGCCAACCGCCATGCCATCAACCGCCATCTCGACGCCGCCATGGCGGCCCATGCGGCGAACCCTCGCCCCTGCGCGCTGCTCATGCTCGACCTCGACCGGTTCAAGTACGTCAACGACACCCTCGGCCACCAGGCGGGCGACCAGCTGCTGCTGCAGGTGGCGGAGCGGCTGACCGCCATCGTCGGCCAGCGCGGCAAGGTCGCGCGGCTCGGGGGCGACGAGTTCCAGATCGTGCTGCTGGGCGAGGATGATCGCGGCAAGCTCGGCGAACTGGCCGAGAAGATCATCCAGATCCTGTCGCAACCCTATCCGCTGGACGAAGGCAAGCGGGCGGTGATCGGGGGTTCGGTCGGCGTGGCGGTGTTCCCGTTCGACGGCGATGACCGCGAACGGCTCAACCGCAGTGCCGACCTGGCGCTCTACGCCGCCAAGAACGGCGGACGCGGCCAGTACCGGTTCTATTCCTCCGACCTCAAGAACGAGGAGGAGGTCCGCCAGCAGCTGCTCGACGAGCTGCGCGAGGCGCTGGCCGCCGGCGAACTGTCGATGCACTACCAGCCGGTGGTCACGGTCGATACCGGCGCGGTGGTCTGTCTCGAGGCGCTGATGCGCTGGGACCATCCGGAAAAGGGCCTGATCAGCCCGGCCGTGTTCATTCCCGTGGCCGAGGAGACCGACCTCATCATCCCGCTGGGCGAATGGGCCCTGCGCCAGGCGTGCGAGGCGGCGACTCGCTGGCCCGAAACCGTCACCGTGGCGGTCAACGTGTCAGCCAATCAGTTCATCAATCCCGGTTTCCCCGAAGTGGTCGCCAATGCCCTCGCCGCCAGCGGCCTCGCCCCGGAGCGGCTGGAGCTGGAACTGACCGAGAGCGTCTTCGTCGGTGACAGCGAGGCGACCGAGCGCACCTTCGCCGTGCTCAAGGGCCTCGGGGTGCGCCTGGCGCTGGACGACTTCGGGACCGGCTATTCCTCGCTCAGCTACCTCCGCAGCGCGCCGTTCGACAAGATCAAGGTCGACCGCAGCTTCGTCGATTCCTGCACCCAGACCGACCGCAACAGCGCCAAGATCATCGCCGCGATCATCGGCCTCGCCAACGCGCTGGGGATGGACACCACTGTCGAAGGGGTGGAGGCGTTCGACCAGCTGGAGATTGTCCGCCGCAACGGCGCCCGCCTCATCCAGGGCTTCCTGTTCGCCCGCCCCATGCCCGAGGCGGCGATCCTCGCCAGCTTCGAGCGCGGCGCCTACCAGATCGAACCGCGCGGTCCCGACCGCTACCGCGCCGACCGACGCTCCGTGTTCCGCCGGATCGGCGCGATCCACGAGGACTACTACTACAACGTCGTCATGCGCGACATCTCGCGCACCGGGGCCGGGATCGAGGGCATCGTGGGCGTGCCGGTGGGCACGCCGCTGGTGCTCGACCTGGGCGAGGGGCAGCTGGCGGTCTGCCGGGTGGTCCATGCCGAAGGCGACCAGGTCGGCGTGGAGTTCGAGACCCCGCTGGTCAGCGACGGGGCCGGCGGGCTGTGCACCCGCCACCGCGTCTCGCAATACGTCATCGCGGCCGCCGGCCTGCCCAGGAAACCGGGCACAGCCGGGCCGACCGAGGGCCACCGCAGCGAATCGAAGCCGCAGTTCATCGAGGTTGCCCCGGGTTCCTCTCGCAGCTGACGACGCACTCAACCCGCTCGACAGCGCGGCCCGGCTTGCTATGTCCTCGTCCCGAACAGAGGGGAAGGACAGGCATGGGCAACACGGGTGCGGGTTATGACGAGGTCGTGCTCGGGCGGCGCAGCATCCGGGGCTATCTCGACAAGCCCGTCCCGCGCGCGCTGATCGAGGACGTGCTGGCACTGGCGATCCGCTCGCCCAGCTCGATGAACACCCAGCCCTGGCACTTCCACGTCATCACCGGCGAACCGCTGGCGCGCATCCGGCGCGGCAACACCGAGAACATCCTTGCCGGGGTGCCCGACAGCCGCGAGTTCCGCCGCGGCGAGCCGTTCGCCGGCGTTCACCGCGAGCGGCAGGTCGAGGTCGCCAAGCAGCTGTTCGGCGCGATGGGCATCGCCCGCGACGACGCGCCTGCGCGGCAGGACTGGGTGCTGCGCGGCTTCCGCCAGTTCGACGCGCCGGTCTGCGTCATCGTCGCCTACGACCGCGAACTGGCGGGAAGCGACGACACCGCGTTCGATTGCGGCGCAGTCACCACCGCGCTGGTCAACGCGGCGTGGAGCCGGGGCCTGGGCTGCGTGATCAACTCCCAGGGCATCATGCAGTCACCCGTGGTGCGCGAACACGCCGGCATACCCGACGATCAGGTCATCATGAAAGCGGTCGCGCTGGGCTGGCCCGACCCCGACTTCCCCGCCAACGCGGTAGTCAGCCACCGCAAGAGCGTGGCCGAGGCGGCCAGGTTCGTCGGATTCGACTGAGCGCCGGCGGACCGCGCCGACCGGTTCACTCCTCGATCTCGACGCTCGTGCCGCGCAGTTCCAGGTTTGCCTCAACTGTTTCCGAGCGGGCGGTCCTGCGCAGCTCGACTTCCTCCACCAGCACCAGCTCCTTCGTCACCACGACGCGCTCCTCGACCACGGGAACGATGGTGACATCCCCTTCCTGCCGGATCGCAGGAACCTCATCGACCACTGCGTTGACCGGCCGGCGCTGAACCGAGACGGTCTGGTGCACGACCTCCTCGGTGATCGCCTCGGTCCGGGTTATCGGCCGCGTTGTGACCGTTATCGTCCTGCCCTGGACTGCGCGCTTGTCGACCACTGCACGCTCCTCCACCACGGGCACGACCGCGTCCGCGACCGGCCGGCTGCGGTGCCGGCCTGAGGGGTTGGCAGTATCATTCATCGTCGCTTCCTTGCGTCTCCAGCGGCAAGCGGGCCGGTCACGTTGCACGCAACCGGCCCGCGAACCGCGCAGTGCGGTGCCTTGTTCGTCAGCTGCGGCGGTTGCCGTGCTCGTCGATGTCGACCTCGGTGCGGCGAACCGCCTCCTCGACGTGTTCGACCCGCTCGTCGGCGGTCTTGCTGACCACCACCTCGTCGGTCACGACGGCTCGCTTGCCGACGACCACTTCCTCGTCCTGCTCGGTCATCGACACCGTCTGCCCCTGCAGGAGCGCGTCGGCCTCGCGGCCGGTGACATCGCGGTTGACCGGGCGGGAATCGACCGAGACGGTCTCGTCCCGCAGCCGCACGTCTTCGCCGACAGTGTCGGTCACCACGCGGGAGGTAACGGTGATGCCGCGGCCGTGATCGGCCACGCGCTTGCCGATCGCCACCTGTTCCTCGACCACGGGAACGACTTCTTCAGCCACCGCTGTTCCGCCTTCGGTGGCATGAGCCTGTGCCGCCTCGCCGTAGACCACCGAGTTGTCGTGGATCACCAGCGGTTCGACCGCGCAGACCCGGCCATCGTCGAGCCGCACCGCCGTGACGCGGTTGTTGTCGCGATCGACCAGCAGGTCTTCGATCACACCGTACTTGCGGCCTTCGGGGCTCACCAGCGGACGACCGCGGATGTCCTGCGAATCGTGCGCGAGTTCGTAGTTGTCGAGCGTGTCGAGGTTTTCGTAGCGTCTGTCATGTCGCATCATGTGTCTCCTGTGGTTCGGGTTAGGGGCGCGAGAGGATCTCGATGTTCGACTCGTCGACCACCAGGTAAGCGTCCTGTTCACGCAGGATCCCCATGGTGTCGGGATCGAGCGGCTCGCCCGGGATCTGTTCGATGAAGGTGGCGCCGCGGACCATGCCCTCGGTCACGCGCAGACGCTGACCGGGGTTGATGTCGAGAGGCTGCTCCTGCGGATTGTCGATCAGGACGGCGAACAGGCGCTGGTCCTGATCCTCGATCCAGAACCCGCGATCGGTGGGGACTTCGGGGACCATCACTTCATCCGTGAAGTCGTTCCTGCCGACATAGGTCGCGGGATTGCCGAGGATGTCCGCGATAGAGATGCCTGCTTCCATCGCAACCGGCTCTGGCGGTGTGACCGGATCGGCCCCGACCGTCTGTTCGCCGACCACTTCGGTCGGGCCATATTCGACTTCGTCATCGCCGGAGAACAGCCACCATGCGAGCAGCCCCAGCACCAGAACGGCGAGGAGAATCCAGAGCCATCCCATGTTGGACTTCTTATGTACGGGTATCTCAGCCATCTCAGTTCCTTTCATGCAGTTTGGCAGTTGCCGAGGTGTCTTGCTGGCTCATCCCGGCGCCCGCCGCGGATGCGGAGTGCCCGCAAGGCCCGGTAGGCGCGGCACCGTTCGGCAGTGACCGGCCGGGATCCGGGGGGATGAACGCCAGAGGACCGCGCCTTACTCCACGTCTCCCGGGTTCCAGCTCTCGCCGGGCCAGTACTCGAGCGGGCGCTCGACCGAAGGTCCGCGCACACCGGCTTCCCAAGGGTTCATGCAGTTGTCGTACTGATCTTCCTCGCACACCGGGACGACTCCGACCCCGTAAACGGCCTGGTCACCCGCGATCGGCTGGATCATGGGATTGCTGACCCAGGCCATGTTCCCGGTGGAACCCATGGTTCCGGCGGACGAGGCCATCATGCCGGCATTCGAGCCGGCGAGCTGGGCGGCGATGGAGTTCCACGCCTGCACGCGCTGCGGCGGCGTCATGGCGTAGATGCGGGTGCGCTGGTCGTCGTTCAGCAGCCACCATCCGTTCTGCTGGGCCGGAGTGAGCGTCCAGAAGTAGGTGCGGACCTCGGGCGGCCAGGCATCGTACATCTGCTTGCGATCGGCGGGCCAGCCGTCATAGGCCGCCTGCTGCTGCATGGTTGCCTGGCTCATGTCCTGCGGCATCGCCTGTGCCGAGGCTGTCGCTGGCGCGCCTGCCGCGAGGAGGGCGGCGCTGGCGAGGATAAGGGTACGCATGGTTGACTCCTTGTCTGCTGGCCTCCCGTCCACGACCCGGTTTGAAGGTATACGAAGCCAACGGGGCACTCCCGGAGACGTGCCGTCGATTCGGAACGGGTCATCGCACCGGCACCCCGCTTCATCCGTTGTTCAGAAAGCGCGCGAACGCGATTGGGCGCCCGGTTGCCGGGCCGCAGCCTGCCTGTTCCGGGTCTGTCCCGCCGCCCGGCGGCCGCGCCGGCGCGCAGCGCCGGACCTCTCCGGCCGCGGCCGTGCATATCTTCATTAAGCTGTCGCCAGCCACACAAGGTCCTGTTATCGCGGCGATTGGAAGCAGGGTTGCGCCCCGGACGGGACCGGCGGCACCCCTGCCAACGAGGGGGACATGATGGATCTGAAGAATGCCGCCGGTGTGGTGCTGCTCTCGATTGCCGTGGTCGCCTGCGGTGGCGGCGGCGGCAGCGGCGGGGGAACGCCTCCGCCAATCGGTGGCGGCACGCCTCCTCCTCCACCCCCGCCCCCGCCCCCGCCACCTCCGCCCCCGCCGACCTATTCGACCTTCGCGCAGCTTGCCGGAACGCAGACCTTCAAGACCACCTGCGCCGGCTCGACCAACAACGGGGCCATGCCGATGTCCATCGCCGCCGCGCCGTTCGGCCGCGGCGTGACCATCGTTTCCGACCGGTCGGGGCCGACCTATGACATCTCCTCCGACGGGACCGGGCTGTTCGCGCCGTTCCAGATCGCCTTCACCCAGGCGGATCGCGACCCTGCGATCACCTCTTCGGAGGCCTATCGCAAGCCGCGCGCGGCGGGGCCGAGCGACCTGTTCTCCACCTTCGCGCCGCAACGCAGCGGGGCTCCGTTCGAATACTCCAGGTTCGGCCAGGTCGTGACCCTGGCGGGCAGCAACCTGGTCAGCCTGTTCTGTGCCTACGGGGTGCCGACGCTGCTGACCGACCAGCCGGCAGCGGCCGTGTCCTACACCGGCAATCTCACCATCGGCACGCTGGCGGTGATGGAGAACGTCGGCGCGGGGCCACGTTCGGACTATGTCATGTCGAACACCACGACCACCCTCACCGGAAATCCGGCGACCGGCCGGATCGATGTGACCGTCGAATTGCGCGGGCGGCTGCGGACCGGGTCGACGACCTCCACCACCGTGACCGATTTCGGCACCTTCACCGGCTCCGTCTCGATCGACGGCAGCACGCAGTCGTTCGACGGGTTCCTGCAGGATGCCGGCAACGTGCAGGTCGGGCAGTTCGCGGGCTGGTTCTTCGGGCCGCAGGGCCGCGAGGCGGCGTTCTCGTTCAACATCCAGCAGCGGCGCACCGACAACAGCGACGTGATCACCGGGGGCGTGACCTTCCTCGGGCGCTAGCGCGGCGCAGGCACGCGGCCGGGCGGGCCGCACACCCCGCCCGCCCGGTCAGTTCACCTGCCGCGGCACGGCACTGCCCTGGCGCTGCATGACGAGCCGCTGAACCCGACCTTCTCGCAGGTGACTTCCTTGCCCTGCTGGCTGCTGGCGTTGTCCCACTTGGCGAACTCCGGGCCGTAGAGCGCCCGCACCTTCTTGCGCCACTGATCCTTGGCCTCGTTCTCCGCGCGGTTCTTGCGGATGCGCGCGGGCGTCATCCCGCCATAGACGTGGCCATGGATCACGCACTGGTTGGCATCGACCGCCGGGGGCGGTGGCGGCTCGGTGCGGGTCATCCTGCCCTGCGCGAGCAGCGGCGCGGACACGGCGGCGCAGGCCAGTGCGCCGATCAGAAGCGGGCGGAAAGTGGGGCGCATCCCGGTTCTCCAACGTTGCGAGGGGAGCGCACCCTAGCACGCTCCCCTAAGCCAAGTGTTGGACAAACGGGACACTGCCCGCACGCGGTTCAGCGCAGGCTCACCACGTTGTCGCTCACCGGGCGCACCCGGTCGCCGCGGTAGAGGCTGGCCATGGGCTCGTCTCCGACCACGAACTGCTCGGCGCTCCCGAACCCGTTGAAGCCGGTCTTCATCGCCGCGCCATAGGCGCCGAGCATTCCGATCTCGATGTAGTCGCCCGCCTGGATGTCGCCCGGCAGCAGGAACGGCCCCTGCATGAAATCGGCATCGTCGCAGGTCGGGCCGTAGAAGGCGAACTCGCGCGCCGGATCGCGCAGGTCGTCTTCCAGCGCGGCGACCGGGAAGCGCCATTCGACGTGCGCGGCATCGTAGAGCGCGCCGTAGGCTCCGTCGTTGATGTAGAGCTCGTCGCCGCGGCGCTTTTCCACCCGCACCACCAGCGAGGAATACTCCGCGCACAGCGCCCGGCCGGGCTCGCACCACAGCTCCGCGTTGTAGGCGATCGGCAGCGCCTCGTAGTGGCGGTGGATCACGTCGAAGTAATCCTCCAGCGGCGGCGGCTCCATGCCCGGATAGACGCTGGGGAAGCCTCCGCCGACGTCGATCATGTCGATCACCACGCCGGCCTCGGCCACGGCCGCACGCACGCGCTCCAGCGCCTGGACATAGGCGAACGGGGTCATCGCCTGGCTGCCGACGTGGAAGCACACGCCCAGCCAGTCGCAATGCTGGCGGGTCGCCTGGAGCAGCGGCGCGGCATCGGCGAGATCGACCCCGAACTTGGCCGCGAGGCTCAGCTCGGAATACTCGCTCGACACGCGCAGGCGCACGCACAGCCGCAGGTCGCGCGCCGGCTCGCCCGCGTCGTCGGCGCAGGCCGTGACGATCTTCTCCAGCTCCTCGACCGTGTCGAGGCTGAAGGTGCGAACGCCATGCTCGAAGTAGGCCTCGCGGATCGCGCGCGGGGTCTTCACCGGGTGCATGAAGCACAGCTCCGCCTGCGGCAGCGCGCCGCGCACCAGCCGCACCTCGGCGATCGAGGCGACGTCGTAGTGGGTTATCCCGCTGTCCCACAGCACCCGCAGCAGATCGGGTGAGGGGTTGGCCTTGACCGCATAGAGCGACTTGCCCGGAAACTTCTCGACAAAGAAGCGGGCGGCGCGCGCAGCGGCGTGCGGGCGGTTGAGGATGACCGGCTCGTCCGGCGCGAGGGCGCGAACTACAGACCGTGCGTCAGGATAGTGGTGCAACTCAAGGGACCCCCAATAGGCCTTGCGGCCAGATCAACGACAGGATGAAGCTGCCTTGCGGTTTGGAAGTCCCCATGGGGCAGCGAGGGGGCGCATATAGGACCCCTGCGGTGAACCGCAAGTGAAAACTGGCGCAGATCGGGAGAGGATCAGTCGACGTCGCTCCAGGTCAGAACCCGGGTGAAAACAGGGTAACTTGCCGGGTCGCCGGAGAAGCGCACACGGCACCTTTCCGCCATCCCGTTGCGCCTGCACCATTTGCGCCCATCTTCGGAAAATCCCGTTGCGATCAGGGTGATGCGCCGGTTCTGCCGCGCGAAGAAATTGCGCCGTATGGTCCGGCGAAGCTCGTTCGTCAGTTTGAAGCCAAGCAGCCTGCGATCCGCATCGCCATGGCGCCGGGTGGCACCGAACGCAGGAACCAGAACGTATTCGGCACGCGCGTTTTCGGAACTGGGCAGCACGTCATCTGCGGTCAGATCGTTTTCCGTCATGACACCTGAGATGATCCTTTTCGCAGCATCCTTGGTCAACGGCCAGGCAGTCGCAAAGCCGACGTAATCCTGGCGAGCACAGTGGAACAGGCCCACGCCCATCACGGGGTTGCGCTCATACATCCGGGTGATCTCTTCGCCGAGCGGCGCAGAGCCACCATATATTTCGGCGTGCAGGTTGCCGCGAAGCTGCTCCAGCTGAACGCGTGAAAAGCTTCCATGCACTTCGATGTCATCTTCCAGATCGATCGGAGGAAATCCGTCGATCCCATCGGTGTCGTGCCGTCCGCGCGAGAGCAACGCGACCGCCGCCAGCGCGCCAATGCCGATCATGGCGATCGATCCGGCGGTCAGCCCTGTATGCCTGCCGGCCAGGTTCAGCGCTTCGTCGACGACCTTGCCGATAAACAGGGGCGCCAGCACGAGCGCGAACTTGAGCGGCCAGGGCTGCCGACGGTACCAGTCAACCGTGTTGAGCCACGCGTTCCTTGCCTCAAGCTTCATGGCCCCCCCGGATTGCCGGGTCATGCGGTGCGGCAAGCCCTTGACTGCTGCAAGATACCGGTAGCGGAATAGAGTGCAACTGGCAGGAAACTGCCAGATGATCAGCTCAACCGGTCGCGGAACGCCTCGTAACCGAATGATTTCACACACTCGAGCTGGTCGGTCTCGCTGTCCCACAGCCAGATCGAGGGCAGCGGCACCCCGTTGAAAGTGTTGGTTTTCACCATCGAGTAGTGCGCCTGGTCGAGGAACGCGATTCGCTCGCCCGGCTTGCACGGCACCGGCAGGCGATAGTCACCGATCACGTCGCCGGCGAGGCACGACGGGCCGCCGAGGCGGACGGGCGTGCCCTCGCCCGCTTCCCCCAGCATGGCCGGGCGATAGGGCGCCTCGATCACGTCGGGCATATGGCAGGTGGCGGAGATGTCGGTGATCCCCACCGGCATCCCGTTGTCGTGCGTGTCGAGGATCGTGCCCACGAGAATCCCCGCATCGAGCGCCACCGCCTCCCCCGGCTCGAGATAGATCTCCGCCCCGGTGTCATCCTTCGCATCGCGCAGGAACTCGACCAGCTCCTCGCGCTGATAGTCCGCGCGGGTGATGTGGTGCCCGCCGCCCATGTTGATCCACTTGAGCTGCCCGAACCACGGCTCGACCGCGTCGAACACCTTGTCCCAGGTCCGCCGCAGCGGCTCGAGATCCTGCTCGCACAGGTTGTGGAAGTGAATGCCGTCGACCAGGTCCATCACCTCGGGGGTGAGCTGGTCGAGCGGGAAGCCGAGCCGGCTGCCGGGGCTCGAAGGGTCATAGCGCGGCACCTCGCCGGTCGGCACCTGCGGATTGATCCTGAGGCCCACGTCGAACGTGTTCCCGCTCGCCCGCGCGGCATCGAGGACCGGGGCCATGCGGACGAGCTGGCCGGGCGAATTGAAGATCACGTGATCCGACAGGCGGCAGATTTCCGCCAGGTCGTCCGGCTTGTAGGCGGCGCAATAGGTCGCGATCTCGCCATCGTAGAACTCGGAGGCGAGGCGCGCTTCCCACAGGCCGCTGGTGCACACCCCGTCAAGATATTCGCCGATGATCGGCGCGACCGACCACATGGAGAACGCCTTCAGCGCGGCCAGCACCTTGATGTCGGCCGCATCGCGGATGCCGGCGAGCACCTGACAGTTGGCGCGCAGCTTCGCCGCATCGACGACAAACGCGGGGCTGTCGACGCGATGCAGGTCGAAATGGGCAAACGCCCCCGGATCGCCGGCTTTGGTTTCCATGACTCTGACCTTGCCTTGCTTTTCTGTTCACGCGAAGACGCGAAGAGGTCAGTTCCCGAACCTGCTGCCGCGATGATTGTTGACGATACGCTTGAGGCCATCCTTGAACATTGCTTGTCCGAAATTCATCAGCAAACCCAGCGGAAGTTCGGTTAGCCGAAGGTAGGTGAGAACCTGCTTCCCGTGCACGGGAAGCAGCTTGTCGACCGACTTCAATTCCACGACGAGACTTCGCTCAACCAACAGATCGATCTTGAACGCGTTGTCTACGACAACGCCCTTGTATCTCAGAGGAACCGAAACCTGCCGCTGAACCTCGAACCCGGATTGACGAATGCCTTCGGCCATTAGCGCCTCATAGGCACTCTCCAGCAGGCCCGGTCCCAGATCATCATGGATATGGAACCCGCAATCAACCACGCTGCGGGCCACACGCTCCAGTTCCTCCGGGCTCAGCATCTTCGCGTCTTCGCGTGAACCAGAATGATCGTCCTCAGAACCCCACCGGCCCGTCAAGCTCCTCGACCGTCCACGGCAGGCCGTGCTCGCTGAGCATGTCCATGAAGGGATCGGGATCCATCTGTTCCATGTTGAACACCCCCTCCCCGCTCCACACGCCCTGCACCACCAGCGCGCTGCCGATCATCGCGGGGACCCCGGTGGTGTAGCTGACCGCCTGGTTGCCGGTTTCCTCGTAGGCCGCCTCGTGGCTGCATATGTTCTTGATGTAGAACGTCTTCTCTCCGCTGCCGTCGATCGCCTCGCCGGTCGCGATCACGCCGATGTTGGTGTTGCCCCTGGTCTTTTCGCCGAGCGTTTCCGGCTTGGGCAGCACCGCGGCGAGAAATTGCAGCGGGATGATGTCGCGCCCCTGGTAGCGCACCGGCTCGATGCTGGTCATGCCGACATTCTGCAGCACGGTCAGGTGGGTGATGTACTGGTCGCCGAAGGTCATCCAGAACCGCGCCCGCTCCAGTTCGGGGACGAACCGGGCAAGGCTTTCCAGCTCCTCGTGGTACATCAGGTACATGTTCTTCGGGCCGACCGCCTCGAAATCGAAGGCGACCTTGTTCGACATCGCCGGGGTCTCGACCCACTCGCCGTTTTCCCAGTGCCGCGCCGGGGCGGTGACTTCGCGGATGTTGATTTCCGGGTTGAAGTTGGTGGCGAAATGCTGGCCGTGGTCGCCGCCGTTGCAGTCGAGAATGTCGAGCGTGCGGATCGTCTTCAGCTTGTGCTTCTTCAGCCACATGGTGAACACGCTGGTGACGCCGGGATCGAATCCGGAGCCCAGCAGCGCCATCAGCCCGGCCTGCTTGAACCGGTCGTGATAGGCCCACTGCCACTTGTACTCGAACCTGGCCTCGTCCTTCGGCTCGTAATTGGCGGTGTCGAGATAGCTGACCCCGGCTTCCAGGCAGGCGTCCATGATCGGCAGGTCCTGGTACGGCAGCGCCAGGTTCACGACGAGCGAGGGCCGGACCTTGCGGATCAGGTTGACCATCGCCGGCACTTCCTCGGCGTCGATCTCGTAGGTCTGGACGTCGACGCCAGCGCGTTGCTTCACGCTCGCGGCGATGGCGTCGCACTTGGATCTGGTCCGGCTGGCGAGATGGATGCTGGTGAAGATGTCCGGGTTGAACGCCATCTTGTGGACGCAGACCGAACTGACGCCGCCAGCGCCGATCACGAGGACTGTGGACATGGGAGCTTCTCCAAGGCTTTCGATTCTGGCGCGCTCTCTAGGCCAAGGCGCGCGCAATCTGAACCACATTCGGCCCGGGTGTGGGCGATGCAGGCCAACCTGCCCTGCACAACAAGCTCAGCCAGTCCCGCCTTCGAACGGATCGATCAACCCCACCCCCATGCCGGCGAAATCCGCCACATTGCGGCTGACCAGCGTCAGGTTCGCCTCGATTGCAGTCGCAGCGATCCAGGCGGCGCGTTCGGACTTCGGGTCGGGCACGTGCAGGTTGGCACAGATCAGGGCCACCGCCCGCGACAATGGCAGCGTGCGGTGCTCATAGCTCGTCATGACCTGGTCGTTGAGCCATCGCCGCAGCGCAGCGCCCTGCCGGCCATCACGCCGCTCGATCTGCAGGACACCGCGTTCCAGTTCGAACAGGGTCATGCCGAGATGAAGGTTGCCTCCACATCCACCTGGCCAAGCCATCGCGCTGCGTGCAAATCGATCCTGGCCGTACCGAGCTTGCGGCTCTCGGAAATGAAATTCGTGTCGAGCAGGCACATCAGTCGCCGAAATCCGGGGTTTGCGCGGCGAGTTCCAATCGTGCCGGCTCCCACTCGAAATCGTGCGGGGCGGCCGGTGCCAGCGCCTCCGCAGCGGTCCTGCGCTGCGCCGCCATGCGCTCGAGCGCTTCCTCGATGATCTCGGCCTGACTGCGCCCGCCGGTTGCCAGCCGCCGCAGCAGGGCGGTCGCCCGGGACGAGCGAATCGTGATCGGGGGTTGGCGGCGGCGTGCGGTCGGAGCCATCGAATATCCTTATGCCGGTGACGGATAGCACCGTGCATACACATAGGTAAGCACAAGGCAGACTTCGCCCTGTCGCTCGCTCCAGCGCGGGCGGCGCAGCACGCCGGCCGCTTCCACCCTGCGCCACTAACCCGCATTTCCTACTCGCCCACGATGCGGCATAGCGGGTGCATGATGGTGAACCGCCCCTTCCCCGCCCGCTTCGTCGCGCGCGCGCATGACCCGGATTTTTTTGCTTCAGGACTGTGTAACAAGTGGTCCATGTCTCCGCTCCGTTCAGCCGGAGGGCGCGGTTGATGAACGCTGAGCGGATGCCGACTCGCGAGGGGGTGCTGCTGGCGGCCGAACGGGTCTCGGCGATCCTGCCTCCCACCCCGCTGCTGCCTCTTGAGGTTCCCGCAGCCGGCGATGGCCACGTGCGCCTGTGGGCCAAGGCCGAAGTGCTCCAACCGGTCGGCGCGTTCAAGATCAGGGGCGCGTGGAACCGGCTGGTCACGCTGGCGAAACGCGAGCGCGCGCGCGGCGTGGTCGGGGTCTCCAGCGGCAACCACGCACAAGGGGTGGCCTGGGCCGCGCGGAGGCTGGGGATCGCGGCCACCATCGTCATGCCTCTCGACGCCCCGCAGGCCAAGATCGACGCCACCCGCGCGCTGGGAGCGCAGGTGGTGCTCTACGACCGGGCGGGGGGCGAGGACCGCGACGAAGTGGCCGCGCGGCTGGTCGCGGCGAGCGGGGCGACCCTGGTCCACGCCTTCGCCGACCCCTGGGTGATCGAGGGGCAAGGCAGCGCCGGGATCGAGATCGAGGCGCAGCTCGGCCGCGCGCCTTCGCGGATCGTCGCCTGCTGCGGCGGCGGCGGGCTGGCGGCGGGCCTCGCGCTCGCCTGCCCCGGCAGCGCGGTCATCCCGGTCGAACCGGAAGGGTGGGACATGGTCGGACAGGCGCTGGCCGCAGGCGAGGTGGTCAGGGTCGGGGCCAGCCCGCCTGTGACCATCTGCGACGCGCTGCAACCGCCCGCGACCCGGCCGCTCAACCTCGCCGTGCTCCACGGCCGCGCCGCGCCGGGCGTTACCGTGACCGACGATGAGGTGCGCGCCGCGCAGCGGTTCGCCTTTGCACGGATGCGGCTGGTGGTGGAGCCCGGCGGGGCGGCGGCGCTGGCGGCGGCGCTGGCGGGCAAGGTGCCGCTCGACGGCGACACCGTGGTCATGCTGACCGGCGGCAATGTCGACCCGGCAGCCTACGCGGCAACGATCGCCGGATGAGCCGGGTTTGACAATCGGGCGATGCGCCTGCACTCTCGCAGGCGCAAGGTTGAGGGAGGGATACCATGCAGGCCCAGATGCTCGCACCGGCGGCAGTGCTCGTCGCCTGGTCGCTGGTGATGCTGTTCTGGATGGCGGGCTCCCGCTTTCCGGCGATGAAGCAGGCGGGCGGAGGCCTGGGCGCGGCACGGCCGGGCGGGCGCGGCCAGGATCTCGAAAGCGTGCTGCCGCCGCAGGTCAACTGGAAGTCGCACAACTACACCCACCTGATGGAGCAGCCGACGCTGTTCTACGCGGTCAGCGCGATCATCGCGATCCTCGGTGCCGCGGCGGGCGACGTGCTCGCGGCGTGGGTCTATGTCGCGCTGCGGATCGTCCATTCGCTGTGGCAGGCGACGGTCAACCGGGTGCCGGTGCGGTTCGCGCTGTTCGTGCTGTCCACTCTCGCGCTGCTCTACCTCGCGCTGCGCGCGCTCGCCCTCGCCCTGTTCGCCGATCCGGGAGCCATTCCGCAATGAGCCAGACCGCCATCCTCCAGCCCGTCATCGCCCTTGCGGGCTGGACCATGGTCATGTGGCTGTGGATGTACGCGACCCGCATTCCGGCGATGAGCAGGGCCGGGATCGACGGCACCAGGCTGGTCGGCTCCAACGGAGCGAGCCTGCGCGAGAAACTGCCCGACACGGTCAGCTGGAAGGCGGACAACTACAACCACCTGCACGAGGCGCCGACGGTGTTCTACGCGGTGGCGCTGGCGCTAGCCGTGGCCGGGGCGGGCGAAGGGATCAACGCGCTGCTTGCGTGGATCTACGTCGGCCTGCGGGTGGCGCACTCGCTGGTACAGGCGACCGCCAACCGGGTGCTGGTCCGCTTCGTGCTGTTCGCGCTGTCGAGCCTGGTGCTGATCGCGCTGATCGTCGAGGCGGCGCTGGCGGTCTTCTAGCCCGCGAACTCGCGTTCGGCGAGGAAGCGTTCGGCATCGAGCGCGGCCATGCAGCCGGTGCCCGCGGCGGTCACGG
>ERZ1066122.65-NODE-65-length-120930-cov-14.111992_pt1 | contig 120930 bp, 104 predicted proteins | sample MGYA00382769_ERZ1066122 | MGnify/ENA primary metagenome ERZ1066122 (study PRJEB33369, sample SAMEA5778352) | biofilm metagenome | biome: Industrial cooling water; feature: Water cooling tower basin; material: Biofilm | place: United Arab Emirates | collected...
GTTGAATAACTACTTACGGGACCAACGCCGATTTTAGACCGGACACGCCTGAGTTCCGAGTTCTGGGTTCAGGTTCCGAGTTCTGGGTTCGAGTCAGAAGTCGAAAGTCCAGCCGGGCCTGCCCTAGCCTCAGCTATGGCCGAGCCGCTCCCGGGTAGCCCGGGCAAGGGCCACGATCCTCTCCACCTGCTCCACCTGCGTCACGCTGGTGGTATCGATCGTCACGGCGTCGCGGGCCGGGGCGCTCTGCGTGGCGTCCTGCGCATCCCGGGCCACCAGCGCCTCGGTTTCCTCGGCGATCTCGGCGTCATTGGGACGGCGCCCGAGGCGCTGGATGAGTCGGCGCCGCGCCCGTTCCCAGGTATCGGCTATGAGGAACACCTTGAGCGCGGCGTCCGGGAACACGGCCGTGCCGATATCACGCCCGTCCACCACCACGTCCACGGCCGCGCCCGCCTCCCGCACCTGGGAGTTCACCCAGGCCCGGACCGGGGCCATGCTGGCCACCCGCGACACCTGCCGGGTGACCGGCGTGTCCCGGAGCGCGAGATCCTGTTCCTGACCGTCAATGAGCGGCAGCACAGAGCGCTCGGTGAGCCGCCAGGTAATGCGTGGCGTTCCGGCCAGAACCAGCTCGGGCGTCCAGTGCTCGGGCTCCACACCGCTCTGCAGCGCCAGCCAGGTGGCCGCCCGGTAGAACGCCCCGGAATCGACATGGCGCACGTCGAGCTGCTGGGCCACCCACTGAGCCGTGCTGCTCTTGCCGGACGCGGCCGGCCCGTCAATGGCGATGACCAGACGGCGGGCGCCTCCCGATGTCGTGCGCTGCCCATCGGCGCCGGCCGGTGGCGTGCGCACGGTGGCCTCGCCCGCCGCCGCCGAAGTGACCTGCGCCAGATCCCGCCAGAAGGTCGGGTAGGACACACTCACGCAGCCGGGGTCGTCGATGATGATGCTGTTGCCAGGCAAGGCCCCGAGAATGCCGAAGGCCATGGCAAGACGATGGTCGCCATGCGTCTCAACCTGCCCGCGCAGCGCGGTGTCGGTACCGACAATCCTCATGCCATCGGGGCGTTCTTCGGCGGTCGCACCAAGGCGCTGAAGGTTTTCCACGACGGCGCGAATGCGATCGCTTTCCTTGACCCGCAGTTCTGCCGCGTCGGCAATGATGGTCTCGCCCCTGGCCCGCGTGGCGAGGCAGGCCAGTATGGGCAGCTCATCGATGCAACGGGGAATCTCCGCCCCGCCAATGTGCGTGCCCTGCAGCGCAGACGGACGGACGCAGATGCTGCCCACCGGCTCACCGCCCTGCTCCGTCACGTCGTGCAAGGTCAGGGCCGCACCCATGCGCCGAAGCACGTCGAAGGCACCGATGCGTGTGGGATTGAGGCAGACATTGTCGAACCACAACTCACCGGCATCGGCAAGCGCCGCGAGGGCCGCGAAGAACGTGACGCTGGAGGGATCGGCCGGCACGTCGACATCGAGCGGCTGCACCTGCTGCGCCGCATCCAGTGTCACGACCTGCGCGCCGTTGTCCCGGGTGCTGACGCGCAGCGCGACACCACGGGCCTGCAGCATGCGTTCGCTGTGATCGCGCGACACATGCGGTTCCTCGACGGTGACGGACACGCCGGCGGCGAGCCCCGCGAGAAGCACCGCACCTTTCACCTGCGCGCTGGCGTGCGAATTGACCAGGTCCACCGATGCGAGCCGCGCACCGGTCACGCGCATGGGCAGGCCCTCGTGTCCCGCTGCCCCCTCGAACTCGATGCGCGCCCCCATGCGCCGCAGAGGCTCGGCGACACGGCGCATGGGACGCCGGCTGAGACTGGCGTCCCCCTCGAATCGCGCCGACACGCCGTCGAGCCCGGCGACCAGCCCGGCAAGCAGACGCGTGGTGGTGCCGCTGTTGGCGCAGTCCAGCACCGATTCCGGCGTATGCAGCGCCGACACGCCACGCCCCTGCACGACAAAGTCGTCCGACAGCGCCGGCACGGCGACCCCGAGGGCCCGCAACGCCGCCGCAGTGGCGTGCACGTCGGCCGACGGCAGGATGCGCCGAATGCGCGACGGACCCACGGCCATCGCGGCCAGAATGAGCGCCCGGTGACTGATGGACTTGTCACCGGGTGCCCGCACACGCCCCGCTACGTTGAGCGGCGGCGCTGGCGTCACCGCAGCCACGCTTCGAGTGCTGTCGCCGCGTCGGTCTTGTCGTCGCGGTACTTCACGATAACCGGCGTCTGCAGCGACAGACCCTGCGCTTCACCAAACGGCGAGCTGACGCGACGTGCACCCGGCACGACGACGGCTCCCTCGGGGATGATGAGCGGCTGATCGGCGGTGGCCCGATGCACGGTCTCACGCACAAGATCGTACACGGGTGTGCCGCGCGTGAGGATGACACCGGCGCCAAGCACGGCGCGTGCACGCACCACGGTGCCCTCGTACACGCCGCAGTTGCCGCCCACCACCACATCGTCCTCGATGACCACCGGCGCGGCGTTCACGGGCTCGAGCACCCCGCCGATCTGCGCGGCCGCGCTGAGATGCACCCGCTCACCGATCTGCGCGCAGCTGCCCACGAGGGCATGGGAGTCCACCATGGTGCCGCGGCCGACGTACGCTCCCACGTTGATGTACATGGGGGGCATGCAGACGACGTTGGGCGCCAGGTAGGCGCCTCGACGGACGGTGGAGCCACCGGGCACGATGCGCACCTGATTCTCCACGCGGAATTCGCGTGTGGGGAAGGTGTGCTTGTCCAGGAAACTGAAGGGCGCGGGGCCCGGCATTTCGCTGACCTTGCCGAGGCGGAAGCCCAGCAGAATGGCGCGCTTGACCCAGGGCACGGCGTGCCAATTGCCATCGGCATCACGCCGCGCGGCGCGAATGTCGCCACGCTCCAGATGCGCGATGGTCGTGTCAAAGAGCTGCTGCGCATCGTGGGCCAGCGGCGCGCCGCTGTCGAGCAGCTGGGGATCGTTGAAGCGGGCTTCGAGGTCTGCGACAGTGAGCGCCATGGGATGCACGAAGGCGAAAGTGACAGAAGGGAATCAGCGGGTCGTGACGGGTACCGGCCAGTCCATCAGTGCGCAGACAGCACAACGCCGGCGCGCTCGAGCACGTCACGCACACGTGGCCGCAACGCGTCCTGCAAGGGGACCAGCGGAAGGCGCAGCAGGTTGTCCATGCGCCCCATCATGGCGAGCATGGCCTTGGCCGGAATGGGGTTGGACTCCACAAAACAGGCGTCGATGACCGGCGCGAGACGCGCATCAAGCGCGCGGGCAGCGGCGAGGTCCCCGCGCGCCATGGCCTCACACAGTTGCGCCATGGCATCAGGCAGAATGTTGGACACCACCGATATCACACCATCGGCCCCGTGCGCCATGAGCGCAAGCGTGATGCCGTCGTCACCGGAGAGCACGCTGAAATGCGCAGGGCGTTCGCGAATGATGGTGGTGATCTGCGCCAGATTGCCCGACGCCTCCTTCACGGCCACAAATCGCGGATCGGCGGCGAGTTCGAGACAGGTGGCCGCCTCGAGATTCACCGCCGTGCGCCCCGGCACGTTGTAGATCACGATGGGCAGCTCGCAGCCGTCAGCCACCGCGCGGAAGTGCGCCAGCAAGGCCCGCTGCGGCGGCTTGTTGTACATCGGCGTGACGTGCAGGAGGTGCGTGGCGCCAATGGCCTGCATCTCGCGCGACAAGGCCACCGCCTTCGCGGTGTCGTTGGAGCCGGCGCCGGCCACCACCGGTACGCGCCCCGCCACCTGTTCCACCGTGATCTCCACCACCCGGCGATGTTCAGCCTGGGAGAGCGTCACCGCCTCACCGGTTGAGCCGCAGGGAATGAGCATGTGCACGCCCTGCTCTACCTGCCACTCGATGAGCGCACGCAGTGCGGCTTCGTCCACGCTCCCCGTGCGGGTGAAGGGCGTGACGAGGGCCGTGCCACAGCCACGCAATCGCGCCGGCGTTGTGGGAGAAGTGGATGACATGCTCAACGCTCCGGCTTCGCAGAAGCAGGTTGCGACACAGCCGGACCGCTGCGCAGCACATCCCGCATGGTGAACACCCGTGCTTCCTGCTGTCGGGCCAGCCAGCGCGCCGCGCTCAGGGCGCCGTCGGCAAACACCCGGCGGTCGCGCGCCTCATGACGCAGAACGATCTGCTCGAAGGCGGCATCGATCACGACATCATGGGTGCCCGGCACCGCTCCCACACGAATGCTGCTGATGGGCACCTGGTGCCCAAGCCCCTCACCCAGGCGTTCGGCGATGGCAATGCCCGTACCCGAGGGCGCGTCCTTCTTGGCGGTGTGATGGGTCTCCACCACATGACAGTCAAAGCCATCAAGACCGGCGAGGCGTCGTCCCGCATCCTCGGCGATGGCGAGAAACAGCTGCACGCCCAGGGAAAAGTTGGGCGACCATAGCGCCGGCGTGCCGTGTTGCGTGACGAGCGCCTCGAGCCTCGGCAGTTCGGCGTTCCATCCCGTCGTGCCGACCACCACGGGGCAGCCGAGCGCCAGGAGCGCCGCCGTGTTGGGCAGCGCGGTCTCTGGAGTGGTGAATTCGATGGCGACGTCGGCGCCGTTCAGCAGCGCGCGCGTGAGTCCGGCCTGCATTTCCGGAGCATCGAGCCGCGCCACCACCTCACACCCACGTTCAGCCGCCAGGGCATCGAGCGCGCGACCCATCCGCCCCATGCCAACGAGGGCCACCCGCACGGGGGAAACACGTGGCGACGTATCCGCCGCGCTCATGCCTGCGCCTCGAAGAACGTGGCATGCAAACGCTGCATGGCCGGCACGACCTGTTCGTCGTCCACCACCAGCGTGAAGTTGATGCCCGTGGCGCTGAGCGATGCCATGTGCACCTTGATGGGCCCGAGCGCCGCCATGGCCTGTGCGAGAGCGGCGCTGCCGTCAGCCAGGCCAGCACCGACAACCGCCAGTACTCCGCTGCGACGTTCCACCGAGACATCGCCGAACTCCGCGAGATCCTGCAGAATGGCGGCGAGATTGTGCGTGTCATCGAGCGTGACGGACACGGACACTTCGGACGTCGTGACCACGTCCACCGAGGTGCGGTGCCGTTCAAACACCTCGAACACGCGTCGCAGGAAGCCCGGCGCGAGCAGCATGCGTGAAGACCGCAGCTTGACCATGGTGGCGCTGCGCTTGCCGGCGATGGCGCGAACGGGAAGGCGCGGCGCGTCGAAGGCGATCATGGTGCCCTTGCCCTCCGGGCGCCGCGAGTTGAACACATACACGGGTATGCCGCGCTGCACGGCCGGCGCAATGGTGGCCGGGTGCAGCACCTTGGCGCCAAACGCCGCGAGTTCGGCCGCCTCTTCGAAGCTGATGCGCTCGATGAGTTGCGCTGCGGGAATGACGCGGGGATCGGCCGTGAGCATGCCATCGACGTCGGTCCAGATCTCGATGGCCTCCGCGTCGATGGCGGCGCCGATGAGCGAGGCGGAGAAGTCGGAGCCGCCGCGGCCAAGCGTGGTGGTGACCCGGCTGGCGGTGGCGCCCACGAAGCCGCCCATCACCGGGATGCGCCCCTGCTGAATGAGCGGCACCAGAACCTGCTGCGCGGCCTGCGCAATGCCGTCCACGTCCGGCTCGGCCTTGGTGAAGAAGTCGTTGGTACGCACGACATCGCGCGCGTCCACGAAATCCGCCGCGAAGCCGCGATGCCGAAAGGCCGCCGCGACGATCTGCGAGGACAAGAGCTCGCCGATGGCGGCCACGGTGTCGAGCGAGCGCGGCGTGAGATACCCCAGCGTGCGGAACGCTTCGGCCAGATGCGCCAGCTCATCGAAGGTGACACCGATTTCGTGCGCCACCTCGTCGGCATCCGGCGCGCCGCTCAGCAGTGCGGCCGCCTCACGCAGATGCCGCTCGCGCAGCTGCTCGATGATCTGCACGGCCGCCAGCAGTTCGCCCTGCGAGGCTTTGTGGGCCACGTCGAGCAACTGATTGGTGGCACCGCCCAGTGCCGAGACGACGACGACGGGCTGACGGTCCAGCTTGGCGGCGATGATGTCGATGACGCGACCGATGGCGGCGGCGTCGGCCACCGAGGTCCCGCCGAACTTGCAGACGATCACGAGCCGCGCAGCCCCGCGAGTTGCCCCGTGGACACGAGCAACTCGGCGTTGAGAATGGACCCGCCTGCCGCGCCACGCACCACGTTGTGTGACATGGCCACCAGGCGAAGATCAAAGAGATGATCGGCACGCACGCGCCCGATGGTCGTGGCCATGCCGCGGCCCTCGTTGACATCCCGGCGCGGCTGCGGGCGATCGGCTTCGTCGCGAATGATGAGCGCCGGCTCGGGCGCGGACGGCAGTCCGCGGACCGCTTCCACACCACGCCATGCGCGCAGCACCTCGAGTGCCTGTTCGGGTGTGGGTTTGGTGGCGAAGCCCACCGAGAGACAGACCGTGTGCCCGTGTTCAACCGGCACGCGGTTGGCATGCGCACTCACCACGATGTCGGCCGGCACGATCTGCTGCCCATCGTAGCGGCCAAGCAGCTTGCCCAACTCCGTTTCGATCTTGGGTTCTTCGTCGCCGATGTACGGGATGACATTGCCGAGGATGTCGAGCGACGGCACCCCGGGGTAGCCAGCGCCGGAGACCGCCTGCATGGTGGTGGCGAACACCTTCGTCACCTGAAAGCGCTCGTGCAGCGGCGCCAGCGCCGCGGCAATGACCGTGGTGGCGCAGTTCGCGTTGGTGACAATGCCGCCGGCCCAGCCGCGCAGCGCACGCTGCTGCGCGAGCATTCCCAGATGATCGCCGTTCACCTCGGGGATGACGAGCGGCACATCCGCAGCCATGCGGTAGTTCTTGGCGTTCGAGAGCACAAGGCGACCAGCCTTGGCAAAGGCAGCCTCCACCTCACCCGCGACACCCGAGTCGAGCGCCGAGAATACGATGGGTGCCGTGACTTCGTCGGGTGTGCAGGCCTTCACCGTCAGACCGGCGACCGACGCACGCAGCGGTCCCTCCAGCCATTTCGCCGCATCCCGATACGATTTGCCGGCGCTGCGCTCGGAGGCAGCAACTTCGACGAGATCGAACAAGGGATGGCCATCGAGCAGGCGGATGAAGGCCTGACCGACGGCACCGGTCGCGCCAAGGACGGCGACCGGCCAACGGGTGGCGGAGGTGTTCATGCGAGCAGTGAGCGGACGATGTGGATGTAGGCGTCGACCGACGCCTCCAGTTCCGCCACATCGATGTATTCGATGGGCGTGTGGGCCACGTGAATGGAACCGGGCCCGAAGAGCAGCGGCGTTCCCCAGCGATCGAGCAGGGGAATGTCGCTCGTGTAGGCAACGGGCTCGACCTCGAAGCCGTTGATCACGTGAAAATGCTGCGCCGGAATGTGTGAGCCCCAGATCAGCTCGAGCCGATCACCGGCCCACTCGGCAAAGGCCGCCTTCACCGGGGCCACATCACCGACGAGGCGAATCATGATCTCCGCCTCCGCCAGACCAGGTACGATGTTGGCCTCGGTGCCGGCGCGCAGCACGCCGATGTTGTAGGTCGTGGGCCCGAGGATGGGGTCCACCGGCAGGGTCAGCGACTTGAGGCGCGGGAGCATGTCCAGCAGCGGCTCCAGCGCACTCTGCCCCAGATGCGCGTAGGCCGAATGCGCCTCACGGCCACGCGACCGCACGATGACGCGCTGCGCGCCCTTGCCGCCGGACGCCAGCTTGCTCTCGGTGGGCTCGCCGTTGACGAGCCAGCGGCTCGTGGCTGCCAGTCTGTTGGCCGCGCGCGCGCCGGGGCTGCCCTTTTCCTCGCCCACCACAAACAGCAGGTCCACACGCTCCTCACCACCCTCCGCCAGGCGCTGGGCCGCGATCATCATGGCCGCCGCAATTCCCTTGGCGTCGGCGGCCCCCCGCCCATAGAGCCGATTGCCCTCGAGCCGTGGCGGGATGAACGGCGGCACGGTATCGAGGTGTGTGGAGAGCGTGACCTGCCCTCCAGCCCGGGTGGCCCAGACATTGGAGCGACCCGGTTCGACTTCCTGCAGGGAGACGTTCCATCCGTTGGCGACGAGCCAACGGGAGACGAAATCCACCGCGTCGCGTTCGCGACCAGTCGTGGATTCGATGGAGAGCAGTTCGGAGGCCAGCGCGACGACGTCGGACATGCCTTCAACATATCCGGGCTCGCAACCGTCCCGCGTCCCCTGTCCGATCATACCCGGAGCGGGACTCGAACCCGCACGCCCTTTTGGGGCACAAGATTTTAAGTCTCGCGCGTCTACCGGTTTCGCCATCCGGGTGGCGAGGGCTCCGGTAGGAAGTACCGGACCAGAACCCGCGCGTGGATAAACTAACGGGCGGGGAGCGGAACGGCCCACGCGGGCGCTATCAGGCCAGCCGCGCGCCGACCGGCCACCATGCCTTCAGGCCTGGGCAAAAAGAAAAGCCGGACCACGAGGGACCGGCTTTTCCGTGCATCACCTGACGTGCATCACCTGATGTGAAGAGCGGGAAACGGGACTCGAACCCGCGACCCCAACCTTGGCAAGGTTGTGCTCTACCAACTGAGCTATTCCCGCGTCACCAACCAACAGCGGAATTGTATAGTGGCCAGCCGCTGCTGACAAGCGGAGTCACCGGCTGACGTGCACAAGCGATGCACAGCGACCGCGCTAGCCCTTGAGGCCAAGCGCGTGCACCGCGTACCACAGCGTGTGGGCCAGCAGACCGGCGAGCGCGGCGTCGCCGCCATTCTCCACGGCCCGCCCATCTTCGTCCACCCGCTCGGCCGCAATACCACCATCCAGCGGGGCGCGGCGGAGCCAGGCCAGCACGGGCTCTGCGTCGGGCCCCAGGAGCCGCGCGATCTGCGGGACGAGAGCTCGTGGGGTCCCGGTCCCCTGACCAGCTTCCGCCTGCGCGGCGATCGCCCGCACGGTACGACGGAACAACGAGTCCTCGCGGTCAAACGCCTCGTAGAGGGGCAGCCAGAGCACGGACGCCACCGCGTCGTCGCTGGCCCCCTGCCCGCCCGCCAGGTCCACCGAGGTTGCGAGCCGGGCCTTCTCGCCGCGATCCATGGCAAAGTGTCGCCGGAGCGCCGCGCGCACTGCCGCCGGATCTTCCACACCAGCGGCACTCTCCTCATCGAGCGTGCGACGAAACACGTCGAGTGCCATGGCCACGGCCGCGTTGCCGTGCAGCGTGAACGGAAACTCGGGCGAGGCCCCGGATGGCGTGACCTCGGTGCCGTACAAGGGCACACGTTCGTCGCGGCGCGCCGCAATGTCCTCGGCGGCCAGGTAGAGCGTATCGGCAACGATCGGGTCTTCGACGATCTGCTCGTCACCCGTGTCGCGAATGTAGCGATCGGTGGCGATGGCAAAGGCCGCCGCCCCTTCAACAGCAAAGCCGGGCTGGAACAGTGTGCCGTCGAGGTAGTGGACACCCTGACCCGGTGCATAGCCGTGCAGCTCGCAGGCCCGCACGAGCAGCTCACGCGCAAGTGCTCCGTCGGCAAGCTGCACGGCGGGCAGGGTCCACATGAGTGACTCCCAGTCGCGCACGGTACAGCCCAGCCCATGCCAGGGCGCGCGGGTGCGCACGAGGTAATAGTGCGCGTCGTCCAGCGCGCGCCCCACGCCGTAGAAGTACGCGAACAGCAGGTTGCGATGAATCAAACGATCCATCCACTCCGAGCCGGTGGTCTGCTCCATGGCCATGAGCGCTTCGCGCGTGGCCGTGAGCAGTGCGCGCCATCCCCGCCGGCGCAGCACGCCCACGGTGGCCTGCGCACCGTCCCGCTCCGGGCCCACGGCCAGATAGAACGCCACCTGAGCGGCAGCGCCGGTCGCCACACGGAGTTGTCGGCGTATCGCAAAGGGCTGCGGCGCCTGACTGGTTTCGCCGGTGCACTCCAGCGTGGCCGGGCCGTCGCCGGCAATGGCCACGGCCACCAGCCCCGGAACGGCCGCGCCCTCGAGTAGCAGTACCTCGTCCTTCGTTTGTGTGACGCGGTGGGCGTCGTCGAAGGGGCGTGCTGAACGGACCCGCTGCTGACGGTGGCCGAGAGTGCCCTCGAGTGCCAGCTCAACGTCCACGTCCTGCGGCCCGCGATTCTCGACGGCCAGCGTGTACACGGCGCCGGCCATGTCGGCATCCCGGCCGTAGGGAGCGAAGATGGTCCCGCGCAGCACCAGCGATCCGACCGTGCAGGTGAACGTGGGCAGCCAACCTGCGGCGCGCTCCCAGGCAATGCCTTCGGCGGCCAGCGCCTGCACCTGCCCGTTCACGCGCAACACCGGGCGCAACAGTGGGGTACCGGCACCGGACGCGAAGTCGGCATGTCCTGCCACCTCGATGGCCGCCCGCGCGCCACGGTGCATCACGCCAAGCGCGTGAATGGCGCCATCCGTGGGGTTGATGCAGGGGATGGTCAGCCAGTGATTTCCCGTAAGCTGCCACGGGACCGAGGGGATGTTCGCCATCGCGTGCAGGAGTTGCCGTAAATAGAGTCCACCACTGGGGTTGCATCACCGCTGTTCGTTGACGCTCCCCCCTGAGCGAGCTAATCTAGCCGGTTCGCTCCGCCCCTGTCCGTCCCTTCAGCTGCCATGTCCGTGGCTTCAGCCATTCGCCCTGCCCCGTCGTTTCGCAATACGCGCGCATGGTCTCGCGCCGTGCGCTCAGTCACGCTGTGCGCGATGCTGGCCATCTCGCTGCGCCCCACGGCTCTTCTGGCGCAGGCAGTGGCCGGTGTGGGGGAAGACGCGATCCCGGTGCCTCGCGGCAGTCTGCGCATTGGGACCGGGGGTCTGTGGAACGACTACCGCGATGCCTGGTCACGCGATGGCCTTGGTGGCGCATATGGCAAGGGCCCCTTGATGGGTGCCCTGAATACGGAGCGGCTTGGTACAGGCATTCTGGCCACGCTCAGCGACGCCGAGGTGGCGCTTCGTACGCTGACGGGGCAAAGCAGCGTTCAGCTGTCCATGGGACCGCTGGAAGCCCGCGGCCAGGTGCGGCAGAGCATTGCCCCCATCACACTCGACTACGGGGTCACCCGGCGGCTGTCCGTGCGACTGGTGGTGCCATATGTCGAGTCGCGTGATGCCACACAGTTCATACTGAATCGCACGGGCCTCGGGGCCAATGTTGGTGCCAACCCGGCGTTCGGGACAACAGGAGCCGCGGCACGAGCGCAAAACGGTGCGCTCGTCACGCAGATTGCCACGGCGCGCACGCAGCTTGCGGCGGAGATCACGCGATGCGCCAATGTCGAGGCCACGGGCTGCGACGCCATTCGCGCGAACCCCGCGGGCGCGCAGGCGCTGTTGAGCCGTGCGCAGGATGTTCGCAGCGCCCTGCTCACGGTGTACGGCGACGCGTCACGTGGCGGCTCGCCCGTGGTGCCGATCACCGGCAGCGCGCTGCACACGTCCATCCTCGGCACCATGACGGCGTTGCGCGAGGAGTTCTCGGCCTTTGGCGTCGCCGCGCTGACCGCTGCGGGCCCTTCACCCGCCGCGCTCATCTACGGTCCGGCCGGCATCGCCAACATCGCCAGCGACACCGCGTTCGGCGTGGGATACGAGCGACTGGGTGACACACGGCGCGCAGGTATCGGCGACGTGGATCTCACGGCCACCTGGTTGTTGTGGGACAGCTTTCGCGCGGATCAGGTGGCGCGTCTCCTCACCCCACGCCGCGGCCTGCGGAGCACCATCACTGGTGGGTGGCGCTTTGGCACCGCCGGTGCCGATCGCACGGAGGATGCGTTTGATGTGCCCATCGGCGAAGGCGCCAACGCGCTGCTCCTGCGCAGCACGACGGACGTTCTGTTCAACGGCTGGGCGTGGATGAGCGCAACGCTGCGGCTTGTCCGGCCACTGGAGGACGAGGTTGTGACCGTCGCGCCGGCGCGGGATATCGCCAGCACTTTCAGCGGACCGCTCATCGTGGCCCCCGCGACACGCGCGCTCGGTCAGCGTCTCGACGTCGAGCTCATTCCGCGCATCGCGGTCGGCTCGTTCTTCGGCCTCTCCGCCGGCCTCATTCATCGCCGCTGGAGCGACGATCAGTTCACGGTGGCCTCGTCCGGTGGCGACACCCCGAACGATCTCGCGCTCACCACCTGGACTGTGCCATCCCGCAGCCTCACTTCGGCCACGGTTGGCGTCACGTTCTCCTCGCTGGCGAGCTTTGCCCGGCGACGTGCGCGCATTCCGGCTGAGGTGATTTACACGCACCAGTTCCCATTGTCGGGATCGGGTGGCTTTGTGCCGGCGGTCTCCAGTGACCGCCTGGAACTGCGCGTCTACACGGGCTTCCCGCGCCGCTGAGCGCCCTTGCGCGAACGATCGGCGGCCGCGTTGTCGCGAGTCGCCGCCGCGGGGACCTCGACATCCTCACCGCGTTCGATGAGCTCGCGCGCATGGGCGCGACTCACTTCGCGGTCAGCGTCGCCGCCCAGCATGCGCGCCACCTCGGTGATGCGCGCATCCCCGGTCACGATGGTGGTGTCGGCGGTGGTGACGGTGCCCACGGCACTCTTGTGCACCACGACATGGTGATGCGCGCGGGCGGCGATCTGGGCCAGATGCGAAATGGCGAGCACCTGATGGTGTGAGGCGACACGGCGCATGAGTGCGCCAACCTGCCAGGCCACGGCACCGCCAACACCCGCGTCCACCTCATCGAATACCAGAGTCGGCACGGCCTGCAGGCGGGCCAGCACCGTGCTCATGGCGAGCAGGACACGCGCCAACTCACCACCGGAGGCGATGCGACCCAACGGACGCAGTTCCACTCCGGCATTGAGCGCCGCCACGAACTGCACCGATTCCGCGCCGCGTGGTCCGATGTCGGCCGCCCGTTCGAACACCACCTCCACGCGCCCGTCGGGCATGCCAAGCTCGGGCAACAGCGTCGACACGGCCTGCGCGAAGTGCCGCGCGCCACCCTGCCGCAGCCGCGTCAGCTCGGCGGCCACCTCCACCAGCGCCCCTTCGGCCGCGGCCCGCGCGTCGGCAATGGCCGCGAGATCAAGCTCGCCGCTGTCCACCAACTCAAGTTCGGCCCGCGCATCGGCCGCGGTGGTGAGAACCTCCGGCAACGACGGCCCGTACTTGCGCATGAGGCCGAGCAGCGCGTCGCGACGCCGTTCGAGCACCCGCAATCGCTCCGGGTCAGCCTCGACACCCTCGGCGTAGGTCTCGAGCTCGCGCGCCAGTTCCTCGAGCGAATACACTGCCGCGTCGAAGCCGGATTGCAGCGCCGAGGTGTCGGCGTCGATGCGGGCGAGCGACGAGAGCGCGCGCCGCACACCCGCGAGGCGAGACAGCGCCGCCCGTTCGTCGCCGGCAATGGCCTGCGCGGCCTGGGCCGCAAGACTCTGCAGCTCTTCCGCATGCGACAGACGACGGATCTCGGCTTCGAGTGTGTCGTCCTCGCCCACCACCGGATTCACCTCGTCCACCTCGCGCACCACGTAGCGCAGATAGTCCGCGCGGCGCGCGGCCTCCTGACGCCGCGCCTCGAGTTCGCGTTCGCGACGCCGAAGCAGCTCGAGTGCGCCGTGTGCGTCCGCCACGCGCCGTCGCACGTCGTCAGCCTGCACATAGGCATCGAGCAGATCGCGCTGATGCTCGGCGTCGAGCAGCTGACGCGCATCGTGCTGGCCATGCACTGTGACGAGGTGCGCCCCGATCTGCGCCAGCACGGCGGCGGTGACCGGCGAGCCGTTGATCCAGGCGCGCGAGCGCCCCTGCGCGGCCACCTCGCGCTTGAGGACGAGCAGGTCGTCCTCGCATTCAATGCCAAGCGTGTCGAGCTGCTCGCGCAGGTTGTGCTGGGCCGCGATGTCGAACACCCCTTCCACCGTGGCCCGGTCGGCGCCCTGGCGCACCCGGTCGGCCGCTGCACGCTCGCCCAGCAGCATGCCGAGCGCGCCGATGATGAGCGACTTGCCGGCGCCCGTTTCGCCCGTGAGCACGTTGAGCCCGGGGGCCAGCGGCAACACCACCGTATCGATGACGGCCACGTTGCGAATGCGCAGTTCGACGAGCATGCCGGGTGATTCCCCTCTTGGCGATTCCGCGGAGCGGAGGACGATCAGGCTGTGTCGCCGTCGCGCTCGGTGAGGCCTCCCCACCCCAGCTTGCGGCGCAGACGCGAGTAGAAGGTGGTGCCCGGGAATCGCACGATCTGCACGGGGGTGCGGGAACGGCGCACCACGAGACACTCACCACCGGTGAACGTAGTGCCCACCTGCCCGTCGATTGTCACCAAAAGTTCTTCAGGCCCATCATCTGCACGCACCTTGATCTCGACCTGCGGCGGCAGCACGAGCGGGCGCATGGCCAGCGTGTGCGGCGAGACCGGCGTGAGCACGATGCTCTCAAACGTGGGCACGACAATGGGGCCGCCAGCCGAGAGCGAATAGCCGGTCGATCCCGTGGGTGTCGAGATGATGAGCCCATCAGCCGAGTAGGATCCGATGAGTTCTTCATCCACGATGACCGAGAAGCGCACGACACGCGCAAAGCCGCCCTTGTGCAGCACCACGTCATTGAGCGCGCGCCAGCGGCACTTCTCCTCGCCGTTGCCGTCGATGGCGCAGGACTCGAGCGTCATGCGCGGCTCGGAGATGTACTCGCCGCGCGCGAAGCGACGCACGCCGTCCTCGAATTCGCTGCCGCTGCAACTGGTCAGAAATCCGAGGCGACCCAGGTTGATGCCGAGGATGGGCACCGAATGCCCCTCGAGCAGGCGGGCGCCGCGGAGCAGCGTACCATCCCCACCGAGCGTGAGCAACGCGTCGACCGAGGTGGGGTCGCCAAGGCGCTCCCCCTCCTCCGCGATGTCCCAGAGATCATCCTCGAACGCCAGAGTGAGGCCGAGCGAGGGGGCTATGTCGAGCAGGGTGCCAAGAATGGCGGGCAGCCCGACATAGCCGCGGTGGCCGACGACGCCGACCCGCATCAGCTGGCGAACGCTTCCTGATTCCGCAGCGCTCGCACACGCTCGGCGATGCCGGCGGCATCAAGACCCAGCATGGCAAGCTGCTTCTTGCGCGGCGCGGCGTAGATGATCCGGTCGGGCACCCCGTGCACGGCCGTGCGCACCTGCGGCGCGAGGCGCTGCACGATGGCCGACATGTAGGCGCCAAATCCGTTGGTGACGACGCCCTCTTCGACCATCAGCAGCTGCGTGTGCTCGGCGAGAATGGCGTCCAGGGTCGCCGCATCATACGGCTTGATGTAGCGACAGTTCACCACGGTGATCTCGAGTCCCTCGGCAGCCAGCTGCGCCGCGGCGTCGAGCGCGGGCTGCACCATGGTGCCGATGGCGAGAATGGCGAGATCCCGCCCGCGCCGTTCAACCTCCCAGGTCGCGTACGGCACGGCCTTCACGTCGGCAAATGCCGGCGGCACATCGGGCGTGACGTCACGCGGATAGCGGAAGCAGAAGGGGCCGTCCTCGTGGTCCACGGCCGCACGCAGCAGACCGAGGAGCTCGGTCCCGTCCTTGGGGGCCGTGACCGTCATGTTCGGCACCGTGAGCATGTACGGAATGTCGTACAGGCCCATGTGTGTTTCGCCGTCTTCTCCCACGAGACCCGCGCGATCCATGGCAAACACCACGGGCAGCTTCTGCAGCGCCGCGTCGTGAATGATGTTGTCGTAGCCGCGCTGCAGGAATGTGGAGTAGATGGTGACGATGGGGCGCACGCCACGTGTGGCGAGACCAGCCGCGAAGGTCACGCCATGGCCTTCGGCAATACCCACATCGAAGAAGCGCTCGGGATAGGCCTTGGCAAAGGCTGCCGTGCCCGTGCCGCCGGGCATGGCGGCCGTGATCACGGCCACGTCCTTGCGTTCGGCGCCGAGCTCGGCGAGTCCCTTGCCATACACGGCCGTGTACGCCGGATTGCCGGTGGTCGCGTTGAGGACCTTGCCGGTGGCCGGGTCGTGGCCCGGCGGCAGCGCATGCCACTTCTCGCCGTGATCGCCGGCGGGAAAGCCCCTGCCCTTCTGCGTGATGACATGCACGAGGCGCGGCGTGTTCATGCCGCGCACCGCGGTGAAGGTGTCGAGCAGGGCGTCGATGTCGTGTCCGTCGATGGGACCGAAGTAACGGAAGCCCAGTTCCTCGAAGAGCACACCCGGTGTGAGGAAGGACTTCACACTCTCTTCCCACTTCCGCAGCAGGGTGCCGGCCGACTGGAACGGGCCCGGTGCCTGATCCACCAGCTCGCCAATGCGTGAGCGCAGGCGGTTGTACAGCGGATTGCGCTGGATGCTGGTGAGGTACTTGTGCATGGCGCCGACATTGGGCGCGATGGACATCTCGTTGTCGTTGAGCACGACGATGATGTCACGGTCGCTGTGTCCGGCGTTGTTGAGCCCCTCGTAGGCCAGACCCGAGCCCAATGAGCCGTCACCAATGACGGCCGCCACCTTGAACTGTTCGCCCATCACATCGCGGCCCGCCGCCATGCCGAGGGCCGCCGAGATGGCGGTGGCGGCATGGCCGGCGCCGAACGTGTCGTACTCGCTTTCGGTGCGCTTGAGGAAGCCCGACAGACCGCCCTCCTGGCGCAGCGTCTCGAGCCGATCGTTGCGGCCGGTGAGCAGCTTGTGCGGATAGCCCTGATGGCCGACGTCCCACACGATCTGATCGGCGGGCGTGTCGAACACGGCGTGGAGCGCGATGGTGAGCTCCACCACGCCGAGGCCGGCCCCGATGTGCCCACCCGTGCGCGAGCAGACGTCGATGAGCCGATCGCGCATTTCCTGCGCCAACTGGCGCAGTTCATCGCGCGAGAGGCGTCGCACGTCAGCGGGAGAAGCGATGCCAGGGAGTAGGGACATGGGAAGGGATGCTGAAAGGTCAGGACCGGCGTTCAACGATGTAGCGCGCGAGGAACTCGAGGGTCGGCGTCAACAGTCCCTCATCTTGCAGAGCGGCGCAGGCGTCGTCCACCAGCGCCACGGCGCGTTCCACCGCGCCATCCACGCCCAGCAACGCCGGATAGGTGCTTTTGTGCAGATCGAGATCACGACCGGCCGTCTTGCCCAGCTCGTCCGTCGTAGCCGTGATATCGAGAACGTCGTCTGCGATCTGGAAGGCGAGACCGATGGACGCCCCATAACGCGCGAGCGCATCGATGCGGGCCTCACCGGCGTGCGCAGCCCGTGCGCCCACCGTGACGGAAGCCATGATCAGCGCGCCGGTCTTGAGGCGATGCACGCGCTCGAGATCCTCGAGCGACATCGTGCGGCCCTCGGCCTCGAGATCGAGCAACTGCCCGCCGATCATGCCGCCACCGCCGGACGCGCGCATGAGATCGCGCACGATGTCTCCGGCCACCGTCGACGAGAGGCCAAGCTGCATGGCGCCGTACCACGCACTCCGCGCGGCGAGCGGCACCATGGCCAGCCCGGCGGCCGTGGCCACCGGCACGCCATACACCCGGTGCACCGTGGGACGGCCCCGACGCACATCGTCGTCGTCCATGCAGGGCAGATCATCGTGCACGAGCGAGTACGCGTGCACCACTTCGACAGAAGCGGCGAGATCGAGCGCGTTGCCCGTGCCACCGCAGGCCCGGTAGGCCTCGAGCAGCAGAATGGCCCGCAGGCGCTTGCCCTCGCCAAGCAGCGCGTACCGGATGGCCTCGGCGGTGAGCGGCGCGAGGTCCCCCAGCCAGCGGGCGCAGAAACCGTCGAGCGTGCGCTGCACGGCCACACGCGTGGCGGTGAACGACTGCACGGTGTCCTGCGGAACTCCGTCGAGGCGCGGGGTGGCGGTCGATTCCATGTCGCTCAGCGCTCGAACTCGACCAGATCAAAGGAACCATCGGCCGCTTCGACCAGCTGCTGTACGCGCGCGTCCACCGTCTTGAGGGCGGCGCTGGCTGATCGAAGGTGCGTGATCCCCTCCTCGAACAATCGGAGCGACCGGTCCAAATCCAGCTCGTTGCGCTCCAGCTCGCGGACAATGTCCTCGAGGCGAGCCAACGACTGCTCAAACGGGATGTCGCTCATGTCTGCTCCTCGGACTGCATAGATCCTGCATCTGACGGCAGTGTCGGGAGGGGCCGATGCCCCGTGACCGTGGCATCGACGAGGCCATCCTGCACCCAGAGTTCAAACGCCTGCCCCCGAACGAACTCCGCCGTCCTGCTCAAAGTAGCACCGCTGGGCGTCCGCGCCACCACAAATCCACGCGCGAGGGTCTCGAGCGGCGACAGGGCCTGCAATTGTGACGCGAGGGTGGCCAGTCGGGCTTCCCGTCGCTCCACGTTGCGGCGCGCCGCAAGCGCCAGCCGCTGACGCACCTGCCGCAGCGCGGCGACCGCCCGATCCTCGCGCCGCTGCGCCGCCGACACCAGACGTTTGGCCAACGCGTCCACGCGAGCGAGAGTTTCTCGACGGGATGGCACCGCCAGTTCGGCAGCAGCCGACGGCGTCGCCGCCCGCACATCGGCGACAAGATCACACAGGCTGATGTCCGTTTCGTGACCAACCGCGGAGACCGTGGGCAGCGGACAGAGCGCCAGCGCCCGTGCGACCCGCTCGTCGTTGAAGGCCCAGAGGTCTTCGCGTGAACCACCGCCGCGGCCCATGATGACCAGGTCCGCATCCCCCCATCGCGCCACACGGTCCAAGGCGTCCAGCAGGGATTCCGGGGCGCCGTCCCCCTGCACCTTGGCCGGAACAACTACCAGCTCCACGTCCCGGCTGCGGCCACGCGTCACCGTGATGATGTCGTGCAGGGCCGCGCCATCCGGGCTCGTGATGACGGCGATGCGACGGGGGAAAGCCGGCAAGGCACGCTTGCGCGCAGGGTCAAGCAGTCCGTCACGCTCAAGACGCAACCGCGCCTGCTCCAACGCTTTGCGCCACAGGCCATCACCTGCCGCCTCCAGTGCGCGCACCGAGAACTGCAGATCGCCGCGCACCGGCCACACCGTCATCTGGCCCAGCGCCGTCACCGCCATACCCTCGTCGGGCGGTGCCGGAATGCGCTTGGTAGCCGAACTCCAGATGACACAGTTCACCTGCGCGTCGGCATCGCGCAGTGAGAAGTACCAATGCCCGTTCCTGTGGGCCTTGAAGTTGGTGACTTCGCCGCGAACCCAGAGCGGCGGGAAGGCGCCCTCAATGAGGTCCTTGGCCGCCGAGGTGAGGGTGTGCACGGAGATGGCGCTCTCCGGGGCGCTGCCCGGATTGTCCGCGACGTCGGGGTGCACCGACGGCCCCGCGCCGCTGGTGCGACTGCGCGCCATGCTCAGCGCGCACCCGCCAGAGCGGCAGTGCGGGCCATCGCCAGCTCCGCCGCCCGCACCGTGTTGCGCAGCAGCATGGCAATGGTCATCGGCCCGACTCCGCCGGGCACCGGCGTGATCTTTGAGGCCACGGTAACGGCACTGTCGAAGTGCACGTCGCCACAGAGCCGCGTCCCCTTGGCCTTGCTGGCATCGGGCTTGGTGTTCATGCCCACATCGATGACCACCGCGCCGGGCTTGATCATGTCTCCCGTGATCATCTCCGCGCGCCCGATGGCGGCGATGAGGATGTCGGCCCGCCGGGTATGAAAGGCGAGGTCACGCGTGCGGCTGTGGCACACGGTCACCGTGGCGTCCCCGCCGGCACGCCCCTGCACCAGCAGCGCCGCCATGGGCTTGCCGACGATGTTGCTGCGACCGACCACCACCGCTTCGGCGCCCCGTGTATCGACCCCACTGCGCAGCAGCAGCTCGATGACACCCGCCGGCGTGCAGGACACAAAACCATCGGTGTGACCGATGAGCAACTTGCCCACGTTCTCCGGATGGAATCCATCGACATCCTTCTCGGGACGGATGTGCCGGATGACCGTGTCGGGATCGATGTGACGCGGCAGCGGCATCTGCACCAGAATGCCGTGCACCGTGGGGTCTGCATTGAGCCGTTCCACCAGCGCCAGCAGTTCGTCCTGCGTGGTCGTGGCGGGCAGACGAATGGTGCCGCCCTGCATGCCGGCGGCCTTGGACGCCTTCTCCTTGGCGCCGACATAGGTGGCGCTGGCGGGGTCGTCGCCCACCAGCACAACCGTCAATCCCGGCACCACACCCTGGGCGCTGAGGCGCGCCACGTCGGCCGCCACTTCGCCGCGAATCGCTTCCGCGATTGCCTTCCCGTCGATCAGTTCAGCGCGCAAAGTCCACCGCCCGGCTCTCCCGAATGACCACGACCTTGATCTGGCCGGGGTACTGCAACTCCGACTCGATGCGACGCGCGATCTCATCCGACATGGCCGTCATGCGCACGTCGTCGACCTGCTCCGGCGTGACCACCACGCGGACCTCACGGCCGGCCTGAATGGCAAACACGCGCTCCACTCCACGGTAGCTGGACGCAATCTTCTCGAGTCCCTCGAGTCGCTTGACGTAGGTCTCGAAGGCTTCACGCCGCGCTCCGGGCCGCGACCCGGAAATGCCATCGGCGGCCTGCACCAGCACCGACACCTCGCTCTCGTGCGGCACGTCGTCGTGATGCGCGGCGATGCAATTGACCACGAGCGGATTCTCCCCGTACTTCGTGGCCACCTCCACGCCGAGTTGCACGTGTGTGCCCTCGTGTTCGTGGGTGAGCACCTTGCCAATGTCGTGCAGCAGCGCGCCACGCTTGGCCAGCGCCACATCCAGCCCCAGTTCGCCCGCCATCATGCCCGCGAGCCAGGCCACTTCCTTGCTGTGGGCCAGAATGTTCTGACCGTAGCTGGTGCGCCAGCGCATGCGGCCGATGAGCTTGATCAGTTCCGGATGCAGACCGGTGACGCCCACATCGTAGGCGGCCTGCTCTCCCGTTTCGATGATGGCCACGTCCACTTCCTTGCGGGCCTTGGCCACCACTTCCTCGATCCGACCCGGATGGATGCGCCCGTCACTCACCAGCTTTTCGAGGGCGAGGCGCGCCGTCTCACGGCGCACCGGATCAAAGCAGGACACCACCACGGTGTCGGGCGTGTCGTCGATGATGACATCCACGCCCGTGGCCAGCTCGAAGGCGCGAATGTTGCGCCCTTCGCGCCCGATGATGCGACCCTTCATTTCGTCGTTGGGCAGCGCCACGGCAGACACGGTGGACTCCGCGGTGGTCTCGGCCGCCACGCGCTGCACGGCCAGCGCCACGATCTTCTTCGCTTCGCGTTCCGCGTTGCGCTTGGCCGACTCGCGAATCTCACGCAACCGACTGGCGGCGTCTGCCATGGCTTCATCTTCCAGACGACGCACCAGTTCGGCCTTGGCGGCCTCCGCACTCAGTCCGGCCAGCTGCTCCAGGCGACGGCGCTCGTCGGCGACCAGTCGCTCCAATTCGGCCTCACGGGCGATGTTCGTCTGGGCCTTCTCTTCAAGCTCCCGCGCCCGCCGCACCAGATCCTGCTCGCGCCCCTCCAGCGATTCCCGTGCCCGGTCCACCTGGGCCTCGCGCTCGGACAGCCGCTTCTCGTCGCGCTCCACATCACTGCGCCGCTGACGCACTTCCTGTTCGAGCGACTCGCGCAGCTGGAGGATTTCCTCCTTGCCCTCCACCACGGCGGTCTTGCGTACGGTATCCGCCTCGCGCCGCGCCTCCTCGAGAATCCGCGCTGCGGTTTCTTCGGCGGTGGCCTTGGCGCGCTGCTGCGCCGCCACCTCGGTCTGGCGACCCAAACCCCGCCCCCACACAAAGGTGAGGACGGCCACGACTGCACCTGCCGCGCCGATCAGCGCCGCGAGGGGAATCTCGCCCATGGGGATATATGCTCCACCGCGTCGGGAACGCGGGTTGGATCGTAAACAACCGGATCTATCGTTCGCACAGCCTTGCGACGCACCGGCATCCGATGCGCACGACACCGCGGCCACGGCACCACTGGTGCCCCGGCCCCATCACGGCTGTTCATGTCAACGTACGGCGCGTGTGGGGCCCCCGCAACGCCCCGGGACAGGCCCTGCCGTGCGCCCTGCCACCATGTGCCGCAGCAGCGTGGCTGAAGGCCCGGCTAGCCGCCGAGCTCCTCGCCCCGCTTGGCCGGTGGCAGCAAGGGACGAATGTCGGCCGCCAGCTGCCGCATGTCGTCAGTGAGGGCCTCCATGGCCCCGCGCTCGCGGAAGAGGTCGTCGGTGATCTGCAGGGCCGCCAGAATGGCCGCCTTGTGGGTTTCCACCGTCGAACTGCCCGAGATCACCGCGCGGATGGTCCGGTCCACGTGCTCCGCCACCGCCCGCGTATGCTCGGCCGAGGCCTCGGTGCGCAGGGTGTACTCATCGCCCATGATGCGCACCTTCACCACTGTCCGACCGTCGATCATCGCTCCACCCCCAGACTCACCTGCTGGCGCAGAAAGCGCATGCGCTCCGTGAGCTGCCCGGCCTTTTCGCGCGCCTCGCCGAGGCGCTGCCGGAGCCGCTGGTTCTCTTCCGCCAGGGCCTGATCCTGGGCCTCCGGGGTGGCGCGTGAGAGCGCTTCGTTCAGCGCGGCCTGTGTGCGCTGCAACTCCTGACGCGCCGTGGCCAGCTGGCCCTGCAGGCTGCGCATTTCCAGGACGGCCGCGTCACGCCCGCCCTGCAGATCCTCCACCTGCTGGCGCACTTCATCGAGCTTGCCGTTCATGCCGGCGAGGATCTGCTCCAACTCGCGGGCGCGCGCCTCCGCGGAGAGTGCCCGTCGGCGGTAGCCCGCCAACTGGTCACTCAGGTTGCGAACCAGCGTGTCGAGTTCGCGAAACGCGGACGAATCAGAGCGCACGAGGACGGATACCCAGTTCCTGGTCGAGGAGATCCAGCAGACGGGCACGACGCCCGTCGATTTCCTTGTCCCTGAGCGTGCGCTCCGGATGGCGCCATGTCAAACGCCACGCGAGACTGCGATGCCCGGCCGGCACGCCGGCTCCGCGGAACTCATCAAAGAGCGCGACCTGCTCGAGCAGCTCTCCGCCGGCACGGCGCAGGGCCTGCTCCACCGTCTCGGCGCTCACGCCATCCGGCACCAGCAGCGCCAGATCGATCTCGGCGGCTGGCGTGGTGGGCAACGGCGCATAGGTCACCGCGCGCGTTGCGCCCGATTCCCGTTCGGCCGGCGCATGCGCGTTCCGGCCCGGCGGCGCCAGATCGTCAGAAGGCATGACCCCAAGCGTGACTTCCACGCCAAAGGCCTCACTGGCCCACACCGGCTTGTCGAGGGAGAGTTGCTGCACGCTGCCCACGGCACGCCCATCGACGCGCACCGTCCACAGCAGGCCCGGGTCGTCGCCCACGCTGCGCGGCTGCGTTTGAACCGCCGCTCCGGGGAACGCAGCGGCGGCCATGCGCTCGGCCAGATCACGCGCATCCCAGCGATCGTAGGCGGGCGGTTCCGGCTCACTGAAGTGTGGTGGGCGACGCGCACCCATGAGCAGCGCGCCCACGCGCGTCTCTTCGAGCGGCAGTCGACCCGCACGTGGGGTGAACACGTTGCCGATCTCGAAGAGCCGCAGGTTGCCCTGCATGCGCGAGAGATTGTATTCGGCGCGGCGCGCGAGCGTGTCGAGCACGGTCGCGCGCAGATAAGGTTCGTCTTCCGCCAGCGGATTGATCACCCTCGGCGTGTCAGTGCCGCCCGTGGCCGTGAAGGGCATGGGCCGCGCCTCGGCGAGGCCCTGCCCCACGAGCAGATCTCGCACGCGCCGTGACGCGAGGTGCACCGGATGATCCGGCGCGGTGCCCGGCCGGAACGCGCGCAGTTCATCGGGCAGCGCATCGAAGCCCACCAGACGCGCCACCTCTTCGATGAGATCCACCTCGAGCAACAGATCGTGTCGCCACGACGGAGCCAGCACCTGCCAGGCCTCACCAGCAGCAGTGACCTCGCAGCCCAGTGCCCGCAGATGCTGTGCGATGACGGCGTCCGGTATGGGCGCGCCGAGCAGTCGCGCCAGACGCGCCGGCCGAAGCATCACGGCTGGTCGTGCTGCGGGCGGGGCGCCAGCGTCGAGCACCTCCACCACTTCACCACCGGCCACCTGCACAATGAGGGCAGCGGCCGCGCGCGCCACACGCAAGGTGTCGCCGGCGTCCACGCCACGCTCGAAGCGATAGCTGGCGTCGGTGTTGAGGCCCATCGCCTTGCGCACGCGACGCACGAAGCGCGCATCGAAGTGCGCGACTTCGAGCAGCAGCTCCATGGTGGCGTCGGTCACTTCGCTGTCGAGTCCACCCATGACGCCCGCCAGAGCAACCGGCCGTTCCTCATCACAGATGACCGTGGTGCCGGCAGGCAGGGCGCGCGCGACGCCGTCGAGCGTCACCAGCGATTCACCCTCACGCGTGCGGCGCACATGGATGCTGCGTCCGGCCAGCCGCGCCAGATCAAAGGCGTGCACGGGCTGACCAAAGCCGTGCAACACGTAGTTGGTGACGTCCACGACGTTGCTGATGCTGCGCAGTCCCACGCTCTCGAGCCGGGCCTTGAGCCACTCGGGGCTCGGGCCCACGGTGACGCCGCGAATGACCACCGCCACATAACGCGAGCATTCAGCGGGCTCGTGCAGCGTGACCGACGCCTGCCCCCCGCGCACGCCCGTGTCGCCCTGCAGCGCCGGCAGTTCGGACAGCGGTTCGCTGAGTTCAAGCGGCAGTTCACGGAGTGTGCCACCAAGAATGGCGGCGACTTCGCGCGCCACCCCGCGATGCGACAGCAGGTCGGGACGATTGGGCAGCACGTCGAGATCGAGCCGCGCGTCGGCCACCTGCAGCACCTCGAGCAGCGGGGTGCCGGGGGCCGCCGTGGTGTCGAGCGTGAGGATGCCGTCGTGCTCCTCGCCCAGCCCCAGCTCACGCGCCGAGCAGAGCATGCCGTTGGAGGTTTCGCCACGGATCTTGCGCTTCTCGATCTTGAGGCCGCCCGGCATGACGGTACCGGTGCGCGCAAACGGGTACTTGTTTCCCGTCACCACGTTGGGCGCACCGCAGACCACGTCGAGCAGCGTGCCGCTGCCGTCATCGACCTTGGTGACCCAGAGACGATCGGAATTGGGATGCCGCCCGGCCTCCACCACCTGCGCCACGACGAAGTCGCGCAGATGCGCACCCAGGGACTCGATGCCATCGAGCGTGACGCAGTGGCGGCTGAGGGCCTCTCCCACTTCGTCGGCGCTCCGCGTGTGCGGAACGAACTGCTTGAGCCATTCGTGCGAAACGATCATCGAGCAAACTGCTCCAGGAAGCGAACGTCGGAGTCGTAGAGAATGCGAATGTCGTTGATGCCGTAGCGTGACATGGCGATACGGGCCGGCCCCATGCCGAAGGCCCAGCCGGTGTAGCGCTCGCTGTCGAGCCCCGCCGCCTCGATGACGTTGGGATGCACCATGCCGCAGCCAAGGATTTCCACCCAACGCAGGCCCTTGCCGTCGCCGAGATCGACTTCCACGTCCATCTGCGCGCCGGGTTCGACGAAGGGGAAATACGAGGGCCCGAAGCGCACGCGACGCGTCGCGCCGTAGAAGCGGCGCGCAAACTCGGCAAGCGTGGCCTTGAGGTCCACGAAGCTCACGCCCTCATCGATGGCGAGGCCCTCGAGCTGCATGAAGGCCGGCGCGTGGGTGGCATCGAAGAAGTCACGGCGATACACCTGCCCCGGCGCGAGCACACGAATGGGCGGCGCGTAGCGCTGCATGGTGCGCACCTGCACCGGCGACGTGTGCGTGCGCAGCAGCGTGTCCTGGCCCAGGTACAGCGTGTCATGCAGCTCCATGGCCGGATGGTCGGCCGGAAAGTTGAGCGCGCCGAAGTTGTACCACTCCGTTTCCGCCTCGGGGCCAAGCGCGACGGTGAAGCCGAGCTCGCGGAAGATCTCGCAGATCTCGTCGATGACGAGCGTGACCGGATGCACCGCACCGCGCCAGCTGCGCCGCGCCGGCATGGTGAGATCGACGTGCTCGGTGCCGCTGGCGGCAGCCAGACGCGCGGCAAAGGCATCGAGCGCATCCTGGATGGTCGTCTTGAGCGTGTTGAAGGCCGTACCGGCGGCGCGCCTATCTTCCGGCGGCAGCGCTCGCAGGGCGCCCTGCAGCGCGTTCAGCCGATCGTCCTTCAGGGCATTGAGCTGCCCCTTGGCCACATCGAGCCGCGTGTCGGGGTCGAGTCCGTCGAGAAGGGCGCGGCAGTCGCGAGCCAGCGCCTCGGCCTGCGCGAGGTAGTCGGAGAGAATCACGAGGGCAAAGCCAGAGGAACGAAGACGGGTGCAGAAAGGGCCGGCATCTGGCGACGCCGGCCCTGCAACTTAACTGCGCCGGTGCGCGCCGCGGTGTGTGCGACGCGCCGGCTGGGGCCGCGACTCAGGCCGCGGTCTTGGCCTCGAGCGCCTTGCGCGCCTGCTCGGCGATGGCCGCAAACGCCTCGGGCTCGTTCACCGCGAGGTCAGAAAGCACCTTGCGATCGACTTCGAGACCGGCCGCATGCAGGCCGTTGATGAACGCGCTGTACGACATGTCGTGCAGGCGGGCCGCCGCGTTGATACGCACGATCCAGAGGCGACGGAAGTCGCGCTTCTTGTTCTTGCGGTCGCGGTAGGCATAGCGCCAGCCACGCTCGACGGTTTCCTTGGCGGCCTTCCAGAGCTTGGACCGGCCACCAAAGGCACCCTTGGCGTGCTTGAGGATCTGCTTCTTGCGCTTGAGACGAACGACGTTGGACTTGACGCGTGGCATAGTGGGAGCTCCTCAGGCCAGGATGAGACGCTTGATGCGCTTGGCTTCGCCGTTGGTCTCGACGATGGCCGGGCGACGGAGATTACGCTTCCGCTTGGCGTCCTTCTTGGTCAGGATGTGGCTCTTGTAGGCCTTCAGGCGCCGCACCTTCCCCGATCCCGTCACGGAGAAGCGCTTCTTGGCGCCGCTGTGGGTCTTCATCTTCGGCATGATATGCTCACGTCAGCGGTCTACCGCCCGGTGTCCGGACGGCCCTGCATCACCCGCGCCTGATCACCCTGCGGTGATCACTTCGGCGCGAGAATCATCGTCATCGACTTGCCTTCCATGGTCGGCGCGCTTTCGATCTTTGCCAGATCGGCCAGTTCCTGGGCCACCCGATCGACCACCAGCTTCCCGAGTTCGGGATGGGCGATCTGTCGGCCGCGGAACATGAGCGTCACCTTGACCTTGTTGCCTTCCTCGAGGAATCGGCGGGCATGCCGCGTCTTCGTCTCGAAGTCGTGATCATCGATCCCAGGGCGGTACTTGACCTCCTTGAGATGGATCACATGCTGCTTCTTCTTCGCGAGTCGTGCCTGCTTGGCCTGTTCGAACTTGAACTTGCCGTAGTCCATGATGCGGACCACGGGGGGCCGAGCAGCCGCCGCCACCTCCACGAGATCGAGCCCGAGGTCCTGCGCCATGGCCAAGGCCGCATCGACTTCGAGAATGCCCAGCTGACTGCCGTCGGCACCGATCACGCGCACGGGGCTGATCCGGATTTGCCGGTTCACCCGAGGCGGACGCTTCGTCGAATCCTGAATAGTGCGTACTCCGGTAGAAGAAACAGAAAACGCGAACCCCGGTTGAGGAGTTCGCGTCGTAACCGCCCACGCGACCTGTGTGCAGGCACACGGGTCGAGGCGATGGCGATGAACTCCAGCAGCACACCTCGCGACAGCATGTCGATCGAGGGCCGAAGGGTGGGAGGGGCATCGATGCCACTCCACTTCTCAGTTGTCAGGCCCGTGGCCAACGACCGCGGAATCCCAGTCAGGGAAAACTAGACGGTCAGCGCCGGAGGTCAACCCCGGAAGGCAAACCGGTCAACGGCCCGCTGAACCCGCCCCAGGTCGGCCCGCCGCCCCTCAACCGGCGAGGTGGTAGGCCTTGCCGTCGTAGGCCACCCGGCCGAACCCGGTGTGGGCGTCATGCTCAAAGCACAGCAACCAGTCCTCCCGCAGGGCGTCGGCCAGCAGCGCCCGCTTGGACTCGAGCGTGACCAGGGGCTCCACGTCGTACCCCATGATCCACGGCAGCGGCAGATGATGGACGGTGGGCACCAGATCCCCCACGAAGCACAGCGTTTCGCCACCGGAGCGCAGGATCACACTCTGGTGATGCGGCGTGTGACCCGGGGTGGGCCGCAGCGTGATGCCGGGCAGGATCTCGCGCTCACCCTCGATCGGATCGAGGCGCCCGGCCGCCGCCACCGGCGCCCAGTTGGGTGGGAAGTACGAGGCCGTGGTCCGCTCGTTGGGGTGTTCGGCATAGGCCAGCTCCCCACGCTGCACGACATAGCGGGCATTGGGAAAGGTGGGCTGCACCTCCCCCGAGGGGCTGCGCCAGGTGTTGCCGCCGGCGTGATCAAAGTGGAGATGGGTGTTGATGACCCACCGCACGTCCTCCACCCGGTGGCCCAGCGCACGGATGCCGTCCTCGAGCGCCGTGCGTCCCTCGGCCCCCGCATTGTCGATGCCGTAGATGTCGTGGAACTTGTCCGTTTCCTTGTTGCCCGACCCGGTGTCGAGCAGCACCAGTCCGTCCTCGTGCTCGATGAGCAGACAGCGCATGCCCAGTGGAATGCGATTGCGCTCGTCGGCACTGATGCGACGGGACCAAAGCGTCTTGGGCACGACGCCGAACATGGCGCCCCCATCGAGTTGCTGCCCGCCGGCCTGGATGGCGTGCACGCGCACGCGACCGAGCTGACGGGTATCGACTGCAGGCTGCGGACGACTCACGCGGACGAATCCTCAGAAGACGGGAGTGGGAAGGCGCGGCGTCGCCGATCGGCGGCCGTCTGCCGCCGACGCGATTTGGGGCCCTCGACATGACGCTCGAGCGCAGACCAGTCATGCAGGCCCTCACGCTCCGCCAGCACCAGCATGCGCCCCAGGGCCTGCGCGGTGGCCACGGCATCACCCGCGGCGCGGTGACGCGCTTCGATGTCGATGCCGAAGTGCCGCGTCACGTGGTCGAGCGAACGACGGGACAGCTCGGGGACGAGGGCGCGCGCCATGCGCACCGTGCACAGCCGTGGGCCATGCAACTCGCGGCCGGTGCTGCGGCGCAGTTCCTCGCTCACGAAGCGCCAGTCGAACGAGGCATTGTGCGCCACGAACACCGCGCCCTGCAGGCGGTCCTGCACCTCGCCCGCGATCTGCCGGAAGACGGGCTGATCGCGCACCATCTCCCAGGTGATCTGCGTAAGCGAGGTGATGTAGGGCGGTATGGGACGCTCCGGATTCACGAGCTGGCTGAACACATCCACGACCTCGCCCTGCCGTACGGTGGCGATGGCGATCTCGGTAATGCGGTCGCCGCCACTGGGCCGTGTGCCGGTGGTCTCCACGTCCACCACGGCCCAGGTGATGTCGCGAAGCGACGGCCCCTGAGTGGCTGGCACTCGGCCGCGTGCGCCCTGCCCTGATGCGCGGCGGCCCGCAGCGCGGTATTCCGGCGAGGCCTCAGCCAGGACGCCATGGACGGCAGGTGCGCTGGGCGCCGAGGCCAGCGCCCAGTGGCCACTGGCCAGGCGGACGAATTCCGGGTGCGAACCCAGCAGCGCCTCCGCCATGCGCTCCGCCGCGTCGGTCTGCAGGCGCTGGACCTGACAGACCTCGCGCATGAGCGTGAGCGGGTCGAGGGGGCCGTCCGCGAGACAGCGGGCGGCGCGGGCCGAGAGGGTGGTGGGCCGCGGGGTGACGTGAGTGCCGAACACCCGGGCAAGATAGCGGTTGGAAGGGGGAGGGTGCTGGTATTGGGAGTGGGTTCTGCCTAAGTTTGTGAAGAATTTCACAAGCAGCCCCTCCCGTGAAGCGCATCGCCGAATCCACCGTCCGCCGGCTCTCGATGTACCTCCGCTATCTGGAGGACCTCGATACCCGCGGCCAGCAAACCGCCTCGAGCGACGAACTGGCTCACCTCTGCGGGACCACCCCCGCGCAGGTGCGCAAGGACCTGTCCTTCTTCGGCTCGTTCGGCAAACGCGGACTGGGCTACCCCGTGCACGAGCTGACCGCGCACCTGCGGGAAATTCTGGGGCTCGAGCGCGAGTGGAAGGTGATCATCGTGGGCGCCGGCAAGATCGGCGCGGCGCTGGCCAACTACCGGGGCTTCCGCCAGCGCGGCTTCACCATCGTCGGCGTGTACGACAACGACCCGAAGAAGGTCGGTCAGCCCTGGGGCGAGGCCATCGTGCGGTCCATGGATGAGCTGCCGCGTGATGTGGCGCGCGAAGAGGCGTCCATTGCCGTCCTCGCCATTCCCTCAGAGAATGCGCAGGCGGTGGTGGATCTGGTGGTGAACGCGGGCGTGCGCGCGATTCTCAACTTCGCCCCGGCGCAGATCACCGTGCCGCCGCACGTTTCGCTCAAGTCCGTGAACATGGCCATGGAGCTCGAGGGCCTGTCCTTCGCCCTCACCAACGGCCACGATCTCAGTCAGGGCGCGGCCTGAGCGCCAGCGCGCGCACGACGCGCGCAAAATCGGATGGCGCGAGCGTTTCCGGCCGCGCCTCCGGCGAAATGCCACAGTCGGCGCAGACGGCCTGTGCCGTGTCGGCATCAAGATGCGCGACGGTCCGCAGCACACGCACCATCTGCTTGCGCCGCAGTCCGAACGCAGCCAGCACGAAGCGTCGGAAGCGCTCCTCAAATTCAGGTTCGATATCCGGCGTGGCGCGCGGCACCAGACGCACGACGGCACTGTCGACGGCAGGCGGCGGATTGAACGCGCCGGGCGGCACGCGCCGCAGCAACTCCACGTCAACGACGGCCTGCAGATTGACGCTCAAGGCCCCGTAGGTCTTGTCACCCGGCGGCGCCGCCATGCGCTCGGCCACTTCCTTCTGCACGAGGTACACCGCCACCTCGGGACGTGGCAGCGCAAGCGCGTGGAAGATGATGGGCGTGGTGATGTAGTAGGGCACATTGCCCGCGAGCACATAGGGCCCGTCTGCCAGGGGCGCAAGCGGACGATCGAGCACGTCGCCCTCGACGATCTCCACGTTGCTGCGGCCGGCATAGCGTGCGCGCAGGTGCTGTACGAGATCCCGATCGACTTCCACCGCCACCACCCGGGCCGCGCGCTGCACCAGCAAATCGGTGAGCGCACCGCGACCGGGGCCGATCTCCACGACGGTGCGCTGCGACACATCACCGAGCGCGTCGGCAATGTCGACCAGCACCCGCTGGTCGCGCAGGAAGTGCTGACCGAAACGCTTGCGTGCCTTGGGCAGATCGCGCGACATCACGGCCGATCCACCACGACAACCGTCCAGTCGTCGCGCAGCGGCGCGCGTCCCACGTGCTGCTGCACCTGCGCAAACACCGATTCGAGCAACTCGTCCGGCGTGGCGGTGGCGGGCATGGAGGCCAGGAGATCCAGCACCGCCTGCTCTCCGAGTCGACGCCCCTGCTGATCGCGGGCATCCGACACACCATCGGTGAAGAACACGAGCCGGTCACCCTGGCGCCAGCGCACCACGCACTCCTCCACCGGATCTTCGGTGAAGCCGATGGACGGGGCCACGGCACTGAGTCGGGTCATCTCGCCGTCGAGGCCCATGCGGAAGGCATGCGGATGCCCGGCATTGGCATAACGCAGCTCACCGGCGCGGCTGTCGATGACGGCATAACACATGGCGATCGACATCTCGGTGGATGTCAGCTCGTCACGCAGCGAGCGCTGCACCGCGTCCACGGCGATGCTCGGATCGAAGGCGGCCTGCACATGAATGGCGGCAGCGCTCAGAGCCAGCGCCATGACAAGCGCCGACTGGTAGCCATGACCTGACACGTCGCCAATGAGCACGCCGGTGCGATCGCGATCGAGGCGGGCCAGCAGGAAGAAGTCTCCGCCCACACTCTCCGCCGGCACCACTCGGGCCGCCGCACGTGCCTCGGGCTGCACGACCGTGGGACTGGGCAGCAGCTTGAGTTGCAGGTCGTGTGCGAGTTGCATCTCACGCTGGAACTGCTGGCGTTCCACAGCCGCGCGCACGAGGGTGGCATTGTGCATGGCCGTCCCCACCTGCGTGCTGACGGCCGCCACGAGTTTGCGATCACCGGCCGAGAACGGGGTGCCATTGTCACGCCCTGCCAGCACCAGCACGCCAAGAGGAACGGCCACACCGTCCGCTCCGCGACGCGAGGGCACCGGGAAGGTGCCGGTGATGCCGAGGCCGGTGCTGGGCCGTGTAATGGCCACCGCCATCAATGCTGCACCGCGCCCCGCCAGAATGGCGTCGGCCTCCGGCGCCGCCACCGCATCCACGGTGCACGCGCCGCCCGAACGATAGGCGCGCACCGCAATGTGCTCCTGCGCGTCGAGTGACACCGGCGCGTAGTCGCTGTCCCCAAGCCCGAGGGTGGCAATGGGGACCAGCGACTGTGCATGGCGATTGGTCTGCAGAAACACCGCGCGCCGCGCCCCGACGGTGGCCGCCAGTTCGCCCAGCAGAGTATCAGCCACACTCTCCACCGAGGTCGTGCCACCCAGCAATTCGCCAATGGCATAGAGGAGATTGATTTCCTCGTAGCGTTCGACGAGTTCGGTGGTTGCCCCGTCGCGTTCGTGCGCGAGACGATGGATCAAGGGAAACAGGCGTCCGAGAAACTGATCGGTTTCCGGCACCGTGCCCGGTTCAACCATCAGCCAGCCGACGCTCTCCCCCGTGTGCACGAGGTGCGCCTGCAGTCCCTGTGCACGGGCCCAGGCCGCCACATCCCACGCCTCGACACCGGCTTCCGTGCGCTCGGCAAACTCCGCACTCGTACCGCCGAGCAGTACGGGGTGCGGATGCGTATCGCGTCGTTCCCACAGCGCCGCCTGTCGCCCAGTGGCCTCGTGGAACGCGGCCAGAAGGGCTGCGACCTCGCTCATGTGCGATACAGGACCAGACGCAGGCGATGCTCGCCAGTGTCAGGGCGCTTGTCGTTCTCCACGCGGTCCATCAGCGATCGCATGAGAAACACGCCCCGGCCATCCTCCCGCTCAAACCAATCGTCATCGTCCGGCGACTGCTGCACGGCGGCAAGGTCGAAGCCGCAGCCCTGGTCGCAGACCTCGACCAGCAGTTGTTCCACACTGACCTGCACCGCCACGTGGACCGTGAGCGTGTCCTTGCAGGCGTTGCCGCGCAGGATGGCATTGGCCAGTGCCTCGGTTACGGCCACGGGCACGTTAAGACTGCAATGCCGCGGCGAAAAGCCGGCTGCGCGGCACAGCCCCACGATGTCCCGCACGACCGGCTCGATGCCCTGCACGTCCGAGGCGAGGCGCCACTGGCGTGCCACCACGCTCAGCATCTCGCCCTTGACCGAGGTGCTGCTGCGGTCTGCAGCCACGGAGCGCACGGCGCGGGAAGCCACGGTTTGCGGCTGGATGCTCAGCGGGCCGCCACCGCGTCCGCGCGCGTGGCGAACAGCGGGAACAGGGCGTCGAGGCGGGTGAGCTCGAACAGCGTGCGCAATTCATCGCTGAGGCCCACCAGACGGAGGTCGCCGCCGGCATCCCGGAGGCGTCGGCTGAGCGAGACCAGCGCACCCAAACCCGAGCTGTCGATGTAGCTGGCGTCCACAAAATCCACGATGACGGTGCGGGCCCCCTGCTCCATGGCGTCCAGCACCATCTGCTTGAACTCCTGGCGGTTGGTGACGACCAGTTGGCCCTGGACCGTCACGATCGTCACATCGTTGCTCTGTTCAAGCGAGAAGCTCATGCGGGGCTCGGGCTACGGGGTCACCGGCGCCGCCGGCTCCCCCGCCTGGAGAGCCGTAATCGCCGCCACATGTACAATGTCGTCAGCGGTTGCCCCCCGTGACAAGTCGCTGCAGGGCCGGGCCAGCCCCTGAAGGATGGGGCCGATGGCCGTGCCATGGGCCAGGCGCTGCGTGAGCTTGTAGGCAATATTGCCCGCGTCCAGCGAGGGAAAGACCAGCACGTTGGCCGTTCCCGCGGCGGCCTCACCGGCGGCCTTGCGACGGGCAATCTCCGGAATGAGCGCCGCATCCGCCTGGAGCTCCCCGGACACCACCAGATCAGGCGCCGCCTCGCGCACCATGGCCAGGGCCTCCCGCACACGGCTCACCGAGGGGCCGTCGGCGCTGCCCATGGAGCTGTACGACAGGAAGGCGACATGAGGCTCATCCCCCACAATGCGGCGCCGCGCCTCGGCCGCCGCCAGGGCGATGTCCGCCAGCTGGCGGGCCGTCGGGTCGGGGACCACGGCGCAGTCTGTGTAGGTGAGCACCTCGGGTTCGCTGCTCCGAAACGGTGGCACGAGCAGGTAGAACGACGAGGACACGGTACGCACCCCGGGCGCCGTGCCGATGGTCCAGATGGCGGCGCGCAGCACATCGGCCGTGGTGTGCACGGCGCCCGCCACGCAGCCGTCCGCGTGACCGAGCGCCACCAGACTGTCGGCGAAGTACAACGGGTCGCGCGCAAGGCGCTCGGCATCCTCACGTGTGAGCCCCTTGGTGCCGCGACGCGCCAGCAGGTGCTCGACGACCTGCCCGGTGAGCGGATCGTGCAGCGGGTCGAGAATCTCACCCGACGAGGGCACCACACCGGTCGGCGCGTCACTGCGCCGCACGAGCACCGCCTGCACCGAACCGCGCTTGGCCAGCCGCAGCACGGCCTGCACCGTGCGCGGGTCGGTGGCTTCGGGAAACAGGATGCGCCGCGGCCGGCGGGCGGCCCGCGCATGCAATGACTCGAGGAACGCCTCCGATGCTGCCGTCACAACGAACGTCCGGTCTCGGTGTTTCCGGTCTCGGTGTTTCCGGTTGGCGTGCCGCCCTTTGCGGTGGCGGGCAGCGGCGGCAGTTCGCCGGCCGCGCGCATGGCGGCGTAGCGGGTCATGAGGGCGTCACCCACCAGCGGATGCACGAGCCCCGACACGTCGCCGTTGAAGCGCGCCACTTCGCGCACCATGCTCGAGCTGATGTAGGTGGTGTCGAGGGACGGCGTCATGAACACCGTTTCGAGTTCCGGGCGCAGATGGCGATTCATGAGCGCGATCTGAAACTCGTACTCGAAGTCGCTCACGGCCCGGAGGCCCCGCACGTTGACACGGGCGCCGGTGTCGCGCGCAAAATCGACGAGGAGTCCGCGGAAGCTGCGCACCTCGATGCGCGGATCGTTGCCCGTGACCTCGCGAATGAAATGCATGCGCTCCTCCACCGTGAACAGCGGCTGCTTGTTCACGTTGTGCGCCACGGCCACGATGAGCCGATCGGCAAAGGTGAGGGTGCGCTTGATGAGGTCCTCGTGCCCGTGCGTGACCGGATCGAAGGAGCCGGCGTAAAGGGCCACGAGGGGCCGGCGATCCGGCGAGGTGACGGGGAGTGTTCCGGTGTCGGTCATCACGACGGGACACGAAAGAAGGTGAGCGCGGTGCTGCCGTAGCGTCGGGTCTCCCCGATGGCCGGCAGCGTGAGGGATGCCGCGTGTTCGATGCCCAGTATGCTCGCAAACGGGTGCTCGATCCACTGGGCGGCCAGCGCCTCGGCGACACCCGAGGCATAGGGCGGATCGGCAAAGGCAACATCGTAGGCGCCGTCGCCCAGTCGCTGCACGTAGCGGAGCGCCTCATCACGCACGATGTGCGCGCCCTCGTGACCACCCAGCGCCGCCAGGTTCTCCTCGAGCACGCGCAGCACACGCGGCGATTGCTCCACGAAATCGCAGGACGCCGCGCCGCGGGACAGTGCCTCGAGCCCCAAGGCCCCACTGCCGGCGCAGAGATCGAGCACACGCGCTTCAGGCAGCACCGGATGCACAATGCTCATCCACGCCTCGCGCACCCGGTCACCCGTGGGGCGAACGGCCTCGCCTGGTGGCGCCGCGATGCGACGGCCCTTCCAGCGACCAGCGATGATGCGCATGCTCAGCGCTCCATGGGTCGGATGTCCGCCACGCGCAGTTGCAGCCGCGAGGTGCCGCGATACTCGTCACGTTCGAGACGGAAGGCCAGCTCATGCTCCCGATCGAGCGGCAGCTGTGCGGCCTTGCCGGCCAGCCCCCACCCGATGCCATCGAGCGTGCCCGATGGCACATCGAAGGACAGACGCAGCCCGTCACTGCCCACACGACGCGGCGCGGATGCCAAACGCGCTCCGCGCGCGCGAAAAACGGGCGCGGGATTGCCAACGCCGAACGGCTCGAAGTGCCGGACGTACTTCTCGAGGGATTCGTCCACGGTGTCGAGATTGAGTTCGAGATCGACCCGCAACTCCGGCACCAGATCATCCGCCGTGAGTCGCTGCCGCGCCACCTCGTCGAACTGGTCCGCAAAGGCCGGCAGACGTTGCGCGTCCATGGTCAGACCCGCGGCTGCGCGGTGTCCGCCGAAGCGCTGAAAATGCGCACGGCAGTCCGACAGGGCCGCGTGCAGGTCGAAAGCCGAGATGGAACGCCCGGAGCCCTTGCCGATGCCCTGCTCCACGGCCACCAGCACCGCCGGGCGTGCCGTCTGCTCCACCACACGCGAGGCCACGATGCCAATCACGCCGGCATGCCAGCCCTCCGCCCACAACACATGGGCGAAGCGGTCACGCGCGGCGGGCTGCTCCAACTGACGCAGCGCGTCGTTCAGCACGCTGCGATCGAGCGCCTGACGCGCCTGATTGAGCTCCTCGAGCTCACGCGCAATGGCCAGCGCCTCGTCTTCCTGTTCGGCCAGCAGCAGCTTGAGGCCGAGCTTGGCATCGGCAATGCGTCCGGCCGCGTTGAGACGTGGTGCGAGCACGAAACCCACCCGCCCCGCCGTGAGCGGCTTGCCGTCGAGGCCCGACGAGCGCATGAGCGCGCGCAATCCCGGATGCGTGGTGTCAGCCAGCATGCGCAGACCGTATCGCACCAGCACGCGGTTCTCGCCGCGCAGTGGCGCCACGTCGGCGATGGTGGCCAGCGCCACCAGATCCAACTGGCGCTGCGCCACCAGGGGCGAGGCACCGAGGGCCTCACAGAGACCGAGCGCGATCTTGTAGGCCACGCCGACAGCCGCCAGGTCCTTGTCGCCGTGGGCGCAGTCGGGATGCCGCGGATTGCAGATGGCATACGCCGCCGGCAGCGGACCACCCGGCAGGTGGTGATCGGTGATGATCACGTCGATACCCGCAGCCACCAGCGTGGCCACCGGCTCCACGGCCGAGGTGCCGCAGTCACAGGTCACGACGAGGGAGGCTCGCGCACGCATGGCCGCCTCCACACCCGCCGCCCCCAGGTCATAGCCGTCGGTCAGACGATTGGGCACGAAGGGAACCACCTGCGCCGCACCAAGTCCGCGCAGCACACGCGTCAGCAGGGCGGTGGACGCCATGCCGTCGACATCGTAGTCGCCGTGCACAAAGATGGTCTCCCCCGCCCGAATGGCCTCCGCAAGACGTGCCACGGCACGCGGCAGGTCATGCAGGGTGTCGGACGGCGCAAGCATGTCGAGCCGCGGCCGCAAGAAGCGCTTGGCCGACTCCGGCTCGCCATGGCCGCGCGCGGCCAGCAGATGACACACTGCCTCAGGCAAGAGCAGCGCGTCCTGCAGCGCCGCCACCACTTCAGGTGTCGGCGCGGAGACAACCGTCCAGCGCGGATCAGGACGCGCGATGGTCGACGTCGCGCGTGAGCCGGTACGGTGGGAAGTGGCGAGGGTGGTCACGTGCGCAATCTACCAAGCGGCACCGCCGCACGCCCCTGCCCCCCAGCGGTCAACTTCCGTCCCACTTCCGGCCACGCGTCGAACGCATGGGGAGGATGCGACGGATCTCCGTGGCCAGTTCGTGGGCCTCCCGCATGAGCTGGTCCTTGGCGTCGCGATCGCCCTCCTGCTGCATGGCCGTGCGCACCTCGTTGAGTCGGCTCTCGAGCACGCGCACGTCGAGCTTGGCCAGGCTGAAGCCGATGTCCGACGACTCCATCTCGAAGGGTGCGCCCTCGGTCATCGCCCGCAGCACGGCAAAGGTTTCGGGGCTGAGGCGATCAGCCACCCGTTCAAGTTCCTCGTCGAGCGGGGCGTGCAGCAGTACATCGAACAACTCGCGATAGCGTGCATCGCGAAAACTGTCGGGCGGATGCCGCTCGGCCACGCGCTCGGCCACGCCGCGATCGACGAGCATGGCACGCACCAGGGCGCGTTCCACCGGTTCATCACGACTCGGACGTGGCGGCACGGCGGTGGCCTGCCACTCCGGTCCCTGCGGCTTGACACGCCGCCCCTTCCAGGCCGGCTTTGCGTCGCCCGGCGGCGGAGGCAGCGGGGCGGGCGAAGTGTCGCTTCCTGAGTCGGCAAACTCCGGAGGCGGCCCATCGAAGGGCGGCGGACCATCGCCGTCGTCGGAACGCACGACAGCACCCGGGTGCGCACGCGCCTCACCGGCTGTCGTGTTGCGCCGCTCGCGATCGGGCAGCGCATCCGCCTCTGCCGCCAGCGTGGCCTTGTCGAGCTGCGTCACGGCCGAAAGACGCGCGAGATAGAGGTCGCGCGTAAGCGGCGCCCTGGCCGCACGAATGGTGGGCAACAGCTTGTCGATGGCATTGCGCCGCTGCCGCAGGTCGGCGAACCACCCGCGTCGCTCCAACAACTGCACCTGACGGTCGAACAGGTCGATGGCCTGCCCCAACTGCGTCTCCATGGCCGCGCGTCCCTGCTGACGCACGAACGAGTCCGGGTCTTCGCCATCGGGCAGCGACACCACACGCACCGTTGCCTTGACGCGCAACAGCTCCAGCCCCGAGCGGAACGTGGCCTTCTGGCCTGCCTCGTCACTGTCGTAGAGCAGAAACACTTCCGAGGCATAACGCACCAACAACTGCGCCTGCTCTTCCGTCAGCGCCGTACCGAGTGGCGCGACCACTTCCTCGATACCCGCCAGTGCAAGGCGGATGGCATCGAGGTAGCCCTCCACCACAATGGCCCGCCCGGCTCGGCGCATGCTCTGCTTGGCCGTGTGCAATCCGTACAGCGTGCGACGCTTCTGAAAGACCGCAGACTCAGGGCTGTTGAGATACTTGGGTGTATCGTCGCCCATGGCGCGTCCACCGAAGCCCACGGGCCGGCCCAGTTCATCGTGAATGGGAAACATGACGCGACCGCGAAACCGCAGCCGTGGTTCGCTGTCCCCTTCACGCTGCACAAGCAGGCCGGCTTCCAGCTGGCGCGCATCATCGGCGCCCAGCGCGTGCAGATGGCGGCGCAGCGCCTGTCCGTCTCTAGGCGCAAAGCCCAGACCGAAGCGCTGCCACGCTGCCTCGTCGAGCCCGCGTGAGGTCAGATAGTCACGCGCGGCACGGCCACCGCTGTCGTCGCGCAACTGCTGCTGAAACCATTCGGCGGCGGCCGCCAGCACCTCGTAGTTGGGGGCGTTCGGGTCGGGGGCCTGCGCGCGGCGCGGTGCATCCACCACCTCGATGCCCACCTTGTCGCCGATGTACTTGACGGCCGACGGCCAATCGAGCCCGAGTCGCTTGCGCACGAAGGTGAATACGTCCCCACTCTCGTGGCACACGAAGCAGTGATAGCTGCCATGCGACGGTGACACCGAGAAGTTGGGGTTCTTGCCCCCGTGAAACGGACAGGCTCCGCGCCACGTGCCGCCGGACCGCCTGAGCGGCACGAACTCGCCGACGATCTCGACGATGTCGGCCGCTTCGCGGACGCGTTCGACGGTTTCGTCAGGAATCATGCGCCGCGGGCCGTCACGCCAGCTCCGCCACGGTCACGCCCGCCCCACCCTCATTCCACGCCCCCAGCCGAAAGCCAGTGACACGCGTGTCCTTCTTGAGCATTTCACTCACGCGCAGGCGCAGCGCGCCGGTGCCCTTGCCGTGGATGATGCGCAGCTCGCGCAGATCGTTGCGCACGGCGGCGTCGAGCGCCTGCAGCACCTGATCGTCCACTTCGTCCACGCGCAGGCCGCGCACATCGACTTCGCGCACGGGTTCCACCTCAGCGATGTCACCGGAGAGCGCGATCTTCACCATTGGCGGCGGCGCGGCCTTGCTGTGCGTCAGACTGCGCAGCGGGACGGTGAGCGTGAGCGACCCCACCAGCACGCGCGCCTCCTGCCCGCGCACCGACACGATGCGACCGATCTTGTCGCCGAGGGTGCCCACGAGCACGGCATCGCCCTCGGTGAACGGGCGCGGCGCCGCTGCCGTTGCACCTGGTGATGCCGCCGGCCCCGCCTGCCGGCGCTGGGCCTTGGCGCGGTCACGTTCGCCGCGCTGCTCCACCACCACCGCTTCCTGCCCCTGTCGCGCCGCCTCCTGCTCGATGGTGCGCCGCGCCGCACGCGCCGCGTCATCGAGCGGTGTGGTACCCTGCGCTGCCGCTGCCGACTTCACGGCCGCAATGGCGTCCTCCAGCTGCGACCGTGCCTCGAGCAGGAACTGCCGCGCCTGTTTGCGCGCATTGCGCTCCGCCTCGCGTTCGCGTTCACGCACCTTGAGTTCGCGATCGGCCACGGAGGCCATGCGCGAGCGTGTGCGCTCCTGCTCCCGTTCGAGCTGCTGCTCCCGGTCCGTGAGTACGGCCTCACGCGCCTCCACGTCAGCCAGCAGCACGGCGAGATCGCGCTCACCCTGCGGCAGCCGCTCCTCGGCGCGCTGAATGACCGCCTCCGGCAACTGCAACCGACGCGCGATGCTGAGCCCGTAGCTGCGTCCCGGTACACCCTTGAGCAGCCGATACGTGGGCGCAAGTTGCACGGCATCAAACTGCAGCGACGCATTCACTACACCCGGCACTTCGGTGGCGAGAAGCTTGAGCTGACCGAGGTGCGTGGTGGCCAGGGTGAGCGTCCCGCGCGACGTGAGCGTTTCGAGAATGGCGCCACCAAGTGCCGCACCCTCCGAGGGATCGGTACCCGAGCCCAACTCGTCCACGAGCACGAGCGAGGACGGCGTGGCCGACTGCAGAATCTCGCCGAGGTTCTTGAGATGCGCGCTGAAGGTGGAGAGACTGGCTTCGATGCTCTGCTCGTCGCCGACATCGGCAAAGACATCATCGAACACGGGCAGACAGCTGTTGCTGCCCACCGGCGCGGGTACACCGGCCTGCGCCATCATGCACAGCAGGCCGATGGCCTTGAGCAGCACGGTCTTGCCGCCCGTGTTGGGGCCTGACACGAGCAGCGTGCGCTCGTTGGCGTCCATGGTGAGGTCGAAGGCCACGACCGGTACACCGCTGGCCAGCAGCAGCGGATGCCGCCCGTTCACGATACGCAGGCCGGCGGACGGCGCGGTGAACTCGAGCGGCGCACAGTTGGCGCTCAGGCTGTAACGCGCACGGGCATAGAGGGCATCGAGCGCCACGAGCGCGTGCCAGGCCTGCAGCATGGCTTCGTGATACGGGTGCAGTTCTTCGGTCAGCTCCCGCAGCACCTTCTCGACTTCGCGCTGTTCCTCGAGCTCGAGTTCGCGTACGCGGTTGCCAAACTCCACCGCCGCGGGCGGTTCCACGAAGATCGTGGCTCCCGTGCCGCTGCTGTCGTGCACGATGCCGCCCACGTAGCCGCGCGCCTCGCGGCGCATGGGCATGACCCAGCGTCCGTTGCGCATGGTGACCGACAGATCGCTGACCTGATGATGCGGCTCGAGCTTGCCCATTTCGCGCTCGAGCAGGCGCACCAGTTCGCCCTCGGCCTGACGCAACTCCCGTCGTGCACGACGCAGTGCGGGTGATGCGTCGTCGCGCACCGTGCCATCGTCGGCAATCGCGCGTTCAATGGCCTCCTCACGCGCGCGCAGATCGACAAGTTGTGAGGCGTAGGCCGTGAGGTAGGCCATGGTAATGGCCGGCCGCCGCGGATCACGCAGCGCCTCGCGCGTGCGCCGCGAGGAACGCAGCAGTGTGGCGCCCTGCAGCAACTCGTGGGCGGTCCAGGTGAGTCCGGGAATACGCAGCCGCTTGAGCGCCTCACCCAGATCGGGGATGGCCTCCGTGGGCCAGCCGAGATCGGAGAGGATGAGGGAGCGCAGCGCTGCCACCCGCGCATGTTCGGCTTCAATCCACTCCCGATCGGTGCGCGGCACCAGCGCGCGCACGGCGGCGGCACCGGGGGCAGACGATGCGTGGCCCGCCACATGGGCCAGAAGCCGGGAGTACTCGAGAATGCCGAGCGCGTGCGCGTTCATGGGTGCAGCACTTCAACCTGGAGGCGGGCACGCGGTGGGCCTGCCAGGAATGGCCGGCCAATGCCGGCGCGGGGGCGGATCAGCCCCGGGCGGCCAGCACGTCGCGTGCGATGGCGTTGATGATACTGCCGTCGACGCGGCCCTTGAAGAGCGGCATGACCCGACCCATGATGGCACCGATGTTGGCGGCGCCGGCCTGCACGGCCGCTTCGACGGCGGCACGTACTTCGGCGGGATCGACCTGCGCGGGCATATAGGCTTCGAGCGCCGCGGCTTCGGCCTGCTCCTTCTCGAGCAGTTCGCTGCGGCCGGCCTTCGCGTACAATTCGGCGGATTCCTTGCGCTTCTTGATGCCCTTGCGGATCACATCGAGGACATCGTCGTCGGTGACCTCCCGACGCAGCTCCAGCGCGCGATTCTTGACCTCGGCAATGACCATGCCGAGCAGCATCACGTGGTCCTTCCGCTGGTCCCGTCGGGCGGTCGCCTGATCGCCCTGCAATCGCGCCAGCAGCGGAGCTCCCTGTGGGGCGCTGCCGGCGTCCACGGGACTGCTCACCCCTGCCGGGTGCGACGGTTCTTACGGACAGCCGCGTTCATCTTGCGCTTGCGGCGCTCCGACGGCTTCTCGTAGTGACGATGCTTGCGCAGGTCGGACAGGATACCGGCCTTCTCGCACTTCTTCTTGAAGCGCTTGAGCGCACGCTCGAAATTCTCGTCCTCGTGGATGATGACTTCCGACAAACTCGACCTCGGAGGTGTTCGCGCCGTGGCGCGAATGAAGTGATGGAACCGCGAAAAGACCCAATGTGGCAGGGTAGCCTTTAATGCTAGACAAGACAGCCACTTGGGTCAAGGACTGTTCCCGCAGAATCAGCCCGGTGGCCAGGTCATGGACCGGCCGCCCAGCACGTGGAAATGCAGGTGACCCACCGTCTGGCCACCGTCCCCACCCACGTTGGTGACGACCCGGTACCCGGACTCCGCCACGCCGTCCAGGCGAGCGACCTCGGCCGCCAGCGCCATCACGGCGCCCACTTCGGCGGCGTCGTCCGCGGCGGCCAGGGAATCCACATGCCGCCGTGGCACGACCAGCACATGGACCGGCGCCTGGGGATTCAGGTCGCGGAACGCCAGGGCGACCTCGTTCTGCGCCACGATCCGGGCCGGAATGGTGCCGGCCACGATCCGACAGAAAATGCAGGTGTCACTCATGCGGAGGTGCTCCTGTCGGCGTCGCCGACAAACAGGTGCGGGCAATGCCGAGGGCCACAAGGGCGGCCGTTTCGAAACGCAGAATGGTCGGGCCCAGACTCACCGAGCGGAAACCGGCCTCGTGCAGCAGTGCCAGCTCGTCGGGTTCGACGCCGCCCTCCGGACCCACGGCGATGACCACCGGCTCTTCGAGCGCAGGAGCCCCCGCGCCCACGAGTGCGGTCCCGGCGGGATCGAGCACGAGACGATGGCCCGGCGGTGCGGCCAGCACGGCGCGCTCGAGCGGTGCCTCGGGAAAGGCCTGCGGCAGCCAGGCGCCTTCGGACTGCGCCAACGCGCCTTCCATGCGGGCGCGCACCTTGGCCTGGAAGTTCACGCCCTCCCCACGCGGTGAGACGGAGCGGGAGCGTCGCCACATGACCGGACGCCACGAGGTGACGCCCAGTTCGGTGGCCTTCTCCGCCAGCCAGAGCATGCGATCGCGATCGGCGATGGGCACCAGCAGGTGCAGCGCCGGCAGCGGCGCATGCCGGGCCGCACGCTGCACCTCGACGTGCACCTGGGCCTTGGCCAGACGCACCACCTGCCCCTCGCCCACCATGCCCTGGCCGTCGCGCAGTCCCACCTGCGCGCCGGATTCGAGCCGCAGCACCCGCATGTGACGGGCTGCATGCTCGTCGAGCACCACCGTGCTGCCGTCAGCAAACGGTTCGGGCGTGACGAACTGCGGCAGTCCGGCGGCTAGGCCTTCGCGATGGCGACCGACCACCAGATGTCCTCCGCATCTTCTGCCAGCACGGTCCAGCCATGTGCGGCCAGCACCTGCAGAATGGTCTCCCGTTCCTCGTACAGAATGCCGCTGAGAATGGCCGAGCCGTCGTCGGTGAGCGAGAGGCCGATGATGGGCAGCAGCTCAATGAGCACCGACGAGATGATGTTGGCCAGCACGAGACGCACCGGCGCCACCAGTGGCAGAATGGCCGCCGCGTCCGCCTCGAACACGTGCACCCGATCGGCCACCCCGTTGCGCTGCACATTGGCCTCGGCATCGGGAATGGCCTCACCGTCGAGTTCCACGGCGTACACCCGCGCCGCCCCCAGCTTGGCCGCGGCAATGGCCAGGATGGCACTGCCCGCCCCCAGATCAGCCACGGTGTCGCCCACACGAAGCCGCGCCGGCAACAGGCGCACGACTCCACGCGTGGTGGCGTGTTCGCCAGTGCCGAAGGCCATGCCGGGTTCGATGACGATGGTCCGCGCGGGATCACGGCCCTCCGCCAGCCACGGTGGCGTGACGGTCAGCGCACCCAGCTCGTGCGCGGTGATGCGCGCCTTCCACGCCTCCGACCAATCCACATCGGGCACCAGCGAGGTCTCGATGACGACCGAGGGGTCGGCGGCCGTGAGGGCCGCGTGCACCGCTTCGAGATCGGTGCCGGGCGGGAAGTGCGTGACCAGCGAGGTCCCGTCCTCATGCACCCCCTGCGCACCAATGGCGAAGAGCGCCGCGAGGCAGGCATCGCGCGGGCCGCTCTCGAAAACGGACGGGCGCACCCGCACACTGGTCCAACGGGCTGTTGATGCTGGAGTCTCAGGCACCGATGGCTTCCTTCATCTTGGACCAGAAGCCCTTTTCGCGCTGCGGCGGCGCGTCACCCTTGATGCTGGCCAGCCGTTCGATGAGCTGCTTCTCCTCGCCATCGACCGACTGCGGCGTCCAGAGCTGCACCTTGATGTGCAGGTCGCCCACGCCGGACGCATTGACGCGCGGCAGCCCCTTGCCACGCAGATGAAACACGGTGCCACTCTGCGTGCCCGCCGGAACCCGCAGCGACAGGGTGCCGGTGAGACCGGGCACGGTGATGTCGGCGCCGAATACGAGCTGGGGATAGGTCACGAGCGCCTCGCAGAAGAGGTCCTCGCCATCGCGGTCGAAGCGTTCGTCGTCATCGACCTCGAACACGACCAGCACATCGCCACGGGTGCCGCCGCGTGGTCCGATGTTGCCGGCGCCGCGCAGGGTCATGTACTGCCCCGTGGCCACACCGGCCGGGACCTGGATCTTGAGCGTGCGCTCGGCGCGCACCCGGCCTTCGCCGCGGCACTTCTTGCACGGGGTGGACACCACCACGCCTTCGCCCGCGCAGGTCGGACAGGGCGCCACCGAGACGAACTGCCCGAAGAAGGAGCGCTGCGCACGCCGCACTTCTCCGGCGCCGCCGCAGGTGCCGCAGGTGCTGGGCTTGGTGCCGGGCTCCGCGCCCGAGCCTTCGCAGGCATCGCAGCCGTCGAGCACCTTGAGCACGACCGTCTTCTCGACGCCCGTGGCCACTTCGGTGAGCGTGAGCGGCAGCGGCAGCTTGATGTCCGACCCCGAGCGCGGCCCACTGCGCCGGCCACCCGCGGCGGCACCAAAGAGATCACCAAAGCCGCCGAAGTCGCGCATGAAGATGTTCAGCGCTTCCGACAGATCGACGTGCTCATACGCCGCCTGACCGCTGCCGCGCAGCCCGGCCTCGCCGTAGCGATCATAGGCCGCACGCTTCTGCGGGTCACGCAGAATGTCGTACGCTTCGGTAATCTCCTTGAACTTCTCCTCCGCCTCTTTCGAGCCCCCGTTGCGATCGGGATGCCACTGTGTGGCGAGGCTGCGGTATGCCTTCTTGATGTCGTCGTCCGACGCATCGCGCGGTACACCCAGAACCGCGTAAAAATCAGCCATGGGAACCTATCGGGATATCCGGGAAATCGTGCAGCAACCCCGTAAGATAACCCGGCATGGGCCCCGGCAGGGCGTTCGCCCCCGGACCACGACCTGCCCGGGGGCCCGGGTCAGCAGAGCAGGTCCGAGACCAGCTGGGAGGTATGATCCACCAGGGCGATGACCTTGTCGTAGGGCATGCGGGTGGGGCCGATCACGCCGATGACCCCACTCAGGGAGCCCACATGGTACTCCGCCGTGACCACGGTGAAGGGTTCGAGCCGCGGGTCGCCGTGCTCATTGCCGATGGTGATGGACAGGCCCTTGCCGCCGGCGCGGGTGCCCAGCAGCGAGGCGAGCTGCTGTCGCGTCTCCGTGAGCTCGATGAGCTGACGCAGCCGCTCCCCGCTCGCGAACTCCGGCTGATCGGCCAGCAGCGAGGGCTGCCCGAGGACCACGGTATCCACGGGTTCAGCGGCACGACCGAACACCTGCTCGCCTTCCTGCACGAAGATGTTCAGCAGTTCGGCTGCGCCGGGGGAAGCGCTGACGTCACGCAGGCGCGAGGCCAGTCCACTCCGCACCTGATCGAGCGTGAGGCCGGCAAGACGCTCGTTGAGCACGATGGTGACGTCCACGAGCGCTTCGTCGGCAATGACACCTGGAACTTCGACGAAGATGGTGCGCACCGCGCCGCCCGAGAGACCAAGCACCATGAGCAGGCGATCGCTGGCCACACGCACCAGTTCGACCTTCTGCAGCGTGGCCCGCTCGAGACGCGGTCCGAGGGCCACGCCCAGCTCCTGCGTGAGCACACCCAGCGACTGGGCCGCGCGACGAAGAATGTTCTCGATGGCCGAGCTGCCACTTTCGATTTCCATCTGCAGACGGCGCCGCTGCTCACCGGAGAGCGGGTCCACGCGCATGAGGGAATCGACGTACACGCGGTAGGCCTTGTCGGTGGGGATGCGGCCGGCCGAGGTGTGCGGATGGAAGAGAAACCCCTTCTCCTCCAGGTCGCTCATGGTGTTGCGAATGGTGGCCGGCGAAATGCCCAGACCGAAGCGCCGCGACAGCGTGCGCGACCCGGCCGGTTCGGCCGTGGCCACATAGCTGTGAATGACAGCCTCGAGCACCTGACGTTCGCGCTCAGAGAGCTCACCGCTGTTGGTACTACCGAAAGGTGTCGTGCCGAAGGCGCTCATGCCGAAGCCTACGAGCGGCCGCGAAACGCTGTCAAGTCGGCCGCAAGCGCATCAAGACGCAGCCAGCCGGTGGCGGTGCAACGCAATCGTGTTTCGCCATGCGTTTCGGTGAGCAGAACCCAACCCGCTTCCATCCACGGCGCCACGTGCGCCAGCTCGTGCGCCTCCACCCGCAACCCGTCCACGGTGCGCAGCCCGAGATACACCGCCTCGGCGGCGCGATTGTCCGCCGTGAGGGCCTCGCGGCCCTCCAGCGGATCCCGTCCCTCGCGCAGCGCGCGGTCCCAGGCGGCATACGCGCCCAGATTCCACCGCCGGTCCTGGCCATCAAACTCGTGGGCGCCGGGGCCGAGACCCACGTACGGCACGCCGCGCCAATAGGCCGAGTTGTGTCGGGCGCGTTGTCCGGGCCGCGCGAAGTTCGACACTTCGTAGTGCTCGTAGCCGGCGGCAGTGAGACGCGAATGAGTCTCGAGAAATTCGGCTTCGTAGCGGGACTCGTCGGCCTCCTGCACCTCACCGCGCGCCTGCCAGCGTCCCAGCGGAGTGCCCGGCTCGATGGTCAGCCCATACAGCGAGACGTGATCGGCGCCCAAAGCCAGCATGGCCTCGAGATCGCCGGTCCAGTCACGCCCCAAGGAGGCCGGAGCTGCGAAGATGAGGTCCACCGAGAAGCGCTCGATGCCGCCGCGGCGCACCACCTCCACGGCCTGCCGCGCGCGCTCGGCGTCGTGGACACGATGCATCCACGCCAGCACCCGATCGTCAAAGCTCTGAATGCCGATGGACAGCCGATTGACACCCGCGGCCCGCCACGCCGCCACCGCCTCGTCTGAGATATCCTCGGGATTGGCCTCGAGCGTGACCTCGGCGTCGGGTGCGAGTTGCACATGCCGCGCCAGTGCGGCGAGCGTCGCGGCCACACCATCCGGCCCGAGACGCGACGGGGTGCCACCGCCCAGGTACAGCGTGTCCAGCGGCGCGCATCGCTGCGCGATCTGCCGTACACCGCATTCCTCGTCCACGGCCTCCGCGTACCGCTGCCAGGGGACGTTCCGACGCACGGCAATGGCGAAGTCGCAGTAGCTGCAGCGCCGCGCGCAGAACGGAACGTGCAGATACAGGTGCCGCGTCAACGAGGTACTGCTCACACGCCGACGGCGGGCCGCACCTGTCCTCCCGCCTCCACTGTGACCAGACCATCGATTTCCAGCATGGCCAGCAGCGCGGCCACCCGACGCGGCGCCAGGCCGGTGTGCTGCGCAATGGTCGAGGCCTCCTGCATTCCCTGCCCGATGGCATCCCAGCACAGCGCGGCCTCGTCGCCGAGCACCGGGCCCTGTGGTGGAAGCGAGGCGATCTTCAGCTCGGTCAGCACATCGTCAGGTCGAAGCAACGCGGTCGCGTGGGCGTGCAGGAGGGCGTTGCTGCCGCGTGCCTGCGGCACATCGATGGCGTTGGGCACCACGTACAGCGGCCGCCCAAGCGCCTGCGCCACCTCGGCGGTGATGAGGGCGCCGCTGTCTTCCGGTGCCTCGACCACCACGGTGGCCGTGGCCAATGCGGCGATGATGCGATTGCGACGGGGAAACGAGCCGGCGTGTCCCGGATCACCCGGCGCATGCTCCGACACGAGCAGCCCATCGCGCGCAATGCGCTCCTGCAGGTTGCGATGGCCGCGCGGATAGTACTGATCGATGGCCGTGCCAAGCACCGCCACGGTGCGACCGCCTGCCGCGAGTGCGGCTTCATGCGCCGCCGCATCGATGCCACGCGCGAGTCCGCTGACCACGCTCACGCCGTGCCGCGCGCAGCACTCGGCGATGGCCTTTGCCACGCGCAGTCCGTACGGCGACGCGTGTCGTGTGCCCACGATGGCCACGGCCGGCGCGGTCGCGGCCAGCCACGAGCCACGCACCCACAGCGTCTTCGGTGGATCGCGCAGGTCGTGGAGGCAGAGCGGATAGTCGCTGTCCCCGCGCTGCACGGCACGCTGCCCATCGCGGTCCGCGCGCGTGGCTGCCGCTTCCTCAGGGAAGAAGCTGAGCATCCCGGATGGGCTGTTCGGCTGCCGTGCGCATGGCCAGCAACTGCCGCCACCACCCGTCTAGCAGATCATCGAGGCCCATGCGTCCGGCGGCCGAGATGGCATAGCGGCCAAACGCGCCCGGCGCTTCCACCTCGGGGATGTAGTGTTCGCCCAACAGATCGAGCTTGGTGAACACCACGCAGTAGGGCTTGGCTGCGAGCTCCGCGGAGTAGGCTGCCACTTCGCTGCGCAGCTGATCGAGTTCCGCCTGCCAATCCATGGTGTCGATGGGCACCATGAAGGCCAGCAGTCGGGTGCGCTCGATATGACGCAGGAACTGGAGGCCGAGGCCCTTGCCCTCGTGCGCCCCCTCGATGATGCCGGGAATGTCCGCCACCACGAAGGAGCGATGGTCGCTGAGCGGCACCACGCCGAGGTTGGGCGAGAGCGTCGTGAAGGGATAGTCGGCGATCTTGGGGCGCGCGGCCGATATCACGGACAGCAGCGTGCTTTTTCCCGCGTTGGGCTGGCCCACCAGGCCCACGTCGGCAATGAGCTTGAGCTCGAGCTCCAGCGTGCGCGTCTCGCCCTCTTCACCGGGCTGCCATTCGCGCGGTGACTGATGCGTGGCCGTGACGAAGAAGGCGTTGCCCTTGCCGCCGCGGCCACCCTTGGCCACCAGCAGCGAGTCTCCATGCTCCATCACCTCACCAATCAGCTCCTTGGTGCGCGCGTCGCGTACGACGGTGCCGGGCGGCACGGGCAGCACCACATCGTCGCCCGATCGTCCGGTACGATTGGAGCCCTCACCGTGCTGTCCGCGCTCCGCCTTCCACGAATCGCGGTAGGTGTAATCCAGCAGCGTGGTGAGATTGCGGTCGGCACGCACGATCACGTCGCCACCGCGACCGCCGTCTCCGCCGTCGGGCCCGCCCATGGGCACGTACTTCTCCCGACGGAACGAGGTCTGTCCCGAGCCACCGGTGCCGGCTTCCACCTTCACTTGTACGCGATCGACGAACATGAGAATCCCGAAAATGTGCAAAGCGCCTGTGCGCCCTTACTTGCCCTGGACGCGCGCCCAGAGCCCCTGATACCGACGGACATCGTCCTCATCCAGCAGTGCTGCCACCACGGCCAGCGTTTCGCTCACCACTGCGGCCGACGCGCCGGCGTGCAGCGCTCCGTGCAGATGCGAGTGCAGCTGCCGATCCTGCCGCGCGATGGCGCAGGCCGCCACGATGCAGAGCTCGCGTCGCGCCAGATCCAGTGGCGCACGCGAAAGCACCTTGCCGTACCCCTCCTCGATCATCCACTGATCGAGTGCCGGATGCAGATCGGCAATGTTGACGCGCAGGCGCTCGTAAAAGCGCCCGTACACCGTGGCGCAGGTGGCCTCTCCCCGCGCCAACCGCTCCGCCGGGTCATCAATGGCATCGCCATCAACGGTCGGCGCAGGCCGTCCGCTGATGCGCCGCCATTCCCGCGCGGCATTGAGCGCGCGCGGAAATCCGGCAAACAGATAGGTCTGCAGGATGACCTCTTCCACCCACGTCGCCCGCACCTGTGACGCGGCCGCTGCCAAGGCCTCACGAATGGCGGCCTCGCTGCCCCCGGCCAGCAGCGCGGCAAGGTGCACCAACTGCGCCGTTTCCGCATCCAGCACCGTGAGCGCCGCAGTCGCTGCCGCACCATCGCCATCGCCAACGCCAACGCGTTCGCCAACGCCAGACAGTGTAGGCATGGTCACGCCGGACTGTCTCATCGTTTCGTCGAGCGTCACATCCTCACGACGCCCGCTCATGCCTCGAACTCCCAGACATCACCCACGTCGGCATCACCCACGGAAATCACGCCCACCGACTCGCCGCGCGTGTTGCGCACCGTGCGCTGCACCAGATCGCGCAGCGCGTCCGGCATGGGATCGGGCAAGGCGTCGTACGCGGCGAGCAGCGCCAGCACGGCCGGATACTGCGCCCGCGCCGCCCCGTCTTCCACCTTGAGCGCGAAGCCGATGCCCCGATCAACCAGTGCAAACGTGTGCACCCCTTCAGCGCCGATCTTGCACAGCACGTTGCCACCACAGGCTTCCATGAGCAGCGTGTCGAAGCGTTCGGTGCCACCCACCAGAAACGGCTGTGAGGTCATGGCACTGACCACCCGACGGCTTGGCGCATCACCGGAGGCGGCCGCCTGCACCAGACGCGCGTAGGCCAGCGCCATGTTGGCGAGCGGCAGGGCGAACACCGAGACGCCACAGCCGTCCACCCCCACGCCGATGCGCTCGCTCGGCAGCGCCGCCCACTCCGCCACCGCCTGCAGGCAATCCTGCTGCACCGCATGTTCTGCGCGCTGGTAGCCGGCGGTGGGAATCCCCGACTGACGCGCACGGGCCAGCATGGCCGCGTGCTTGCCGGAACAGTTGTTGTGCAGGCGCGTGGGACGTTGACCACTCTCCCGCAGACTGCGCACCCCGCGTGCGGCCAGCGGCTCGTGCGCCCCGCAGGCCAGATCGCCCTCTTCAAGACCAAGCTGTTCCAGCATGCGCGCCGCTATGCGCACATGTTCCGGCTCCCCGCCGTGAGACGCGCAGGCCAACGCCAACTCGTCGCTTTCCCATCCCAAGGCATCGAAGCCCCCGCTTCGCAGCAGGGGCATGACCTGGAAGGGTTTGGCGCAGCTGCGCCACCACACCGGGAGCTCGGGGTCGCGCGACGTCTCCACGAGCACTCCGTCGGCGGTCACCACGGCCGCATGCACCCGGTGGCGCGACTCGACGAGACCACCGCGCGTCACGACCACATCCAGCCGGCGCGTGCTCTCGGGCGGCGAAAAGCCATCGGCGGCATTCCCCCGCGAGGCCGTGCCGGGGGACTTGCTCAGAAAGTCAGGGATCCACACCCCTGAAAGGTAATCGACCCGGCCCTGCAGCCGGCCGTCCCGCGCCGGTCTACCCCGCGCCGGTCAGCGGCGCGCCGCCAGCAGAACACCCCCAAGCACCAGCGCACCGCCCAGCAGGGTCCAGGGTCCCGGCACCTCGGCAATGCCTGGCAGCAGGGCCGCCAGCAGCGTGGCGCCGACCGGCTCCCCCAGGGTGGTGAGGTTGACCACGAAGGCCGGCAAATGACCCAGGGCCCAGTTCATGCCGGTGTGTCCGAGCAGCATGGGCCCGAGCGCCAGACCGGCAAAGATGGCCAGCTCCCGCGGTGGCTGCGGGCCCAGCTCACGCCCCGTGCCGAGGGCCAGCCCCAGGCACACCACAAACGCGGCGCCGTATACCAATCCCACGTAGGGCCACAGATCGAGCTGTTGCCGGAGACGTCGGCCGATCAGGTAATAGCCGGCGGCGGTCACGGCCCCCACAAGGGCCAGCAGGTCTCCCAGCAACGCGCGGCTGCCACTGGCCGAACCGCCAGGCGACAGCGCCGCCAGCAGACCGCTCATGCCTCCGGGCACGTCGGCCAGCCCGACCACCAGGGCGCCGACGACGGCCACCCCCACCCCGAGCCACTGCCGGCGCGACGGGGGTTCCGCCAACAGCCAGGCAGACGCCGCCGCGATGATGACGGGCTGCAGATTGACCAGCGCCACCGACGCGGCCACGGTGGTGTAGCGCAGTGACGCGTTCCACGACCAGAAGTGCAAGGCCAGCAGCGCGCCGGCCCCGCAGGCCAGACCGAGCTCCGCGCCGGAAAGCGAACGCCAGCGACGCCAGCCGCCGCCGAGCAGCAGGGCCGCCGCCACGATGATCAGTGAAAAGCCCAGACGCCAGGTGGCAATGACCAGCGGGTCCGCCGCCGAAAGGCGAATGAGTGGTGCGGCAAACGAGATGCCCACCAGCGCGGCGCCAAGCACCAGCCAGGGCGACGGTGCACGGGCAGCGGACTTGTCGGGAGTGGGAGGCGCGGGTGTCATCGCCGCCAAGGTAACGCCGAGGTTAGCTTCCCCGCATGACGTCACTCATTTCCCGCGACCGCCTGGTCGCGCTGCTCGATGCTGCGCGGCAGCAGCATGTCGTGATCATTGGCGATGCCATGCTGGACGTATACCTGCGCGGCGACGTGGACCGCATCTCGCCCGAGGCACCGGTGCCGGTGGTCCGGGTGCGCGATCGCAAACTCGCGCTGGGCGGCGCCGCGAATGTGGCGCAGAACGTGGCCGCCATGGGCGCGGGCTGCGATCTCGTGGCCGTGGTGGGAGACGACCGCGCGGGCAGCACGCTGCGTGAGCATCTCGATGCGGGACGCATGTCCTCGCGGTCGCTGGTCACGGTGGATCGGCCCACGACCACCAAGACCCGTGTCATGGCCCGCGCGCAGCAGCTCGTGCGTTTCGACGAGGAGGATGACCGGGACCTGCAGGAGCGCGATGTGGAAGCGGTGCTGGCCGCCATTGGCCGCGCCATGCCGCAGGCCACGGCGGTCGTGTTCGAGGACTACAACAAGGGCGTGCTGGTGCCCGCGGTGATCGAGGGGGCCATCGCGATGGCGCGCGCGCGCCAGCTGCCCGTGGTGGTGGACCCCAAGTTCCGCAACTTCTTCGCGTATCGCGGTGCGACGGTGTTCAAACCCAACCGCCGCGAACTCGAAAGCGCCCTCGGCGCTGCGGTGGATCTCGATCATCCCGCGACCCTGCCGGACACGCTGGCGCGCCTCGGTGTGGAGCACCTGCTGCTCACGCTGGGCGAACATGGCATGGCGCTGGTGTCGGCCGATACGGCGGCGACGGGCGTAGTGCATCGGGTGCCCACCACCGCACGCGAGGTGTACGACGTGGTGGGCGCGGGCGACACGGTGACGGCATATCTCGCAACCATGCTGGCCGCGGGCGCCACGGCCCGAGAGGCGGCCGTGGTGGCCAACTTCGCGGCCGGCGTGGAGGTCGGAAAGCTTGGCGCGGCCACCGTGTCGCCTGACGAAGTGCTCGAGGCCTACGACCACCATCTCCACAGCAGCTAGACGCGCCGCGCGGGTGGCACGACGGCACGACGTCGCGGTACATTCCCGGAGTGACGGGCGTCGGCCTGATCACGCGGGTTCGGTCCGGTAGCTTAGTCGGTCAAAGCGCTCGACTCATAATCGAAGGATCGTGGGTTCAAGTCCCACCCGGACCATGGCAGGACGGCAGGCATTGCGCAGGATGTCACGCGGCGCGCTGGGGGGCTTCCCTCTCCCCCACTCTCCCGTTACGTTCTTGGTCCGCCCAGCAAATGGGCGGCAGCGGTACAAACGGGCGCGTAGCTCAGCTGGTTAGAGCGCTGCTTTCACACAGCAGAGGTCCGGGGTTCGAGTCCCTGCGCGCCCACTTCACGTCAAAACACCAAAGCCGACCATGTTCTCATGGTCGGCTTTCGTGTTTTGGCCCAGCGTCTTCGGCGCACCTGCGCGCTGCTCAGGGCAGCGGCACGCTCTCGATTTCAGGCTGGGCCGTGTGGCCCGACTCGCCGGGTCTGCCGCCAGGCGTGAGCGCATGCGCGGTACCCTGCGCGGCACGCTGCGTGACGATGATACGGGCGCCGGCCTGACGCACGCGACCAATGGTTCGCTCGTCGAGCCGCGCACGCAGCACCATGACATCGTCCTCGTTGAACTGCTCGAGCACTTCACCGTCGCGGTGGATTTCCGCGATAAGGCGGCCGTTGGACGCCGGAACACGCAGCTCCAGCACCGGACGCTGCCGCTTGAGACTCTCGCGCAGCTCGCGGCGCAGAGGCTCGAGTCCATCAACGGCCAGCGCCGACACGAACAGGGAGTTCGGCATCAGGTTGGCCACACGGGCCCGCACGGCATCCACCATGTCCCCGGGCACGGCGTCCATCTTGTTCATGACGTAGATGAGCGGGCGACTGGACAGGCCCAGCTCCGCCAGCACGCCATCCACGACATCGCGGTGCTCTTCCCACGCGGGATGACTGGCATCGATGACGTGCAGCAGCAGATCAGCCTCGCGGGCCTCGGCCAGCGTGGCGCGGAACGAGGCCACGAGATGGTGGGGCAGCTTGCGGATGAACCCCACGGTGTCGGTGAGCAGCACGGTGTAGCCGTCACCGATATCCACCTCGCGCGTGAGCGGATCGAGCGTCGCGAAGAGCCGGTCTTCCACGAACACTTCCCCGTCGGCGGCCAGCGCACGCAGCACGGACGACTTGCCGGCATTCGTGTACCCCACCAGCGCCACACGGAAATGCGACTGCCGCTGCTGCCGCTGGATCTCGCGCGCCCTCTCCACATCGGCGAGCCGTTCCTTGAGCACCCGGATGCGATGCTGAATGAGACGCCGGTCGGTTTCAAGCTGCGTTTCACCGGGACCACGCATGCCGATGCCGCCGCGCATCTTCTCGAGGTGCGTCCACATGCGCGTGAGGCGCGGCAGCATGTACTCGAGCTGCGCGAGTTCCACCTGCATGCGGGCTTCACTCGATCGCGCACGCGTGGCAAAGATGTCGAGGATGAGTTCCGCGCGGTCCATGACGCGCGTGTGCACCATCAACTCGACGTTCTTGCCCTGCGCCGGTGTGAGCTCGTCGTCAAAGATGACCAGTGTCGCGCCCAGTTCCTGAATGCGCAGCTTGAGTTCCTCGACCTTGCCGGTGCCGAGGTAGGTGGCAGGGTGCGGCCGGTCGAGCTGCTGCGTGAGCGTGCCCACCACGACGGCCCCGGCCGTGTCGGCGAGACGTGCGAGTTCCTCGAGGTGCTCCTCCACGTGGTGCTTGGCACTGCTGCGCTTGAAGGGCGCACTCACGAGGATCGCGCGCTCGATGGGCGGCGTCAGGGAAATGATTTCGCGACTGATGAGACGAGTCCTGGTTCCGGCAATTCGCGGCGCGTCAGCGCGCGTTGCCGGTCATGGTGGAATAGCGACCCGTGCGATCGTAGGGTCGCGTAAAATTGCCGATGGGGGTGGACACCGTGAAGTCGCCGCGCACGCGGTAGTTCACACTGCCCGACTGCATGAGGGCGCGGCCCGCAGCGCCCAGGCCGGCATAGGTGAAGCGCACCGGCAGGCGCACGGTGGACGAGTCGCGCTCCGGCACGACAAAGCGCCCATCGAGTTCTCCCTCACCGAGCTTGATGGCGTCGATGTCGACCTGATAGGTCATGCTCAGGGCGTCGAGCTTGTAGCCGTTCGGGTTGTGCACCGACAGTACGACATCCACGCTGCCGCCGGTCAGCCCGAGGCCGGTGACCACCACTTCCTTGAGCTGGACGTCGGGCTCCTTGAAGGTGGCCCGACCAAGCGACGCGCAACCTGCCGCGGCCGTGCCAAAGGCCACGAAAGCCAGCAGGCCGGCCGCGCGCGTTGCCAGACGACGACGTGTGGATATCACAGAGAGTCTCCAGAGTGGGAGGACGAAGAGTCGGGATTCACAGCTGCCGTGGTGGTACCCGGCGTTTCGAGCGGCGGTCCGCCGCGTTCCGCCCACCAGGCCAGCCGCTTGGCAATCTGTCGCTCTTCGCCAAAGGGTCCTGGTTGATAGTACGTGCTGCCCTGCAGTTCCGCCGGCTGGTAGGCCTGGGCCACGAATGCCCCGGGGAAGTCATGCGGGTAGGCATAGTTCGCCCGTCGCGACGGGTCGGGACGCTGGTTGTTGTCCAGATTGAGCAGGTGCGCCGGAACGGCCAACGACGGTGTGGCCTCCGCCGCCGCGCGCGCGGCCGCCCAGGCGAGGTACAGCCGGTTGCTCTTGGGCGCCGTCGCACAGTACACCGCGGCCTGCGCCACCGCGCGCTCCCCCTCGGCCGGCCCGAGGCGCCGGAAGGCCTCCCAGGCGTGCATCACGACGCCCAGGGCATCGGGATCCGCGAGGCCGATATCCTCGGTGGCAATGGCGGCCAGTCGCCGCAGAAAGACCTGCGGATCTTCGCCGGCCTGCAGCGCACGCGCCAGCCAGTACAAGGCCGCGTGCGGGTCGGATCCGCGACAGGACTTGTGAAAGGCGGAGAGCACGGCGTGGGAGTCCACATCCTGCCGGTCATAACTCACCACGCGCACACCAAGTGCGCCGGAGAGCGCATCGACAGTGATGGTGTCGCCGTCGGGCAGGGTGAGCGCGACCGCCTCCAGCGCTCCGAGTGCGCGGCGCGCGTCACCGTCGCACTGTTCGGCCAACCACGTGACGGTATCGGCGTCCGCCACCAACCCACGACGCCCGAGGCCGCGGCGTTCGTCGCTGAGAGCCCGTGTGATCAGGGTCACGATGTCCGCCACAGCGAGCGGACGCAGCGCGTAGACGCGGCACCGCGAGAGCAGCGCGCCCACCACCGCAAACGCCGGCACTTCCGTGGTGGCGCCACAGAGCGTGATCACGCCACGCTCCACATGCGGCAGGAGGGCATCCTGCTGCGTGCGCGCCCAGCGGTGAATCTCGTCCACCACCACCAGCGTGCGCGTGCCATCGAAATCACGGCGCTCGGCCGCCTCATCAACAATGGCGCGCAATCGCGGGATACCATCCGTCACCGCGTTGAGCGACACCACCAACTGTTTGGTGTAGCGTCCGATCAGCGAGGCAATGGTCGTCTTGCCCGTACCCGCCGGACCGGTGAGAATGACACTGCCAATGGTGCCGCGTCGGATGGCATCCCCCAACGGGCGCCCCGGGCCCAGCAGGTGCTGCTGCCCCACCACGTCTTCCAGCGTCTCGGGCCGCATGCGCGCCGGAAGCGGTTCGGCGTCAGGCGATGCAAAGAGTGACGGCCCTTCGGACCTGCGCGTGCTCATGTGCGCCGCTCCTCGAGACCGAGGCGCTCGGCCGCAACCCACAGGGTTTCCTCGAGCGCCGCATCACGGCGGCGAACCGCGCGCTCCGGATTCCAGGTGGGGGATGGCAACTGCGCGCGTGGTTCGAAACCGGCCGCGTCGAGTCGATAGGTCCAGCGGTCGGTGCGGGAATCGATGATCAGCAACCGGTCGCGGGTGATGGTGAACTGATCCTGATCGGTGTAGACGGCACACTCCACGGCGCCGAACGCCACGAAAGTCTGTCGCAGACGCCCCACCGCTTCCCGCACCTCCGGCAATGGGAGCAGTGCGCCCTGCCAGGTCCGACCGGAGCGCAGGTCACGCAGCATCATGTCCACGGCCGGATCGAGGAATGACAGCAAGTGATACACGAGATCCATCACCTGCTCCGCCGGCGCGCCAACGATGCTTCGCCATACCCGGTGCGGTGCGGGTGACGCGCCGCGTTCGGGAACACCACGTTGCGATTCGGCGACGGCATCCGGGGCCGGGCAGGTTACGTACCACGCCGCCCCATGACGAAAGCGCGTGCCATGAACCGACGCACGCCACGCGAGTTCGCTCACCGGCTCTGGCCCTGCGCTGAGCCCGCGTCCACACGCGCGCGCACCATGGCCGAAAGATGCGCCACCGTGTTGCAGGACGGATCACGCAATACCGCCTCCAGCAACTCGTGCAGCGACTGCCCAAGCAACGGACCCGGCTGCACGCCAAGACGGCGCAGATCATCACCATCGATGGCGAGGTCTCCCACTTCGATGGCGTCGCGGAACGCGATGCGCAGCAGGCGACGATGGAGCGCGCGCCACGCGACCGCTGGCACCTGACCGCGCACCGCCCAGTGAGCCGCAACCAGACGCATGAAGGCGGCCACGCGAAGACGGCCCACGCGGGCCGCGAGGCGCCGCAGCGTCGTATCATCGGGGGACGCACCGGAACGGATGGCCGCCGTCAGCGCCGCGCCCTCGCGATGCCAGCGATCCACCAGAGAACCCACGGTGGAAATGTCGACGTTCGAGAAGCGCAGGGCGCGCAGCGCCTGCTCCGTGCGCTTGCCATCAAGGCCGGCAAACAAGGCGGCCAGTCGCAGGGCCTTGCGCAGCGGACGCGTGGGAAGCCCGGGCCTCGGCAGCTGGTCCACCACCTCGGCCTGCTCATCCGTGAGGGTGGCCAGTGCCGGAATGAGCACGGCAAAGGCACCGGCGTCACGCCAGCGCTGCAGCGCCAGCGACGGCCGCTCCACCTGCTCCATGGTCTTCTCGAGTTCCTGCTTGACCCGCTCCGGCGACAGGCGTCCGAGATGCGGCGCGCTGTCCACCACCGCCTGCCAGGTGGCAGGGTCCAGCGTGAAGTCGAAGCGCGACGCAAAGCGGATGGCTCGCAGCGCGCGCAATCGATCCTCCGTGAGTCGTTCGGAAGCCACACCGACGGCCCGCACCACACCACGCGCCAGATCCTCACGTCCGCCGAACGGATCATGCAGGCGCTCCGCGATGGGGTCCCAGGCGATGGCATTGATGGTGAAGTCCCGCCGGGCCAGATCGTCGTCGAGCGACACGCCAAATTCCACCACGGCGTGACGACCGTCGGTGTGCACATCACGGCGGAACGTGGTGACCTCGTGCATCCGCCCCTCCCGATCGATCACGCCCACCGTGCCGAACTCGATACCGACCGGCACCGTGCGCCGGAACAGACGCTGCACCTCGCGCGGTGTGGCCGAGGTGGCCAGGTCCCAATCGAGATGGGCATGACCGAGCAGGGCGTCACGCACCGCGCCACCCACACACCACGCCTCGAAGCCCGCCTTCTGCAGCGTGGCGGCCAGCTCCACGACCGGCGCGGGTGGACGCAGTCGGTTCCGTTCAGCCTGTGGCGTCACCCGCAGAGTACGCTGCCGCCATTCACGTTGAGGATTTCTCCCGTGATGTGGCGCGCCAGGGGACTGGCGAGAAAGACCACCGGGCCGGCGATGTCATCCGGTGACGCGACCCGTCCGAGCGGAATGTTGGCCGCGATGCGCGACAAACCCTCACCGGCAAAGGGACGCGCAACGGCCTCGGTATCGACCCAGCCCGGCGCCACGCTGTTCACCGTGATGTTTCGCGCACCCAACTCCACCGCCAACGACTTCACGAAAGAAATCATGGCGCCCTTGCTTGCCGCGTAGTCGGCATGTCCCGCTTCGCCGCGCTGGCCCGCCGTGCTGGAGATGAACACCAGCCGCCCGCCATCGCTCATGTGACGCACCGCCGCGCGGGCACCGTAGAACAGGCCATCAAGATTGGTGGCCATCGTTTCCCGCCAACGCGTTTCGTCGAGCGCCGAGACCGGCACCGCCTCATCCGGCCAGATGCCGGAGTTGCCGACAAAGATGTCCACGCCGCCCCAGAGCCCCACGGCCTGCGCCACGAACTCGTCGTTGGCTTCACGGGTGGCGAGGTTGCCCTGATAGACGAAGCCGCGCCGACCGCTGGCCTCGATATCCCGAAGCACCGCGGCCGCGGCGTCCTCACGCGAGCGGAAGGCAATGCCCACATCGGCCCCTGCTCGCGCCAGCAGGCGCGCACAGGCGGCGCCGATGCCACGCGCGCCACCGGTGACCAGCGCCCGCCGTCCACTGAGGTCGATCACAGCGTCACCTCGATGGCGTCGCAAATGGCGTGCTGAATGCAGAGATGCATTTCCTGCGCGCGGTCCGTCCGATCCGTGGGCACCACCAGACAGAGGTCGGAACGGCTCTTGAGTGCGCCGCCATCGCGCGCCGACAGTGACAGCACCGGAATGCCCTTGGCGCGGGCCGCGTCGGCCGCCAGCAGCACGTTGGGTGAATTGCCACTCGTCGAGTGGATGATGAGCAGGTCGCCCGGCTTGCCAATGGCCTCGATCTGCCGCGCAAACAGCTGATCAAACCCAAAGTCGTTGCCCGTGGCCGTCAGCAGCGAGCTGTCCGTGGTCAGCGCAATGGCGGGATAGGCGCGGCGGTTGCGCATGTAGCGCACGACATACTCGGTGGCGAGATGCTGCGCGTCGGCCGCCGACCCGCCGTTGCCGCAGAAAAGCAGCGTGCCGCCGCGCGCAACGGTATCGCGCACCATGCCGAGCGCCGCGGCAATGTCCTGCTCGAGTCGCTGCGCCGTGCGCTCTGCAGTGGCCGCCAGATCACGCAGTGCGCCAAGCAGGGGCGCCACATCAGTGGCAGAGGAGGTTGAACTCATGTACCACGGGCTCCACAGAAGGAGGAATCGAGACTGGCCTCAGCGGCCAAAGAAGCGTTTGACGCGGCCAAGCAGACCCGGCGAGAGTGGAGGCACGGGAATCGGATCTTCGTCACTCAGCACGCACTCGGCGTTGCCGTGCGTGAGCAGATCGACCTGCTCCTCCCCGCCCCGATCCAGCAGCCACTGCCGCACGGCGGAGAGGTCGCGGTGATCGCCATGGTTGTCGGACGCGAGAATGTCGATGTAGCCCAAGGCGAGCATCTCGCGCGCAAAGTCGCTCGGTGCCCCCCGGCCCATGAGCACCGAGGCGTCCGTCTGAATGACCACACCCAGCTTCCGCCACTCGCGCACCAGATCGAGCGTGCAGCCGAAGTAGCGCTCGGGGTGCGCGAGGATCGGCGTGCGGGCCTGACGCGTGATGCGCCGCAGTTCGGTGGACGCGCCGGGTGGCAGACCACCGCGGGTGAACTCCACGAGCACCGCGCGCGAGTTGCCCAGGCTGAGCTCCGGCGCTGACAGATCGACACCGGGGCTGTCGAGCATGATCTCCCAACCGAGCTGCAGCTCGAGGCCGGCCGGCGCCTGGCGCTGCAACTCCTGGAGCAACTCGCGGTGATATGCGATGGGTGCTGTCGTTGCCTGACTCGCGTTCAGGTGCGGCGTGCACACCACCGTGGTGACCCCATCATCCGCGAAGCGCTCCAGAATGGGCAGCGACACGTCGAAGGAGGGAGACCCGTCGTCGACTCCAGGAAGCAGGTGCGTGTGGAGATCGATCACGGGACGTTCAGCTACGAGACGCCAATCGGTGGCTCACCGACCTGGCCGGCCAGGCTGCCAGGCAGAGCGGCGATGCGCTGCATGGCGGCCGTGGCCCGCGCCTCGATGCGCGCGGGATCGTCGGCCGCGGCCTCGAAGGCGTAGGTGACCAGCGCATCCACCGCGAGCAGGTCGAGGGCGGTGGCCCGCGACGTGGAGCCCGACTGCAGCAAGGCATCCAGCAGACGCTCGCCGGCCGCCAGACAGACCTCCGGCACGTCCGACGCCGGCCGGCTGACGTCCTGGGCCAACAACTCCTGCAGCCGCCGCAGCAGCGCGTCGGGCGGTGTTGGTTCGAGCCGCGTCAGCCAATCGCCAACGGTGACTGCTGTCCCCGTGCTGCTCATCCAGCCGTCACCAGTTTGCTCATCACGCTGCTGACGGCGGCGATGGCGGCATCCACCTGCGCGGGGTCCACACCGGCCTGCGCCATGTGCGGCTTGCCGCCACCGCGCCCACCCACCGTGGCCGCCACGTCACGCACCACGATGTCCGCACGCAGGCCGCGATCACGTGCATCGTCGGTGGCCACTGCGAGCAGCGCGCCCTTGCCATCGGCAAACGCCGCCCCAAGCACGGCCACGCCGCTGCCGAGCGCTTCGCGCACCGCGTCGCCGAGGGCCTGCAGCGCCTTCACATCGGGCACGTCAACGCGCGCGGACACCACTCGGGTTCCGCCCACTTCACTGGCCGCTGCCACCAGCTGCTGCGCCAGCCCGCCACCCGAGGCGCCGCCGCGCATGGCCTCGTCGAGGCGCTTCTCGAGTTGTTTGCGCTCGTCCATGAGACCGTCGAGCTTCTTCTCGATCTGCTCGAGGCCCGACGTGAGGCCGGACATGGGCACCTTGAGTCGCGAGGCCACCTGCAGAAGGGCCCGCTCGCGATCTGCGAGGAACTGGAAGGCGCGCGGGCCGGTGATGGCCTCGATGCGGCGCACGCCAGCGGCGACACCGCTCTCCGACACGATGCGAATGAGTCCGATTTCCGCCGTGTTGCGCACGTGCGTGCCGCCACACAGTTCGACAGAGAGCGAGGGGATCTCCACCACCCGCACCACGTCGCCGTACTTCTCGCCGAACAGCGCCATCGCCCCACGCGCCACGGCGTCGTTGTACGACTCCTCCTGAATGGTCACCGGCACCGAAGCCCAGACGCCCGCATTGGCGTCCGCCTCGATGGCCGCCAACTGCTCCGCCGTGAGCGGGCCATGATGCGTGAAGTCGAAACGCAGACGGTCGGGCGCGACCAGCGAGCCCGCCTGATGCACGTGATCGCCGAGCACCTTGCGCAGCGCGGCATGCAGCAGATGCGTGGCCGTGTGGTTGCGCTCCGTGTCACGCCGACGATCACGCGGCACAGCGGCGTGCGCGCGCCCGAAGGTAATCTCTCCCGTCGCCTCGCCGATGGCCGCGATGCGACCGTCCACCTTGCGCACCTCGTTGACCGCCACCGACCAGCCTTCACCGGTGATCTGGCCATGGTCGCTGACCTGACCGCCCGACTCCGCGTAGAACGGCGATTCGCGCAGCATCACGGCAACCCGTCCGTCCGGCAGACGGCGCACGGCGGTCACGAGCGTGTCCACTTCGATCACATCGTAGCCCACGAAGCGACCCATGCCGGCCGCGTGCTGCTGATCGTGCGTCCAGCGCGTGGGATCGGCAAAATCGTCGGCGCTGACCGCGATCTGCTTGCTCTTGCGTTCGTCCTGCGACTGCTTGCGCTGCGCCTGCAGCGCGCGCTCGAAGCCCGCGATGTCCACGAGGTAACCGCGCTCGCGGGCCATCAGATCGGTGAGGTCGATCGGGAAGCCGAAGGTGTCGTAGAGGCGGAAGGCGTCCTCGCCCGACAGCGTCCCACGCACGGCCGTGCTGCCCTGCGTGGACGCGAGCGGCGCCAGTTCCTCGAAGCGGGACATGCCGGCGTCGATGGTGGCGAGGAAGCGCTCTTCCTCGGCGCGGGTGGTCTCGAGGATGTGCTTGCGACGCACATGCAGCTCGGGATAGAGGTCGCGCATCGTGTCGATGAGCACCTCCACGACGTGCACCAGGGTGGGCTCACGACGGCCGAGCAGCCAGGCATGACGCACGGCGCGGCGCAGGATGCGGCGCAGCACGTAGCCGCGGCCCTCGTTGCTGGGGAACACACCATCGGCCAGCAGGAAGGCCACCGCGCGCGCGTGATCGGCCAGCACACGGAAGGACGCCGGATCGATGGGCTTGCCGTCCTTGCCCACCGCCGTGCCCAGTCCCACTCCCGGGCGATAGGGATAGCCGATGCCCACCACATCCTCCACCTTCGCAATCAGCGGGCGGAAGAGATCGGTGTGGAAGTTGTTCGTGACGCCCTGCAGGACGGCGGCAATGCGCTCGAGGCCCGCCCCGGTATCGACGCTGGGCTTGGGCAGTGGCACCAGCGTGCCATCCGCCTGCCGGTCGAACTGCATGAACACGAGGTTCCAGATCTCGAGGAAGCGACCCGCTTCGGCGCCTTCCACGAAGGCATCAAGCGAGTAGTCCTGGATATCCGTGTTGGTCCACTCGCCGCTCGCATCCGCCGGGAAGGCCCAGTCGGACGCCATGTGTGCGAGATCCACGTAGATCTCGGTGCACGGTCCGCAGGGCCCGGTGTCGGCCATCTGCCAGAAGTTGTCCCTGGCGCCGAGTCCGTAGATGCGATTGTCCGGCACGTTGGCCACCTCGCGCCAGAGCGCGCGCGCTTCGTCGTCCTCATGGAAGACGGTCACACGCAGATGCTCCCTGGGGATCTTCAGGTCTTCGGTGATGAACTCCCAGGCGAACCTGATGGCGTCGCGCTTGAAGTAATCCCCGAAGGAAAAATTCCCCAGCATCTCGAAGAACGTGTGGTGGCGCGCCGTGTGCCCCACCTGCTCGAGATCGTTGTGCTTGCCACCGGCGCGCACGCACTTCTGCGAGGTGGTCGCGCGGCGCTTGCCCTCTGGCGGGTCCTCCATACCCAGGAAGACCTTCTTGAACTGGACCATGCCGGCGTTGGTGAACAGCAGGGTCGGGTCGTCGGCAGGCACCAGCGATGAGCTGGGGCGGATGGCGTGGCCGTTCTTCTCGAAGTAGGCCAGGAATCGGGCGCGGATTTCGGCAGCGAGCATATCCGCACAATATAGGCAATCAGTCGAGGGTTTCGTCAGCGAGCCGCGACTCGTCGTCTCCCTCCCACTCCGTGCTGCTGGCGCCCCACGACGCCAAGACCTCGCGCGTCACATCACGCGCCACCGCGCCGGAATATCCGCGCCGCTGCAAGAACCCGAGCAGGCGCCGCTGCGCCACATCCGGCGCCAGGGCCCTCAGCGCTCGCGCACGTTTCTGGGCCACAGCCAGGCACGCGGCCCGCTCGTCGAAGTGGTCCTCCGCCATGGCCTCCTGCACGGCGGCATCCACCACGCGCCCGGCCACACCCTTGCGCCGGAGCACCTGCGTAACGCGGCCGGGGGCCTCACCACGCCGCAGTCGTGCAGCAGCCTCCGCTTCGGCCACGTCGGCGTCATTCAACAGGCCGCTGGCCTCCAGCCGGTCGAGCGCCTCGCGGACCTGCGCACTGCGGTCTGCGGCGCTGTCGAGCGCCTCGTCATGTTGCCTCGCGCTGCGGCCGCCCGCCTCAGTGGACGGCGCCGCGGAGCGGCCGCGACGCACAGGAGGGCGCAGCAGGCGACGCTCCAGTTCCCGGCGTGTGCGCCGCCCCCTCGCCAGCATGTCGAGAGCGCGGTCAGCCATTGCCGTCACGGCCGATTCGTGCACCAGCCGCGCCACCGTCTCCACAGTCAACTGCTGACCCACTCGCGTGGCCCCACAGTCGGCCAGCACCCCCACGCCCAGCACCAGGGTCCGGCCGTCGGACAGCTTCAGCAGGTAGCGGCCGGGGCGACGCGGCGACTCCCGCAGCTCCCGGATACGCAGGCCGTCACCCGAACCGAAGGACGCGTGGTCCACAGAAATGGGCCGTTCAGCGCTCATCAGGAAGATTGGTTCCTTACAGGGAAGAAAAAGAGTCGAGGGGCAACTCACGATGAGGAGTGGTGATCCGGGCACCACTTCCCACCGCGAGTCACCCCTCGACCCGGGCTCAACGGTCCACAACCAGCGACCTACTCTTCGGTGTCCTCGGCGCCCGGCGCGGCTTCCGCTGCCTTGTTGACCCCAAGGACGACCTTCACCTTCTCCTCGACTTCCGCCATCAGCGCCGGGTTGTCCTTGAGGAACAACTTGGCGTTTTCGCGGCCCTGCCCGATGCGCTGCGAACCGTAGCTGTACCACGCGCCGGCCTTGTCGATGATGCCCGACTCCACCCCGATGTCCACCAGCAACGACGTGTGGCTAATGCCCTCGGCGTACATGATGTCGAACTCGGCCTGCTTGAACGGCGGCGCCACCTTGTTCTTGACCACCTTCACCCGCACGTGCGAGCCGATGACGTCTTCCTTTTCCTTGACCGGGCCGATGCGGCGAATGTCGAGCCGGAGCGACGCATAGAACTTCAGCGCCTTGCCACCCGTGGTGGTTTCCGGATTGCCGAACATGACACCGATCTTTTCGCGGAGCTGATTGATGAAGACCACCGACACCTTCGAGCGCGCGATCGCGCCGGTGAGCTTGCGCAGCGCCTGACTCATGAGGCGCGCCTGCAGGCCCACGTGCGAATCACCCATGTCGCCCTCGATTTCCGCCTTGGGCACCAGCGCCGCCACGGAGTCGATGACGATCACGTCCACCGCACCCGAACGCACGAGGATCTCACAGATCTCGAGCGCCTGCTCACCCGTGTCCGGCTGGGAGATGAGCATGTTCTCGACGTCGACGCCCAGCTTCTTGGCGTACTCCGTGTCGAGCGCATGTTCGGCGTCGATATACGCCGCCACCCCGCCGGCCCGCTGCGCGTTGGCCACCACGTGCAGACAGAGCGTGGTCTTGCCGCTGGACTCGGGACCGTAGATCTCGGTGATGCGGCCGCGCGGGATACCACCCACGCCGATGGCGGCATCGAGATTGATTGCGCCCGTCGGGATGGACTCGACACGCACCTTGGCGTCGGTCCCGAGACGCATGATGGAGCCCTTGCCGCAGCTCTTTTCGATCTGCGCGACCGCGAGCGCCAGGGCCTTGCGCTTGTCGTCTGTGATTACCGAACCCGCCATAAGGACCGCCGTCGTGAGGGGTGAAGCCGCCATGCCCTGGCTCGCGAGAATCTAGGGCGAACGCGATCAGGACCAAGACCCGAATAAAGTACGAAGAAACAGTGATGTGGACAACTCCCGCAAGTGCCCGGATTTAAGGCAGCGGGAAGGCGTTGGGGACATGCCTTACCCGGACAGTCTGACCGGAAACCAGCACTCCTACCACGTCAAACCGATAATTGAGCGCTTCCGTGCCATGCCTGGCGATCCAGACCCTGGCTGACCGGCACAGCTCCCGCTGCTTCCGGGCATGCACGGCCTCCACCGGGGACCCGAACTCCTCCCCGTGCCGCGCCTTGACCTCCACAAAGGCGACCTCGGCGTTTCGCTGCACGATGAGGTCGATGTCTCGGCGACCATCGCGAAAACGGTGCGCCACGATGGTCCATCCATCACGACGCAGCCAACGCGCCGCGATGCGCTCGCCAAGGAGCCCGAAGTCCTGTCGCTGTTTCGTCATGGCGCGAGTGTAGTACGACATCACCCGACGTGTTGCACCAATTGCTTGCGCGTCCCATCCTCGCGACGCAGGAAGGCCAATGGGCGACGAGAACAGCAGTCGTGGTTGACCTGCCTTGACGCGGATGACGCGGATGACACGGATGACACGGATGAGGCGGAAACCACACGGATTCAACAGCAATCGCCCTCAACACTTCGTGGTGACGCGCACCCGATCCTCTGCGACCTCTGCGCCCTCCGTTCCTCTGCGTGAGCTGTTGACGGTGCTGCTCCACTCACGACGCCCTGCGATCGGCACCGACCGGCAGGAACTGTTGATTCGTGCAGATTCCGCCCCATCCGTGTCATCTGCAACAGGTCTGTTCTCGAGGCGTCAGACCCCGCGGCGGGCGGCGAGGATGAGGGCCGGGTCGTCGGTGATGATGCCCTGCACTCCCTGCCGCCACAGACGCTGCGCCTTGGCCGGGGAGTTGATGGTCCACACGTGCGTAACCACCCCATGCGGACGCGCGGCGCGCGCGATGGCGGACACCGGAACGGGGATGCCGCGATGGACAGGGGGAATGCACACCGCCTGAAACCACGGGCGCTGAATGCGCCGGCGAAGCAGCGCCGGTGCCAGCAGGCGCGCAACATCCGGTGTGCTGGCACCCAGCGCAAAGCCGCCGCCGCGCAGGTCTCGCGTACTGGCCGGATCGAAACCCGCCACGATGATCCGCGGCGCGAGACCGTGCCGGACGATGGCGCGGCGCAGCGCTGGTGTGGCCGCAGGGGTCTTGATCTCCACGATGAAAGGCAGCGTGGGCGGCAGTGCGTCGATGACCGCGTCGAAGGTGGGGACGGTGACACCGCGTCCACGCCAGGGGAACGTCCGGCCGTCTTTCGTGAAGCGCGCGCCGGCATCGAACTGCGACAGGTCCGCGGCCGTCAATGCCGCCACCGGGCCACGCCCGTCGGTGGTGCGCTCGAGTGTGGGGTCGTGCAACACCACCAGCACATCATCACGCGTCACGTGCACGTCGAATTCGAGTGCATCGGCCCCAAGAGCCACCGCCTCGAGCATTGACGGGATGGTGTTTTCGGGCGCGTGCGCGCGGTTGCCGCGATGGCCGATGACCGGTCGGGCCTGTGGATCGAGCAGGATCATGAGCAAAAGCTACCGGGGTGACACCCTGTGCAGGATGTCACCCCGGTCATGGGAGAGTCACGAAAGTCCGGAGCAGACTCGGCCAACCGCAGCAGACAGGCGGTCGGATTTCGAATCGGAACGCGAACTAGAAGATGTACTGGATGCGCGTCATCACCATGCGGCCGATGTTCGGCACACCGGGGAAGGTGCGCACTTCCTCGTTGAGCAGGTTGGTGGCGTTGAGCGACCAGCGCAGCGACTGTCCGTTGAGGTTGAACTTGCGCGAGATGCCGAGGTCGAGCGTGACGATGTCCGGCACGCCTTCGTAGCAGAAGCGGCCCTGCGTGGTGGTGGGGCAGCCGGCGACGGCGTTGGCCGACGTGGTGCCGGTCGCACCCGGATTGCCGGCGGCAATCGGCCAGGAGGCCGTGGTGCCGTACACACCCGAGTTGACCTCATAGCTCTCGGAGTAGTTCACCCGGCTTTCGAGCGACCAGACGTTGCCCAGCGTCTCGAAGCGCGCCGCGAGGGAACCACGGTTGGCCGGCGAATTCGACATGAGCGGTGCCGCGTTGCCACCCTGGATGTCCGGGAAGATGGTGCGGTTCTGGTAGCTGTAGTTGGCCGTGAAGCCGAGTCGCTGCGTGGCCTGCAGCGTGGTGGCCATGTCGAGGCCGGTGACCCAGAGCTTCTGATTGCCGGCGTTGAAGTAGGTGGCCAGGATACGACGGTTGCCACCCGTGCGATCATCCCAGGTGACCACGCCAAGGGGCAGCGCGGCGGCCGTGGGGACGACGGCATTGGCGAGCGCCGTGGCCAGGCCCTGTGCCTGCTGCTGCGAAACCGGAAGGCCGGCCTGGGCCGCCGCACCCTGAATGACCTGCGTCCACTGCGTGGCGACGTAATTGCCATAGGCCTGCGGGCTGCGCGCGAGCACGATGGGGGTGGCCTGACCGGCCGACGTGCCCACATCACCACGCTGCTGCCGCCAGCCGGAGATATCGATGAGCAGCTTGCCGTTGGCCAGCTGACCCTTGTAGCCCAGCTCATACGTGTTGTTGAACGAGGCACGCAGCGGCGCGATGTTGGCCGGACCGTTGGCATCGGCAATGAGATTCTGTCCGATGAACAGGCCGGTGGGCAGCTCGGCCTCCGTGGGTACGCGCGACTGGAGCCGCTGGATCATGGCCGGCGCGAGCATTGCCGCAAGCGCCTGCGCCTGCGCGGCCGGAAGGCCGAGACCACCCGCACTGGCCGGCGCCGAAAGCGCCTGCGTGATGCCTCCGGTCAGCGTCGGCTGCACCGCCGGCCCCAGCGCCGTCCACACACCTGGCAACGCCGCACCCGCGCTCACCGTCTGGAAGCCCGTGTTCTGCGTGAAGGGCGAGCGCATGCAGAGCGTGCCGTAGGCCGAGCCTGCCGTGCAGGTGCGCGGGAACTGATAGCCTTCCTTGGGCTTGTTGCCCTGCGCAAACACGTCGTAGGGATTCGACCCAGCCGCGCGCGACTGCACGAGGTCGAGGAAGAACGTGAAGTTGGCCGGCGTCTGGAAGGCGCGGTTGTAGGTGGCGCGGAAGACGTGGTTGTCACCCACCGGCTTGAACGTGATGGCCGCGCGCGGCGAGAAGAACGTGCCCTCGATGACGTTGTTGCCGTCCACACGCAGCGCCGTGAGCAGCTCGATCTTGCGGTCGAGCACCCGCGTGCTGGACTGCAGATAACCGCCGTACTCGCGCGTGTTGTCATCGGCCTCGTTGCGGCCGTTGATCGTGCCGCCCGTTTCCGGGTTGGTGGCGATGTAGTCCACGCCGTAGGTGAACGACTGGCGGCCATCAAGCAGGTCGAGTCCGTGCTGGGCCTGCAGCGCCCACACGTTCGACTTGTCCACGATGGGCTGACCACTGCGCAGCAGATAGGTGCCGCCCACGTCCAGCGAATCCTCGTTGCCGGCGTTGCTGGAGTTCACGAAGGCCTGGGCAAAGAACCGCCCCCAGCGCACCCGCTGCTGCAGGCTGTTGTAGGTCCAGTTCTTGATCTGCGCACTGCCGTTGGCGCCGGTGAGTTCGATGCCCGAGCCCGCGCGCGTGAAGCCGTAGGTGGTGATGAGCTCCACGCCGTCGCGCGGACGCAGGTCGAGTCGCGCCTCGCCAGTGAAGCGCTCGAGGTCGAAGTCGCGCGCATTGGCCTGGCCGCGGCGGCCGGCTGGCGCGGCGTTCGGGAACGTCGCGGGTTCCGACAGGTCGCGATACTGCCAATCCCTGGCCCGCATGCCTTCGCCCGACAGCTTGAAGGCGGCCATGTCGTTGATCTTGACGGCCGTGCGCGCACCGACGCGCAGCAGGTCGCGCTCACCACCGTCCACGCTGAGCGTGGTATTGGAGCGACGACCGGGCTCCTGGGTGAACGGCGACTTGGTGATGACATGCAACACGCCGTTGGCGCTGTTGGGACCATACAGCGCCGACGCAGGCCCGAGCAGCACCTCGATGCGATCGATGTCCTCGTTCGTACCCGTCATCAGGAAGGGCACGTTTACGCGCAGCGACGGCACGCCGGCAAACCGGTAGTCCTGCAGCATGAGAATCGAGCCGCTGAACGCGTTGTTGAAGCCGCGCGCCACGATGTTGGCCTGTGCAATGCCACCGCGGTTGATGTCCACGCCGGGGATGCCGCGCAGCTGGTCGGTGACCGTCACCGCCGGACGTTCTGCAATGCGCTCACTCGAAATGACCGAGATCTGCGCCGGCGCGTCCAGCGCCTTTTCGGGGCGGCTGCGGCTGGCCGTGACGACGGTCTGGCCGAGCTGCGTCGGACGCTCCGTGAGCGCGGCATTGATGACGGCGCCAACCCGCTGCGCCGTGAAGACCCGCTGCTCATAGCCGAGGGCGCGCACCGTCACCGTGTAGCTGCCGTCCGGCAGATTGACCACACGGAATCCACCGTCCGCGCCGGAGATGGCTCCATAAGCCTGTCCCCCCATGAGCTGCGCCTGCACCTGCGCATTCTCGATGGGGCGGCCGGTGGCCGCGTCGGTGACTTTGCCGGTGATGCTGCCGGTCTGCGCAGCAAGGTTCGACGACGCCAGGGGCACGATACCGATGGCCAGCAATGCGCTGGCCAGCAGTCGCCGAAGGGGGAGACGCATTACGCACCTCGAGGGAGTTGTGGACCGGGGAGGTCCGGGTACCCGTGTCGATGCACGGGTCAGGCGGGAGGCGCCGACGCCACGAGCAAACGTGACGCCAGCGGATAGGTTGCCCCGAATCATTGTGTGTGACACTTCACCCGTCAATACGGGAACGACGTACGTCGTGCGCTAAAGTATTCCTTGCCGCCGCGGCGCCTCAGGGCTCACCGCAGATCCGATCGAGGTCCTGGATGCCGACCAGCACATCGCGGGGACGGGCTGCCCCCTCGGAGGGGGCGAGAACACCGGCCGCCTCGAGCTGGTCGATGATGCGCGCCGCACGACCGTAACCGATCTTGAGGCGACGTTGCAGCAGTGAGGTAGATCCCTGGCGGTGCTGGATGACGACTTCCGCCGCTTCACGGAAGCGCGCGTCGCGCTCACTTGATGCGCCCTCGTCGTCCTCGTCAGCACCCGCTTCCCTGGCCTCGGCGGCCTTCACGGCCTCCAGAATATCCGGCTCCGCCTGCGCGGGCGCGTCGAGCGCCGCCTCGAAGCGGGCCTTCGCGTCGTCATACCAGCGCAGCAGCTTCTCCGTCTCCTCGCTGGACAGAAACGCCCCCTGCAGTCGCGAGGGCTCCGACTTGCCCGGCGGGATGAACAGCATGTCGCCGTTGCCCAGCAGCGCCTCCGCACCCGCACCATCGATGATGGTGCGACTGTCCACCTGCGACGCCACCCGGAAGGCAATGCGACAGGGAAAGTTGGCCTTGATGAGGCCCGTGATGACGTTCACGCTGGGCCGCTGCGTGGCCAGAATGAGATGGATGCCGATGGCGCGCGCCTTCTGCGCCAGCATGGCAATGGGTGTTTCCACCTCGCCCTGCACCGTCATCATGAGGTCGGCCATTTCGTCGATCACGACCACGATGTACGGCAGGATGCCGCCGGTGTACGTGCGATCCTCGAAGCCCACCTCGGGGTTGCGCGGCTTCTGCGGCGCCGGTCCGTCGCCGGCGGCATGCTGCGTGACGCGCTTGTTGAACTCCTGCAGGTTGCGACAGGCGTTGGCTTCGAGCAGCCGGTAGCGGTCCTGCATCTCCATGACCGCCCACTTGAGCACCGAGGCCGCATCGCGGTTGTCGGTGATGACCTTGTGCCGCAGATGCGGGAGCGTGTTGTACACACTGAGCTCGACCATCTTGGGGTCGACCATCAGAAAGCGCAGCGTCCGCGGCGTGTGGCGATAGACGAGACTGGTGATGATGGTGTTCACGCAGACCGACTTGCCGGAGCCGGTCGCGCCGGCAATGAGCAGATGCGGCATCTTGGCGAGATCGGCCACCACCGGCCGTCCCTCGAGATCTTTGCCCAGCGCCACCGGCAGTGCAGCGCGCGCCGACTGAAACTCCGGCGCCTCGAGCACATCACGCAGTCCCACCATCTCGGGCGTCGGATTGGGGACCTCCACACCCACTGCTCCGCGGCCGGGAATGGGCGCAACGATGCGAATGCTGGGTGCACGCATGGCCAGCGCCAGATCGTCGGCCAGCGCGGCAATCTGCCGCACCTTCACCCCCGCTGCCGGCTCGATCTCGAACTGCGTGACCGTGGGGCCCGAAGTGCGCCCCACCAGCTCACCCTCAACCTTGAACGTGCGCAGCGTGGCCATGAGCTTGTCGCCGGCCATGTCGAGCTCACGTCGACCCGCGTCGGCGCTGCGGGTGGGCGCGGGCGTCAGCAGCGACGTGGGTGGCAGGTCGTCACTGAATGCCACCGGCTCGGCGGGCTGCTCGAGGACCTGCTCCACGGAGGCCTCCCGCGCTCCGGCCTTGGCCTCGCGCCCGCGTCCCTTGGCCGGCTTGCGTGGCTCGGGCTCCACGGCCTCGCGGGCGAGCACGTCGCGGGCGAGCACGTCACGCGCCAGCACGGGGTCGATGGCCGGCATCTCCTCCGGCTCCGGCGCGAGGCGCTCGGCCAGGGTGGGTGACCAGCCGCTGGTGTCAGTGCCGCTGTCGCCGCGTGTCGACGCGGCACCACCGGGACCAACAAGCAGCCGCAAAGGATTCCAGCGCAGGGTGGCCACAGTGAGCGCGCTCGTGGCCAGAAGGAAGGCAATCCAGGCACCCGCGGCGCCCAGCGCCTTGCGCAGATAGTGCGCTACAAAGGTGCCCCACAGACCGGCGACATCGGAATCGGTGGGCTGCCCACCAATGGCGAGACCGAGCGCGACCGGCACCAGCACGACGGTGCCGGCAAAGAGCAGCGTCCAGTCGCTGGCGTCGTCGGCGCGACGGATTCGCCCGAAGAGCGCCAGCGCCACCACAAAGGCCCCAAGCGCAATCAGCACCATGCCGGGAATACCGACAGCGGATACGATGGTGCACTTCACCACGGTGCCCACCGGACCAAATGGCCCGTTCGCATCCCAGCAGGCCGCGGTGTCCCGCGGCACCCGCTGAAACACGAGGGCGCCCAGCAGAAACACCGCCAGCAGGGTGAGCGCCACCGCGCCCATCTCACGCTGCAACACCTTCCGGTCCATCAGCTTCTCCTCATCGTCCCGACAGGTCTGCGGCGCTGGTCAACGCGCAGAGCTTCCGCCGGTTGTCGCCCGCAGCAACTGCCGGTCCACGTACGCCGTGGCCACACTGAAGGTGTCGAGCGCGAGACATGCGGAAACATCGGCACTGAACCCGGCATCGGCCAGTGACCGCGCATGCTGCGCGTCGTACGCCAGCGACGACACGCCACCCACATAGGGTCGTTCGGCCAGTTCTGCCACACGCGCGCCGTCACCACGCACAACACCGGGAAGAGCGGCGTGCAGCAAACGCACCAGACGCCCCGCGCAGACAACATCCTCGAAGGCCAGACGACGTTCATGGCCGGCGCAGACGATGGTCACATCACCCGCGTGCTGCCCGAGCGCATCCAGCACCGCCTGCACGGTGGCCTGCGCATTGACGAAGCCCGCAAAGAAGCAGGCCCGCGCACCGGCCGTGGCCGTGAGGGCCACGGTCCCGTTGGTGGTCGTGAAGAGCACCGTGCGGCCACCCAGCACTTCGGGCGTGAACTCGAGCGGCGAGTTGCCCAGATCGAATCCGCTGATGCGCTGCATGCGCCGTTCACCGGCCGTCAGCACCTCACCGCGGGCATACACCCGCACGCGGGCCGCCACTTCGTCCACGGTCTCAAACGGCACGACGGCCCGCGCCCCATGGGCGAGAGCCGTCGCCACGGTGGTCGCCGCGCGCAGCACGTCGAGCACCACCACCACCCGATCGGCCACATCGGCGGGCACCACCGGTGCCTCGCCGAGCAGCACGTCCACTCTCACTCAGCCGGGCTCCTTCAGCAGGTCGGCGCCCTCGAACTCCAGCCACTTGGTGTGCACCTTGCCGGCTTGGAAGCCCGGATGCTGCATGACCCGGGCGAGGAAGGGCATGGTGGTCTTCACGCCTTCCACCACAAAACTCTCGAGCGCGATCTGCATGCGCTTGAGCGCCTCCTCGCGTGTGTTGCCCTGCACGATGAGCTTGGCGATCATCGAGTCGTAGAAGGGCGGCACCGTGTAGCCGGCGTAGGCGTGCGTATCGATGCGCACTCCGGGGCCACCGGGCTGGTGGAACACCTCAAGCCGGCCCGGCGAGGGCTGGAAGTTGCGTGCGGGGTCTTCCGCGTTCACGCGGCACTCGATGACGTGCCCGCGGAACGGCGGCAGTTCCTTCACCGACAGCGGCATGCCCGCGGCCACGCGAATCTGCTCCTTCACGAGATCGACGCCGGTGAGCTGCTCCGTGACCGGATGCTCGACCTGGATGCGCGTGTTCATCTCCATGAAGTAGAACGAGCCATCCTCGTCGAGCAGCATCTCGATCGTGCCGGCGCCCACGTAGTTGATGGCCTTCGCACCGCGCACGGCCGCCTCACCCATGCGTTCACGCAGTTCGGGCGTCATCACCGGACAGGGCGCTTCCTCGATGAGCTTCTGGTGGCGACGCTGCACCGAGCAGTCACGCTCACCGAGGTGAATGACGTTGCCGTGCGTGTCACCAAGCACCTGGAACTCCACGTGGCGCGGGCGCTCCAGGAACTTTTCCACGTACACATCGCCGTTGCCGAAGGCCGACAGGGCTTCCGAGCGGGCGAGCTGGAAAGAGCGGAGGAAATCGTCGGGATCGCGCGCCACGCGCATGCCCTTGCCGCCACCGCCGGCCGCCGCCTTGATGATGACCGGAAAGCCGATCTCGCGCGCGAACTCCAGTGCCTCCTCCGGATCCTCGATCGGACCGGGAGTACCGGGCACGATGGGCACGCCCACTTCCTGCATCGCGCGACGCGCGGAGGCCTTGTCGCCCATGACGCGGATCTGATCGGGCGTGGGGCCAATGAAGGTGATGCCCGACGCGCGGCAGGTCTCGGCAAACTCCGCGTTCTCGGCCAGAAAGCCGTATCCCGGGTGAATGGCGTCGGCCCCCGTGATCTCTGCGGCCGCGATCAGTCGCGGAATCTTGAGATACGAGTCGCGACCCGACGGTGGCCCGATGCACACGTCATCGTCGGCGAAGCGAACGTGCAGGGATTCGCGGTCCGCCTCGGAGTACACGGCGACCGTCTGGATATCGAGTTCGCGGCACGCGCGGATGACGCGCAGCGCGATTTCTCCGCGGTTGGCGATGAGGACTTTCTTGAACATCCCGTAAGGTTGGCGATGTCCCTGCCTCACCGCCAGTCCCGCTCGCCTGCTCTGCGCGCCACGGCCCCCTTGACGGGAGCACGACAGCCGCTCCGCGCCGGCGGGTCCCTGGAGCGGGACCCGCGCCGCCGTCAGGCCGCGCTGCTGCCCGGGCGGAAGCCGCTGAAGGTGTTGTCGCTGGCGCCGTCCACGCCCTGCACGCGCAGCGCGAACTCGGCCGGATTGCTGGCGTTGAACAGCGCGCTCTCGTACGAAATCACGCCGCGCGAGTACCAGTCCATGAGCGACTGGTCGAAGCTCTGCATGCCGTACGCCACACTGCCCTCCTTGATCAGGTCGGGAATGTTGAGCGTGGCCGAGAGGTCGCGGATCTGATCGCGCACCGCTTCGGTGTTGACCAGAATCTCGCAGGCCGGCACACGGCCGGGCTGGTCGGCCCGCGGCACCAATCGCAGCGACACGACGGCCGACAGCGCGTTGGCGAGCGCGAAGCGCACCTCATTCTGCTGGTGCGGCGGATAGAACGACAGCACGCGATTGATGGTCAGCGTGGCGTCGGTGGTGTGCAGCGTGGAGAAGACCAGGTGACCGGTGCCCGCCGCCTTGAGCGCCACGTCGAGCGTCTCGAGGTCACGGATTTCGCCGATCATGATGACGTCGGGGTCCTGTCGCAGCACGCGCCGCAGGGCCTGCCCGAAGGTGGCCGTGTCGGTGCCCACTTCGCGCTGATTGATGTGACACTTGATGTCCCGATGCACGAACTCGATCGGGTCTTCAATCGTGATGATGTTGGCGCTGCGCCGCTCGTTGATGTGCTGCACCATGGCGGCGAGCGCGGTGCTCTTGCCCGAGCCGGTCACACCGGTCACGAGGACCAGCCCGCGGGGCTTGAGCGCAATCTGCTCGAGCACCGGTGGCAGATTGAGATCGCGGATGTTGGACGCGGCGTGGGCAATGGCACGCATGGCAAAGGCCACCGTGCCCTTCTGCTGATACACATTGACGCGGAAGCGCCCGATGCCCGGCACGTTGATGGCGAAGTCGGCCTCGCGCACCTCCACGAACTCGCGCAGCTGCGCTGGCGGCAGCAGATGCTCCGCCAGCGCGCGCAATTCCTCGGGCCGCATGGGCGGCATGTCGAGGGGGACGAGGTCTCCGTGCAATCGCAGCGTGGGGGGACGACCCACCTTGAGATGCAGGTCGGATGCGCCTTCGCGCACCATGCGCTGCAGGGCCGCCTTGAGGTCGAGCCCCATTGCGGGCGCCGCTCCGTTGTTCGACACGGACGCAGGTCCGCTGGGAGCACTCTGGGCGACGCCGGAGACCATCGTCATGTCGTCATGTCTCAGCCGGTCGGATCGATGCGGAAGAGCACCTGGCCGTACTCGACGGCATGGGCATCGGCCACGTTGACCTCGCGCACCACGCCATCGAACTCGGACTCGAGCTCGTTCATGATCTTCATCGCCTCGATGATGCAGACGATCTGGCCCTTGCTGATCCGATCGCCAACCGAGACATACGGCTTGGCGCCCGGCTCCGGCGCGGAATAGAACGTTCCCACCATGGGCGACTTGATCTCGAGGGCCGCGGACTTCGGCGCCTCGGCCTTCGGCGCCGCCGTACCTCCCTCCTCGGCAGGACGCGCCGCTGCGGCGGCAGGCAACACGGGGGCCGCAACGGGCAGCGGAGCAGCCGGCAGGGTCGGCGCCATGGTGACAGCGGCAGCGCGCTGCTGCGGGCTCTTCGAGATCCGGAGCTTCATCCCCTTGTCAGAGGAGATCTCGATGGAATCCACCGTGGAGCCGTCGAGCATCTCGATCAGCTTCTTCACGTAGCGCAGGTCGATCATGGAGGAGGGAGGCTGGTAGAAAGGAACGTCGCCCCTGCCACGCGGCCCATTGGACCTGGTGACACCGGACAACGCGATGGACGAACTGGACGTGGTGCGCCGAGTGCGTCGACTACGACAACTCAGTGAGCTGACGGTCCAGGCGCGTCAGTACCCGCGCCCCGTCGGCCGTGATGAGCACATCGTCTTCGATCCGCACTCCACCCCACCCCGGCAGGTAGATGCCCGGTTCGACGGTCACCACCATGCCAGCCGCGAGGGGAGCCTCGGCACTCCGGGACAGGCGCGGGCCTTCATGCACCTCCAGTCCAATACCGTGACCGAGAGAATGCCCGAAGGCCTCGCCATACCCGCGGGCGTCAATGTACTCTCTTGCGAGCGCATCTGCAGCCATCCCCTGCATTCCGGCCCGAATCGCGCCCGAAGCGCGCTCATTGGCTTCCCGCACAATGTCGTGAATCTCCCGTTGGCGCTCCGACGCCGGTCCCAGCACCACCGTCCGGGTGATGTCGGCGCAGTACCCCGCGTAAACGGCGCCGAAGTCGATCAGCACGAAGTCCCCGAGGCCAAGCACGCGCTCCGAGGCCCGGGCGTGCGGCAGCGCGGACCTGGGCCCCGATGCCACAATGGTCTCGAAGGGAAAGCCCTCGCTGCCCGCGTCACGCAGCTGATGTTCCAGCAGACCCGCGACGGCCAGCTCGGTCATTCCGGGCCGCAGCTGCTCCAGTGTGCGAACCAGCGCGGTCTCGGCAATGGCCACGGCCCGCTCGATGCAGGCCACCTCACCCTCGTCCTTGCACTCCCGCAGCTGCTCGACGCAGTCCACCACCGGGCGCCATTGCCAGCGCGCGCCCTGCTCGAGCAGCCGGGAAAAATCCCGGTGCAGCAGATGAGCCGACTCGAAACCGATGCGTTCCACTCCCGTGGCGGCGGGCAGACGCGCCCACAGTCCGGTCCAGAGGCTGGTGGGTTCGATCTGCACCACGGCATGACCGCCGACCTCGTCCTCCACCTGCGCGGCGTAGCGGAAGTCGGTGAACAGCACCAGCTCGAGGGGAGTCACCAGCAGGAGGGCGTTGCTGCCGGTGAACCCGGTCAGATATCGCACATTGGGCAACGACGAAACGAGCAGGCCGTCGAGATCGGCGCGGCCCAGGGCCTCACGCAACGCCGCCAGGCGCTGGGGGCGCCGATCGAGCCCACCACCCAACGCCGCAGGATTCACGCGCGCCGCGAAGCCAGCGCACGCACGAGGCCGCGCAAGCCGTACTCGTAGCCATCGGCGCCCAGGCCGCACACCATGCCGATGGACGCCGACGCGAGCATGGAATGCCGACGCTCGGGCTCGCGGGCGTGGATGTTGGAGAGATGCACTTCAACAAAGGGCAGCGCCGTGGCCGTGAAGGCGTCACGGAGCGCGAGACTGGTGTGGGTGTAGGCTCCGGCATTCACCACCACCCCATCCACCTCCCCGCGCCAGCCATGCAGGATGTCGATGAGCTGCCCCTCGCCATTGGCCTGCGCCGCCCTGATCTGCACACCCAGCTCGGTGGCCACCCGCTCGAGGTGGGCCGTGATGTCCGCGAGGGTGGCGGTGCCGTATACAGCCGGCTCGCGCGTGCCCAGCAGATTGAGGTTGGGCCCGTTCAGCACGCCGATGATCACGAGTTGCCAAGCCCCTTGAGCCAGGCCGAGAACTGCGCGAGGTCGTCCGCCGCTGCCGGTGTGGACGCTGCCGGTGTGGACGCTGCCGGTGTGGAGGTCGCCGCGACGTCGGGCGATACCGTGTTCTGGCCAGAGGCGGCAGGGGTCTGCCGCGCGGGGTCCGGGAAGAAGCGATCGAAGGAGAACTCACCGGTCGAGCCGGACGCCGGACGTGGCGCAGCGGCGGACGGGACGGCTGGCGCCGGGGCCGACGGGGTCGGCTGGCGACCGGTACCAAAGGCCGGCGTGGGTTCGCGGTGACCGGCGGCGCCCGCGAAGAAGCTGTCACTCAGCGAGCCAAGGTCGGTGGGCTGCGGGTCGAAGGCTGCCGCGAGCTGGCGCGCGGCCGCTTCGTCCTGGGGTGATGCGGACACGGGCGCCTCATCGCCAAAGAGCGACGCGAGGCTCTCGTCGTGCGACGGTTCAATGGCCGCCGAACGGACCGGGGTGGCATAGGCGGCCACCGGTGCAGCCGGAGTGCTGCGCAGTGGCGGCGAGAAGACCGGTGTGGAATAGGCCGGCGTGCGTCGGGCCACGCGACGCGCGGCCAGACTGGCAAAACGCTCACGCGCCGTGATGACCGCGCCGGGTTCGGCGCGCGGCGTCTCCGTCTCGGCAGCGAAGAAGGCGGCCGACACGCTGTTGTCCACCGCCCCCGCCTCTGCCGTGTCCGCCACGGCCGCCATCAGGGCGTCAGGCTCCTCGGCGTCATACAGGTCGGCAGTCGACACCTCTGCGTCTGCTGCTGCGTCAGTGGCAGCGGCTGCGGCCTGCTGCATGTCCTGCAGCTCCTGCAGACGAGCGCCGAGCACGGGATCGTAGGGGCGCCGGCGCACCAGTTCCTCGTACACCGTCACTGCACGGTCGATGAAGCCCTGAGACACGAGCAACTCCCCCATGGTCTCCGTCACGAAGGCGGGTGAGGGCTCGGAGGGCGCTGCCGGCAGTTCGTCGTTGAGCGACGCGAATGACACCTCTGACGCGATGTCCTCGTCCGCCTCGACCGCGGCAGTCTCGACCGCGACGGTCTCACCGAAGTCAGCCACGATGTCCTCGTGCGCCTCGACAGCAAGTGTCTCTTCAAGAGTCTCTTCACGAGTCTCTTCAAGTGTCTCTTCGGTCTCGACCACGATGTCCTCGTGAATCCCGGTGAGGAGATCCGCGTCCACCGCGGTGAAGGCTTCGCTTCCCTGCGCTTCGACCAGCGGCTCCGCTGACGCCACGTCGATCATCACCACGTCATCGTCCACTTGTTCTTCAATGACCGAGGCAGCACTGACGGCGTCCTCGACCATGACCTCAGCGGTCACGTCAATGAGTGGCAGGTCAACCGAGCGGCCCTGCGGCTCACGCTCCGGCATGAACTCCGGCATGGACTCCGGCTCCGCAGCCAATTCCGGTTCGGGCAGCGGCAGCGTCAGCGCATCACTTGCTTCAAGGCCGAAGGCCTGCGCCGCGTCGGCGGTGACCGGCACGGAGAGCGGCGTGACCGAACGGGGCGTCTCGCGCCTGGCCAGCAGATCCGAGGTATCGGGCCAATCGGGGGCGACCAGCCCTTCCTCGAATGCCAGTGCCGCTTCGGACTCGGCCCGGGCGGCCTGCGCCTCCAGCTCCTCGGCGCTGGCGCCCGCATAGTCGGACGACGCCGACAGCGGCTCAGCCGGAGCGAAGTGGAAAGGATCCATCTCGCTGTCCGTTCCGGGCTCCACTGCCCGCATGGCCGAATCGGGCGTCGGCATGGTGGGCAGAATGGCCGGGAAACTCTCGATGGGTGTTGGCGCGAGTGGCGGAGGAAAGGCCGGTGCCTCGGCCACCATGCTGTCGAGGTCGATGGGCGCGAAGGCCGCCTGACTGACGGGCGTGGGGACCGCGGGCGATGCCGTGATGGGTGTGGGAATGGCCGGCGCCGCGGAGACCGGCGTAGGGATGGCCGGCGCGGCCGAAATCGGCGTCGGAATGGCGGGCGCCGCGAGGACCGGTGTGGGAATGGCCGGTGCCGCCGTCACCGGCGTGGGGATGGCGGCCAGATCGATGGGTGTGAACGACGCCGGCGTGGGCAGAGCCGTTGCCATAACCGGCTGGGCTCCCATGGCCGGCGTGGGAAACGCGGGCTGTGGCGCCGCCGGCGTGGGAATGGCGGCCACGGACGGCGTGGGGGTGGCCAGACTCGCCAACTGGGCCGCGATGTCATCATTGCGGGGATCGGCCTCGAGCACGCGCTCATACCAGCGGCGGGCCACCTGCGGCTGCTCCTGCCGACGGGCGATGTCACCCAGATGGCGGAGGGCAATGAGATTTTCGGGGTCGAGCGCGAGGGCCTGCTCGAACACCCCGCGCGCCTCATCCAGCTCGCCGGTTTCGTAGAGCGCCTGTCCAAAAACGATGTACCCGCTCATGTGCCCGGGCTGCTTGGGCAGATGTTCGCGGCAGAGCGCGATGGCCTGCGAGAGGTCGCCGGCCTTCCGCAGTTCGTTGGCCAGCGGCGCAAAGAAGCGCCGCGGGTTTTCCTCGAACTTCTTGCGGAGTTCCTCGATCCGGGCAGCGGTGCTCATGCGTACAGGGCCCTCTGGTGTGAACCCGGGGCGGCGACAGGACGCACTGTCACGCGGCTGGCACCGAAGCGGTCGGTGATCCGGGGGTTGGGTGTATTGATTGTCCGGGGCGATCGGGATGTCAATTGCACGGCAGGCTCAGGAAGTGATGGCGTGTCTTGCCTTTAGGAGAACGCGACCGCTAGGTTTCGAGGCTCTCTTGCTTCTGCCCCCGCCCGGCGTGCGGCGGAGGCCTTTCCGTTACGCCGTCCTACCCGACCGAAGGAGTTACGCCCCGTGCTGCAATCGATGCGGAGCGCCGCGAAGTACATCTGGATTTTCATCATCGTGGCGTTCGTCGGCAGCTTCCTGCTGTATGAGACCTCGGGATTGGCCGGCCGCGCGCCCGTGACCACCACCACGTCCATCGCCACCGTCAACGGCGAGGACTTGCTGCTCACCACCTGGCAGAATGCGGTGAACTCGCTGGAACAGCAGCAGGTGCAGCAGTCGGGTGGCGCACTGACGCTCGACCAGCGCCAGCAGCTCGAGGACCGGGCGTTCGAAGAACTCGTCACCGACATGCTGCTCCAGCAGGAAATCAAGAAGCGCGGCATCACGGTTACTGACGACGAAATCCTTCAGGCGGCACGCATGGCGCCGCCGCCGCAGGCCATGCAGTCGCCCGACCTGCAGACCGACGGCCAGTTCGACATGCAGAAGTACCTCCGCCTGTTGAGCAGCCCGATGGCTCGGCAGAGCGGCATGCTGGCCGGTCTCGAGGCGTACTACCGCAGCGAGATCCCCAAGCAGAAGCTCTTCGACCAGATCGCCAGCGGTGCCTATCTGTCGGACGAGCGCCTGTGGCAGCTCTACAAGGACCGTAACGACAGTGCCACGGTGAGTTATGTGACGCTGCGTCCGGAGAGCCTTTCGGACACGGCCGTGACTGTCACAGACAGCGAGATCCAGCAGTTCTTCGAACGGAACAAGAAGCGTTACGAGAAGCCCGGCCGCGCCGTGGTCTCGTTGCTGACCGTGCCGCGCATCATTTCCGCCGCTGACACCGCGGCTGCCAAGGCGCGCATCGAGGCCCTGCGCGCGGAGATCGCCGGTGGCGCGAAGTTCGAGGACGTGGCCCGCCGCGAGTCGGCGGACAGCGTCTCGGGTGCCAATGGCGGCGCACTGGGCAAGGGCGGTCGCAACCGCTTCACGCCCAAGTTCGAAGAGGCGGCCTACGCGCTCAAGACGGGGGAGCTCTCGCAGCCGGTGCTGACGCCGTTCGGCTGGCACCTCATCCGCGTGGACTCGCGTCAGGGTGACACACTCGACCTGCGCCACATCCTCGTGACCGTGACGCAGAGCGACTCGAGCGCCACGCGCACCGATCGCAGGGCGGATTCGCTCGCCAACAAGGCGGCCAATCAGGAAGAGGGCAAGAGCTTTGACGAAGCGGCCCGCCAGCTCGGCCTCACCCCGGCCACGGTCGTTGTGGTCGAGAAGGAGCCGCTGTCCTTCGCCGGTCGCTATGTGCCGTCGGTGTCGGCCTGGGCCTTCACCGGCATCAAGCCGGGTGAGACCAGCGACCTGTTCGACTCGCCCGAAGCCTACTACCTCGCGCGTCTTGACTCGCTGACCAAGGGCGGCCCGCAGTCGCTCGCCGAGGTGAAGGAAGACATCCGCCGTCGTCTCGCGCGCGAGAAGCGTCTCGAGAAGCTGCGCCCCATGGGCGAGCAGCTGGCGTCGGCTGCCAAGCAGGGTGGCCTCGAGGCGGCGGCTGCGCAGGCGGGGCTGCAGGTCGAGAAGACGTCGGCCTTCGCCCGCGGCGAGCTGGTGCCGGGTCTCGGCCAGTTCACTCCGGCCATTGGCGCCGCGTTTGCCGTACCGGTTGGTCAGGTGGGTGGACCGTTCAAGACGGCCGACGCGCTGGTCGTGCTGCGCGTCGACGCGCGCGTGGAGGCAGACAAGACCACGTTCGAGGCCGAGAAGTCAATTCAGCGCGCGCAGTACACGCAGTCGCTGCGTCAGCAGAAGGTGGACGAGTACCTCAACAACCTGCGCGAGAGCGTCAAGATCGACGATCGTCGTGTCGAGGTGCTGAGCCAGCTGCGTCGTCAGTCGGGCGTCTGATCGACAACTGATTGGCCGGCTGACAAACACAACGCCCCGTGAGTCCGAGACTCACGGGGCGTTGTTGTTTTGTGGCTCGCGACTGGCGGACGGTGCGGCGTGTCCGTGGCTCAGCCTTACTGCAGCAGGCGTTTGGGCTCGGGCCGCTCTTCCTGGGCCTGCGCCGCCGGTGTGCCCTCGGCGATGCGCTGCTCGCTGCGCGGCGCTGCCGGCGGCGGCTCGGTAATCTGCCGCTGCGCGTCGCTCAGGTTGCGCTTGAACTCGTTGATGCCCTTGCCGAGCGATCCCGCGATTTCGGGAATCCGCTTGGCCCCGAACAGGAGAAGCACGATCACCAGAATGATCATGATCTCCATGAAGCCGAAGTTCTGTAGACCCATGGGAAACTCCTAGAAGAGGGACCGCGCGATCAGGTAAGCGATCAATACCCCGAGGAGGCTCAGGAGGGAGACATCCAGGGCAACTGGTCCTACGGCGAACTTCAATATAATCAGGTCGATGGGCAGCGGCCCAACCGCCGGTGTGACGCCGGTGGTGAGGAATTCCTTGACCGCCCCCGCCGGCAGAAACCGGCGGGCGACCTGGGTGATGAGTCCGCCCACCACGAAGCCGGTGGACAGCACCAACACATGAAACAGCGGCCGGTGTCTGGAAGGTCCGCGTGCCATCACCAGCGCCGCTCCACCACGTACGCAATGGAGTCCAAAAGGGATGTACGAGCCGTCCCTTCCGGCAGCTCGAGCAGGGCCTCCTCGGCCTCGCGCGAGAACTGGTCGGCGCGCCGACGGGCATACTCGAGGCCGCCATGGGTGCGCACGATGCCCACAACCTCGGCGATGGCCTCGTCCTCGGGCTCAGGCGAGGCAAAGAGCGCCTCGACGCGAGCGCGGGCCGTCTGGTCCATTTCGCGAAGGGCCGCGATGAGCGGCAGGGTGACCTTGTGTTCCTTGAGATCGAGCCCACTGGGCTTGCCGGTCATCTCCTGCTGCTCCGTGTAGTCCAGCAGGTCATCGGCCACCTGGAAGGCCATGCCGAGTCGCTCGCCAAATCGCGTGAGGGGCTCGCGACAGCGCGGCGCGCCGCAGAGCGCCCCCACATCGCAGGCCGCCATGAACAGCGACGCCGTCTTGGCGCGGATGAGCGTTTCGTAGTCCCGCTCGGAGAAGGCCAACGCATCGAAGGCCCCCAGCTGCCGGATCTCGCCCAGCGTCATTTCGTTGGACGCAAAGGTGATGCTGCGCATGGCCTCGAGATCGCCGATGCTCACGAGCTCGCGCAGCGCGCGCAGATACAGATAGTCTCCCATGATGACGGAGACCTGATGACTGAACAGCGCGTTGACGGTGGGCATGCCACGACGAAGCGCCGAATGATCGACAGCGTCGTCATGCACGAGCGTGGCGAGATGAATGAGCTCGATGATGGCCGCAAACGTGACGGCCTTGGACGAGCTGCGCTCCTCGATGCGACTGGCAAGCAGCAGGAGGGTGGGCCGGAAAAGTTTCCCCTTCATGCCCATCAGGTGCCCCTGCACCTCCTGCACCAGCGGCACGTCGGCCGCCACGATGCGCCAGAGCTCGTCGGAAACGGCGGCGAGTTCGGCCTGCACCGGTGACTGGATGTCGCGCAATGCCGCGGCCAGCGCCGACGGAGTCCGCGTGGTCAGGGTCATCGGGAGGCCTGTTCGACGGCTGCCAGGCGGGCCGTCACGTCTCGGAATTGGATGTCGGTGGCGTACACACGCTGATAATAGCTACGAGCCTCGTCCCAGCGCTGCAGGGCCTCGCAGGCATATGCCAACAAGTACAGCACCCCGACCCGCTGGTCGTCGTTGAGTCCGGGCTCGTGCAGGGCCCGGGAGAGGATGGTGGCAGCCACCTGGTGCCGTCCCTGCTCCACGAAACACTGGCCGAGGGCCTCGTAGGCAGGGAGACGGTGCGAGCGGCTGCGCAGGGCCTTCTGGAACTCCGCTATGGCGTCCTCCAGCAGGCCCATTTCCTTGTAGGCGACCCCGAGGTCGTAATGACTCTCGAAATCGTCTTCTCCCAGTGAACGCGCGACCCCCTCCTTGAAGTGCCGTAAAAGTGAGTCGAAATCGGCCTGCTCGTCGCCCGTGATGGTGGGCTCACGCATCCGCATGCGAGTGGAGGCCGGTTCGTCGTCGTCGCGCAGCCAGTCCGCCAGGTCGACATAGTTGTCGTCGGGAACGGCTGAGGCCGGCGCAGGAGGCGGCGGGGCGGCCGCCCCCAGCGCCGTGCGCGCCCGATCATCGTGCGGGTCGATCTCGAGCACTCGTGCGTACACGGCCCGCGCCCGCACTTCTTCTCCCATGCGGACCAGCGCGTCGGCAAGGTCGAGATAGGCACTGCGCAGACGCGTTTCGCTGTTGGTCTGCACGGCCAGTTCCACCCGCCGCTGGTGGTAGGGCACCCGATCGGGGCTCACCTGCACCAACTCGTCGGCAATCTCGGCCGCCGACTCGAACTCTCCGGCCGCCTGGAGTCCCGACTGCGCCGTCTCAAGCTCCGCGAGCGCTGCATCGCGCTCCCCGGCCTCGAACAGCGCCTCGGCCAGACGCCGACGCAGCAGCCAGTTCTGGGGCATGCGCGCCACCGCCGCGCGCAGCGAATCCCGACGTGCGCTGGCCACCTGCTGGGCCTCGGCCGCGACGGCGGCGATGGGCAGCGCCGGTGTGATGGACACCGGACGGCCCTCGATCAGGGGCTCCGCGTCCGCAGTCCCGGTTGCTGAGCTGTCGGCGTCATCTCCATCGTCGGATTCCGCATCGACCACGACCGCGTCGTCCAAAGCGGGCGTGCCCAACGCGGGCGTGCCCAGCGCGGGCGTGCCCAACGCGGGCGTCTCCAACTCGGGCGTGCCGCTTGCTGGCGTTGCGCTGACCGGCGTGCTGCGTATGAGCGCGATGTCCGAAGGCGCGGTGTCCGCCGATTCGGCCAACTCCTCATCGGTCTCTTCGAGTGCCGGATCAAACAGCAGATCGAGCTCGCCCGACGCACCTGGCACGGCTGGTGCCTCGATGAGGGCGCCACCGGGTTCGCTGGCCGACGATGCGTCGAGGCCAAGCGACACGGTCCCGTCATCGAGCATGAGCGGCGGCAGCTCGCCCGGCAGAATGAAATCGTGCGGGTCTATGCGATACGGCGGACGATACGGCGGGGAGAACTCTTCGATGGCTTCGAGTTCAATGGCCGGCGTGGCGCGTGGGGTGGGCCGCACGGCGCGCATGGCGTCGGCAACCCGGGCGGCTTCCTCGGCCCGTGCCACCAGCTCTTCGCCTGCGGCAATGGCTGCGTCAAGCTCGGGCACCGGTTCGATGTCGAGCGCAGGCGATTCTTCGGCGACGAGTCCGGCGGAATCGACGGGCTCGGGCGCCGTCAGGTCGAGCAGGGCATCCACCACCAGCGGGGTGGCATCCACGGGCCGCGGCGGCATATCCGTGGCAGCAGACGGCACCCCAAAGGTCTGGGAGACCGCCTCATCGCTGGGGCCGCCCTGGAAGTCCTCGACAAGGAGCTCATCCAGGATGGGAATGCTGTCGGCCTCGGCGGCTCCGCCCCGTGAGGTCAGGTCGGGCGTCGCGACGACCTCGGCCGCGGCATCGGACTCGACCTTGGGCAGGTCATCCGAGGTGAAGCCGTCCAGAATGGGGATGTTGTCGCCGCTGAATTCCCCGTTGGACTCGAGGCCAGCCAGCGGCTCCACTGCGGGAGGCGTCTCCGACGCCTGCGCGATCGTTTCCGTCGGCGCCGGGGTGACCAGTCGCACCGACGGGGGCGTTTCACGGACCGGGGGCTCGACGACCGGTGCCGTGATGCTGGCCTCCTCGACCACCGGGGGCTCAATGATCGGGACCGGCGGCGGCGTCACGAGCTTTACCGACGGCGGGGTTGCCGGGCGCGGGGTGTCCACGATGAACGGGAGCTCCACCACGGGCTCGGGCGGCGTGGGCACCTTGGTGGTGGCGACCGGCGTGGGGATGCGCGGCGCCGACATCGGGGTGCGGGTGCCCGGCGCACCGTAGTCGATGTCGAGAAAGACGAGATCGGCCGACTTGAGCTCACGGCCCGGCGGGGCGTCGCTCTCGACCGCCGCGCTGCGTGCCGGCGTCTTGCGACGCGGCAGGGTGATGCCCGCGCGCTGGGCATGCTCCTCCACCATGCGCCGCACTTCGGTGAGCTCGGGCATGAGATCGGCGACCTCGGCGAGCGCACGCATGCCCTCGTCCACGCGTCCTTCCTGCTGCATGCGCGTGGCGTACTCGAGGAAGTTGCGCGTGGCGTCACCGCGCAGTCCCTTGCGGGCGCAGATGCGACCGAGGGTGAAATACACATTGGCCCGGCCGGGCGCATTGCGCAGAATCTTGTTGCAGAGCGCGATGGCGTTGTTGAAGAGGCCGGATGTCGCGTAGTGCTCGACGGCCCGCTCGTAGTACGTGATGGCGTCGGGCACCCGGCCCTGACGCAGCGCGAGGTCGCCGACCTTGTTGAGCAGCGCGACGTCGATGTCTTCGCCGGCGGCTTCACTCTCCTCGATGGCCTTGACGTAGGAGGCGATGGCGCGGTCGATCTGCTTCAGCTGCTCGAACTCAGCCGCCTTCTTTCGGTGCTTCGCGGCGTTGGACATGCGTTCGAGGCTGACTCCACGTGACGGAAGGGCCGAGGGGCCCGGAGGGAGGACGGGACCCGGGGATCGTACCCCGAAGATCGCCCACGTTCAAGGGACGCGAAGTCCCGGTGTGAGACGAGGAGTGCACAGACCACGCAACGCCAGCGGCCGGCCCCTGCCCCACGCCCCGTGGCTCAGGGTCTCACCACCGGCAGCATCCGTTCCGGGCGTGCCGCGTCAAACGACGTCTCCGGCTGCACGGTGGCCATCACATCGCGGATGCGGGACATCACACGCAGGGGCGCCTGCGCCTCGCCACGGCAGGCGTAGAAGCAGTCGTTGCAGTTGATGGGGGCATAGCCCTTGTACTGCTCCCAGGGCCCGTCAGGCGGGAAGTCAGGGCAGCGCCGCACCTGGCCCTGCGGGTCAATGTGAATGGTGGTGTTGCCGCTCTCACACGGCTCGGTCATTTCGCCGCGCACGTAGCGCGGAATCTGCTCGAGGTAGTAGTCGGAGTTGGTAACCACACCGGCCCGGCGGCGCTTGTAGGCCAGCAATTCGTCCACCACGGTTTGCACCGCCGCCGGTTCGAGATCCTGCAGCAGGTGGTCGCGGTTGCCGTTCTTGAGCGCTGTGTAGACCGAGAAGTTGACCCCCGCCCCCATGGCCGCCGCCTGATGCACAATGGGCAGGATCTGGTCCAGATTGTCGCGCTTGATGACGGTGTTGAACTTGATGCCGCCGATACCGGCCGCCCGCATGCGGGGAACCAGATCGAGAATCTTGTTCGTCAGGCCGGGGATGCCGCGCGCCTCATCGTGGCGCCCGTCCAGATAGTCGAGCGAAATGTTGAACTGATCCACGCCCGCGTCCCACAGGGACTGCGCCCGCTCGAGCGACAGCATGCCCGCATGCGTAATGAGCTGCACGTAGGTGTAGCGCACCGACTGCCGCACCGCGCGCACGAGATCTTCGAGGTCTCGGCGCAGCGTGGGCTCTCCGCCGGTGAAAGTCACCAGCATGGGCGAAAACCGGCGCGCAATGGCGCTGAAGTCGGCAAGCTCCTGTGCCTTGGCACTGGCCGGCGTCTGCCAGTAGTTGCAGAAGCTGCAGCGCGCATTGCAGCGCATGGTGACTTCGAAATTCAGCAGCACCGGCCGGCGTCGCAGCCGCAGCCAGGCGTATTTGGCCAGGAAAATGGGAACGTGATACGGACGATACCGGCTCGAAAGCATGGCCGGTGCTCAGAAGTTGCTGGAGCGGTAAGTCTGCCGGTCGTAGTTGAACTTGAGTTCCGGCTGCGCCTTGAGGGCAATGAAGAAATTGAACGCGAAGTTGCCGCTGGGTGTCTGCGAGAAGGAGAACACGGCGTTCCAGTCGTGCAGCGAGCGCTGCAGGCCCACCTGTTGGCTGGAGAATCGGGCGCGCTCCACGTCGTACTGCGTGGACCACTGCGCCGACCAGTTGCGGGTGATGCCAAACGAGAGATTGGCCGAGACGTTCTGCGTGGGCGGCTGGATGAACACCGGCGCGCCGATGGCGCTCTGGCCCGAGTTGAGCCCGGTGGATGGCGCACTCTGTGCGTTCAGAATGCACCGCTCGTAGGCAATTACGCCAAGCGGCCGCTGTCCCTCGCAGAGCGCGGCCGGGTCGTTGCTGATCTGGGTGCCGCCCACCGGAGGCCGCTGCCGCGCCGCGTTGTACTGCAGACTGAGGTTCCAGCCCTCACCCGACTGGGGCAGTGACAACTGCATGCCGCGCATGGACCCGCCACCCGCCGCATTCATGCTGCGGGCCTGGCGATCGATGGATTGATCGGTGGCCTGGGTGGCAGCCGAGTCGCCGCGAAGTTCAGTGTCGACGCCGAAGAGCCGGCCAAGAATACCGAAGATGCCCGACTTGCTGTTGAGCGAGAAGGTGACGCCGAACTCGGTGCGGAAGGGCTTGAAGACCGCCGTGTCAGACGCCGGGTCACCCTGAAAGAGCTCGTAGGTGGTGCGGAAGTCGAGACCGGGCAGGAGATCCGTTCGCCCGTTGATGGAAAAGGTGCGATCGGTGAAGCCGTTGCCGGTGGTGTCGGCGCGCACGAAGTCATAGGTGAGCGACGAAAAACCCAGCGAGAGCAGCTTGATCTTCTGGCCCGCGTCCGGGTTGGAGTCGTTGGGCGCGCGCAGCTTGGCTTCGAGATTGGTCGACATCGTGAGCGCCACGCGATTCTGCGCCAGCGCCCCGATGTAGCCCACCCGGCTGCGGCCGATGGCCTGCAGGTACTCGTCGCTCACCGAGGCGGCGGGCGAATAGCTGTACGACAGCGCCGGCGTGATGGCATGGCGGAACCGCGACACGGGCCCCAGGCCCGGCAGCATCGCGTAGAGCGTGGGCGATGAGCTCACGCCGTAGCTGAGGCGCTTGTTCTGCGCCACCCAACGACCGTTGCTGCGTTCGGTGCGCACGAAGAGACCACCCTGATCCACGTTGGCCACGCTCACCGACGGCGACACGTTCCAGGTGCCCTGGAAGAATCGTGGCAGGTTGAACGAGGTGTTCCAGTCGACCGTGGTCTCGTAGGTCTGCGCGTAGATGCGCGTGACCTTCTGGGAGGAGTCCCGCACCCCCACGATCTCACGCTGCTCGGGAAAGTCGCGGAACTGTTCGTTGATGGTGAACGAATTCTGCCACTGGAAATCCCAGATCTTGATGGGTGTATCGAAGGCGAACTGCATGTTTCGGCGGCTCGCGTTGAAGCGCGTGCTGTCGATGCCCCCGTCGGCGCGGCGGTTGTATACAAACGGGAATTGCAGCCCCTGGTCGATGCGGCTCTGGCCCGAGATGGCGAGACGCAGACTGGGCGTCCAGGCCACTGGCCCCGCCTCCAGGGTTCCCGTGGTCACGTTGAGCGACGGGAAGTCCATGTCCACCTGCGTGCGCCCCGGATACTGCACCCGTGAGCCGCCGACGTTGATCTGCGCCGGCCCCAGCTTGGTCTGGTAGTTGAGCTGCGAGCGGATGGTGGCGTTGGCCGCCACCGGGTTCACGGTGGTGTTGCGCTGCACCTGCGTGTTCTGCACCCAGTTGAGACGGGCCGTGAGCTTGGTGTTGCGCGAGAAGTCCTGGTTGTGGTTCCAGGTGTACGAGGTATTGGTGGTGCCGTTGCCAAGGCTCATGTACGACGCGGCGAACTCACCATTTATGAATCGATCGATCCAGCGGTAGCGCCACTCCGCGTTGCCACGAAGGAAACCCGGGTCGACATCGGACTGGCGCGCGCCCGATCGCCAGTCGAACGACACCTCGGCGTTCATGTAGTCGTTGATGGCGAAGAAATAGCCGAGATTCTGCAGGCTGCGGCGATACGAGGGACTGTTGCGCAGCAGCTCGGCCACGCCGAATCCGGGCGTGAGCAGGCCGCTGCGGCGTCCGGAGCGCACGTCCTGGAAGAAGAACGGGATCCAGAACACCGGCACTTCGCCGATGTACAGAATGCCCGGCCGGGCCACCATGATGTTCTGCGACACGAACTTCATGTCGCGCGTTTCAAAGTGAAAATGCGGCTCGGTGTGATCGCAGTACGTGAAGGAGCCGTTGCGCGCGAACACCAGATGCCGGCCACTGACCATGGTGTCGGACACGATGGCACTGCGCCGCGCGCTCATGTACAGGCGCTGCCCCGACTCGAAGCTGGTGGCGAAGGCGCCGGTGATGCCGGAGCGGGATTCGAGATCGTATTCGATGCGCTCGTTGGCCAGGAAGTCGTCGGCGTCGCGCTGCGAAGGGTCGCGCAGCAACACCGTGTCACCCATGGCCAGCACCTTCTTGGTGGAGTCGTTGTACACAATGGAATCGCCCACCAGCATGGTCTCGTCACGCTGCACGGCCGAGGGCTTGCCCTTGAGCACCAGCACGCGGGACGCCGCGTCGAAGCGCACGGTATCGCCCTGGTACTGCACCGAGCGGTAGCCATCGAGCTCCATGAGGCGACGCATGACGGAGTCGGGCGTGGCCCAGGTGAAGACCGTGCGATCCTTGCTCAGCGGCTTCGTGCTGTCGCCCGGCGCGCGCTGCCCGGCGCGGCCGGTGGCCGGCGGCTGGCCTGGCCGAACGGGAATGGCCTGCGCATGGGCACGCGTGACCGGCGTCACGGAGAGCGCGCCAGTCAACACCACGGTCAGGTTGAGAGCGCGCCGCAGCCGACGCACGAAAGCCACCGCAGCGCTCACGCGACCTCGGCGGCGAGACTGCGCTCCCGGCGCCGGACGATGAGGCGGGAGAGGCCAATGGACACTTCGTACAACCCGTACAGCGGAATGGTGAGCAGCAGCAGCGAGGTGGGATCGCTACCGGGCGTAATGACCGCCGCAGCAATGAGGCAGCCAACCATCGCATGACGGCGGAACTTGGCCAGGAAGTGCGGCTGCACGATACCCAGGGCGGAAAGCAGCGCGATGACTACCGGCAACTCGAACACGGCCCCGAACGCCAGACACATGGCAATGACGAAGCCGATGTAGTCCTTGACGGTGGGCATGATTTCCACGACGCCACTTTGGAAGGAGGCGAAGAAGCCGAGCGTCACCGGCACCACGTACTTGAAGGCCAGCGTGGCACCGGCCAGAAACAACATGGCCGCCCCAACCAGCGCCGGGATGACCACCTTCTTCTCGTGCGTGTAGAGGGCCGGCGAAAGGAAGCCCCAGATCTGCCACACGATGACCGGCGAGGCGGCAATGAGCCCCAGCGTGATGGCCGCGTTCATGGCGATGTCGAACAGATCGGCCGGGTGCGTCACAATGAGCTTGCCGCGAATGAACGGGCGGATGGGCTCCGACAGAATGGCCACGACGTCGATCTGCTTGGAGAAGATCAAGAAGAACGACACACCGATCCCGATGGCCAGGGCCACCGCGACCTTGAACAGGCGCCAGCGCAGCTCCTCGAGGTGCTCGAGGAAGGGCATCTCGCCCGGATTGTTACCGGCCATGGTGGCTGTGCGCGTGGTCGTTCATGCAGCAGTTACCGCAGGGTCTTGAGCGTTTCCGTAGCCAACTCGGCTTCATCACTGCGCGGGTAGCGGGCCACGACCTGCTCGAGCAGCTGACGGGCCTGCGGGGTGTTGCCCTGCTTGATCAGCAACTGCGCCCGCTTGTAAAGCGCCGTGGGCGCCTTGGGTGCATTGGGATAGGTGCTCACCACGGCCGCGTACGCCGCATCCGCCGCCGCGATGTTGTTCTCCTTGGCCAGCGACTCCGCAATCCAGAACTGCGCGTCGGGCGCGTAGTCTGAATCGGGATAGTTGGTGAGCAGTTCCTGAAACAGCGTGCGCGCGGTGGCGCTGCTGCCGCGCGTGAGCTGGTCACGCCCGTTCACGAACAGCTGGCTGGGCCCGGGTGTGTTGGACGCGTTCGTCGTAGTGTCCGGACGCGCCGTCTGTGCGCCGGTGGACGTGGCGGGTGGCGTGGACCGCGCGCCTGCTGGCGCCGATGGCGCACCGGTGGGCGTCGCCCCCGCGGTGGGCGGAACGGCGGCCGCGGCAGCCCGCTGCTCCTCCAGTTCGGCGCGCAAGCGCGAGATTGTGGCCTGACTCTGGCCAAGCAGCGTCTGCACCTGCAGCAGCTGCTCACGCACGGCGCGGAATTCGCCGCGCACATCCCCCTGGATGCCCACCGTGCGCGCGCTCACGCGCGACAGGGAGTCACTGGCCACCTGCAGCAGGCGCTGCGTCTGCAGCAGCGCCTCCATGTGTTCCTGCTGCTTGCGCAGGACTTCAGCCCGCAGGGCGAGAATGTCGTTCTGGATGATGCGGACGTCGCCACGCGTGGCAAAACAGCCCCCCGTGGCCAGCAAGGCCACGAGGGGAATCATCCGCCACACGCGGCGGCCAGCATGCACCGACCGCGTCACGCGGTCACCGGGTGTGGCGTTCATGCTCAGCTGGCGGGCTTGAGGTTTTCGCCGCCGGCCACGATTTCGAACTCATCGCGGCGGTTCTTCGACCACGCATCCTCGCCACCGCCCTGCACCGCCGGCCGCTCGCGGCCGAACGAGGCCGTCTCGATACGCGAGCCATCAATGCCACGGTCGGTCAGGTAGCGCTTGGCCGCCTCAGCGCGGCGACGGCCGAGGGCGATGTTGTACTCGTCGCTGCCGCGTTCGTCGCAGTGGCCGTTGACCTTGATGCGCAGGCCCGGATTGGCGTTCAGAATGGCCAGCTTGGCGTCGAGTGAGGCGCGGGCGTCGTCGCGCAGCTCATCGGCATCGTACTCGAAGTAGATGGTCTCGAGCAGACGCAGACGGGCGGCCGCCACCTTCTCGTTGTATTCGGCCATCGTGTCACGCGGCGCGGGCGCCGGCGTGTTGCGCACCGGGCCGGTCTCCGCCGGGGCCGGAGCCGGGGCAGGTGCGGGCGCCGGAGCCGGCCTCTTCTTGCACGCGCCGAGCGCGAGCGAGGAGGACACGAGGACCAGCATCAGACGAGAAGAACGGTTCATCTCGATAACTCCGGTGTGAAGTGGAGGGGAGTGAAGGAGCCAGCGAACATCGAGGGAAAACTGCCTACTGCCCGAGAAGGCGCGGCGACCAGGCCGACAGGCGCGCTTCCTGCGCGCCGAAGGTCAGTTGCCGAGCCCTCCCGGTTTCCGCGTCCACCACCCACAACTGGCGAATGCCACTTCGGGTGGACGTGAGCACCAGATGGCGCGAGTCGGGAGCCCACGACGGATCGTCATTGCGGCCGTCGTTGGTCACACTGCGCACCGCCTGGTCCCGCAGGTTGATGATCATGATCTGAAACGTGCCGCCGTTTCGCGATTGAAAGGCGACCTGGCGTCCGTCGGGCGACCAATCCGGCGCCGCACGGTAGTCCCGGTCTCCAAACGCCGCGGCCGTCAGCAGTTCCGCGTTGGTACCGTCGAGATCGGAAATATAAACCTCCGGGTGCCCCGAACGATCACTCATGTAGGCGACGCGCTGCCCGTCCGGGCTGAAGCTGGGCTGCGCGCTGGCACGACCGCGTCCCACAGTGACGCGCCGCGCCGGCCCGCCATCGATGGGCTGGGCGTAGAGGTCCGTGCCCACCGCCGTGCCGCGTGCATACACCAGCGTGCGACCATCCGGCGAGACCGCCGGCGTGGTATGCTCCACGCCGCTTTCGCTGACCAGCGTACGCTGCGCGCCGCTCACCAGATCCTTGAACATGATGGGATTGCGGGTGCCGTCGAGCACGGCGTACACCAGCCCGCGTCCGCTGGGCAGCCACTGGGGCGACATGCCGTTGGGCGTGACCGCCGTGGGGTTGGCGCCATCGCTGTCCACCACCCACACGCGGCCGCCGCGCTCAAAGGCGATGCGCGTCTGCGCGATACCGCGCTGCCCGGTGACCCATTCCTCAATGCCATCGGCCGCCCCGTGCACGGCCATGCGCCAGTCACGGGTCTGGGCCGGCGAGGGCAAGGGAAAGTCCTTGCTGTTTCGCACCTTCTTGAGCCCGACATCGTGCAGGGCCACCCGCAACCAGCCCGAGGGTAGTACGGAGGCCTGCACAATGCCGTCCACCCCGAGCCGGGTAAACAGCGCGTAGTTGGGGGTGCCCGTGGTGGCCGGCGCGCTGCTCGAGCTCACCACGGTGAAGCGGTCGCTGTAGTCGAGGTCGCGCGAGAGCATGCGCGTGAGCGTATCCCCATTCGCACCGGCAATGGGCAGCACGATGATCGACGTCTTCGCGCCCTCGCGGTACTGGATACCGAGACTCACACCGCGGTCCTGCGCTCCCGCCACCGCACCCGGCCCGAGCGGTGCCAACCCGATGCCAAGGAGAAGCGCTGCGGCCGCAGCGGACGCGCGGCGCAGAGCACGGAGAGGCACGAAGCCGCCGATACGATGCATCACAGACGGGTGAAGGCGTGGAGACACGGGGTTACTGCGGACGCAGGGCATAGTCGAACGTGAAATAGACCACGAGCACATCGTCGGCCCATCCGGCCGGCAGGGGGCCGAAACTGCGGGCCTGGCCCACAGCCTCCACGGCCCCCACGGCGTCCAGATCGTACAGCCGGTTGCCCGACGCCTTGACCACCTCGATGCCGGCCACCGTGCCATCGCGACGGATCATGAACTTGACCTCGGTCACGAGCGCGGCCGACACGCGCCCTGGCAGCCAGTTGAGCGTGATCTGACGGACGATGTTGGTGAGGTACCCGGGAAAGGGAAACGCGATCCCGTCGGTGCGCAGGTTGGCCACGTCGGCGCCCTTGGTGCCCGTGGCCCCGGCGCCAGCCTTTGGTGCCGCCGTACTCTTTGCCGACGTGGTGGCTGTCTTGCTGCCGGCCTTGCGTGTGCGTTCGGTGGACGGCGTGGCGCGCGGCGACGGGGCCGTGGATTTCTTCGTGCTCGTTTTGGGCGCGATTTTTTCCTCGGGCACGCGCTCGGCGCCGGCCACATTGGGGCCAGCTGCCGCAGGCGCTGCCGTCGGGGATTCCACACCTGCCTGCCGAAGCCCCGCCCGCCCCATCAGTTCCACGCGATACACCGGCGGACGTGGCGGCTCGACCTGACTGCCTGCCCACCACGCCAGCGCCACCAGGGCCCCATGCACGGCCAGCGCCCCCACAAAGCCGCTGCGCAGCCAGGTGGGATGCTGGGCCGAGAGCGTGGCCCCGCGCGCCATCAGCGCCGCTCCTCCGGCTCGGCCACGAGACCGATGTCGGTGATGCCACGCTCACGCATGGCCGCCAGCACCCGCACCACCTGACCATAATCGGCGCGCGCATCAGCGCTCACGAACACGCCGCCGCCACCCTTGCGCTCGGACAGCGCCTTGATGCTGCCCTCGAATTCTTCGAAGCTGAGCGCCGTCTTGTCGACAAAAATGCGACCGGCACGATCGACGGTGACCACGAGGCCGTTCTTGGGCTCGAGCGGTGCCACCTGCGCCTGCGGCAACTGAATGTCCACGCCCCCCTGCATCATGGGCGCCGTGATCATGAAGATGATCATGAGCAGCATCATGACGTCGATGAGCGAGACCACGTTGATCTCGGCATTGACCCCCATGCGCTCACCGCGGCGGCCGCGTCGCATGCTAAATGCGTCCCTCGCGCACCATCAGCGCGATGAGTTCGGAGCCGAAGCCCTCGAGTTCGTTGTCGAAGCGGTTGAGTCGGGCCGCGTACACGTTGTAGGCAAAGGCCGCCGGAATGGCCACGGCCAGCGCCGCCGCCGTGGCGATGAGTGCCGTGGCAATGCCCGGCGCCACCGCCCCGATGTTGCCCGAGCCCTTGGTGGCAATGCCCTCGAAGGCTTCGATGACACCAAGTACGGTGCCGAAGAGCCCGATGAGCGGACTCACACTGCCCACCGTGGCCAGCCAGGGAATGAACCGCCCGAGTTCTTCGCGCTCCTTGCCCGACTGCGAATCGAGCACGAGACGCAGTGCTTCCACTTGTGATCCGCTCAGGCGCGCCGTGCGGTCGGTGGTGGCGGCCAGCGCCGGCTTGGTGTCGCCGAGGAACTGCACGGCGCGCGAGAAGACGGCCGTGAAGGCGCTGGGCCTGGTGCGCTGCGCCAGCAGCATGGCTTCATCAATGCCACGCGCACGCTCGAACTCCCGCACAAATGTCTCGCCGTTCTTTTCGGCGGTGCTGAAGGCCCGCCACTTGGCGAACATGATGGTCCACGACAGCACAGACAGCACGGCCAGCAGCAGCAGCACGGCCTTGGTGACCGGGTCGCTGGTGATGATCAAACCCACGATGGATCTCGGCGCCGCTTCCCCGCCCTGCGTGGACAACTGCAGCAGAAACAGCGCGCCCAAACCGCCGCCCACGCTCACGCCGACGCCTTCGCGCGCCGCGCGGCAAAGAACTCGTAGGTGCGCTGGAGCCCATCCTGCAGGGACACCGTGGGTTGCCAACCCAGCACCTCACGTGCCTTGGCCGTGTTGAGGGCCGAGCGCGCGAGTTCACCCGCGCGCGCGGGCGCGTAGTCGATGGGCGCAGTCGCGCCCGACACCTGCCGCAAGGTTTCTGCCAGGGTGTTCACCGAGGTTTCGATTCCCGTTCCGATATTGAAGGCCCGCGCATCAAGGCGCCCGCGGGGCGGGAGCGCGCGTGTGGCGGCCGCAAAGTTTGCGCCGGCCACATCGCCGGCATACACGTAATCGCGTGTCTGGGTGCCATCACCGAACACGGTGAGCGCGCGCCCGTCGAGCAGGCGGTTGCAGAAGATGGCCACCACCCCGGCCTCGCCGTGCGGGTCCTGCCGCGGCCCGTACACATTGCCGTAGCGCAGCGCCACCGTGTCGAGACCATGCACGCGCCCGTAGTACGCGAGGTAGTACTCCACCGACAGCTTGGCGATGCCGTAGGGCGCCTCGGGGTCCTTGGCGAGGGTCTCGGCACTCGGCGGCGGATCGAAGTCGCCGTACAGGGCGCCACCGGTGGACGAAAAGATCGTGCGTGTGGCGTGGCCGCTGGCCTTCACGGCCTCCATGAGGTTCAGCGTGCCGAGGATGTTGCGCGTGGCGTCGTACACCGGGTCAAGCACACTGCGGCGCACATCGATTTGCGCGGCCAGATGACAGAGCACGTCGAACTTGCCGTCACGCACCAACGCCGCGGCCTCGGGCGTCGTGATGTCACCGCGCACGAACCGCGCTGCCGACGGGATGTTCTCCTCGCGACCGCTCGACAGGTCATCGAGAATGGTGACCTGCCAGCCTTCCGCCAGGAATCTGTCCGCCACGTGCGAGCCGATGAAACCGGCGCCGCCCGTCACCAGAACCGTGTTCGCCATGCTGTGCCCTGCCTCGGGATCGAATGGTGGGGGGATGGGTCCAATGTAAACGCGCGCCGGGCCCCATGGGGGACCCGGCGCGCACCAGATTTGTGACAGGGCTCTCGGGAGCCCCTGAGCACGTCCGAACTTACTCGGGCGCCTTCGCGAAACGGCGCGCGGTCATGCCCACCGCGATATCGCGGCCCTGCTGGCTCACGATCACGGCCGTGCTGGATGTGGCATCCACCCGCACCACACGCAGCGTGGCCATGACCGCTTCCCGTGCGCCAGCCACGGCGGCGTAGAGCGCCACTTCGTCACCAGCCTTGAGCCCCTTGTCGGCGCCTGCGCCCAGCACCACGTAGCTGGAGAGCGTGGGCAGCAGCTCATTGGGGTCGAGCCAGAGCACCGAGGTGGCCACGTCCGGAGTCGCCAACTTCTGCGCCTGCACCCGCGGAGCCGCGGCCCCCGAGGCAGCCACCAGCTGCTGGCCCTGCTCGACACGACCCGACTGCCGCAGCACCTCGGCGATGGCCACCGCGCCGCCATCGGCACGCCGCACTTCGAGCAGGCCCGTGGGCAGCACCACCAGACGCCCCTTGTTGCCGCCGGTCAGGGTCTGTGTGGTAAAGGCCACCAGACGATCGCCCACGGACCACGTGGTTCCGGCCGGTGGCTGCACTTCCACCTCGTCGGTCTTGAGCGCCCGCTGCGGATAGGCCTGATCGCCCTCGGCAGACGCGCCACGCCGCGCCACGATGCGACCGGCACCCTTGACCGCGGATTCGCTGGCCAGATAGGGCGCGGCATCAAACTCTGCCTGACGCAACACGGGCACATTCGGCCGCAGAGCGGCCTGCGTGCGACGCTCTGCCTCCGCAGCATCGGGCATGTCGAGGTGGAAGATGGTCTGCGCCTCCACCGGCTTGCGCGATGCGGCCTGGGTGGACTGGTCAACAAGACCAATGCGCTTGAGGCTGCGCTCGCCCAGCATGGTGCCAACCTGCGGCGTGAGGTTGGCCCGCGATGTATCGGCCTGCGCCTGCGCCTGCGCCGACGGCTGTGCAGTCGGCTGTGCGGGCTTGGGGGCGGCAGCGGCCTGCGCGGCGCCGGCGGCAGCATTCCCCTTGCCGGCGGTCTGCGCGGCCAGTGAACCCCGACCCGCCGGCGTCGAGCGGGCTGCAGCCGGCGGCGTGGGCAGGGTGCCCTCTCCGGCCTTGGTCAGCGCCACGCGCGGCACCGTGCTGTCAGCCGGAGCGGCTGCCGTGGCCGCGGCCTTGCTGCCACTGGCCACACGACGCGCCGGCACCGTGAGGCGCTGCCCCACACGCAATGGCGCACCGTCCGTGGTGGCGATGCCATTGCGACGCGCCAGCTCCTGCCACTGATGCCCGTCGCCGTAGTATCGGGCCGCGAGGCTCCACAGCGTTTCGCCGGGCTTGACCACGTGCGTGGTGGTGGAGGGCTGGCGTGCCGGTTGCGCCTGCGCCTGCGACGCGGCCTGCGCGGCGGCGGAGTCGGAGGCCTGCGCGTCGGTTGATTGCGCGCTCTGCGCGTGCACCACGCGAGGCCGCCACACGATGAGCAGCGCGGCGGTGGCCACCACGGCCATCAGCAGGCGATAAAGCAGCGCGGCAGCCTGCCGCGAGGGCATGACCGACGTGGACTGCGCTCGACGGACAGCGCGCATCGCACAACCTCTACGAAGTAAGGAAGTCATCCCGCACCCCTCCCATCGATCGGGTGATCGTCTGGGTGCGGGCCCCCTCACCTCGAGGTGCGGGGGCTCACACCGGAGACGCCTGCGACGATGTCACGTAACGCCGTGAGTCATCACGCGGACGGCGGGCTCTGTCACACCGCTGCGGTGCACAGTGCCCGGCGTCACGTGAGGTCAGAACGGCAGGTCGTCGTCCTCGTCTTCGAGGGCGCCGGGGAAGTCGTTGAAGTCGTCACCACCGGCGGCAGGTGCCGCTGCGGCCTTGGGCCGCGAGGCCGGGGCGGAAGAGCGACGCGGCGCACTGTCCATGTCGTCGCCGCCACCACCGCCACCTGCACGGCCACCGAGGAGCATGAGCTCCTTGACCTTGATCTCGGTAGTGTAGCGCGTCTGCCCGTCCTTGTCCTGCCACTGACGGTACTCGATCTCGCCCTCCACGTAGACCTTTTCGCCCTTGCGCACGTACTTCTCCACGACATCGGCGAGACCGCTGCCGCGGGCGCTGTTCCACACCACACATCGGTGCCACTCGGTCTTTTCCTGCTTGTTGCCGTTGGCATCGTTCCAGGTGCGACCCGTGGCCAGCGAGAACGTGGCCACGCGGCCTCCCGTCCCCACGGTGCGCACTTCGGGGTCGCCCCCCACATTGCCGATCAGGATGGCCTTGTTCAGACTGCGGCTCACGGTACCTCCTTGCGATGAACGAGCGGGTGATGTGATTCGAGAGACTTTCGGAACACTGGGGTGGCGCCGGTCCTACGGCACCCATGCTAAGGCCTGACCTGCGGGACGGTTGCACCATTCACACGCACATCGTGCTCTGGCAACGCAAGCCGCAGGGGCCGGGATTGTGCAACAAACGTCAGCGTGAACGTGATGGCGGGGCGGCGTGGTCGTCAGCAGAACGCGATGAAGGCGCCGAGGCGCCTCGCGCGCGTCGCATCACGAGCGCGTCTTCGGCCGGCTGTTGGTAGTATTGGCGACGACGGCCGACCTGGACGAAGCCCTGCGCGGCATAGAGCGCGCGCGCGGTCGCATTCGACTCGCGTACCTCCAGAAATATAGCCTCGGCCAGCGCCTCGTCGGCGGCTGCCAGCGATTCCTGCAGCAGCGCCCGTCCCACCCCGCGGCCGCGCCAGGCTGGGTGCGTGGCAATGTTGGCAATCTCGCCCTCTCCCCCGGCCAAGAGCATCGCGCAGTAGCCGCAGACCTCGCCATTGGCGGCCACCGCCACACGCAGTCTGGCATAGCCGCGCGGCATCAGCTCGGCAAAGGCACTGCGCGGCCAGGCGTCACTGAAGGACGCAGCCTCGATGGCGGCCACGGCGGTGAGATCGCCCTCCTGCATGGCCCGAATCGTGATGGCCGGCCCGGGGGCGGCTGCGTGCACCATACCCTCCCGCCTCAGGTGGGGAGCGCCACGCCGTGTGCGGCTTCCCACTTGACCTGCGCTTCAGCGAGTCGCCCGTAGTCGGGCTCCCAGTCGCTCAGCGACACGGGCGCATTGCGCCAGGCGCCGGCCACCCGCAGACAGGCGGCCGCGTCGGGCCACAGCGCAGCCACCGACGGCAGGGCGGCCAATTCTTGGCCGACAGCCACGCGCTGCTCCGGCGCGCTGCCCGCAGCCAGCGCCTCCAACGGCACCAGCGAGAGTGGCCCGTCGGATTCGACCCGTCCATCGGCGTGGCGCCGGACCCCCTGCACATACCGCTCGCCGCGCAGCGCATCCGCGTGCAACAGATAGCGCCCCGCCGGCAGCTCGGGTGGCAGCACCGCCGCGGCCAACACCAGCGAGGGCACGGCATAGAGCGGGCGCCCCGCCCCATGCGCCAGACCCTTGGCCAGCGAGGCCGCTATGCGCAATGAGGTGAACGATCCCGGGCCGGCGCCGCATACCACCGCACCGAGGGCGGCAGGAGTGAGCTGGGCATCGGCCAGCAGCTCCTGGATGGCCGGAAACAGCTGATCTTCGCGGCCGACCCCCATGGTCACCCGACGTACTCTGGCCGGCTGCGCACCGGCCAGCAGAGCCACCGAGCCCTGCGCGGTGGCGGCCTCCACCACCAGAATGGGCTGCAGTTCGTTGAGCGCCGTCACGCGCTCATTCTACTCAGCGCCGAAGCCGGGTGACAGGCTCGGGCGCGGTTTCAGCTGCAGATGATGACGCCGCGTCGATCCGCTGCCAATCAGGCGGCCGTGGAGCGGTGTGCTGCCTCGGCAGCGTGCGATGGCAGATGCGGATGCGGCACGAGTGCGTGCAGCGCCTCGAATCCCACTTCCGTGACCTGCGACAAGTCGGCAAAGGTGCCCGACTCGGCCAGCGCCACCGCAGCGTCGAACACCTGTGGATCGAAGGCCGTGCCGCGATCACGGGCCATGATGTCCACCACGGTCTGCACGGGCAGGCCGGCCCGGTAGGGACGCGTGGCGCTCAGTGCCTCGTACACATCGGCCACCGCCAGCACGCGCGCCGTGTACGAGAGCTGCTCGCCCTCGATGCGCCAGGGGTAGCCGCGTCCGTCGAGTCGCTCATGATGCCGCGCCGCATCGGGCGCAAAGTGGCGGAAGGCGCTCACGTGATCGAGAATGTCCTTGGTCCACTGCGGATGCTTGCGAATGGTCGCGAACTCCTCGTCGGTGAGCTTGTCGGGCTTGTCGAGAATGCGGTTGGACACACCCAGCTTGCCGATGTCGTGCAGCAGGCCCGCGCGCAGCACCTGACGCGTATCGGCGAGGTCGCTGCCCATGGCCGACACGATGCCCACCGCATAGCGCGCCACATTGGTGGAGTGGCGCGCAGTGAAGGGGGTCTTGGCATCGATGACGGCGGCGAAGGCATGACTGATGCGATCAAGCCGCTCATCGGTGGCCACAAGCGGCGTGCTGCTCGGCTCCAGCGCCACCACCGACTCGTCGAGACGGTCGAAATCGGCAAGCCGCGCCCACCAGGCCTGATCGTTGTGCCATCTGCGCAGCAGGTCGACGAGTCGCGGCTCGAACCAGGTTCCACGACGGGCCTTGGCCATATCCAGCGCGGCCCGCACGCCGTTCTCACTCCAGTAGGCCTCAACCGTCTGCGCCAGCAGCAGGATGCGCGAAAGCAACGGGATTTCGTCGCCGGCAATGCCAAAGGGATGCCCCACGCCGCACCAGTGCTCGTCCACGTACAGGATGGCGTCGCTGGTGGCACGCGGAAACCCCAGCACCTGCGCGATCTGCGCGCCGCGCTCGCAGCGCGTCTGGATGATCTCGCGGGTGAACGACGGGGTGCGGGCGACGGCGAGAAAGTGCCTTATGCGCGCGAAGGGATTGCGTCCCACACCGCAGTTGCGCGCCGTGCGCATGGCGAGACGGAACTTGTCGTGCCAATCCACCAGGCGCATGCTGCGCTTGAGTTCCTGATCATCACTGCCGAACAGCGCGGCCATGCGCGCCGCATTGCTGCTGCAGCCGGAATCCTTGAGCAGCGCCGCGTAGTACAGCGCCCCCCGTGTGTCGCCGTCCAGCCCCAGGTCATCAGCCAGTCGCATGGCGATGAGTGTGGTGCGCAGTGTGTGGCCGGGACGCTGGCCCTCCGTCAGATCGAGCGCATACGTGAGCGCGCCGATGACTTCGGCGAGGCGCACGTCGCCGCGGGCCATGGCGACCGACGGCAGTGCGGTTGATGGAGTGAGACGGGACACGGCAACGGGAATCAGAGTCAGTCCGGAGGTCGCGCAGACCTCACCTGAGTCAAGACGACTCGGCCCGTCATCGGGTCAAGAACGCAGCGGCTCCAGCGCAGAACGAATACGCAGGACCCGTCGGTCCGGATGTTCGCCGTCGTGCGTGAGTGACACGGCAATGACATCAGGCGGCAGCGTGCCCGCCGCGCGATCGGGCCACTCCACCAGCAGCACGGGACTGGTGGCCACGAGTTCATCCCAACCGAGCTGCTGTAGCTCGGTCTCGTTGCGCAGTCGGTACAGGTCGACGTGCACGACGGGACCGTTGGGAGCGTCGTAGTGCTGCACGAGCGAAAAGGTGGGGCTGGTGACGGCAGCGAGATCCTGCACACCCAGGCCGGCGCAGAGTGCCCGCGCCAGTGTGGTCTTGCCCGCGCCCAGGTCGCCTTCGAGCGTGACAATGGCGGGACGGGGCAGCGCGGCGCCCACGGCGCGCCCCCAGGCCTCGAGCGTTTCGAGGTCCGGAGCGCGTGGCGCACCGCGGCCCAAGAGGTGGGCCAGCCGCGATGCCTTATCGTCCACCGCGGCGCCCCCCTGCTCCGCCACGACGCGGCGCACTGCCGGGCGGACGCTTGGGCGCCACCGCGTTGCCGCGCGCCTGCGCCGGGGCCTGTCCCAGCGCAGTACGCACTTCGAACAGCTGATCGCGCAGGCGTGCGGCCGCTTCGAAGTCGAGCGCCTTGGCCGCCTCACGCATGGCCACTTCCAGCTCGCCCACGAGTTGCTCCAGTTCCTCGCGGCTGCGCGCCGCCGATTCGCCGCCCAGCTTCTTGGGAGCAGGCGCGGCGCCTTCGCGCTCCTCGCGGGCATCGGCCACGCGGGTGATGAAGCGCACCTCGTCGACACTCTTGGTCACGCCGCGCGGCACGATGCCATGCGCGACGTTGTGCTCGTGTTGCATGGTACGACGCCGCGCCGTTTCGTCGAGCGCGCGCTGCATGGAGCCGGTGATGCGATCGGCGTAGAGCACCGCCGTGCCGTTGAGATTGCGCGCGGCGCGTCCGATGGTCTGAATGAGCGAGCGGTCGCTGCGCAGGAAGCCTTCCTGGTCGGCGTCGAGAATGGCCACGAGCGACACCTCGGGCATGTCGAGGCCTTCGCGCAGCAGGTTGATGCCCACCAGCACATCGAACTCGCCGAGTCTGAGGCCGCGCACGATTTCCATGCGCTCGATGGCGTCGATGTCGCTGTGCATGTAGCGGACACGCACGCCCATCTGCTGCAGGTAGTCGGTGAGGTCCTCGGCCATGCGCTTGGTGAGCGTGGTGACGAGCACCCGCTCGCCCTTGCGTTCGCGCAGACGGATCTCGTGCAGCAGGTCGTCCACCTGTCCCTTCACGGGACGGATTTCGACCACCGGATCAAGCAGGCCCGTGGGCCGGATGACCTGCTCCACCACCACACCCTCACTGAGCTGCAGCTCAAGTTCGCCGGGCGTGGCCGACACATTCACGAGCCGCGGCACAAGCGCCATGAACTCCTCGAACACCAGCGGCCGGTTGTCGAGCGCACTGGGGAGGCGGAAGCCATAGTCCACGAGCGTGAGTTTGCGGGCGCGGTCGCCATTGTACATGGCCCGCACCTGCGGCAGCGTGACGTGGGACTCGTCCACCACCACCAGAAACTCGCCGGGCGGGAAGTAGTCGAACAGACAGGCCGGACGTTCGCCGGCCTCGCGGCCACTGATGTGCCGCGAGTAGTTCTCGATGCCGGCGCAGGTGCCGATCTCGAGCAGCATTTCGATGTCGAAGTTGGTGCGCTGCTCGAGCCGCTGGGCCTCGAGCAGCTTGCCCTGCATGTTGAGCTCGGCCAGGCGCCCACCCAACTCGTCACGAATGGCCTTGACGGCCTTCTCGATGGTGGGGCGGTTGGTGATGAAGTGCTTGGCCGGATAGATGGCCATGCGGTCGAGCGTGGCAATGGTGCCGCCGGTGACCGGATCGATTTTCGAGATGCGTTCGACCTCGTCGCCCCAGAGCTCGATGCGCACGGCCTGCTCCTCATAGGCCGGAAAGATCTCCACCGTGTCGCCGCGCACGCGGAAGGTGCCGCGATCGAAGGCCACGTCGTTGCGCAGGTACTGAATGCCCACCAGTTCACGCAGAATGTCATCGCGGGCCACCTGCTGCCCGCGCGCGATGCTCACCATGCGCTCGCGATACGACACCGGATCACCGAGGCCGTAGATGGCCGACACCGTGGCCACGATGATGACATCCTCGCGCTCCATGAGCGAGCTCGTGGCGCGCAGGCGCAGGCGGTCGATGTCCTCGTTGATGCTGGCGTCCTTCTCGATGTAGGTGTCGCTCGAGGGGACGTAGGCTTCGGGCTGGTAGTAGTCGTAGTACGAGATGAAGTACTCGACGGCATTGGTGGGAAAGAAGGACTTGAGTTCCCCGTAGAGCTGCGCCGCCAGCGTCTTGTTGTGCGAGAGCACCAGCGTGGGCCGCCCGTAATTGGCGATGACATTGGCCATGGTCATCGTCTTGCCGGAGCCGGTGACGCCAAGCAGAGTCTGGTAGCGATCGCCGCGCGTGAGCCCGGCGGTGAGTTCGGCAATGGCCCGGGGCTGGTCACCGGCGGGCGCAAACGGGGTCTCCAGACGGAAGGGACTCGACATTCCCGAAATATAGCGGGTTGTCGGGTTTTCTTCGCCCCCCCCCACCCTTCCCCCAGCGGTTCCTGCAGCCGGGTCGCGTGGTCCATTCAGGACCAGCGACGTCTCAGTCGTCCGCGGTGATCATCTCCCGGCGACTCACCACCGCAATGCCCTTCACGCGCCGCGCGGCCTTCATGATGCGCTCGAGGTGGGCGAGGTTCTCCACTTCCACCATGGCCGAGCCCGTGACCTTGCCGTCGGTGGTCTTGAGCTCGAAGCTCTTGATGTCGGTGCCGGTGGCACTCACGGCTGCCGCCACGTCGGCGTAGAGCCCGCGGCGATCGGTGCCTTCCATGGCGAGCCGCACTACGAAGCGCTCGCCGGCCATTTCCTGCCAATCAATCTCGAGCCGCCGCTCCGGCTCATGCGCCAGGAGCAGCAGGTTGGGACAGTCGCCGCGATGGATGCTCACACCGCGGCCGCGGGTCACATAGCCCACCACGTTGTCGCCCGGCACCGGCTGACAACACTGCGCATAGCGCACCAGCAGGCCGTCGGCCCCCTGAATGCGGATGCCCTTGCCGGTGCCGCGCACACGATCGACGATGCGCTCGAGCGTGCTGGGCTTCTCCTGCGGCTCGGGGGCGCTCTCGAGCTCGGGATGCAGGGCCTTGAGCACCTGCATGACATGCACGTCGCCTGCGCCAACCGAAGCAATGAGCTGCGGCGTGTCCTTGAGCTTGAGCAGCCGCGCCACCGGCTGGAGCTTGTCGTCGTCGGCCTTGGGCAGACGGCGCCGGCGCAGTTCGCGCTCGAGAATCTCGCGGCCCAGGCGCATGGCCGAAGAGCGCTCCTCGAGGCGCAGGAGCTGGCGGATTTTATGGCGCGCCTTGCCGGTGCGCACATGCGCCAGCCAGTCGCGACTGGGCTTGGCGTTCGGATTGGTGAGAATCTCCACCGTTTCCGAGTTCTTCAGCTCGCGCGACAGCGGCGCGATGCGGCCGTTGACCTTGGCGCCCGCGCAGCGCGCCCCCACCTGCGAGTGCACGGCAAAAGCAAAGTCCAGCGGCGTGGCACCCTTGGGCAACTGGATGACATCGCCCGTGGGCGTGAAGACAAAGATCTCGTCCTGATAGAGATCGAGCTTGAGGAACTCGAGGAACTCGCCCGGCGTCTCGGCATCGAGCTGCAGCTCGAGCACCTGACGGAACCAGGCCAATTGCCGATCCAGCTCATCCGCGTTGCGCGTGTTCTCCTTGTACAGCCAATGCGCCGCGATACCGTAGTCGGCCGTGCGGTGCATGTCACGCGTGCGGATCTGAATTTCGAAGAGCTGCCGCCCAGGCCCGAACACCGTGGTATGCAGCGACTGGTAGCCGTTGCTCTTGGGCTGCGCGATGTAGTCCTTGATGCGCTCCTGCACCGGCGTCCAGCCATCGTGAATGACACCCAGCGCGTGATAGCACTCGAGCACGTTGGGCACGATGACACGAATGGCCAGCAGGTCGTAGATGTCCTCGTAGGGACGATCGCGCTGCTGCATTTTCTTGTAGATGGACCACAGGTGCTTGGGGCGCCCCGTGACTTCCACGTCAGCAATGCCCGCCTCGGCCAGCCGCTTCTCGAGCGGCTCCTTCATCTGCGAGATGAGCGCCTCACGTTCCCCACGCTTGGCCGCCACCAGCCTGGCCAGCGTCTTGTAGGCCTCGGGCTCGAGATGCTTGAACGACAGGTCCTCGAGCTCCCATCGCACCTTGGCCATACCGAAGCGGTGGGCCAGCGGGGCGTAGAGGTCGCGCGTTTCCTGCGCGATGCGCCGCCGCTTTTCGGGAGCCAGCCAGTCGAGCGTGCGCATGTTGTGCAGACGGTCGGCCAGCTTGATGAGGATGACCCGCGCATCCTTGGCAATGGACAGCAGCAGCTTGCGATAGTTCTCGACCTGCCGCTCTTCCCGCGACGACATGGGGAGGTTGGCGATCTTGGTGAGCCCATCGACGATCTGCGCCACCTCGGCCCCGAACTCGCGCTCCACATCGCTGATGGACACGTCGGTGTCCTCGACGATGTCATGCAGCAGACCACAGGCCACGGTGGTGGTGTCGAGCTGCAGGTCGGCCAGAATGCGGGCCACTTCCACACAGTGCGAGACATAGGGCTCGCCGGAATGCCGCACCTGCCCTGCATGGGCCACGTCGGAGAACCGATAGGCGCGCACGAGCAAATCGTGGTCGAGCCGATCGTAGGCGCCATAAGCACCCGGCCCGAACCCCGGAATCATCTCGTGCAGCGCGATCGTCGTCACAACAGGCCTGCCTCCGCAAAGCTGACATAGCGACCACGTCCCACAATGACGTGATCATGCACCGGGATGTCGAGCAGGCGCCCGGCCGCCACCAACTGTTCCGTCACTGCGCGATCTTCGGCACTCGGCGTCGGATCACCGCTGGGATGGTTGTGCACCAGGATCACCGCGGCCGCCCGCTCGGCAATGGCCTCGCGAAAGACCTCGCGCGGATGCACCAGCGACGAGTTGAGCAAACCCCGCGTGACCAGCACATCCCGCTCAAGCCGATGCTGCGCGTCAAGAATGGCCACGTGGAATTCCTCCACCGGTGCATCCTGCAGCCGCGGTGCATAGGCCGCCGCCACATCACGCGGCCCACGCAGTGGCATTCCAGCTTCGCGCGCCTCACCCGTCATGCGTCGACCGAGTTCGAGCGCCGCCTGCACCACCGCCGCCCGCGCCTCACCCACGCCATGCGCCCGCGTGAGCGAGGCAAAGGGCATGGCCGCAAGACGCCCGAGCGACCCCCCACACTGATCAAACACCTGCTGGGCGCAGCTCAAGGCGGACGCCCCGCGCGGCCCCGAGCCGAACAGCAACGCGAGCAGCTCCGTGGTACTCAGGGCCTGGGCCCCGAGCGCCCGCAAGCGCTCACGCGGCCGTTCGGCAGACGGCAGCTCCTTGATACTAAGACGGGACGCGGGAAACTGGCTAGTGACCGGGACGGCAGAAGACGTCATGCGAAACTCCACACGGAATGGCGGGTTGGTGTGGCGGCCGGATGCCGCCGCCGCCCACTATGCCACCGGGTGGGCCCGGAGGCGGTACCATCGCGCCGCCACTCCTATCTTTCCAACGCAGCACGATTCGGCTGGCGCCCGCGTGATACGTCGTCGCAGCATGCACGACCCCGATCCGACGTGAGTCGGCGTCCCCAGTTCCTTCGCCCTATCCACGTGACCCAGCACACCACGTTCGACCCCAATAGCGATGCCGAGTGGGAGGCCCTCCGATTCCTCGGCCATCGCATGCTCGATGACCTCTTCGATGCAACCCGCGCCCTGCCGCACACGCCCGCCTGGCGACCGATGCCGTCCCACAAGGCGGCGCTGTTCGAGGAAGCCGGGCCGGAGACCGGGGCCGGGGCCGAGGCCGTATACGAGCAGTTCCGTCAGCACGTCCTGCCGTATGGCAATGGCAACTGGCATCCACGGTTCTTCGGCTGGGTACAGGGCAACGGGACACCGCTGGCCATGCTGGCGGACCTGCTGGCCTCTGGCATGAACCCGCACCTGGCCGGCTTCAATCAGGCACCCGCGGCGGTTGAACAGCAGGTCATTCGCTGGTTTGGGGAGTGGATGGGCATGCCCGGCGCCAGCGGCTTGTTCGTGACCGGTGGCACGATGGCCAACGTGCATGGTCTGGCCTGCGCCCGCATGGTCATGGGAGAGCGCCTCGGGCGCAACCCGCGCCGCGACGGCGTGCAACACTGGCCCGCGCAGGCTGGTGGCGACCCCGTGCAGCCAACGCAGGGCCCGCTGGTGTTCTATGGCTCCACCGAGACTCACTCGTGGGCCCGCAAGGCCGCCGAGTGGCTGGGACTGGGTGACCGCGCCTTTGTGCGTGTGCCCACAGGCGCCGATCATCGCGTGGATATCGGCGCGCTGCAGGCGCAGATGGTGGCAGATCGCGCGGCCGGCCTTGTGCCCTTTGCCGTGGTCGGCACGGCGGGCACCGTCAATGCAGGTGCGGTGGACGACCTGGATGCACTGGCCGATGTGGCTGCGTCCAACGGGCTGTGGTTCCATGTGGATGGTGCCTTCGGGGCTCTGCTAGCGCTGAGCCCGCGCCACCGTCACCTCCTGCGCGGCATGTCACGCGCCGACTCACTGGCGTTTGATCTCCACAAGTGGGGCTCCATGCCGTTTGAATGTGCCGTGGCCCTGGTGCGCGACCCGGCCGTGCACACGGCGGCGTTCCGCAGCAGCGCCGCGTATCTCGGCGCCCTGCCCCGAGGAGTGAGCGCCGGTGGTCAGCCGTTCAACGACGTGGGACTCGACCTCACACGCGGCTTCAAGGCGCTCAAGGTGTGGATGCAACTGAAGGCAGATGGGGTGCACAAGTTTGGCGCGCTCATCGAGCAGAACATCGAACAGGTGCAGCGGTTCGCGCAGCGGCTTGATGCCCACCCGGAGTTCGAGCGTGTTGGCCCCAGTCCGCTCAATGTGTTGTGTTTTCGCTATCTGCCGGCGGCCAGCTCAGGCAACACGTCACATGAAGTGCATGCCGAGTTCGTGGACGAGGTCAATCGTGAGCTGCTGATGCGGGTGCAGGAGCGCGGCGTGGCGGTGCCTTCCAGCACGATCGCGGACGGACGCTTCGTTCTGCGCATGGCGCATGTGAACCACCGCACCACGGACGCCGACATGGACGCCGTGTTCGATGCGCTGCTCGAGATTGGACGTGAGGTGTCGGCCGAGTTTTCGGTGAACAGAGGGCAGCAGGCGCGCTGACATCGACGGTTGATTCACGGGAAGACAAAACGGCGGGGGCCCGAAGGCTCCCGCCGTTTGTCTTCGCACGCCGCACGATGTGCGTGGCCTCAGCCGCCGCGCGGCTTGGCGGTGCGACCACCGCCGCCCCCGCCGCCACCAGCCGACCCACCGCCGCCAACCGAACCACCCGAGGAGCCAGTACCGGACCCACCCGACGGGTAGTAGGACGGACGCGGCGCCACGCCTCCGCCACCGCCCTGGGCGCCGCCCGGAACAGTGCCTCGCGTATAACCGAGGCCGTTCACCGCACGGCCTCGCGGCGTGACTCCAACGCCTCCACCGCCCTGCCCCGGATCAACCGGCGGCCGATTGACGATGATGATCGGCCCCTGGCCATAGAGCGGCCAGCCCCAGGGACCACCCCAGCCGAAGCCGCCAGCACCGTAGCCCAGCGGACCATACGGACTGAAGCGCCAGCCCCAGGGATCGAAGGGATCCCACATGCCGTAGTAGGCCGAGCGGAAGCCCCAGCCAAAACCCCAGGCCCCCATGCCGCCCGGTCCGTAGCAGAACTCGTTCATGTTGCCGCAGCGCGACTGGTTTTCCTGCGGTACCTCGGCAATGGCCGTGCCGGCCTGGCGACCGGCCGCCGTCAGCGCGTCATTGGGGCGGAGCGTGAATGCCCTGGGGTTGTCGAGCGCCACCAGGAGGTCGATGACCCGCTCGGGCATACCGCCATCGGCCAGTGCCACCAGACGCTTGGCGTCGAGGTCAAAGCGCAGCCCCATCTCGGCCACCCAGGCCTCGGTGAGCGCGGGCGGCGCCTGCACGGACACATCGAGCACCTGACCGAGCGTGAGCGGCGCGCCGGCGGCGAGACGCGAAGTGCGCGACGAACGCACCGTGCCGAGATCACCGGGCGCGCCGCTGTCACCGGCGAAGCGGAAACGCGCCACCGTGGTGGCCGTGCTCGTGCCCACCTCGATGGTCTGCAGCTGCAACCACTCGCCGGTCGAGGCGATGGACATCAGGCCCGTCTCGGTGCGACGGATGCCCCGATCGCAGTTGAGCTCAGCGCGCAGCAGGAGGCGCGTATCGTTGGCCAGCCATTCGGCACGCTCCGTGCCCCGGCACTCGTCCACCACCTTCTCGGTGGGGCGGCCTGGCACGGGAAGGGCCTGACGGGAGAGCTCCCGCGACCCGTCGAGCATGACAAGATCGACACTGCCGGCCACTCGGGTGGACGGCAGAATGCAGGCGCGGGATGGCACGGCCGGATCGGCACTGCCCACGCGGCGTTCCGGCGCGCCCACGGTTTCCCAGCAGCCAATCCAGGGCTGGAAGCGCTCATCAAGCCGCGCGCTGTCCTGCGCTTCGGCCGGCGCCACCAACGGAGAGAAGCCGCCGAGGCCCACCAGGACTCCGGCAGCCAGCGTGACGGACGACGCGACCGTCTGCACGCGACGCAGCATTGTGGTCATGATCCGGTCCTCAGAGGCGGAAGAAGAAACCAGCGGTGAAACCGAGCCCCGACAGCGCAATGCGGTCAAAGCCCTCGAAGTCCTGCCCGGTGGGCGCCCGGGCATGATCGTAGCGCAGCTCCGTGGTGAGGCCGACGTTGCGCGAGAGACTCCAGTTGGTGCCGAACGCGCCGTACGCCATGCCCGCCCATCCTCTCGTCTCGAAGCGATCGGCAAAGACGTCCATGGTCTGGAAGTCCACAAAATCACCGCGCTGCGAGAAACGATAATTCATGGCGCCGCCGCCCGCTGCGACGTAGGGCACGACACGGGACGGCACCCAGGCGTAGCGACTGATGGATCGACCGGCCGGCAGCAGGTTGTACTTGAGGCCCAGCGTGAGCGGCACCCGGCGGAAGGTGGTGGACTGCTCGATGGGACGGTCGTTGTTGTCGATGAAGTCCCGGTATTCCGAGCCGACGCGGCGACTGCTGACGCCGGCGATGAGCTGCAGTTCGAGCCGATCCTTGAGTGCGACCGAGATGTCGGCCACACCGCCCAGGGAAAGGAAATCGCCCCGATCCACGGTGAGCTGCTGCGACACGAAGTCAAAGAGCTCGGAGTTGGCATCGGGGCGCATGGCACCGCCACGCAAGGCAAATGTCGCGCGGGGCTGACGGAAGAAATACCCGTCACCACCGCGGGGTTGTGCATTCCCACTGTCCCACGGCACTGCGCTGAGGAGGAGTACGACCGTTGCGGCCAATCGCCTGGTCATGGAAGGCTCCAGAAGGAGGGAGAGACGTTCACCGAAACGTGATACCGCGCACCTTGCAGTGAGGTTCCCGGTCACATGTTCCCAGGTTCCCGTCCGGGCCCCGCGGCCCCTCTGTCGCAGCCGGTCCGGCTACCGGCCGCGGGCCGGCCCCCTTCGGGAATCCGCTCCGCTGCCCTGCCGCACCCGCCTGCCCGGGCCGGCGCCTGGCCCCGCCGTGAACGGGGCCAGTCTACCGGTGACCGTCAGCGCCTCGTCAGAGATGGGCGCCGTGGCACTTCTTGAACTTCTTGCCGGAACCGCAGGGACAGGCATTGTTGCGCGGGGTCTGCTCCCAGCCATCGGGCAGCGCTCCCCCGTCCGCCGCCAGCGAGCGCACCGAACCCGCCCCCACCACCAATGGCGCGCCGCGGGCCACAATACGCGCCGCCTCGGTCGTCACGGTGGCGTCATCGTCTTCGTCATCGTCCGCGTCGCCGTTGCCGGCATGAGCCGCCGACAGCAACTCCTCGGGCGGGATGTCTTCGAGGATGCCCAGGGCGTTGTAGCGGCGCGTGGGACGCGCCCCTTCGTCACGAGTCGGCGCCTCCTCGGGCACGGGCGGCGCGAAGGCCTCCATGGGCGCGGGCTCGAACACGAGCTGCGCCTTCAGGAAGCGCTCCGTGAAGGTGTTGGCCAGATCGTGCATGAGGTCCACGAACATCGTGTACGCATCCTGCTTGTACTCGACGAGCGGATCCTTCTGTCCCCACGAGCGATAGTGGATGGACGCGCGCAGCTGATCGAGATCGTAGAGATGATCCTTCCACTTCTCATCGATCACGTTGAGCATGACCAGCGCCAGCAGACGGTCGGCAAAGCCATTGCCGTTCTCGTCGGTGACCTGGTTGAGGGTGTCGATCTTCAGCGCAAAGGCCTCGCGCACGGCGGCCACGGCCTGCGCCTGCGCCTCCTCCACCGTGCCGGGGCGCTCGGCTTCGAACGCCGGCACCTGCAGCATGTAGTGCAGCAGCAGGTCCTGTTGCACGAAGGCAAAGTCCCAGTCGGCCGGCTCCTCGAAGGTGGCCAGGGCCTGCTCCACGCGGCGTTGCACACCGCGCTCGAGCATCTTGATGGCCTCGCCCTTGAGCTCCTCACCACCCTCGAGCGCAAAGGCACGCAGCGAGTAGATGACCTCGCGCTGCTGATTCATGACGTCATCGTACTCCAGCAGGCGCTTGCGCGACTGGAAGTTCTGGAGCTCGACACGCTTCTGTGCCTGCTCGATGGAGCGCGTAATGAGGGGATGCGTGAGCACCTCGCCTTCCTGCGCCCCCATGCGATCCATGAGCTTGGCAATTCGCTCCGACCCGAAGAGACGCATGAGATCGTCTTCGAGCGACAGGAAGAACTGCGACGCACCCGGGTCACCCTGACGGCCGGAACGGCCACGCAACTGGCGATCGATGCGCCGCGATTCGTGACGCTCGGAACCGATGATGTGCAGGCCACCCATCTCGGTGACTTCGACGTCCTTGCCGTCGAGATCCTTGACGATGGAGGGCTTGGCCTCCATGACCCCTTCACCGAGTTTGATGTCGGTACCACGACCGGCCATGTTGGTGGCGATGGTGATGGCGCCCATGCGCCCGGCGTCGGCCACTATCTCGGCTTCACGCTGATGGTACTTGGCGTTCAGCACGTTGTGCTTGAGTCCCGCGCGCGCAAACATGCGCGCGAGCGTCTCCGACGACTCGACACTGGCCGTACCAACCAGCACGGGGAAGCCGAGTTCGTGGAGCCGGCGGGTTTCCTCGACGATGGCGTTGTACTTCTCGCGCCGCGTCTTGTACACGAGGTCCTGGCGGTCATCACGCTGAATGGGCCGGTTGGTCGGGATGACCGACACCTCGAGCCCGTAGATGGCGTGGAACTCGCCCTCTTCCGTTTCGGCCGTGCCGGTCATGCCGGCCAGCTTCTCGTACATGCGGAAGTAGTTCTGGATGGTGATGGTGGCGAGCGTCTGCGTCTCGCCCTTCACCTGCACGCGCTCCTTGGCTTCGACGGCCTGGTGCAGGCCCTCGCTCCAGCGACGACCCGGCATGGTACGGCCGGTGAACTCGTCGACGATGAGCACCTGCCCTTCCTGCACCACGTAGTTGACGTCGCGCTCATAGAGCGCGTGCGCACGCAGCAACTGGTGGATGATGTTGAGGCGCTCGCTCTTGGTGGCGTACTCGCGCTCCACCGCATTGCGGCGCTCCAGCCGTTCGGCCGGCGACGCATCGTGATCCCGATCAATCTGCCCGATGAGCAGCGAGATGTCGGGCAGCACGAAGGTGTCGGGATGATCGGGCGAGAGCCAGTCGAGGCCCTTCTCGGTGAGGTGCACCGTGTGGCCCTTCTCGTCGAGCACGAAGAGCAAATCGTCCTCGAGATCGCGGAAGGCCCGCTTGGCCATGGGCAGCTTGCGATCGGCAATCACGTCGAGCTCGACGCGTTGCACCATCTGCTTGACGCCCGATTCCTGCAGCACCTTGAGCAGGCGCTTGTTCTTGGGACCGCCCAGCTGCGCCTTGTAGAACTGCGTGGCGGCCGTCTGCTGGTCGCCCGACTCCATGGCGCGTTCACCCTCGGCGACGAGCTGATTGACCAGCTCGTTCTGGCGGCGCACCAGGCGCTCGACGGCCGTGTTGAACTCGGCATACTGGCCGTCGCTCTCGTTGCCCACCGGACCCGAGATGATGAGCGGCGTCCGCGCTTCGTCGATGAGGATGGAGTCCACCTCGTCGATGAGCGCAAAGATGTGCGGCCGCTGCACCCGCTGTTCGAGCGAGACCACCATGTTGTCACGCAGGTAGTCGAAGCCGAACTCGTTGTTGGTGCCGTAGGTGATGTCGGAGGCGTACACCGCCTTGCGCTCCCACGACCCCGGCTCGGTGTCGTCGAGACAGCCAACGGTCAGACCGAGCCAGCTGTAGAGATATCCCATCCACTGCGAGTCGCGGCGGGCGAGATAGTTGTTGACCGTGACGAGATGCGCGCCGCGCGCCGGCAGGGCGTTGAGGTAGAGTGGCAGCGTGGCCACCAGCGTCTTGCCCTCACCCGTGGCCATTTCCGCGATGCGGCCGAGATGCAGCTGGATGCCGCCGATGAGCTGCACGTCGTACGGCACCATGTCCCAGACGAGCTCATGGCCGAGCACCTGCACCTTGTGGCCCTTGAGACGGCGGCAGGCCTCGCGCACGGTGGCAAAGGCCTCGGGCAGCAACTCATCGAGCACCTCGGCGATGGTGCTGCGCAGTTCGCCTTCCGCTCCGCCACGCCCGTCGGCGCCCTGCAACTCGTTGTCGAGTCGCTCGCGCTCGGCCGCCTCGGCCGTGTTGTGCTTCTGTGCCTTGAGTTCCGCGATGCGGGCCTCGATGGGGCCGGTGCGCTCCGCGAGGATGGCGCGGAACTTCGCGGTCTGCGCCTGAATCTCTTCGTCGGACAGGGAAGCCAAGCGCGATTCGATCTCGTGGATCTCCTCGAGGATGGGCTGCACCCGCCGCCGTTCGCGCTCGTGGCGCGTGCCGAACACCTTACTGATCAGACCCTTCAGCATATGGACCTCTCGAACCTCATCGGCCAGGGGCTGCGCGCGCGGCCCCGCTGCCCGAAGGCGTCAGGAGTCCGTTGCTGCGCTGGCCCGGGAATTCTCGCGATACAACCCGGTGGATGCGATGTACGTCGCCACGGCATCGGTGACAAAACCGCGAATGCTGCGGCCCGTCGCCACGCGTGCTCGAATCTCGGTTGACGACACGTCCACCCGTCGCACGGCCAGTCGCCTGGCCTGCACGCCGCCGTGCACCAGCTCGTGGTCGCCCACGCCTGCCCCGTCCCGGTCCATCACCACGAGCTGCACTTGCGTGAGCAGGCGATCGATGTCCTTCCAGCGCGGCAGAGTGGGCACGACATCATGCCCCACGAGCAGGTGGAGGTCTGCATCCGGCCAGCGCCGGCGCAGGTCCGCCACGGTGTCAACCATGAAAGATAACCCGCCCCGCTCGATTTCCGCGGGGTCCACGATGCAATCCGGTATGTCGGCAAAGCAGGCCTGGGCCATGGCCAGGCGATGCACTGCGGGCGTCTGCCCATTGCCCTTGAGGGGCTGCTGGGCCGCCGGAATGACCAGCAGGCGATCAAGCGCCAGCTGGTCCCGGACGTCCTGCACCATGAGCAGGTGCCCGACGTGCGGTGGGTCGAACGAGCCGCCGAAGAGGCCGATTCGCAGAGGCGACCGCACGGGTGCCGACCGGATCAGAGGACGGGGTGTGGGCCGGGCCGGGCGAAGGCGACGGGCGAGGACACGCTGGCCGGTCGCTCGTGCGATGCCGTGTCGGCAGAGACCGCGCCGCTGCCGGTGCTGTCCTTCGCCACGCGGGCGCTGTCCGCCGGGGCTGCACCACAGGCGGCCAAAACCTCGGCGTCACCCGGGTAGGCCTTCCACATGGCCGTGCACGTTTCCGCGGCGTCTTCCTTCCAGCGGATGCGTGTATACAGCTCATGCAGGCGCAGCCACGACAGGCGTGCCGCCCGGGTGGCCGGATAGGTGGTGACGACGTCCTTGAAGTAGATGATGGCCGGGTCGATGGCCCGACGCACCTTGATGTAATGGACGCCCGTGTCGTAGTCCTTCTGGGCGAACCACTCTTCGAGCTGCGTGATGCGACGTTTGGCGTCCTCGGTTTCCTTGGCTTCCGGATACGAGGACAGCAGCGCGCGCAGAATGGACACCGCCTTCTGGCCGTACTCCGGATCAAGATTCGGACGACGCCAGAGGCTCTGATACGACGCCCCGGTGCCCAGCATGGCCATGGGCGCCAGCGTGTCGTCGGGGAATCCATCGGTGACGCGCTCGTAGGCCTGCGCCGCCAGCAGGAACTCCTTCTTGCGCTCGTGCGTGAGGGCAAGGTAGAAGTAGGCCGGTGCGAGCAGCGGGTCACGCGAACTCAGGTCGACCGTGAGACGCTCAAAGCCCAGTTGGGCATTGTCCCATTTCTTCTTCTGGAACTCCACGAGCGTCGCCTGAAACAGCGCCTCGGGGTTCGCGAAGTCCGCCGGCCGGAAGCCCCGCGAGCAGGCCGCCAGCGCGGCGGCCATGCTCAGCAGCATCAGCAGACGGAACTCCATGCGGAACTCCGGACGATGGTCCGGACGGGAATGTCGAGCGCTCATGTGGAACAAGATACCCAGTGGGGGGCGTCGGAGTTCAAGTCGGCACGCCCCACCGGGCGGCGCGCGGGGGCACGCAGACTCACGCCGACGCTCCGAGACTACGGGAGCCGGAGGCCAGCGGGACGATGCGGGCGCGGCCCGGCGTGAGCGACGCGGTGACATTGCGCGTGTCCACCAGCAGCGTGGCGTGATCGACCACGCGCTGGTAGTCCACGTTCTTGTGGTCGGTGACGATGACCACCGCGTCCGCCCAGCGCAGCATCTCGTCGCTCAGCTCCACGCCCTTGCGCACGTGACCGTCCTCGCGAAACTCGGTGACGAAGGGATCGTGGAATTCCACGTGGGCGCCGCGCTCCTCGAGCA